>Ga0193726_1000338_pt1 | contig 54646 bp, 46 predicted proteins | sample H2c1metaG_FD_144928 | JGI IMG/M metagenome (GOLD analysis project Ga0193726, IMG submission 144928) | Soil microbial communities from a riparian zone of the East river system, Colorado, United States - H2c1 | ecosystem: Environmental > Terrestrial > Soil > Riparian zone | place: USA: East River... | reverse complement strand
AGCGTTACGGTTCCGCCGCTGCCGAGCGCTACGGTTCCGCCGCTGCCCAGGGTAACCGTACCGCCACTGCCCAGCGTGACTGTCCCGCCGCTGCCCAGCGCAATGATGCCACCACTGCCAATTGAGTAGATGCCTCCTGCCGAGGAAACCTGCGTTGTGGTGCCGCCGTCGGTGATCGTGCCGCTACCATTGATCGTCACGACTCCGCCGCTGCCCAAAGCAACTGTGCCGAGGGCGCCAGGTGTCACCGTTCCGCCGCTGCCAAGTGTGACTGTTCCACCGCTACCCAGCGCTACGGTCCCGCCGCTCCCAAGCGTGATGGTGCCACCGCTGCCCAACGTCACCGTGCCACCGCTGCCCAGGGCCACCGTTCCGCCGCTGCCCAGGGTAACCGTGCCGCCGCTGCCAAGCGCTACCGTCCCGTTCGCGCCAATATTCTGCGGCGTTATGGATCCGAACGAAAGCACGCTTGCCAGCGATGCATATTCACCACCGGTGGCGCCGACCTGGCGCAGGTCGATGTTGGCCCAGTCGTTGAAGCCCCGCATCTTCACATTGTCCTGACCATCGAAGTTGATATCTTGTCCATTCGTCCAGGCAGGAGTGATTGGTGCAATCGAGGCATCCACGCGGGAGGCTTGAGGACCGGTGATAGGGCTTCCGTCACAGTGCAGCGTGGCGGCGCTGCCGGCCGACACACCGGAAACGAAAGGAATGTACCAGGCCGAGGTCGGGAACGTCGCGGCCGCACTGGAGGCGGTCAGCTGGGTCACTGAACCCGCTGAGTCCTCGTCCAGTTGGGTGAGCGTCTGGTTGGAGAAAGCAACGGCTCGATTCGGTCCCACTCCGTCGAGCTGGAAAAGATAGTTCATCGAACTCTGGTAATTCGGCTTGCAATTGGCTTCAAACGTGGGCACGTAATTACTGGAGTCGTAGTAGAGGCCGCCGTGGCTCAGGCCAAGCGTGTGTCCGATTTCATGGAACAGCGTGCCGGCGATGACGTTGGCGCGTTTGCTCATGTCCTGGTTCGGAGCACTCAACCAGAGGCCCAGAGTGACAGCTGAATCAGCCCCACCCAGATCGGAGTAACCGGAGATGCTGGTAATGGTGCCAGAGGTTAAACCAATGACAGGCTCAGGCAATGTTGTGTTGGGATAGCTCCACGAGGGGACGTTAGGAGTATTGACGGTAATTGTCTTCGAATCGGTACAGCGTGCAGTGTTGTACACCCCGTTGAGGCTCGGATTTCCAAGTACGCCGGAAATTGTGATGCGGCTTGGACAAGCGTTAATCCCGCTGCCGCGGTCGGCGGTGACAATCGTCGTTACACCCCCTGCTGCCACGTTGATCGACGTCAAGGTCCCGTAACGCGTGTTCCATGCCGGGATCGCCAGCGAGTGCCCAAATAGAACGTAGTGATAGCTGTCCTTCTGCCCATAGGGGAAACGAGCGGTGCAATCGCCACCCGCCGCGCACGCCGCAAGATTGCGCGGCCACAGCTTCGAAAATTCCAGGCTGTTCTTCCAACTGATCACGCCCGGCTGGCCGGGGAACTGGCAAAGCTGCGATCCATTGTCCGCGCAAATGTCTTCCTGCACGGCGTTGCCAATCTCAAGATGCAGGTGCACGCCATTCGCGGCAAAGGCCTGCTGGACCATCGCCAGCGGGTCCTTGCCGGTGGTGGCGTCTGGCGAGGGGAACAGATTTTCCCCGCTGCACGATCCGTCTGGATTCACGGTGCCACACATGTAGTCGAGCTGAACGAACAGGTCCTTCTGGCCGTGCGCAGCGCCTGGCAATGGTACCCATAACCCGGTCTTCACGTCGTAATAGCCCGGCTGCCCGGTGTGAAAATCAGGCGCACCGGGGCCGACCTTCCATGCATCCAGAATGCCGTCATTATCGCTGTTCGATACAGGCGTGCTGAGAATGACCGCAGCATAGGCGCTGTTGGAACCCAGCGTCGCTGAGTACTGGCTCGCATGCGTCGGGAGCTGAACAGAACCGGTGCTGGTGTTCCAAGTTCCACCGGCGGTGAAGATATTTGTATTCTCTCCCGTTGTTCCGCCGAGCGCGTCATAGAATCCCTGCATCAGTTGGGTAGATGAACCGCTGGGTAGCGCCGAACCGTCATAGATCACCACGGCTTTGAGAGGGAAGTTCGGAGACAGGACCCGATAGATGACAACGAGACTGGCTCCTTCGGTGAGCGGGAATCCGTTTCCTCCGCTGTCCGGCAGAGAAACCGAATGAGGGCTGCTCGTGACGGAGCGTATCCCGTTCGGCTGTGCCGCAAAGTAGGCATTTACGTCGGCGCGATAGACGCGCAGCGTCCCATTCCCCGAACCGTCGGGATTCGGCAAGTCGGTGCCTATCTGCTGTCCCGTGATGGGAAACTTATCGAACGTGCCGCTGCCGCCTGAAGCCGTCGGCGTACTCTCGATCGTCTCCCAATACAGGAAAGCTTCAATAATATCCGCACCATCGGGAACACCCTGGTTGGGAATGTTGATGTTGCCGGTGGCTATGCCGCCCGTGCCGGTTCCCCGCAGAGTGACTCCCGCAGCGACGTAATCCCCGGTGACGAAGTAGTTATTCTGCAACGTAAGCGGATTCGGTGTACCCGTAGTCACCGGGACACCACTGGAGATGACCAGGTTCACCGCAGTTCCGAGATTGACGATCGTCGTCGCCGCAGGGTTTTGACTGATCACACGGCCCAGAGGAATCGTGCTGCTGGATGCAGTGCTCACCGTTCCCAGTACCAGGCTTGCCGCGGTGATCGAGGTCGTTGCCACATCTTGCGTCAGCGAAACCACGTTGGGGACAGTCGTCGTGGTCAGTACAACCGGTACGCCGACACCGCCGAGGTTAATGGTTTGCGTAGCAGAGGTGACGTTCAGAGCGTTGTCAGTGAAGACCGCTGTGCCGCTCAGCAAGCCGGGAGCCAGAGGCGTGAAGCTGAAACTCTCTCCGCAGGTTGCGCCGGGGGCCAGTGGAAATGCACCTGAGCAATCGGGATTTGAGTTTTCCGTAAAATTCCCGCCAAGGTTTAAGGCCAGCGAGCCTGTCAGCGGTTGGTTGCCGATGTTTTGAACCGAGACTGCCTGGGGGCTGCTCGTGCTGCCTAGATTCGTGTTGGCAAAGCCCAACGATGGTACCGTCGAGCGGTTGACCTCGTACACAAGGGTCTGTCCATTATCAGCGATGTAGACATTGCCGGCCGCATCCACCGCCAAGCCTGCGGGAATATGCAGACCGTTGGTGGGCACCGTCGTCGTGACACCGCTGGGGGTAACCTCCAGAATCACGTCGTTGATTTGATCAGAGACGAAGACATCGCCTGCTGCATCGACCGCCACTCCGTTGCCTTCATTCAATCCGTTTATCGGTACGGGGACCTGAATTCCGCCGGGGGTAATTTTCAGCACTCGCTCGTTTCCAGAATCCAGGAAGAAGAGATCTCCCGCGGCATCCACTGCCGGATAGTAAGGACGGATCACTCCGCTGGTGGGTACCGTGGTTTGGACGCCGCTGGGCGTAACCTTTACCACCCGGTTGTTGTCTCGATCCGTAATGAAGACATCGCCCGATCCATTTACCGCCACGCCAGTTGGATTTAGCAGTCCAGTGGCGGGCACCGTGGTCTGGACGCCGCCGGGTGTAACCTCTACCACCCGGTTGTTGTCGGTATCCGCGAGGAAGACATCCCCCGATCCATCCACAGCCACATCGTATACGTGCGGAGACAGACCGCTCGTGGGCACCGTGGACTGAACCCCATTCGGCGTAATCTTAACCGCCCCCGCGCTCTCTGAGACGAAGACATTGCCCGCTGCATCCACCGCCACGCCGGATACGCCAACCAACCCGCTTAGCGGGAGTGTGCTCTGCGTGCCCGGGCCGAAGACGGCTAGTGGCGCCTGGCCGGTTCCCGAAAGCAGTGCGGTGGTAACAGGAGCGTTCGTGAAGTCGTAAAGCGTGACTGCGCCCATGCGCGATCCCGGCGCGCGCGGCGTGAAGTTGACATTGACTACACACAAAGTGCCCGCAGAGGTGGTACCAATGCAGGTGCTGCCGCTGCCGAGCGTGAAATCGAGATTGGACACGCCCTGCGTGACCACCTGGGGGGTCGTGCCAAACGTCGTGGTCGAAGGAGCATAGTAGCTCAGTGTGACGGCGCTGCTGCAGGGCGCCGGTGTGCTATGACCGGATGGGCAAACATTGACGTTGCCGAAGGTCCCGTATTCGAGCACACGGTTGTTGGCGAAGTCCGTTACGTACAGGTTGCCGCTCGGATCAACAGCGACTGAAAGCGGTTGAGATAGGCTGTTCGCGCTGATTCCGCCGCTATTTGCCGTGCCGTTCGTGAAGCTGCCTGCCTGTCCGTAGACCCTCGTCGCCGTTGTGCTGCCGAAGGGATAGAACAAGAGCCGATTGTTCGAGCGGTCGATCACGTAAAGATCGCCTGTGCTGTCGAGGGTCAGGCCCATCGGGTTATTAAGACTGTTGGCACTCACCCCACCATTGTTCGCAGAGTTGGAAATAAAGCTGCCATTTTGTCCATAGACACGTGTCGCGGTGGTGCTGTTGTTGGGATAGAACAGAACGCGATTGTTAAAGATGTCAGCAACGTAGAGATCGCCGCTCGCGTCCAGCGCAAGATCCGTCGGCTGGCTCAAGCTATCGGCACTGACACCACCAAGGTTCACGGAACTGCTCGTGAAGCTGCCATTCTGACCATAGACGCGTGTGGCAGTCGTGCTGCCCGCGGGATAGTACAGCACCCGGCTGTTTGCGTAGTCGGCCACGTACAGACCGCCGCTGGCATCCACAGCCAGGCCCCATGGGTCAAACAGGCTGCTGGCACTGATCCCGCCAATATTCTGGCCGCCTGTATTGAAGCCGGGCTGCCCGTAGACTCGCGTAGGCGTGATTTGGCCGGCGGGATAGAACAGCACTCGATTGTTGTTCTGATCGGCGACATAGAGATCGCCGCTGCTGTCCACGACTACTCCGAGTGGGTTGGATAAGCCGTTAGCGCTGACTGCTCCGCCGATATTCGGGGAATTGCTCGTGAAGCTGCCGTTCTGCCCGTAGACCCTGCTCGGGGTCGTGCTGCCGCGCGGATAGAACAACACTCTGTTGTTCCCGCCGTCAGCCACGTAGAGATTGCCGCTGACGTCCACGGTGACATTACTCAGCAAAGAAAAGCCGTTAGCGACCCCGCCGTTGTTTGGAGCAACGCTGGTGAAGCTGCCGCCCTGCCCGTAAACCAATCCCGCAGTAATCGGCATGAGCGATCCCGCCTGCGTTGCCCCCGGCGCCACAAAACTCGCTGTGACACTAAGCGGCGAACTCACCGTCAGGCTGCACGTCAAGTTCGCTCCAGAACCCGCGCAGGCGTCGCCCCAGCCCGCGAATATCGAGTTGCCGGTTGGAGTGGCCGTCAGAATCACCGGGCCGGCATAACTTCCCGAACATGTTCCCGTGGTAGTTCCATTGGCTCTCATGCAGCTGATCTGCGACTGATTGTCAGATACAGTTCCGGCGCCGGTGCCCACTTCTGTCAATGTGACCGCAAAATTGGTGGCGACCGGCGAGAAACTCGCGGTGACATTTGTCGGTGAACCTATGTTCGTGTTCAGGTTGCAGAACTGGCCCGTTCCTGCGGTCGCGCAGGCGCCACCCCAGCCCGTGAACGTATTTCCCGCGGATGGAACCTCCTCCAGCGACACGCCGGTTCCGCCCGGGTAGCTTGATGTGCATGTTCCGGAGACAACTCCGCCGATTATGTTGCAATTGATCCCCGTGGGACTGGCCACAACCGATCCGCTGCCTGTTCCAGCGCCCGTCAGATTCAACGGCTCTGCAGGCTCGAACGCCACGCCGCTGAGGTTGAAGGTCTGCGTAGCTGAAGCAGCATTCAAATTGTTGTCCGTCGCGGTCGCAGTGCCGGTGAGACTACCGCCGACCTGTGGAATAAAGCTGAGGCTTACGTTGCACCCTGCGCCCGGCGCCAGCGAGAAGTTTGAAAAGCAATCGGTCGGCGAGCCCGAGCCGCTCACCTGGTAGAAGTTCGGTCCTGTTGCGGCGAACCCCGGAAGCACGGCGCTCAATGTCTGATTGCCGGCATTCAAGAGTGTGAACGATTGCGGGCTGTCGGTGCTCGTGAAGCCCACGTTCGTGGTGGCAAAACTCTCCGCCGGCGGTTGTGACTGGTTGATCTGCAGAATCCGATGATTGCCTCCATCTGCGGCATAAACCTGGCCGAGTTGATCCACAGTCAGGTCGTAGGCGAATATCCCGGTGACCAGTGCGATTTCGCAGGTGCTGCTGGAACATCCGGCCGGAACCTCAGTCAACTGGCCCATTCCGCCAGCCGCCGTGTTATCCGACACAAAGAGATCGCCGGCGGCGTCCAGGGCTACAGCCAGGGGAGCAGTCCATCCGGGACCAACTGTGACCCGGCAGCTATTGGTGGTGCAGCCTGCCGGCATCTTCCAGAGGGATCCGGCGAAGGTGTCTGGGACGAAGAGATCTCCAGCGGCATCCAGTGCCAGGGTGTTCACGGTGTGCCATCCGCTGCCAATCGGGACATAGCAACTGCTGTTTGCGCAACCGGCCGGAACTTCCACGACCCCGCCGGCTGACGCATCGGCGATGAAAAGATCGCCCGGCCCATCCACCACCACGGCGACCGGGTTTGCCGAGGGCGATGCGTAGACGGGAACCTGGCAGGTGGCAATCGTGCAACCGGCTGGAATTTCCACGACCTCCCGCAATCCGGTGTCCGCAACGAAGAGATTGCCTGCTCCATCGATCGCTGCACCCTGCGGGGAACTGAGTGTTCCCACGGTCGTCGTCGTACCGTTCGGAGCCCGCATCAACAAACGCCCGTTGGATGGGTCAGCAATATACACGTTGCCCGCCACATCCGTTGTCATGCCGCGGGGGTTGGGCGTAAAGCCCGTAGTTGTGAGCACGTTTTCGAGGGATGGGCCGCCGAGAATCGTGGCGCCGCTGAATGCTGGGCCATAGACGACCTCCGGGGCCTGACCAATCCCAGAGATCAGTGCGGTCGCCACTAGATTGGCCGGGACTGAATTGTCAAAGAGCTCCACTGCGCCCGAACGCAATCCAGGACCTCGCGGAGCGAAAGTGACGAGTATCGTGCAGGAAGTGCCTGCGGTCCATGTGTTGCCGGCGCAGTTGCTGCCAGCGGTGTTAGCAAGCGTGAAGTCGAGGTTGCTCACGCCCTGCGTAACGACCTTGGCCGATCCGACCGTCGTACTGCTCGCGGTGAAGTTGAAAATCACAGGCATCGTGGTGTTGCACGGCGCCGGCCCTCCCGATAAGCAGACGTTGATGTTGCCGAAGCTAGCCGTGCCAAAACTCGCGCTGACATTCATCGCAGAATTCATGGTCAAGGTGCACTGGGGGCTCGTACCAAAGCTCGAGCAGGCTCCGCCCCAGCCCAGGAATGAAGCGCCCGCCGACGGCGTTGCCGTCAGAGTTATTGGGGTTCCGGATTGGTAGCTTGCTGAACATGCCGTGTTGTTTCTGACCGGAACGCTGCAGGTGATCGCCGAGAATTGGTCCGTTACTGTGCCGGCTCCCGAGCCCAGGTCATTTACAAGAAGTGTATAGCTTGGAATCGCAGCCTGCCCCGTGCCGTTGAAGGAGAGAGATTGGGAAGAAGCTGGGTTATTGAGGGCGTTGTCGTAGAAAATAGCGTTGCCGGTTAGCGGTCCCGCGCTCAATGGGTCGAATTGAACGCTGAGATTGCAGGGTGCTCCGGGCGCGAGCGAGAAGGTACTCGTGCAGTCGGCCGGGGAGCCCAGGCCGGCGACCCGGGTGAAGTCGGGGTCTGAGAAAACCAGGCCTTGGCCGGCAGCTGTCAGCGTCTGGTTGCCGATGTTCTGAAACAGAACAGACTGAGGGCTGTCGCCACTAATGTTGTTCACGGTAGACGCAGAGAAATTCAAGGCTGCAAATTGCTGGAGGATCACGTCGACGCGCACATTGCCATGGTCGGCGATGTAGATGTTGCCCTGGCCATCTGGAACCGCGTCCCACGGTTGGAATCCGCTGCCCAGTGAGGTTTCGGCCGCGTTCGCTATTGTGATCTGGCAGTTGTTGCTGATGCAGCCGGAAGGAAACTCCACGACTTCACGCAGCTCGCTGTCCACCACATAGAGATCACCCGCGGCATCCAGCGACACGGCTTGCGGCGTGGACCAATTGCTGCCAATCGGTACATAACAACCGGGGTTTGTGCAGCCTGCAGGGACCTTCACAACCGCCGCGGCACCAGCATCGGCGACGAACAAATCGCCCGCCGCATCCACCGCAGTACCAATCGGCGTGGTGCCGCTGTACACCGGGGTCTGGGCGCCTCCGTTGACTGGAACTTCGACGACCTCATTCTGGTTATAAGCGCTCACGAAAACGTCGCCCTGCGCATCGACCGAAACTCCAAATTGCCCGGTCAGGCCCAGCGGATTCGGCACCCCTTGCTGACAGGTCGAGTTGGTGCATCCCCACGGAATCTTCACTACCCCGGGGATGCCGGTATCGGCGACGTAAAGATTGCCCGCTCCATCCATCGCCAGTCCCTGCGGCCTCGAAACTTCTGGAAACTGGGCTATAGTCACGATCTGGTTGCTCGTACTGGGCCCGACCTCGACCACCTTGCTGCCCTCGTAGTCGGAGACGAAAAGATCGCCCGCAGCATCAACCAGGACGCCTTTCGGGCCATTCAACGTCCCGGCGTTTTCAACCAAGGTCGAAAGCGGGCTGAAGGAAGCGACTGCTCCCTGGCCAACGCCGTAGATTGGAATGGTTGTCAATTGATCAGCGCCTTGGCTGTTGACCAAAAGCTGCACCGCGCCTGTTCGCAACCCGGGCGCGCGCGGGGTGAACGTAACGTCGAGTGTGCAGGAACTGCCTGCGAGAGGGGTACCGGAGCAGTTGCCGCCATTGGCCTGGGTGAAGTCGAGGCCGGTTGCGCCTTGCGTCACGACATTTATCGAGAGGATTGAGGAATCATGAGAGAAACTGAATGTGAATGGGATCGTGCTGCTGCACGGGGCGGGTGTGGACGACCCACCGGGACAAACATTGATGTTGCCGAAATTTCCCGGGAACCCCCACGCCCATGTGCCGGTGTCTGGATTGAACCCGGAGTACAAAACCACCTGGCCCAGCGCCGCATCGTAGGTCATGGAGTTGGGAACGATACGCGCAGAAAGAGCGGTGGGAGTCGGTTCCGAAGTCCAGTTGGTGCCATCCCATACCCAGGTGTCATTGAACTGGGAGGTGCCGTTCGCCCCTCCGAACATGACTGTCTGCCCCAGCGCTGCGTCGTAAGCCATGCCTTGGCCGTAACGACCAGGAGGCTGGTTCGTAGGCGACGCCTGGCTCCAACTTGTCCCATCCCATAGCCACGTGTCGGAATAGAAATTGGTGTTGTTGAGCTCTCCTCCAAACATGACCACCCGGCTATGCGCGGCATCGTAGACCATGCTGAAGTAGTCGCGCATAGACGGCTGACCCGGGAAGTTGAGGCTTGAAGCAATCAGCCTCGTCCATGTGGTTCCATTCCATGCCCAGGTGTCGTTTTGAGCGCCGGTGCCATCCGACCCTCCAAACAAGATCACCTGGCTGTGTGCCGCATCGTAGACCATGACCGAGCCATGACGCGGAGAGGGGCCGGTGGTACTTGCCTCCGTCCAGTTGGTCCCGTCCCACACCCAGGTATCCCCTAAAAGGCCGAGGTTGTCTGCGCTTCCTCCGAACATGACCACCTGGTTGTGCGCCGCATCGAAAACCATCGCTGGGTTGAAGCGCTGGGGTGGGCTTGTTGACGGGAATGCCTGTGTCCAATTCGTCCCGTTCCACAGCCATGTGTCATTGGGCTCGACGTTGCCGCTGAACAATACGATCTGGCCACGCGCCGCGTCGTACGTAAGCGAGGATTGAAAACGCCCGCCAGGGTTGTTCGCCGGCGACAGTTGATTCCAATTGGGCAACAGAGTCGGCGCCTGCGCGGACGCGCCGACCGCACAGGCCAGCATAAGCGCCGCCACCAACGCGACAACGCCAGGCACACGCGCAAGGCTCCGCCTTGAAGTTTTGGATTGAGATTTCAAGGAGTTCTCAAAGGACAGTGACAGACGCGCGAAAGGCCCGCGAGAGGCCGAGCCAGTGGACTGGTTCGTCATACTTGAGATCTCCTGGGGACTAGGTGGAGCCTATGGTGGATGCGCCGTAAGTTTAGCGTGTGGAATATCTATTGAAAAGTAAAGTTTAAGAATGCGCATTCTATTTTTGGTAACCGCTCCCCGTTACCGATTGGGGAGACCTGCGACGCATACTCGCAGTCTGCGTTGCCTCGGCTGAATCGTTGCCTGAGCATGCGCGGGACGCATGATCCGACGTCTATTCTCGAAAACAACGTGCGAGCCGCAGGGTTAAGATCAAAAGCTGGGCAAGTTTATGCTTGAGAACCAGGAATACGAAACGATTCTTGAAGTGTCGCGGCCGGAGAGCGCGGCTGAATCGGTGGTCGTTTCGCGAACGCCGTTTCTCATCGGGCGCGGGAGCGATACCGGGAATCACGTGGTGCTCGAAGATCCACGTATCTCGAGGCGCTGCGCCGTTATTGAGGAGGTCGATGGCGGCTACCTTCTCAAGGATCGCGGGCATCGGCCGGGAATCTGGGTGAACGGACGCCGGATCGTGCAGATCATGCTCACGGACGGCGACATGATCGAGTTCGGACTGGAGAGCAGTCCGAAGATCGTTTTCCGCCGGCGGCCCGCGGAGCACTATGTAGAAAGCATGTTGACACGGCTTGGCTCGCTGCCTGCCATCGAAACGGCCACCGGCGCCGGCGGCCTGAGCAGGCTCAACCTGCTGCTCGAGGCCACGTCGCTGCTGCACTCGGCATTGCCGCTGGAGTCGGTGCTTGGCACCATGCTGGATCACGCGATGTCGGTGACCAACGCAGAGCGGGGACTATTGCTTGAGGCGGACGACGAGGGCGTGCTGACCGTGCGGCTGGCGCGGGGTCGCGGCGGCACGACGCTGGCGGCGCAGAGTATTGCGCCAAGCCAGACCGCGCTGCGGCAGGCGGTGAGCAAGCGCGCGGCGGCGATCACCGACGATTTGAACCTGGACGATCTCAACCTCAAGAGCGCGCAGAGCGTGGTGATCCAGGGGCTGCGTGCGGTAGTCGCGATTCCGCTATATGCTGTGGCCCACGCCAATGCCGATGGGAGCGAGACGCTGGCAGGACGATTGTTGGGTGCACTGTATCTCGACTCGCGGCGCACGACCGCGTTCTCCAATGTCGACCGACAGATTCTGGACGCGCTGAGTGCGCAGGCGGCGAGCATTCTAGACAACGCGCGCCTGGTGGAGAAGGAACGCGAACAACGAAGGCTGGAACAGGAACTGGCGATTGCCCGCGAAATTCAGCAAGGACTGGTGCCGCAGGGACTTCGCGAATTTCCCTATCTGGAGGTCAAAGGCATACATCTGCCATGCCACGGGGTGGGCGGTGACTACTACGATGTGTTCCCGCTCAGCGACGAGTCGACGGCTTTCCTGGTTGCCGACGTGACAGGCAAGGGACTGGGTGCGGCGCTGCTCACGACGATGCTGCAAGGGGCGCTGAGCGGCATGAGCCTTGGCGTGGCTCCAGAGAAAGTCTTCAACCACGTGAACCGCTTCCTGTGCGAGCACGCATCGGTGGGACGCTGCGCGACCATGTTTTTCGGCAGGATCGATGCAGAGGGAATGCTCGAGTACCTGTATGGGGGGCATCCGTCGCCGCTGCTGATTCGCGACGGCAAGGTGAGCGATCTATACACGGAAGGAACGCTTCCCGTTGGGCTGGCAGACGAGGCGATATACGAGGCGACGCGGGTCCAGTTGGAACCGAACGACGTGCTGGTGCTGTTCTCTGACGGCATTGTGGAAGCCGCTAACACGCAGAACGAATTGTTCGGCTTCGAGCGGCTCAACGAAGTGACGGTGCAATGTGCGCAGGCCTCGATCGAGACGGTGATGAAAACAATTCTGGATGCAGTCGAAGACTTCTCTCGAGGTGCAGGACAAGCCGATGATCTCACGCTGCTGATTGTGCGGTATCGGCAGGTCGGCAATTAACTGTTAAGCGGGGCTTGCCAGCCCGGCCCACACTAGGCATAGGTATTGAAAGGAATGGTGGAGGCGGCGGGAGTCGAACCCGTCATAAGTATTGAAAACGCTCAACTTACTGATTCTGTGAATGCCAGAAACGAGCAGAATGCTATGTTTGCCAAATCTGCGTACAAACCGCGTACAAAGTTTTCCTAGAATTCCCAGAACGCCAACAACTGTATCTTCCAATCCGTTCGGCGGGTGAATCTGAAGTATTTCTCCCTCATTTATACATCAGTTCCGCAAGCCGCAGATGTTGGCGTGTACGCTCCTGGTCGTTTTCTGCTTCGCATCTTTCATTTTGGCTACCAACAGGAGTATTCCACAGTTCCACTGGGAAGACAACATGTAGGGTGCTTGGGCTTCCAGCCGCCGCTTGATCCTGTCCCCAGTCGATTCAGCCTTGGAAGCTGGAGGGTACTTCGTTGTTCGTTCATTGGTGAGGCAGAAATTCAGGCGCCTGCAGTTCGGCGAGCGAATCGTGTGCAACTCACGCTTCGAGACCGGAGTCAAGTTCTCCAGTGTGTTCTCGGCCGACCCCATCTTCACATAAACAAAATGGACAACATAAGCAATGTTATGTTGTTGACGACATAAGGCGGCGCTACGGTGAGCTGAAGTATGTGTGCTGGAAAAAGTTCTCCGGTGGCGAGTGGCGGGGTACACAGGAGCTGACTAAGGTTCATCTGATGATCCGGTGGCTGAACAGTCTGAATGACTTGCCAGCGTCTCTGATGTGCCTCAGCTTCCCGGACTGGCAGGCAATGTATCGCAAATATCTGATGGCTCTGGGAATATACAAACCGGGCACAACCAACAGGATGAACGGAAACCAACAGCCAAGCATCACCGCTCGCGACAGTGGCTACATCAGCTTGTTGCGGCAGGCTTCGAGAGTCGGCGCTCCTCATCCCAAACTCGAAAGGAGGGGTTCTCAAGCAGGCCAGCTTCGCTCACAGGATCAATCGCCTTGCCTACGATCACGACATACGCGGAGCGGACGGCAAGCTGTTCCGCTTCCAGGCGCATCAGTTCCGTCACACCGTTGGAACCCGTATGGTCAATCTCGGAGTTCCACACCACATCATCCTGCGTTATCTCGGCCACAAGGGTCCGGAGATGACGAGCCGCTACGCCCATATCCACGACGCCACCATGAAGGACAAACTGTCGGAGTATCTGAAGGGCACGCTGATCGATGTCTCGGCAAAGTGGTTGCAGAGGATGGGGCCAACGACACGGCCGATCTGCAGTGGTTCACTCGCAGCGTCCTGGCTCAAGCTCTGACGAACGGCTACTGCGCGATCCCAATCGTGGCTGGTCCGTGTCCTCACCCGAACGCCTGCATCAATTGCGCTCACTTCCGAACGGACGCCACCTTCCTCGAAGTGCATCGAGCCGAGCTCCACGAGACGGAGCGAGTCATCGCGAAAGCGGATGCGAACGGATGGGTGCGACAAAGTGAGATGAACGAGCGAAAACGAACAAACCTCGTCAACATAATTACTTCTCTGGAGGGAGTCCGTGCCTAGAAATATAGAGGGGCTGAAACGCAGTACCCAGCTGCGCAGCGACGGGGCGATGGAAAGAGCCCAGACCGCCATCCGTCGTATGCAAACAACGGAAGCTGAGATCAACTTCCGCAGCGTTGCTGCTCAGGCCAATGTCTCCACAGCGTGGTTATACGGCGCCAAAACAATTCGTGATCGAATCATGAAGCTGCGACACCCATCAACAGCCCATGCTGAAAACAACGTTTGCGGTCGCAGACTCTTGTCTCAGGAACGTGTCATCGCCACACTGCGTCAGCGCATAAAAGCTCTTGAAGAAAAGAATCGAGATCTCACTGAACAAGTTGAAATCGCCTACGGCAAGCTTTCAACACAGTCGCTACGTTAAACATCGTGAAGTGGGTGTCAGGGGCTTTGTCATCCGCCTGGTCTCAAGTTCACGATCGAAGACCATCGACTCTGAACGTAGCGAACAGCGAACTAAGGCATCTATACAGAAACCCGGTAGGGGTATCCCAGCGCATCATAATCCGGGGGATTCGATATGGCAGTAGACAACCTACTCCCATGGGAGGTAGGATTCCTACATCTATGGGACGAGCGAGTCGGTACCAAAATCGGATTGAGTTGCTTCAGGGGACGCTTGACATGCTTCTCCTTCAGACCTTGCGGTGGGGTCCTCAACATGGTTACGGCTTAGTGCAGGCTCTCCGCCTGCATTCTGGAGAGGCTCTTCAGGTCGAAACGGGCTCGTTATACCCCGCGCTTCATCGGCTGGAACGACAAGGTTGGGTGCGCTCGGCGTGGAAACATACCGAAAGCAAACAGCGCGCAAAGTTCTACCAGATCACCGCTGCTGGGAAGAAGCAGTTGGCTTCCGATCTTAGCCGCTGGCAGCGGACGGTAGAAGCGATTGGGTCGATCATGCATCGAGAGCCGGAAGGAGATGAGGCATGAAGTTCTTAAGCAGACTTTTAACGTTTCGCAAGTCGGAGCTATCGGATGAAATTGAAGCTCATCTCCGGATGGCCGTACAAGATCGTGTCGACCGCGGCGAATCGCCACATGCTGCAAGGCAGGCTGCACTTCGTGAGTTTGGAAATGTAATGTTGGTTAGGGATGTAACGCGCGAACAGTGGGGGTGGCTGCGAGTGGGCCGCCTCCGGCAAGATGTGTGTTATGCGTTTCGGCAACTCAAGAAGTATCCATTCTTTGCTGCCATAGCGATTCTGATGTTGGCACTTGGCATCGGTGCGAACACCGCCGTCTTCAGTGTCTTTAATCAAGTGCTACTGCAATCGTTGCCGGTTCAAAACCCCAATCAATTGGTCGTAGTGAGCGAGAAATCGGCGGCCGAAGAAGGATCGTTGAGCTCTTGGGGCGATAACTCGCTCTATTTTTCCTACCCGGCATATCTCTCCTTGCGTGACGGAACTCATACGCTGCAAGGGCTCTCGGCAACCGCATTTGACTCAGTTACATTGACGACTGGAGATACGGCAGAGAACATTATCGCCGAATTCGTAGCCGGTAACTACTTCAATGTCCTAGGAGTTCGTCCTATCCTTGGCAGGGCCATTACGCCGGCAGATGATATCTATCACAAAGGCAATCCCGTCGCAGTAGTCAGTAAAACCTATTGGAAAAGTCACTTCGGAGGCGATCCGGCAATTCTAAATCGAATCGTGCGTCTGAACGGCAAGCTCTTCACGATCGTAGGCGTAGTGAACTATCGCGGCCTTACCAACCAATATATCCCGGCACTTTTTGTCCCGATAGCAACTCAAAACCAGATGATTCCCGGCAGCGACCGACTGCCGGACGAACTGTGGCGATGGATCACGCTGATCGGACGACGAAAGGCCGATGTGACGCAGCAACAGGCCGAAGCTGAGCTAAACGGTATTTGGCTGGATTGGCGGAGAGCAGTCCTGGCCAAAAAACATCGGGGCGGTGATTTTGAAGAGCGATGGATGCAAACGCATCTTTCGCTGAGTAGTGGTGCCCGAGGCCTCCCATTCCTGGAGAGTCTGCTCGGCGAGCCTGTCAGAGTACTGCTTTGGATGGTTTTTGTAGTTTTGGTAATCGCGTGTGGAAACTTAGCGATTTTGCTTTCTGTGAAGGCAGTGCGAAGACGGCGCGAGCTGGCTTTACAAGGCGCACTGGGCGCGAGCCGCGGGCAATTGTTTCGGCAGGTGTTCGTGGAAGGGATGATGCTCGGTCTTATTGGATACGTCGCAGGCTTGATCCTCGCCGCCATCAGCTTGCGCGTAATTCTGGGAATGATCCCTACATCGAGCACGTTGCGAGACGCCTTGACATTCCAAATGGATTGGCAGGTACTGGCATTCGCTGGCGTCTCGGGCGTCGTGACGAGCGTTTTGTTTAGCGTCGCGCCTGCTCTGAGTAGTATGAAGATAGACCTGATCGAATCTTTGCATTCCGAAGGGAACGCAACGACAGCGAGATCAGGCTTTCGCAACGTGTTGATAGCTGGAGAGATCGCATTGAGCGTGGTGTTGTTGACGTGTGCCGGCTTATTTGCCTGGACCCTCTATCAACTCCGCTCGATTGATCCGGGCTATTCGACCACGCACCTGGTCATGTTTTCAGTGGATGCGTCTGTTCTTGGCAAGCATGTAGGGCAGGTGCGAAACGAATATGAGGCAATCGTCGATAGGCTGCGCCGGCTACCCGAAGTGAGCGGCGTGAGTTACTCATCTATGGCCTTGCTGTCCGGCGACCAGAGCGGTAGCAATATTGTCATTAGCGGCTATTCGGCGCAGCCGAACGAAGAAATTGTGCCGGATTTCAACTGGATCACGCCGGATTTTCTGGGAACAATGCAAATTCCATTGTTGGCCGGACGCAACTTCACCCCACAGGATCGCACCGGGTCGGAAAAGGTGGCAATGGTCGATGAAGAGTTCGTAAAGCGCTATTACGGAGGGCAGGTGGGTGCGGCGCTTGGGCGACTTGTTGGCTTTGGAGGCAGTTCTAAACCTGATACTCAGATTGTAGGTGTTGTGCCGGTGCTTCGTTCTGTAAACCTGCAAGGCAACCCAGGGGCGCCGTTTCTCTATATACCCTATGATCAAATCTGGGAGATGAGACACTCGTATCCTGCAACCTTTTATGTGCGCACAAGTGGCAAGCCGAAAGACCTTACCGCACGTATTCGGTCAGGAGTGATGAACGTGGATCACAGCTTGCCCATCGAGGGACTTCAAACCATGCAGGATCAGGTTGATTCATCGCTGTTTGAGCAGAGATTGATGGCAACACTAGCGGTGACGATGGCTGGATTGGCCCTATTCCTGAGCGCTGTTGGTTTGTATGGAGTGCTGGCATTCTCTGTGACGCAGAGGACACGCGAGATGGGAATCAGAATCGCGCTGGGAGCAGATAAGGGAAAGCTTGCAAGGCTTGTGTTGCTCCGTTTGGCTGCTCTGGCAGGGTTTGGAATCGCAGCAGGAATACCGTTAGCATGGGCTGGAATGCGATTGCTGATTCGGACGGCGAACGTGAGTGGAAGTGCAGTATGGATGTTCACCGGAAGCGCCATTCTCTTACTTCTGGTGTGCGGAGTAGCAGGATTCCTCCCTGTGCGACGAGCGATGTCTATGGACCCGATGCGAGCATTGAGAGCAGAGTGACAAGGCCTTACTTCGCACAAAAATCGGTGTCTACAATGAAATTGCTTTAGCCCGCATATCCATCTACTTTGTACAAACCATTCCTCAGCATATTCGGCTTTTAATTATTGACCTCACAAGCCGGCCCAGCTTGCCGCTTCGGGTCGAGTTGGTGATTCTTCCACGGGCCAGAATCACCGTTGCACGTTGTTTACATGTAAACAACGTGCAACCGCGCTACACCAGAGAAAAACTTCTTGACGACTATAGATAATTCAATTAGCTGCGCCTCTAATGCTTCGGCGTCGCTGAGGTTGACGATGCGGACTGGAACCGTTTGCGTTTCGACCATCTGCGCAGCGCAAGCTACCGCGATAATCTCGAAGCTCTGATCGGTCCGAGGCCGCACAAGCAAGGGAGAGAGAGAACGCCCTGGCTGCGGATGCTCTCCGACTTTTGTGTCGTTGGTTGTTTTGTGGCGGATGGCCCCGAAATCCACATAGAACTAGGCGGTCCGCGTTCCGTGGAGCCATAACGGATGAACCTGATCGACCCTTAACGTAGGCACTCTCGGGAGCCAATCTACGCTGGGGAATTTCTGTTACCCCGCGTGTCCGGAACGTCAATTTTTTGGGGGTCCGCGTGCCTGCGTCTGTCCACCGGAGGAGTCAGGGGCTTGTTGCAGGTTGAAGTCGCATCGCGCGATTTGTTCCAGAGAACCTCACCATTTGACAAATCATAGAATGACACGGCATTTCGTAGCTACTGATCTTACGGATCGGTTTGCCGTCCTCTTGCTCCGGAGCTGTCTCTTTTGTGTTGCTCATCGCCTGTGCCAATGTTGCCAACCTGCAATTTGCCCGCGCGCCTGGCCGGAGAAGGGAAATTGCGATTCGCAGCGCGATGGGAGCGGGACGCTGGAGCATTATCCGGCAGTTACTAACGGAGAGTGTGTTGCTGGCAATGGCAGCGAGTATCCTTGGGCTGCTTTTCGCTGTCATTGGAATTCAGTTTCTTCGGCACTAGATGCCCGCTGAGATCAGCCGTTACATCTCTGCGTGGCAACATGTTCGCCTCGAACCCGAGGGCCTGCTGTTTACACTTTTGATCGCCATTGGCGCGGCATCCTTTCCGGGTTGGCTCCCGCGTTTCAGACTGCTGGCATGGGTATTACGAACCAGTTAAAGGAAGGTGGCCGCAGCAACACGGCTGGACGCTCCTGGCATATTCTGCGAAGCCTCTTCGTTGTCAGTGAGATCGCTTTGTCTGTCGTTCTGCTGGTTGGAGCGGGCCTGATGATTAAAGGAGTCGTGACATTGATTGGAAGCGATGGTCCTCCCGATGCGGAGAATATTTTGACCATGCGCATCAACCTGTCTGGTTCGAGGTAGGCGGCTCCCCGGCAGCAAGCGGAATTCTATGAGCGTGTGCTGCACGACCTGCAATCCATTCCTGGGGTCCATTCCGTTGCCTTCGCAACAAATGTTCCTTTCGGAGACGGCGGAGTAACTACTACATTCGGTATCGAGGGGCGCCCGCTCCAGCCGGGTGATTTCCGTTCGGCCATCCTGGAATCGGTGAGTCCAGATAACTTTCGAACGATGAAGGTGCCCTTGCTTCAGGGCCGTTACATTACCGACTCGGACGGCTCCGAAACGCCCGCTGTCGCTCTGATAAGCAATCGCTTCGCACAGAGATATTTTTCCGGTGAGAATCCTGTCGGGAAACATATCCGGCAAGGGGACGATGCTTCGGCACATCCTTGGCTCACGATAGTAGGCGTGGTGGGCGACATTAAATACGATCCGTGGTCGAAGCAGGAGCCTCCTGCAATGTATGTCTCTTACCAGCAGTTCCCGATGCAATCTACGTACCTGGCAATTGGCACATTGCGTGATGTCTTGCAACTTGCTCCGGTTGTGCGGCGTCGGTTGGCCAACCTCGATGCTGAACAGCCCGTTTACGAAGTACAGACTCTCGGAAAAGTCATCTCGAACCAAGTAATTGAACTTTCATACGTCGCGGCGATGATGAGTGTTCTGGGTGTGATCGCTTTGGTTTTGGCAACTGCAGGGGTCTATGCCACTATGTCCTATTCGGTCATTGAGAGCGTGCATGAAATCGGCATCCGCGTGGCGCTCGGCGCGCAGCGGAGCGACGTGCTGTATCTGCTTCTCAGGCGTGGCGTCCTCCTGCTTTTAGTTGGCTTGGGCATTGGTGTTCCGTTTTCCTTTGGCATTGCCCGGCTCCTCTCTTCTCTTTTGTTTGAGGTAAATGCTGCTGATACGAGTGTTTTCTTTGGTATCGTGTTGACGATGTGTCTTGTGGGCTTCTTGGCGTGTTACATCCCGTCACGGCGCTCTCTGAAGATTGACCCTATCGTGGCTCTTCGGAGTGAGTAGTGGTTGTCAGGGAGAATGCCAGAACGATTTGCTGTTCCAGATTTGTGGTTTTAGGAAGGATTGTCGAGCGGCATGTTGGCTCAACCACAGGTTAACGAACTCCTCTACAAAAGGAGCGGCCGAAGTGATCTCTGTTGAGCTGCATCCTTCCCTTTGGTGGGCGTGGAATAGATAAAGACTCTCATTCGAGGCGGGCAGCGGCTAAGACGAGAGCCTTTCTGTTCCCTCGAATCCATAAATAATTAAGCAATCAAGTAATGAAAGATACGCGATCCACGATTTCACAGTAGAGGAACGGGAAGACGGCAAATTCGTCGTCTTCTGCGAAGCACCTGTCATCCTGCGGGAGCAGTAGCGGTTGTCCTAGATGTCCCCACGCTCGATGTTTTCGTCGAGCTCTTCTTCTTTCTTCGGGGTCCAATGCTTCTTCTTCCCCGGTCCCAAGATCCCTCAGCGGAATGTCGTGAATCTCGGGGCTGTCGATGTCGGTCTCTGGATCGGGAGCGAGGGGCTTGTTTGGAGTGGCCATGATTCCTTCCTGGCCTCATGAGATGCACGAAAGCAGGAGCGCGGCGATTACCTTCGTGCCTTCACGCGCACGAACGAGCTACAGGCTTGGCTCCATACAATGTAAAAAATATCTATCAACGGGTGATTTGTGGCTGAGGCATGGAAGGTCATCTCGAATTCGGGAGAACTCCTGATCCTTGAGCGTGGAGCGGAGCGAATTGAGATTCCTAAACCCGAGGCCCCATTCGCGAGCCAGGCGTTCATGAAAGTTCTGCCCGGTGCGATGGTCACCGATGTCATCGTTGATCTCTTACGATGGAAGAAGCGCATTAGAACTGACCGAGCTTGAAAATGATCGCCAACTCCGACCGTGGAGTGGGCATCAAAGGCTCGATTGACCGAGGTTGGACCGTTATTTGGAATTCGGGCAAACGTGCCATGCTTCAGTCAGATACGCAGCATGTCTACATCGACCGGCCAGAGGATGATTTCGCGAGCCGCATATTCGCGAAACTGAGGCCGGGGCAAACGAGTAGACCCGGTACCCATTCCGTGCTGGATCTCAACTGTTCCAACTCCTCAGTCGTCCAAAGGGAATCAGTCCGGGCGAGCATCTCTAGAAACCCCGCCCATCTTTTTCCGTGCAGCCGTTCAAGCGCCTGGCTGTGTTCGTCGTTGGTCATGCCGCCATTTTCATACAGGAACCTGCCCACGTATGTCCAAATGCAGCAGGTAAATCGGCGGATTGCTGCTCCTGAGATGGATGCGCTCATTGGGACAGTCGTTGTGTACTACGTCGCTGATAATTTCCACCCGTTCGATGCGTTCGCGGATGACAAACTTCTCCGAAAAGCCTGACGCTTCTCCTCTGGTGTGACAGAGTCACAAGGCGACCAGCTTGCTCCATCGTGACGTACCGGTCGCTGAGAGCGTCGTTCTCCGATTCGTCTAGGTTCACTCAGTGGAACTTCGACGCGCTGGTGGACTTCTTGTTCAATTTGGGCGGCGGTCGTCTCGCGTCATCGATACTCCCAGGATTTGAACGCTCGAAAGTACAATGATGCGGCTCAGCAGTTGCTTCTCCGGGACCATGCTGGGGGTAAAGTTCGCCTAAAGAGGCGTCAACCCGAGCGAAGACGCAGCCAAACGACGGAACCGGACTCAACGCCTTCAGGCTCATCGGTTGAATTTGACTCGTCCGTTCCGGCTGATTCAAGTTCCGCTACGCGCAAAAGCAGGAGACGCTTTAGCGCAGCAACAACGAGTTCGTCCGTTTGCGATGGAAAGTCCTCGTCAATCTTCTGCAACGTGACACGAAGAGACCGTAAGAGTTCGGAAGAAAGGCGAGAAGGCATCAAAATCGGTTCGATGCAGGGCTTAGACATCCGGGATGCCCCGAGGTCAAGGCCGGGATTTGCCCTAGCCAGCAAGCCCGCCAACTGGTAGGCGCGGACTATTTCAAGACCAAACTTTCATTATTGATTTCGGAGAGTTTTCTAGGTATTGAACAGGGCCGTCAGTGCGCTGTCCGTCATGCTCTCCGGGGGTTGGCTTAGAGTAGCGGATAGCGCCTTGGCGACCCGGCTGCGAGGATGCAGCCGGGTCTGTGTCCTGCTGTCCGAACCGTAGTCGACAGCTTCGAGCAGCAGCGATACACCCACATTTAGATGCGGGGAGATTCCCTGAGAGGTTGCCACATCCAGTGAACAAGCGCCACGCTTCAATTGGCTCGATTTGCATTTTTTCGTCCACTAGGAAATCGGGACTCGCTACCGGAGAGGGCTGTTCTGTTCCCTCTGCCGTGGCCGGGTTGAGAATTCGCCGACTTCTAGGTCGTCTATGCGTTGCCGAAGGATGTCTTCCAATTCGGTCGCAACGGACTGGGCATTTCTAGTGGCGAGGTTCTCTTCCGATTCTCGTAACATTCCTCGAAGTGCATCGACTGTTTCCGAGACCGGACGGAGACCCATTGTAATTACCAGATAAGTCAGAGGCGCGTGATAACCAATCTGGCAGTACGGATTACCAAATGAAGTAGGAGGTATTCACTCTAAATGGGCACCAACAGCTTCCGGCTGCACGCAAGACAGTTCGCCACATGCAGTACATAAATCTGTCGCGCTTTGTGGAGAGAATATTCCGCGTCCTTAAGGCGTTTCATAATCTCTGACGATGCCGCGTGCCCGACTCCTCCAACGATTAACTCTGCTGCACGCTTGTTCACCTCGGCTGAGCCCCAATCGTTTAGTTTCTTTTTGTATTGCCCCATCAGACCCCTTCCTTCATCGCAGTGCTTTTCCATCGCTTTCTCCAACGTGAAGACCGCCCATGCGCATAATCCACCTTGGACCCAGTCACCGTTTTTCTTTCGCACAAGCATGGTGCGACGTCCGAGGATGACGAAGTATTCTTCATTTGGTAAATCATAAGAAACTTCGCAGCAGACGAATCCCGTGATTCTGAACTCCGGTAGGGATACCTTGATGACGCTGACCGTGGACGAGACTTCACAACCCATTAGTTTCGCTAGTAATGTAACGGTCTCCCTATTCGATTTAATCAATTTGGCTACCTCTCTTTAACGCGTGAAGTGGTTTCAAGCCAAACCGGTTGAGATGCTGGAACAGCCGAAGAGGTGCCGATTAGATGTGCCAATGCCCTTTCATTGGTGCAATTCACACTTACGTTCGGTAACTGGCATACTATCCAGATTAAAAAGGTATAAGATGCCGGACACGCATCCAGTTTTCACAGAGGGACTGCTGTCCCCACCCCGTTGACCCTTCTCTGAATCTGCTGAGTGTGGAGGGGACTATGCCTTTTGCTGACCGAGATGTCCTGTGTGCAGGTTGTGGTGTGATGTTTGTGTTTTCTTCGGGAGAACAAGAGTTCTTTCGGGAGAAGGGGTTTGTCAACGAGCCGAAACACTGTAAGCAATGCAAGGCTAAGAGGCAGGCCACGACAGGTCGGCGTCGAGTCGAAACCCACGTTACTTGTTCGGAGTGCGGGGGGCAAACAACCGTCCCATTCAAGCCGACGCAAGGCAGACCTGTAATGTGCAGAGTGTGTTTCGCAAACAGACCCAAAGCTTCCAATATTGTGGCTGCATAGTGACAAGCTAATGACATTGGAGGGATTCTTCCGCTTTCTACTTGGGGCAACATCGAATGGCAGATTCTCCGAAATTCGCTCATCGTTCGAATCTGGACAGAACTACGGACTCCATTTGTCTGCGATGTATCGCGACCGTGGCATCGGACGATGATGAGGGCGAACTGCTGAGATACGAACGCCAGCATATCTGTGACCCGGTTTTGATTGAGCGATTCGACGGTACGATGCCGCCGTCTTGAGGAGACCCTCACGAAGGTTGTTGGACGACGCGTTCCCATCTACGCGTGCGGTGCCTGCTGCCGAGCCCGGTCGGTTGTACAAACCGACCTGGATCCGTGGGGAGCGAAGTTTGGCAATCCGACAATCTTTCTCTCACTGGTGGAGTGGGCGGATCGTGTGATCACGGAGTAGCTGCGGCACAGCGCGCCCGTTGGAGATGCGAAGAACTCAGTTCAAGATCGCCGATTCATTCCGGTTTACGAGATCAGGCCAAACCGCGCTTTGAGAGTTGTCCGTGGAAACGCTCCGCGGCGATTTGTCATTCACTGAGCTTGGGCGGATCACTTCCGGATTGCCTACGACTCGCCCGGAATTGTGTTAGCCTGTTAGCCGAAGGCTTTACGGCGTGGCCTTTGTTTTTTCGAGATCGATCGAATGACCAGTTTGCCTTTGCCGCTCCCACTTAGAGGCACTCCAGCCTGTTTGATGGCGGCTGCGATAAGTTCCTCAACATCTTGACGCGCCAGCGTCGCCGCCGATTCGATCCTGATAAAACGGTTCTGGATGCCACTGCCGAGGAGCAATTTATATGGATCGGGTAGTGTGGCTCCGTGATAGAACGAAAGCCCCACTCCGTTCGCGCCTGCAGCAATGGAGAGGATGCAATCGGACGGTCGCTCGGTCGAGCAGTACCCAATCACGAAGAAGTTGTAATTGTCGTAAACGAGGTCATTGGCTGTGTTAGACGCTTGCGCAGTACTTTACGCACGGAATGAATCAACGCTGCGTTTTTCGAGTCGAATTTCTTGATAAAGCCTGCGAGTTGCTGCTCGCCGGCTTGCGAAGCTATTCGTTTGGAGGTCTTCATGGACACGTATCTGCCTTCTTGTGCCGAGTTCAACGGTGAGTATAGTGCCTCCTACTGATGTTCCAGTTCAGGACTTTTAAGGGCCAAGCCATTTGGTATTCGCAACTGAGGAGAACAGCCCTAAGTATGTTTCCAGGCCCGATCACCCTCAAAGGCTGCTCCGGCGAATTGGCGTGAAGTCAGAAATTCCTCCCGAGGACAAGCGCGTTTATCAGGACCAGTCAACCATCCTGAAGGAGCGAATCACCTCCGGCTGGATTACTTGATGAAGCTCTGTCTATTCCGCTGCCCGTCCTGTTCAGTCCGTCAAAGCGTGCTCTGTATACTGCCAGCATGCATACGGCGCAGGCTGGCATCTTCGCTCTCGGAACCTCCTCTCATGTCTACCTCGAGTTCGACTTGGTGGACGAGAAGCAGTGCAGAGACTTAGCGGCCGCTGCTGCTGCGATCCGTGAGCCACGGACGACCACGGGCGGGGTCAACTTTGTGATCGGATTTCGGCCCGAACTATGGCAGAAGATAGTCCCAGAGCAAGCGCCAACCGGTATCGAAGGATTCAACAAGGACATTGAGGGCGTTGAAGGGTTTGTGATGCCAGCGACGCAGTATGATGCGTTGGTGTGGATGTCGGGCAGCGCATATGACGTGGTGTTCGATATGGCGAGGACGATGATTCGGGACCTCGCCGGAAAGGCCACGCTGAAGGAAGAGACGTCAAGCTGGGCATACCGGCATGACCGCGACCTGACGGGCTTTGTGGATGGGTCGGAGAATCCAACGTTGCTGGACGCACCCGCAGACGCTCTCCTGCCTGACGGAGTTCCCGGTGCTGCGGGTTCTGTGCTGCTCCTACAGAAGTGGAAACACAGGACTGCGGAGTGGGAGACGTTGCCGGTGGCGAAGCAGGAACTTGTGATGGGGCGGACAAAGACCGAAAGCATTGAGTTGGAGAACAAGCCTGCGGACTCACACGTGGCGCGAACGGACCAGGACAAGTTCGGGAACATCTTTCGCCGCAATATGCCTTACGGAAATGTCGACAACCATGGCACTGTGTTTGTTGGCTTCAGTTCGGAACAGCAGCGGCTTACGAAGATGCTCGAAAGCATGGCGGGCTTGGTGGACGGCACGCGTGATGCGCTGACGCGCTACACGCAGCCGCTGACAGGCGCGTACTACTTTGTGCCTTCAGTAGAGAGCCTGCGAGAACTGCGGTAGCTCGAGAAACGCTTACCAGTCATCGCAAATACTGTTTCGGATTACTACCGATGAGGTCGGCTAGTGTCCGCCGAAATCTCTGGATGTGGGTCGATCTGGATTGACGATGACAGGCCTTAGTGCGTTTCCGGGCTTCGGACGCGCGGATTGGGTCGGAGTGAACTGGGCTCGCTGGAGGTCCGGATACTGTGCGCACAGTCCGCGCTTGTAAACGGGATTGCCATCCGTTACGGGTCGGATGGAACGGAATTGGAGCGCGCAGGCATCAGCTATCTGCCGCGCAAGACAGACCACGCCTGGAAAATCGTTGTGATGGTGTCGCACGATACGCCTAGGCCGTGACCGACGGCTGGGATTTTTAGTCTAGACACACTCACCAGGTGTCCGGCAATCTTGTCTGCGATGCACGACTGCGGTGCTCTTCTCCGCGTCGAAGGCAACGGTGGAATCGATCTCCAGGAAGCCTGTGCGTTTGAGTTCGACCGAAGAGCTGAGATGGTGGCCAATCACGGCTCGCGTTCGATGATTCAGCTCGACGCACGCTCTACGAGCATAAACTGAACGCGAACGGAACTTCGACATCGACAACCTCCAGGAAACGCCTATCGAATCCCCACGTACACCTCCACCTGAGCATTCTGCCGATCGGCCGCAAGCTGGTCATAGACTTCAAAATCGGCCAGGTACGCCCTGTTCCCTCCGGGTTCAGATTTGGGTTGTGCCCAGATACGGCTCCAAGTCTCGGGCACCACTTTTCCAACGAATCCTCTCTCGGAAGCAAACACAGCATATCGCCCGGCGGGAACTTTCCTGGCCACCATCCCAGCAGGAATCACGGTGTCAGGGGACACCCGCGCTCCAATCATAAAGGTGTACGCACCATTCGCATCGCTCTCATAATCGGTGTAGACCGCTACAATGCTCGAATCAAGCCTGTTGGGAATCTTGTTCAGCAGCCCCTCAGACATAAAACGAGTCCATTGTTGTCCGATGATCCCTTTCCCGGCCATCTCCTTGGCGTTCGTAGTGCGAGCTGCGATTCCAATCACAGTGAATCCCGATTCCTCAACTACTTTTGGAGTCAGGTTGACATCTCCGGCACCCGCCGCCGAAAGCCCGACTGCAAAAATACCGATTGCCACCCAGCATGCATTCATTTCCCTTCATCCTTTCCCACGGGCGAGTGAGCACGCTCGCTCGATGTTGATGCTTCCGATTGTGTTGAAGTCCGGCCAACGGAAGTTTCTCAAATCGTAAGAACAGTCGAGGTCACAATTCCCGGACCGACTTCGGGACAATAGAATCGTCGCTTTCATCGAGAGCTATTCACAGGCACACAACATCCGGGACCGGGGACTTAATTCTTTCACTTGTTTCCTGTTCTATGTTGATCCGCGCGTCCCGTCAACAATCGTACGGCGACGCAATCCCTGCCACAGCAGCAAACCTCCGACGATCAGCAGGATTGAATTTGCCGCAGCGAGTACGACAATGTCTGAGTCCGGTTTGACGGACTCCTTCGTGTATTTGAACGCGTATTGTCCCCAGTTGTTCATTGCGCCATGAGCAATGGATACGAGCCAGATGCTTTCCGTACGCAGCCATATCCAGCCGAGGATGAGGCCTGCAGCTAGGATTCCGGACGGAAGGACCAGAGCAAGCCTGATCGGGGACACCCCATTGATGTGTTGGATCCCCGAAAGTTGGAACGGCACATGCCAAAACGCCCAAATGATCGCACTAACTACCACCGCACGCCGAGCACCGAGTCGATCGATGAGCCGCGGAAGTAGCCATGCCCGCCAACCGATCTCCTCAAAAAACGCCAGGACGGAAACAATGATCAATCCCACCACAGCGTTGAGTGCGATGTGCCCGACCAGTCCGTAGATCGTCATGATTCCCCACCCGCGAGATGCCGGTGAGGAGTACAAGCCGTCTGGCTGCGGTGTCAACCAGCTCTGCCACTGCACTCCGCCACCGATGGTCGCCATCAAGGGCAGCATTACTGCATGCAGCACGCCAGGAATGAGAAAGAGGGCGACCGAAAGATACTTTAGGGGAAAGCGACCCCAGCCTATGCGCAAAGGTTCATTCATCGCCACGTTCACGATGAGCACCGAAACAGCGGGCAAGAACATGGACAAATATGCCAGGCCAATTAGCGCGCTCTGCTGTCCGCCGGTAAGCCCGATGACAAGACTCAGAGCGCCCCCGAGTGCGTAGGCGAGTGCGACGAAGGCGATAATGGGCTTCATGGCTCTTTAAGAATCCACCCGCACCGTGTCACGTGCGAGCCCAGGGCGTTGGCCATCCGGATGCCGATGTCACCCGATCCGACGCGTTGTTTGGCGGCTCCAGACTAACATCGGCGCTTGAATCGACCACATGGCCGCAGAAACAATCTCGCTGCGTCTTGAGGGTGCGAGGCGACTCGTGCCCCGCGTTTCGCCCAGCGAATCTGCACCCGATTGCGAGTGGGGCGCGTCCCGCAGACCGCCCGGATCGCCGATAGTTTGCGAGTGGTTCCAGGCTCCTGTTGCTTTCCCAATGAAGTTGTGGCATGCTTCGTGTGGGTAACCCAATAGAGATGGGAGTGTCCTGAATCGCATGAAACCCAAGAAGGATGTTCCGCAGGGGACTCTCGCCCTCATGGTACTGAAAACCCTCGATGTACTGGGGCCGTTACACGGCTATGCGGTCGCCCGGCGCATTGAGCAGATAAGCGGCGACCTGCTTGCACTGAACCAGGGTACCCTTTATCCCGTTCTTCTGAGGCTGGAACAGGAAGGGGCAATTTCTTCCGACTGGGCTACTTCGGACAACAATCGCAGGGCTCGCTTCTATCGTTTGACGCGAGCAGGACATAAGCTGCTCGAAATCGAAAAGCGCGATTGGGAACAAACTGCGGCCATCATTGGCCGCTTCTTTGAAGTGAAGGCGGAGGATCTGGTATGAGATCCGTGCATCGCTGGTTTGCCCGTCTCCGAAATTTCATGACCGGCCGTCGCGGCGATGAGCGGCTCCGCGAGGAACTGGAAGAGCATCTTTCCATGCAGACGGACGAGAATATTCGGGCCGGAATGTCTCCGGGTGAAGCTCGCCGCCAAGCGCGGCTGAAGCTCGGTGGAGCAGAAGCAGTTCGGGAGGAGTTTCACGGAGAGGAGAGTTTGGCGCTTCTGGAAAACCTGCTCCGCGATTCACGCTACGCAATGCGCCAATTGCGCAAATCTCCAGGTTTTACCATACCGGCGGTGCTGACTCTGGCCCTCGGCATCGGCGCAACCACGGCGATCTTCACGCTCGTCGAGCAGGTGATGTTGCAGTCGCTGCCTGTCGCCAGGCCGGATCAGTTGTGGCGCATCGGAGGTCAGCCCCACTGCTGCGACTGGGGAGGATATAGCCAGGACAGCGACGGAGAGGCGGGCAACTGGAGTCTCTTCTCGTGGGAAGCCTTCAGGCTATTCCGCGCAAACACGCCGGGATTCCAGGATCTGGCAGCGCTCCAAGCGGGTAACATGCCGCTGGTAGTGCAGCGCTCCAGCTCATCGGGACTGCCGGATACAGCGAATGGCCAGTATGTCTCCGGAAACTTTTTTCAGACTCTGGGCGTTTCCGCCTGGCGCGGAAGGCTGTTCGTCGACGCCGACGACCTGGAGGGCGCGCCCCCGGTCGCGGTGATGAGCTTCCATGCGTGGCAAGAGAAGTATGGCTCCGATCCTTCGGTCGTTGGATCCACATACCGGATCAACCGCCAGGCGTTCACGATCATCGGAGTGGCCCCGGCAGGTTTCATTGGGGCGAAGGTGACGAGTTGGGGCTTGCCGGATATCTGGATGCCGCTGACAGCCGAGCCCTTGATGTTGGGAACAACGGCGCGGATTAAGAACACGCGGGTCGATTGGCTGGATTTGATCGGACGTGTGCGCCCCGGAGCGAATCCGAAAGCGCTCCAGGCGCAGCTTCAGGGTGAATTGCAGGGCTGGCTGGCCAGCCACCTGGCGGATATGAGTCCGCAAGAAAAAGCTGTGTGGCAGAGGCAGACGCTCCGCTTGTCGCCTGGCGGCTCCGGTTTCTCGTTTTTGCGCAGAGATTACAGCGAGGGTCTGCTGCTGCTCATGGTCACGGCCTGTTGTGTGCTGCTGGTGGCCTGCGCCAACATCGCCAACCTGCTGCTGGCTCGGGGGCTGAAGAACCGACAGCAGACGGCAGTCCGCGTGGCCCTGGGAGCATCGCGCGGGCGCCTGGTGCGGAATGCGCTTCTCGAAAGCGCGACGCTCTCTCTGATCGGTGGCGCGGCCGGTGTGGCTGTGGCCTGGGCGGGGGCGCGGTTGATCCTGTATCTCGCCTTCCACATGATGGAGCGAACCAGCTGGATTCCCGTGCAGGCTACGCCCTCAACACTGGTTCTGCTTTTCGCGCTTGGGGTCTCGGTGCTCACGGGCGCGATCTTCGGAATGATGCCTGCATGGATGAGCTCGCAGGCCGAGCCGGTGGAGGCGCTGCGTGGCGCTAACCGTGAGGTTGCAGGCGGCAGTCACTGGGCGCAGAAGGCGCTGGTGATTGCGCAGGCTGCAGTATCGCTGGTGCTGCTCAGTGCGGCGGCGATGCTGGGCGATAGCCTGCGCAATCTGGAGCACCAGAACTTCGGGTTCGATCCGAATGGCCGCTACCTGGTTTCCCTAGGTTCGCCTATGCTGGCGAACTATAAGCAGGAGCAACTGGTCCCGCTTTATCGTCAGATTCAAGACCGGTTCAATGCCATTCCCGGAGTGCACAGCGTCAGTGCTGCGACGTATGCGCCGATGAGCGGCAACCAAAACGGCCACGACATTCGGATTCAGGGCAAACCAGAGCCCAACCCCAAGGACGATGTATCCGCCGACTGGACCCGCATAACGCCCGGGTTCTTCGAGACCATCGGCACCTCAATGGTGGAGGGCCGCACCATCGACGAAGGCGACAACGAGAATACGCGGCACGTGGCTGTCGTCAACGAAGCCTTTGCCAAGAAGTTTTTTGGGAACCAGAATCCCATCGGCCAGCACTTCGGTCCCGGGTCCATGAGGAATACGGGAACCTATGAGATTGTCGGTGTCGTCCAAAGCATCCATTACGTGACTTGGGGCTTCCGAGATCCGGCCCGGGCCATGTACTACATCCCCGAGGCGCAGACCGTACCCTTCGATCAGCGGGATCTCCAGAGTGACGAGCTTGTGTCGCAGAACCTCTGGAACATCGTGATCTGGGCGCCGGAGCATCCGGCGAACATGTTCAGCGAGGTAAAGAACGCGCTGGCCGAAGTCAATCCGAACCTGGTGATGTATGACGTTCAACCATATTCACGGGTGATTCAGGAAACCTTCGATCAGCAGAATATGATCGCCAGCCTGGCTTGGCTGTTTGGCGCTGTCGGCCTGGTGCTGGCTGCGATTGGTCTCTACGGCGTGACCGCATATGGCGTGGAGCAACGCAGGAGCGAGATTGGCGTGCGGATGGCGCTGGGAGCTGATCGCAGTTCGGTCACTGCCATGGTGTTGCGCGGAGCATTCGGGCAGGTGGGCATCGGATTGGGGATCGGGATTCCGGCAGCCATTGGAGCCGGATATCTCATGTCGAGCCAACTCTTCGGAGTCGCGCCGTGGAATCCATTGCTGTTGGCAGGTGCGACCCTCCTTCTCGGATTGGCGGCACTGGTCGCTGCGCTGATCCCCGCCGAAAGAGCGGCAAGCACCGACCCTATGCAGGCATTGCGATCCGAGTAAGGAGATTTGCCATGAGGGCTATGAAGAGATTGATTTCCCGGCTCCGGAACTTCGCGACCGGCCGTCACGGCGCTGATCGGTTCCGCGAAGAAATCGAACAGCACATCGCGATGCAGACCGAAGAGAGCATCCGCGCAGGACTATCGCCGGAGGAAGCGCACCGCCTGGCTCGCCTGAAATTCGGAACCGTCGCGGCAGTTCGGGAGGAATTGCACGCTGAAGAGGTGTCGCCAATTCTTGAGAAGTTGTGGCTGGATCTTCGTTACGCACTGCGTCAATTGCGTAGATCGCCGGGTTTTACGGCCACTGTGCTGGTTACGCTCGCCCTTGGCATAGGAGCCAATATCGCTGTTTACAGCCTGGTCGATGCTGTGCTTCTTCGCCCTCTTCAATTCAGAAATGAAAATCGTTTGGTCCAGGTATTTGAAGAGAGGCCGGCACTGGGTCTGATAAAAGATACTCCCGCTCCGGCAAACTACTTTGACTGGAAACGCCGCAGCCATGTTTTCTCCGACATGGCAGCAGCCAAGGGAGACATCTACACCATTACCGGGAATGGCCGACCTGAAGAGGTTGACGGAGCGCCGATCACCGCAAACCTGCTGTCGCTCCTCGGCGTCCAGCCGCTCCTTGGCCGCAGCTTCACGGCGGACGAAGACAAGCCGGGAAATGCCGTCGTTCTCATCAGCGCCGGGATCTGGCAGCAACGCTATGGCTCGGACCCACACATCGTGGGCAGAACGATCCACCTGAATGGCGTGCCCTATCGCATCCTGGGCGTGATGCCGTTCGGCTTCACTTTTCCCGATCGCTCCGCTCTTTGGGTTCCTCTCGCATTTACTACCGCGGAGCAGCTTGAGCGCGATAGTCACTTTCTTCAGGTTTACGGATTGCTCCGGCCCGGAGTCTCCCTTGCATCCGCAACACAGGAAATGAGCGACATTTCGCTCCAACTCGAGCATGAGTATCCTGCGACCAATCGTGGGCTGAGCACTTCGATCGTCACCCTGCGAGCCCAATTGCTTGGCGGGTCCCGTCTGGCGATTTTTGTCCTCGCCTCCGGCGTCGTCATTCTTCTTCTCATTACTTTCATCAACGTCGCCGGACTCATGATTGCGCGAGCCGCGAACCGTCAGCGCGAAGTAGCCGTTCGCGTTGCGCTCGGCGCGAGCCGTCTGAGCTTGTTGCGACAGGGACTGGCGGAAAGTTTAGTGCTCTCCATCGGCGGAAGTATCCTTGGAGTGGCATTCGCATGGGGATCTATGCCGGTCATCCGGCATTTCGTGCCAGAGACGATCGCCGCTTGGGCGCATCCTGAGATGAATTGGACAGTGATGCTGTTCTCCGTTCTTCTCTGCGTAACCGCCGCCCTTGCATTTGGCCTCTTTGGTCAGAGTGCGGCTGCCGCGCGGCCTCAGGAAGCGTTAAGTCAGCGTAGCCGGAGTTCGACGGACGCCAGGCAAAAACTCCGGTCGGTGCTCGTGACCGGAGAAATTGCGTTGACCACAATCATTCTCACCAGCACTGGCCTGCTCAGCGGAACCTTTTGGAAAATTGTCCATACCGATTTGGGATTTAACCCTGATTCGGTTCTCACCATGAGAACGGAACTGCCCGTCTCCGCCCAAACCCCCTACCGCGAGTTTTCGGCTCGCGTCAGCTTCTATCAACGCGTTCTCGACCAGGCCGAGCGCCTCCCCGGAGTCAAATCGGCTGGCTATACCACCTTCCTTCCCTTCACAAACCCCGGAGGATCAACCACAGTTCTCGTTCAGGGCGCGCCGGCTTTGCCGATCGGAAAGGTGAACGATGTCGGCATGCGCGTCGTTACGCCGAACTACTTCCAGGCTCTCGAAATACCGCTTGTCCTTGGACGTACTTTTACCGAAGCCGATGGTGGAAACAAAACGCCGCTGGTCGTAATCAATCAAAAGATGGCGCAACAGTACTGGCCGAACGGTGAGGCTATCGGAAGACAGTTTCGATTCGACGACCCAGGAACGCCGTGGATGACGGTAATCGGCATTGTCGGCAATGTTCGCCAGGCAAATGTCGAAACTCCGAGTCGTGCGGAAATGTACTTTTCCTACGAGCAGAATATGGGCATCCCCGGATATTTCAAGCCCCGCGACCTAGCAATCAGAGTCGCCGGCGATCCCAACAACTATACGGACGCGGTGGAAAGGGCTATCTGGTCGGTCGATCCCGGACAGCCGGTTTCCGAAGTTCAATCGATGCGGCACCTCGTGAATACCCGCATGGAGACTTATATTCTCGAAGCCAAACTGTTTGCATTCTTCTCCTGCGCCGCTTTGCTATTATCCGCGCTCGGAATCTATGGCCTGATGAGCTACAACGTGACGCACAGAACTCAGGAGATTGGTATCCGCATGGCACTCGGAGCGCAGCGTCAACAGGTTCTGAGTTCGTTCGTCACCGCAGCGTTCCGCCTATTGCTGTTTGGCCTCGTATTGGGATCGGTAGGTTCGGTCGCCGCAACACGGTTACTCGGGAGCATGCTCTACGGGATTTCAGGCATAGTCTGGGGAGTTGGAGCGCTGCCGATTCTCGTGCTTGCGGTTTCAGTCGCGCTCGCGGCTTACATCCCTGCTCGCCGCGCCGCTGCTCTCGATCCCATGCAAGCATTGCGGTCCGAGTGAGGAGATCGAGCATGAGAATTCTGAAGAGATTGTTTGCCCGGCTCCGGAATTGAGCGATCCGGGCGCCGCGGCAATCAACGGATGCGCGAAGAGATGAAACTGCATCTTGCCATGCAGCCCGAAGGGACAGATTGAGGGCTCCCAGTGGCTCCATCGCTCAATGCAAGATGGTCCGCATCGGAGTGATGAACGAACGCTGTGTCGGCGGTCCCTGTGACGCCGGCGCCGGCGCGCGAGGTCAACGACCGATCCGTTTCATTTGCTCTCATGGAGCCCTAACCAGCTCCAGAGCGACTCAGTTGAACCCGGCGAAGACGCAATCGCCCCGAGTGGTAGTCTCCTTGACGGAATAGGAGAGAGCGTGTACTCTCCTTTCTCAGATAGGAGAGCGTGTGACGAAACCGGTTGAACTCCCGCAGGGCACCCTCGAGGTCCTCATCCTCAAGGCGGTCTCGCTCGGTCCGCTGCATGGGTATGGCATCCTGCTGCGCATCCAGCAAATCTCCGGCGAGCGCCTCGAAATCCTGCAGGGTTCCTTCTACACCGCGATCTATCGCCTTGAACGCCAGGGCTGGATCCGAGGCGAGTGGGGCGAGTCGGAAAACAATCGGCGGGCCCGCTTTTACTCCCTCACCGCCGCCGGCACCCGTCAGCTCAAGGCGGAGACCGCCAAGTGGATCGACATGGCCGCTGTCGTCGCAGGCATTCTCAACAAGAAGGCGGATGAGATATGAGTCTCCACGCCCGAATTCGGAAATTGTGGCGCTCGATCGCACCGCGCACCCCGAGTGACGTGGAAGAGGAGTTTCGTACTACCCTCGATGCTTACCAGGAAGATCTAATCCGCCAGGGCCTCTCGGAAGAAGAGGCCCGTTGCAAAGCGCGGATCGACCTCGGCCGGCCCGCCGCCCAAAACGAAACGTACCGCGACGCCGTCGGCCTCCGCTTCTTCGATGAGCTCTCCGGAGACATCCGCTACGGCCTCCGGGGCCTGCTCAAGAATCCAGGCTTTTCCGCCGTCGCCATTGTGTCGCTCGCGCTCGGCATTGGCGCGACCACCTCCATGTTCTCGCTCCTCTATGCTGTCCTGCTGCACCCGGTGCCCTATGCCGACTGGCAACGCCTCACTTATCCTAGCTACCTGAACGACGACCAGCCCGGATCGCCCGAGTGGTGGTTCAGCTTGAATTGGCCACAGTATCAGCAACTGCTCGAGGCCAGCACGATCGAAGATGTGGTTGGCTCGACCAACGTCAATTCCGAGGTCACCGGCCGCGACCTACCCGAAGACGTCACCCTGACCTACATCACTGAAAACGTGGACGCGTTCCTACGCGTTCCGGCTATGCTCGGCCGCAACATACAACGGTCAGACGCCGAATCAACGGGAGGCCAGCCCATCGTCTTGAGCTTCGACTTCTGGATGCGCCATTACAACGGCGACCGCGCTGTCCTGAACCGCACGCTCGAGATCGACCACAAGCCGTATACCGTAGTCGGGGTCATGCCGCGAGACTATGCCTGGGAGCGAGACCTGTACGTTCCCATGTCTCTCTTGCCCACGCGCGAACGACTCTCCGTGCTGCCGGTCATGAAACTCAAGCCCGGCGTGAGCCTGGCCGCGGCAGATGCGGAGATCGGCGCGCTCCTTCACCACTTCGCCAAAGACGCACCCCAGCAGTTTCCCACCCGCTTTCGCATGCGCCTGGAGCACATCGCAGACCGCATCCTCCTCTCCGTGGGGCACACGCTGGTCGAGCTCGTTGTTGCCGTGCTCCTGCTGCTGGTCGTCGGCTGTACAAACTGCTCGATCCTGTTGCTCGCCCGCGGCATGAGCCGTCAAAGCGAATTCGCCGTCCGCTCGGCTCTCGGCGCCAGCCGGCCCCGCATCGTCCGCCAACTGTTGGTGGAGTCTCTGGTCCTCGCCGTCACGGGCTCCCTCCTCGGCATCCTGCTCGCCTTCTGGATGGCAAAGCTCATTTTTGGCCTGTTCCCCGACGTCTTCATGCACGAGTCGGTCATCCGCATCAACCTTCCCGTCCTCGCTTTCTCCGTCGTCCTGGCCGTGATCAGCGGACTTCTCTTCGGCCTACTGCCTTCGCTCGGTATGGCGCGCCCGGACATCGCGCAGATGATGCAAACCCTCGGCCGTAAGGTCGCGGGAGGCAAAGGTCAGGCCCGCTCGCTGAATCTCCTCATCGCAGCACAGATCGCGCTCACGGTGGTGCTGATGGGTGCCGCCGGCGTCGCGATCAGCGGCTTTTTGAAGATGACGCATCGCGACTTCGGCTACGACCCGGCCCACCTGATGTCGGTGCCGCTGCCCTTTCACCGTCATTCCCTGTTCACGCGGGAACAGCGCGTCGAGTATATCGAGACCTTGCGGCGCAAGATCGCAACCGTACCGGGCGTGACCCAGATCGCCATCTCCGCCGACGCCACGCCGCCCGATAGCGGCGAGAGTCGCCCCTTTGAGATTCTTGGCGCTCCTTTTACGCAAAAGCAATTTATGCGCGCCGAATTCACCGATGCGGCGTACTTCGCGGCGCTTCGCATCCCGCTCCTGGAGGGCCGCCTCTGGGATGCAACAGAGAATGCCCGCGGCGCAGCGGTCTGCATCATCAACCAGACACTGGCGCGTGCGTACTTCCCCCACGGCAACGCTGTTGGCAGCCGGATTCGCCTGCCCGACCTGGAGATTCCGGCCGTCAATCCAGGCGAGCTGGTTGGAGTTCCTGACACCACCGGCTGGCTGCAGGTGATCGGGGTCGTCGCCGACTCTCTCGACAACGGACTCGACAAACCCGTCTTGCCCGCCGTCTATGTGCCCTACGCGCGCTTCATGTGGGAGTTCACCCAGTTCCTCATTCGCACCGACGGGCCGCCATTGGCCGCGCTCCACCCCATCCAGCTCGCCATCCAGTCGATCAACTCCGATCAGCAGACCGAACGCAACGTGCGCGATTTAGAGCAGTGGATCGCGCAAGAGCCCGAGGTCCAACAGCAGCGCCTGTTTTCCATCCTCTTCGGACTCTTTTCTTCGCTTGCCTTGGCTCTCGCCCTGGTCGGTCTCTACAGCGTCGTATCTTACTCGGTGGCACAGCGCACCAACGAGTTCGGCATCCGCATGGCCTTGGGTGCGCAGCGCGCCCACGTGCTCTCGATCGTCTCGCGCAGCATTGGGCTCACCGTGGTCTGTGGCCTCGCCGCCGGACTCGTCCTCTTCGTCGCCCTGCACAGTCTGCTCATTCATATCGCTGACAGCAGCGGCTCGAATCCATTCATCCTCGTGGGCGTCGTCGCGCTTTTCCTGTTCTCAGCCGCGCTCGCCTGCACGATCCCAGCCATGCGCGCGACCTCCATCGATCCCATGCAAGCAATTCGTTACGAGTAAGCGGGCCGATCGTGGCTGGTTGGTTGTCCTTTTTCGCCACGATACAAGCTTTCGAAAAGAATGGAGTGCGCATTGTCATGATCCGGCAGAGGGGCTGGGTTGGTGTTTCACCGATCAAGTTCTGCGCGAGATCGGCCGTGTAGGCGACGTTGTCCCAGCTAGCTCGCCTGCCCCGGGTCGAGCACGTGCTGCGTATGCCTGGTCACCTACATCAGAGTTTCTGTTTCCAGTTGTGCATTAGAGACTGCGAATCGGGAGGGACGCATTGCTCGAAAGCGCGGATGAAACAACGCCGAACTACCTCGAAGGTCTGTCGAATGGTCTGTTCATCCGGTGGCTCGGCTGCGTGAGCTGTGAAACCGCGCATCTTGTAGAGGTCTCGTATGGTCGTGAACAGGCGGTCGCGTTGCGTGCCCGGTGGTTCCAAGTACGCTGCGATACAACCGCAGAGAGTTCGCGTGATGTCTTGGTCTCCGGGTCGGATGAGCGCCTCGACCGATGCCCAGATCATCATCAAGGCACTCCCGATCGGGTGCGACCACATGGCTTGGTCAAAGGCCTGGAACGCCACGTTGAAGGACGGGCTATCCATCAGTGTGGCCGCTGACTGCCAGTGGACCTTCAACCAATCGAGAGTCGATGCGTGAATCGTCGCATTCGATGTTCGATCGAAGATCCACTGCCGGGGGCTCATTTCGATTGGCCAAAGGATCGGCTCATCTTTTGCGCCGGCGATTGTTGAAAAGGACATGCTCGAAACCACCGGGACACGCAGGCCGATTGCCTGATGCAATCGGATAAGCGACGCAATCCACCAGATCGTGTTGATCCGCGTAAAGTTCGTTGGCCGTTCTCCCTTGGGGATTTCGATCTCGAACTCGATATCGAAACCAAGGCCTCCACTCGCCGGCTTCCATGGTTCCCCAAACGGAGTCTCCGAAGTTCGTCGGCTGAGGGAGAGCATGTAGGGAGCAAAAACATGCGCGTAGGTGCTCCGGAGAAAGACACCATCGGAAAGTTCATAGGTCGGACAGGGCAAACGCGTCCCCGAGATTCCGCCGTACAGAGGATAGTCGCTGGGATGAGCCTGCGTTGGGCTCAGTGATCCAATAGGGATGAAACTCATACGAGGAGCATATCTCTGCAACCCACCGCCGCAAGGGATTCCAAGTTCGTCGCGGGGAGACGAGCCCCCTCTCCCCGCACCCTCTATCCACGTCCGAGAGCACATGTGCAGTCCTTGATGGGATGCTGAGGCTGGACCTTTCGTCCTTTCAGGCCATGTCGTCTTAATCGTCATGAAGCTGGAACGTTAAAACCTATGTAGCGGAGCCCCTTAGCAGATCTCCCATTCATTGGGGGGCACATCTCGGGTCGAGCGGTGCCGCTTAGCTCTAAGGCGCAGCTTTCGCCAAAGTGTCGAATCTTCCATTCTGGGAAATTGAGAACATCGTAGAGTCGACGTATAAACTCTTCTTTTCCAAACAAGAGGTGGGCCAGACTTCGTTTCACCCGCTCAAGATCCTCCTCGTTTTGGTCCCAGAAAAAATCAATAATCGCGGCATATCCGCCCTTTATGAACCGGACCTGTTCCTCAAAAGCGTGAATGCCCATTAAAGCAATCGACAAATCTTCACGCGATGCCGACTGTAATGATTCCTTGCTAGCGAAGACGGCACGAAGCTGTGCCAAGTTTGGGAAATAATCCTCGGGTATCCGTGGTTTTTCGGTGGATACCACTCCTGCCCTAAATTGAGCAGTTCAACACGCCGATCTGTCTGCGCCCGGAGAGGACTCTTCTGCCAATCATCACCTGATGCATGAGTCAACCGAACCCAATTTAGGAACCTGTTCGTCTCCCTCCCGTTATCACTGTTGCTCCACTCCAGTCTATGAAGGCTATTCTCGGCTAATACGGTCGAAACCTCGTCGAACGCAGGTCTGAACTGCTCATAGACGCGTCTCCTCAACGCTTCAAGGAAGATGTATTCCGAAGATTTTTTCTTGGAACCAACCGAAATATTCGGCGGCTCGGCCCTGCCGACTGCGGCTTCGACCTTGATGTCGGGGTTAAAGTACTGCCCAAACGACGTGACCGAATCTTCGAATCGTTTTAGTACTTCAGGCGTTAGTACGGGTGCGCCCGTCCAAAGCTCCTGGCACAGCGCTCTGATCTCTTCCACCTGTTCAGAGCGATCAACCAAGATGGTAGCTTCGCGATTGCTTTGCATTCCCCCGTCTGTGAGATTCGACGAACCTAAAAGGGCACAAGTGTCGAAGAGGAATATCTTAGCGTGGAACCTATGCGTGTAGTAACGAACGGCGAGATTCGCAATCCCGAAAACTGCGCGAAGTGCTGCGGGGGCTGGTCGCAACGTTTAGCCCAACCAGGAGACAAATCGACTTCCCTTGAGTCGCAGCTGTCGCAAGCTCCTTTGTCAACGTGACGAATGGTGAATTGCTCTCTGCGATAAGCTTCTGATACGGCCGGATCACAAAGTCTTTGTTCGGACCATTGGAATACAGGCTTGACATGGTTGGGGCTCAATCCTCGCCCTAGCCTTGCTCTCTCTATCGAAGAGCGTTGTCGAATATCCGAAGGCGTCGGACACTCGACAGAATGGGTGTCCAGTCGCCGCGAAACAGGGCTGAGGCTGTTCGTGCAATTGAGCATAACAGGGCAAGACAAGAGTGGACGCATTGCATCGTCACAATTGCTCCTCTCGAATTGTCAACAGTTCGCCAATTCCCTTGAGGGACAATCCGAACCGACGCCAACAGTGCGTTCATAACGGCAATCTGCTCGTCAGCCTGCTAGGTTTGATACTAGGCGATTACGCGTGAACCGACCCGACCACGATTTGTGCAATCGAACAGAACCACTTGCTCACCTTGACATTCTACCTGAAGCCTGCCTATGATCGCCTAGAATGTCTACCCGAGAACAAAACGAGAGGATCGAACTTCTGCAAGGCACGTTGGATCTCCTGATTCTCCGCACCCTGCAACGTGGACCGCTGCACGGCCATGCCATCGCGAAGGCGATCGAATTTCGATCGGACGAGGTGCTCCAGGTCGAACAAGGCTCGCTCTATCCGGCATTGCATCGGCTGATCAAGCGGCGATGGATCTCGGCCGAAGAGGGGACTTCGGAAAATAATCGCCGGGCCAAGTTCTACGCATTGACCTCCAAAGGCAGACGACAGTTGGCAGTTGAAACCGGCAAATGGGACAAACTGGCGCGAGCCATCGCGCAGATTCTCCGGCCCGGAGAACAGGGGGAAGCATGACACGGCGCAAACGCATGCTGGCGGATCTCGAGCAGGATATTCGCGACCATCTCGAAAGGGAAACCCAGGACAATATCGACCGGGGCATGGCTCCAGAGGACGCGCGCAACGCGGCGCTGCGGAAGTTCGGCAACGTCATGCGGGTCAAAGAGCAGACCTGGGAGGTGTGGAGCGTGGTGTGGCTTGAGCAGCTTGTTCAAGATGTCCGCTTCGGCATTCGCACGTTATTGCGCAGTCCGGGACTTACAGTCGCTGCGGTCATGGCGATTGCACTGGGCATCGGAATCAACGTCGGCATTTTCTCGGTCTTGAACGGCCTGGCCCTGCGGCTACTTCCAGTTCCACGCGCGCAGGAGTTGGTCAGCGTCAACCAGATCTTCCATTTCCAGGGACGAGGTGACCGGCTGATTCACAACGGTGCGAACTGGTTCTCCGACTCCGAATATCAGGACTATCGCGATCACAATCATGTCTTCTCGGGACTGGTGGCCTATGAGCCTTACGTCGAAGCAAACCTGCGGGATACAGACGTGCGGCAAGTCCTGGGGACAGTCGCTTCCTGCAATTACTTCGACGTTCTGATCGAGCATCCCGCTCGCGGGCGTGCCTTTGTCGATTCCGATTGTCGAAGCCGCGGGGCGAATGCGGTGGTGGTGGTGAGCGACGATTTGTGGCGGGGGAAATTCGCATCGGATCCATCCCTGGTGGGCAAGAGGATCGTCCTCAATCAGACCGCCTATACGGTGATTGGAATTGCTCGTCCTGGATTCACCGGCACGGAGCCGATTCCGAGCGCGTTCTGGGCGCCGCTCACGATGCAAGAGGCTCTCGAGCCGGGGATCGACCGGCTTTCGAACGACAATATGAGTTGGCTGGCTTTGCTTGGGCGAACGCGGCCCGGCGTAACGATCGAGGAAGTACGAGCGGATCTTGGCGTGATTGCAGGACGCATTGACCAGCAGCACTCGGGACCGCGACGCACCACATCGCTTGCCATCCACGTCGCGACGTTCTTCACGAGTCCCGAACAGCGCAGCTTCCTGATTCCCGTCGCCTCCGTTGTGCTCGCCGCTTTCGCTCTCGTCTTGCTGATTGCCTGTGCGAACGTTGCTAATCTCCTGCTTGCGCGCGCTTCGGTGCGACGGAGAGAAATCGCGCTTCGGCTCTCCTTGGGTGCCGGCCGAGGGCGACTGGTGCGGCAGTTACTGACGGAGAGTCTTTTGCTCTCTTTAGCCGGCGGCGCGCTTGGATCTCTGATTGCGTTCTGGTCCTTTATTCGGATCACGCAGCTTGTAACCTCACACTTGCCGCATGATTTTCCTCCCTTTGCCCTGAATGTTGCGCCCAACCTCCACGTGCTCGCGTACGCGTTCACGCTTTCCCTTTTTACGGGGATTGTGTTCGGACTGGTCCCGGCATTGCGAAGCTCGCGGCCTGATCTGAACACGGCAATGAAAGGAGACGGCACATCCTTCGGCGTTGGCAAGAGAAACGGGCGTTTTTTGCTTAACGCACTGGTCGGCGCTCAGGTTGCCGTGTGCATCGTGTTGCTGCTTGCGGCGGGATTGCTGCTGCGCGGGCTCTACAGCGCGCAGACGCTTGATCCCGGATTTGAGATCAAGGGGGTGGCGACGATTTTTCTGAATTTAGAAAAGCAAGGCTACGATCCAGCGCGCGCCACGCATTTTATGCAACGTTTTCGTGAGCGAATCCAGGGCCTCCCTGGGGTCGTCGAAGTTGCGCAGGCGGAGTGCGCGCCGTTGAGTCACGACTTTAGCGGTTCAGAATTTGCAGTTCCCGGCCGCGCCGACACGGTTGGTGTCGAATATAACCACGTCACGCCGGATTATTTCTCGCTGCTTGGACTTCCGATTGTGCGAGGTCGAGACTTCAACCCGACTGAAACGCATGAGGCGCCAGGGATTATCGTCACAGAGTCGACCGCCCGCAGGCTCTGGCCGGGTCAAGATCCATTAGGGAAAGGTTTGCGCGAAATTTCGGGGCGTGAATACTCAGTCATCGGCGTGGCCAAAGACGCTGAGGTTGCTCATCTCGGTCGACTCGATACAAACTATCTCTATTTCCCAGCCGGGACTGAAGACGACTCGCGAAGCTACGTCCTGGTTCGCTATGCAACAGGTTTTACGAATGTAGCAAAAAGTATTCGTGATGCGGGGCGCTCGATCGACCCAGGGGTATCGATCGATGTGACCCAGCTCGAAGACTACCTTGAAGTCTGGCGCGCGCCGTCGCGCATTGTGGCCGCGCTGTCTGGGGCGTTGGGCGCATTGGCGCTGTTGCTCTGCTCGATTGGCGTGTACGGGATGGTGTCCTACAGTGTAAGCCGATCCGTCAGAGACATCGGCATTCGTATGGCTCTGGGCGCTGACGGTGCTAAGGTCATGCGCCATGTGCTTTGGCAGGCCATGCGCCCGGTTCTGATTGGTGCGACCATTGGCGTGGCTCTGTGTGCCGCCGTGTCAGGGGTACTCTCCAGCATGATGTTTGGGCTCGGCACGCACGACCCCATCGCGTTCATTGGCATGCCTGTTTTTCTATTAGCAGTGACCCTCGTCGCGTCGCTTATTCCGGGCCGACGGGCCATGCGGGTGGATCCGATGGTAGCGTTGCGATGTGAATAAAGATACCGGTTGCTGCTGAAGGTAAATCTCGCTTGACGACTTCAGGCCAAACCACGCTTCCAGCCCCGCAATGGTCGGGATACGCGCATTGGCGATCGATGGACAACTGATGATGCTCATTCCTCCCTGAGGACCTGCATTGGATCAAGGCCAGCTGCGCGGGCCGCGGGAATGGCGCTGGCCGCCACGGCGATCATCGTCAACCCGCCCGCCGCAAGCATCAGCGTCAACGGATCGACCGGCTTGAGCCCAAAGAGCATTGCCCGCGCAGCGCTTCCCGCTGCCGCAGCCAGCCCGGTTCCCGTAACTAGGCCTATGGCAACCATCGCCAAAGCCTCGTGCAAAATCATACCGAGGACGTTTGCCTTTCCTGCTCCCAGCGCGATGCGTACGCCAATTTCGTTTCGTCGCCTGACCACCATGAAAGAAACGATTCCGTAGATACCGACCATCGCGAGGACCGCTGCGAGAACTCCGTAGAAACCGGAGAGCGTGGCCATCAGTCGCTCCCGCGTCAGCTTCCCCAGGACCATTGTCCTGAGCACGCTGAAGTTCAACACAATGGCCGGGCTCGTTTGGGCCGCTGTGTCTTTCAGCGATGCGATCATCGTGGAAGGGGCCTCGGCGGAGCGCACGAGGAAAGTGGAATCGGTGCCGGGGTCAGCAATTTGGTACTCGTTCACGAAGATGATCGGGACGGGATCCTCGTGCAGATCGCGATACCTGGTGTCTCCGACAAGGCCGACGACCCGGTAGACCAAATTGGGTTTTCCGCCCGCTTGTCTATGGTCGAAGGTTTTGCCGATGGGGTTAGAGCCCGGGAAAAAGCTGCGCGCGAATTGCTCGTTGACGATCGCTTCAAGCGGCGAAGCCGGAGTATCGTCTACCCTGAAATCTCGCCCGGCGATCATGGGCATTTCGAGCGTCTGAAAATATGCTGTGCTCGCTGCATTGAAGTACACCAGCTTGCGTGAGATCGAAGCGCCCGGAATATCGATGAACTCATTCCATCCATCGCCGTTCAACGGAACAATTGTTGTTTCCGCAGCCGCAATGACACCCGGCGTATTCCGCACTTTATCCAGGAGCTCGCGCTTGTATTCCAGCCGATTGGCGGTAGCAACCTTGAGCGGCGAAAAATCGAAATCCGCGACGAGAACATTGTTCTGTCGAAATCCAACATCCAGATTGAGCAGATTCCTGAAAGTGCGGACAAACGAGATGGCCGCTACCAGCAGTACCAGAGAGAGCGCAACCTGCGAGATTATGAGTCCTCTGCGGAGCAGGAAGCGTTCGCGTCCTGCTGTCAACCCGCGTCCGCTTGCCTTCATCACCGTCCCGGGATCGGCATTAGCAGCCTGGATCGCGGGCGCCACACCAAACAACACACAGGTCAACAGCGCCACTCCAAACGTGAAAGACAGCACTCGAAGATCGGGCCAAGTCGGAAGAAATACAGGATCCTGCGTGCTGCCAATGTAGACGATCAGAAGCCTGCCCAGCGCTTGGGCCAGCGCTATGCCAAAGGCTGCTCCGCTCAGCGCAAGCAGCAGGCTTTCCGCCAACAACTGCCGGATGAGCCGCAGGCGCGAGGCCCCGAGCGTCAGCCGCAATGCCATCTCGCGCTGTCGCGCACTTGCTCTGGCCAGCATCAGGTTCGCTAGGTTGGCGCACGCAATCAATAAGACCAGTCCTGAGATGGAAAGCAGCACCCATAACGGGGCCGCATATTGCTTTCGCAGAGGTGAAGCGCCTGTCGCTGCGGGCTCGGCCTGCAGGGAAAACCGCAGATAATCCTTCCTGGCCGCCGCATCGTACTCTGCGGGGAGAGTGGCAGCGAAAATTCCGGGCGCGACTCCGGAGAGCTGCACGGAAGCTTGCTTGAAGCTCCATCCAGCGTTCAGCCGCCCGATTGCTGCCAGCCACCACGTAGTCGAATCAGCAGTCCACGCTCCTTCCCCGTGAAGCACCGGCTCGCTGCACAGGGGCAAGGCGACATCGAAATTGCGACCTACCTCAAGGCCGTAATAACTCGGCGATGTCACACCGAGGATCTCGAAGGGATGTCCGTCGAGCGAGAGCCTGCTCCCAATGACGTTGGAACGGCCGCCAAATTCCCGCTGCCAAAACGCGTTGCTGATCACAGCTCCGCGGACGCCGCACCCGCGATAGTCGTCGCTCTCGGCGATCAGCCGGCCCAGCATCGGCTGCACCTGAAGAACCTGAAAGAAGCTGCCGCTGACCCACATCCCTTCTGCGTAGTGGGCCTCACCCCCCTGTCCAAGGTCAAACCGCTCGGTGCTCCACGCCGCGATGCCGGAGAAGGGCTTCTGCTGCTGCCGCAACTGATCCCAGATGGCGAAGGAGAACTCTTTCTGTCGTGCAACCGTGCTGCCGATGCGCCCTCCGTGCGTCTCCTGGATGTCGGCGAGTTGCTGCGGCGACGGCACTGGCAAGGTGCGCATCAATACGGCGTCGATCAGCTCGAAGATGGCTGTGTTGGCTCCGATTCCAAGCGCAAGGGAAAGAATCGCCACCGCCGCGAAACCTGGATTGAAACGCAATAGCCGCAGTGCCTGGCGCACGTCGTTTCCAACTCCGGCAAGCATTCGCTCGCGCTTGTCGATCCCTGGAATTGCGGCCTCCGGCGATGGCGATAGCACTGGCTTCAGCTCCGCGACCAGTGTGCCGTCATTGAGCTCTGCCCTGAGCACTCGGCAAGCCTCTCCATCCTCGATGCCGTTGCCGCGCAGCTCGTCGTAGCGGTCGTTGAGGTGTTGCGACAGCTCTTCGACCAGCGATGCTTCCCGCCCAGCGTCCAAATCGAGGTTGGCGACTGCAGCGCGAATTTCCTTGGACCAATCAGGCATGTTCAGCTCCAGTAATTCGACCAATAGCGCTGACGAATTCGGCCCACGAACTGCGCTGCTCTTTGAGAACCGTCTTGCCCTGCGCCGTGAGCTTGTAATACCGACGCCGGCGCTGGCCAGCCTTTTCTACCCAGCGACCGGAGATGAAGCCGCGCTTCTCCAGCCGGTAGAGCAGCGGGTAAAACGAGGCGACATTGAACTTGAGCACGCCTTCTGATCGCTGCTCGATCAGCTTGCTGATCTCGTAGCCATGGCGCGGACGGTGCTCGATCAGCGACAGAATCAGCAGTTCTGCGCTGCCCTTTTTCAGTTCCCGGTCGAACAGTTTCACTCGCATATGTTGCATAGCAATATATGATGATCGCAGTGCTCACGAATGTCAACAACGGTTGTGTCCATTGACCCAAACAGCCCGAGGCGCTAAATCCAGCACCTTGGGATTTCAAATTGTGGGTTCCGGAAAAACGCCAGCGATCCGGAAACAAATCAGAAATCCCCGAAAGTGAGTCATAGTGCGGGGAGCAGAAAAGAGCTTTTAGAAGTATTTCGTAATCCTCTATTCGGCGCGAAGGACCTTCATGGGGTCAATCCGTGAGGCGCGGTGCGCGGGCAGAAATGCAGCCATGAACGTGGCCACCAGCAGAATGCCCACGCTTCCGACCATCGATAAGGGATCAGCGGGGCTGGTCTCGTAAAGCAGGCTGCGGATAGCGCGAGTGGCTGCAAGGGATGCCAACAGACCCAGCAAGATACCTCCGCCAACAGGCATCAGGGTTTCCAATAGAACGAGGCGGATGAGTTTCAGCTTGCTTGATCCCAGCGCGACGCGGATGCCAAACTCAGGTGTTCGGAGCGATACCGAATATGCCAGAACACCATAGACTCCGAGAATCGCGAGGACCAGTGCCGCGACCCCAAACAGAGACAGAACGACCGATACCAAACGTTCCGGCGCAACTGACCGCCCCACCTGCGCATCTAGCATTTCGATGACAGGGACGGCGGCTTCAGGATCGATATCCCAGACTTGGCGGCGAATAAGCGGAGCGAATTCGTCGAGGCCGCGAGAAGTGCGAATAAGCAGGAATACTGCGCCGGGCGGATCGTGCCAGAAGGGTAAGTAGACGACTGGAATGTTCTCCTTGAGATTTGCGATGCGTGCATCAGCGGCGACTCCGATCACGGCATAAATGCGTCCTTCGAACTTGAATTTGCGACCGAGCGCCTGGCCATCGGGCCAAGCAGCTTGCGCTGCTTTTTGCGAAACGATCGCGCTCTGCGGGTTGGCTCTCTCGCTGGTCGTTAAGTCATGGCCCGCGATGAGCCTCGTCTGCATCGTTGCGAAATAACCGGGACTAACGTTGCGGAGATTCGCCGTGGGAACTTCGCTTTCCGGCAGCGGATGATCTGGACGGTACATGCTGTGCACATAGTTATTGCCGCTCAAGGGCATAGCGCTGGTGATCGCGGCAGATCCAACTCCTGGAGTCGAGCGAATCTTGTCGAGCATGCGGTCGATTACTTCGGAACGGGCGGAGTCGCCGGAACCGTTCGGCTGATCGTACCGTGGGCTGAGCAGATCGGCTTCGGCGAGGATCACCCGGCTTGGGTCAAAATCATGCGGCTGATTGAGAACCCGGGAAAAGCTGCGTACCACAAGCCCAGTCACGATAAGAAGGACGACTGTGCATGCGATTTCCAAAGTGATGAGCAACCGCCGGACGAAGGAAGTGTGGCCACCATGGGAGAAGCGCGTCGACGAAGACTGCAATGCATATTGAGGGTCGGAGCGAAGCGATTGCAGAGCAGGGAGCGTGCCGGACAAGAAGGCGGCAACTCCTGAAATCCCGCAGGAGAACAGCAGAACCGGCCAGGTCATTCGGATCTCGTGCAGACGGGGAAGGTTTTCAGGTGCGATAGCTGCAAAAATCCGAATTCCGCCGACTGCAAACACAATGCCGAGTGCAGCGCCGGTGAGACAAAGGATGACACTCTCCATGAAGGCCGCCTGGAAGATTCGCGTCCGCCCCGCTCCGAGTGCGGCGCGAAGGGCGTTGTCCCGTTCATGCGCAATTGCGCGCGCCAACTGCAGGCTGGCAAGATTCACACTGGCGATCAACAAAAGGCCGAGAACCGCCGCAAAAAGTAGCCAGAGTGCCTTCCGGATGTTGCCGGTCACTTCCTGCGACAGCGGTTCGACGACAGCGCTCAAGTGGACCGTCAAGTGATTGGTGGCGGAGTAGGCTCTCAACAAGCTTGAAAGTTCTGTGGACGCTTGGGGAACGGTTCCGCCTTGCTTTAGACGTGCGATGACAAGGAAGGCGAACTCGGCGTCGTCTGAGGTGAGCGCGTCTCCCTGTGGGACGAATGGCTGGAATATCTCGTATGGGAATGTCTGATCGGGGCTCGCACCGCTCCGCATTTCATTCACTACAGGAAATTCGAAATCACGCGGAAGAACTCCGATGACCGTTACTGGTTGGCCCTTCATCTTTAACGTGCGACCCACGATCCCGGAGTCGCCATGAAACAAGTCCTGCCACGCAACCCAGCTTAGGACGATCACATTATTCCTGCCCGGCTGAGCGTCTTCCGGTAGGAAAAAGCGACCGAGCATCGGCGTCACACCCAGCATGGTAAAGAAGTTGGGCGAGACGTTGAGACCTTTCTCGATGCGCGGATGATCGCCGTCAGCCGCTATGGCAAAGGATGCGTTTTGAATAAGAGCCGCGTCTTGGATGGTGCTGGCGTGCGACCGAAGATAAACGAAGTGACGATAATTGTCAGGGACGGACGGATACTCCTTGGCTACCTCCTGAAGAACCTCGCGCCAGACCACGATCTGCCCAGGATCGCGGAAGGCATAGGGGCGCAGCAGCACCGAATCGAGGATGCTGAAGACGGCCGTACTTGCGCCGATGCCGCAGGCCATAATGAGCAGGGCGACAAGTGTGAATCCCGGTGTCCGGAGCAGTTGTCGGAATGCATATCGAGCATCCTGCAAAAGCCGTTCGACAGGCGTCCAGCCCCAGGCTTCGTGGGTATGTTCTTTGATCAAGGTTTGATTGCCGAACGCGCGCCGGGCGGCGTAACGCGCATCCTCCGCCGAAAGACCGTTATCCCGTTGCTCCTCTTCCTCTAACTCAAGGTCTGAACGCAACTCGCGCTCCAGGTCTGCATCTCTCTTTTTTATTTGCCACCACTTCATCTCAGCTCTCCTCGGCGGCGGGCCACATCACTCGCGCCACGGCCTCGGCCATCTGCTTCCACTGCGATTCTTCGACCACCAGTTGCTTCCTGCCCTTATCCGTCAACCGGTAGTACTTGAATTCCCGATTTCGGTCCGGAGCCGTCTCCCATTTGGCACTCACCCATCCTCTTTCTTCTAGGCGATGCAACGCGGGATAGAGCGAACCGTGCTGCATTTGCAGAAATTCATTTGTAGTTCTCTGAATATGCTTGCCGATCTGATGACCGTGAGCAGGGCCATAAAGGAGGGTCCGCAAGATGAGCATGTCCAGGGTTCCTTGAAGAACTCCGATCCGCTGCTGTTTCTGTGTTGCCGTAGAAGGCATTCTACCCTCAATCTGGCGACGATGGTAGACACTCGACTATCGATTGTCAAGGAGCGCAGCAGAGTTTGGATTCTCGATTGACGACTTCGGGGCAACGCGCTCATCGAGTCGTGAACGACTCGGTTCATCGGCTTGGGCGCGCTACACTCGGGGTGTATGGCCCATCGGTGCTGGAATGAGAGTTACGCCGGGGGAGAGCTTCCCTGGGACACGGGCGAGCCGGAGCCGCTGCTGGTCGAGTTCGTCACTTCGGGCCGCGTTGCGCCCACCCGGACCCTGGAGATCGGCGCGGGCACGGGGACAAATGCCATTTGGCTCGCGGAGCGCGGCTTTGAGGTGCTGGGCATCGACGTCGCGCCGCTCGCGGTGGAACGAGCCACGGCGAAGCTGGATGGGCGCGATCTCGGCTGCCGTTTCCAAAGCTTGGATTTTCTCGCCGTCTCCGCTCCCGAAGGTCCGTTCCAGTTCGTTTTTGACCGCGGCTGCTTTCATGTCTTCGAGGAACCGGAGGAGCGCGCGCGTTTCGCTGCCCGGGTCGCGACGGCGCTCGCGCCCGGAGGCCTGTGGTTGAGCCTCATCGGCTCCACTGAAGGCCCGCCGCGGGAGGTCGGTCCGCCGCGCCGGTCGGCACGGGAGGTGGCCCTCGCCATCGAACCCGCTCTCGAAATTGTCGACCTGCATGCCGCCGAGTTCCGTGCCCACGACGTCAAGGCTTGGTTTTGCCTTTCGCGCCGGAGGCTCGAAGGCAGTGGCGAGTGACTAGGGGCGAGTGCGACCCCGGGGTCTCACAGATTCCAGCGCCCTGTGGCGGTCGCTTGCGACTAAAAGGGCAACGGACCCAGAGTGGTTCGAGAAGGTACTACGTGAGCTGTCCAAGCAGACGAACTCAACCGAAGAACAGGTTCGCCAGGGATGGAGAGATTCCTGCTATTTCTTGGAGACCCTAAGGCACGTGCATTTAGGGAGTCCCTGAGGATATCTTCGTTTCTCCCAAACGATCTCTGGCCGCTTCCTTTGATGAGCGATAGATCACCGACGCACGTTTTGAGAGTGGTCGGGCCTGGAAACGACCTCGCCCTGCACGCAACACCTGAAGACGTTCACTCCATAAGCCGTAACGCAAGTAAGACGAAACCAGCGAAGTTCGTCGTATTTTTCATCAAAGACGAAGGAGCACCGATTCTCGCTTCCGTTCCCCAGCTTCGAACGCGAGTAATGTATTTCCCCGATGAAACCTTTTTTCCTAAAGCAATCTTCCTTATGTGGAGGCAGTGGCGTTTACAGACAAGAACTTGATACAGGGAGGTGACCGATGAAGGCGATTGTAGTGACGGATCAGGCTGCAGGAACGGCCGGGGTGAAGCTGGTGGAGCTGCCCGAGCCGCAGGCAGCGATAAACGACGTCGTTGTTCAGATTTATGCGTCGGGATTCACCGGGGATGAGCTGACGTGGCCCTCGACCTGGACCGATCGCGTCGGCCGAGACCGGACGCCTTCAATCCCCGGACACGAACTGGCCGGAGTGGTCTCCGCTCTCGGCTATGGTACGACGGGGCTGTCGATTGGACAGCGGGTGTTCGGCCTCACGGACTGGTATCGCGACGGCACGCTGGCGGAGCATGTGGCCGTCGAGGCGCGAAACCTCGTTCCGCTGCCTGGTGACGTTGACTTCACGGTAGGCGCGGCCCTCGTGATGCCGGGCCTGACCGCGTGGCAGGGGCTGTTCGAGCACGGGCGCCTTCAGGCGGGGCAGAGCGTCCTCGCGCACGGTGCGGCCGGCGTAGTCGGCTCGATGGCGAGCCAGCTAGCACGCGAGGCCGGCGCGTACGTCATCGGCACCGGGCGCGCTAGCGCCCGTCAGACGGCTCTCGACTTCGGCGCACAGGAGTTCGTCGACCTCGATAACGACGCCCTGGAAGACGTCGGCGAAGTCGATCTGGTTTTCGATGTCCTCGGCGGCGACATCGCGAAGCGGTCTGCAGGTGTGATTCGCGCCGGAGGAACGCTGGTGACCATCACCGGCCCGACCGAGTCTCGGTCCGCCAACGGGCTGACAATCGACTTCGTCGTCGTGCCCGATCGCGCCCAATTGAGTGAGCTCGCCCAGCGGGTTCGGAATGGTCGTCTGCGGACGAACATCGGCACGGTTGCTGCACTCGACGACGCCGCCGCCGCCTTCAACCCGACCGAGCGGATCAAGGGAAAGGCGATCATCCGCGTTCATCCGTGAGGATCCCCCATTTCCCCGGACGGCGAGTGTCTTGGCTTTCACCCCGTTGCGGTGCTGCTCTGTGCGTAGATTGAGGAGGATGGTCGAGTCGGTTACGGCGGTTCGGTGGCGGGCGGTAGGGACCGGGGAGGCGGGCTCTCAGCGGGTTGGCTGGCGGTCCTCCGAGTAGTGCACGTGGACGAGACGCCACTGTCCGTCCTCTTTGCGGTACACCTGGGTCTCGACGCCGTGTGTCGTTACGGCTGAACCGTCCTTGCGCAGTGTGGCATAGAAGTCCCAGTGGAACTCCGACCATGCCGCAGCGCCGTTCACATAGATCGTCACGTCATGGATCTTGAGGTCGCGCGCCGAGAACATTCCGCCGATCACCTTCTCGAACACATGTTGCTCAATGGCGTCGAAGCCGTGCTCTTCGCCCAATGGGTAAATGAATGAGACATCGGGGGAGTGAGACCAGATCTCGGCCAGCAGCTTGAGATCCACCGTATCGACAGCTTGGGCATACTGTCCGAGCAGATGGTGAATCGCCGCGCTCTCGGCGCGGGCGGCGGCATCAGCTTGTCCCCAAGCGCACATGGGAAGCAGAGCGACAGCAGCGATCAAGATTCGCGTGCGCATGAGTCGCCCTCATTCTATTCCCAGACAGCAGTGGCTAGTGTCTAGTGACGAGTGCAGTTCCAAGTGCAGTTGCGCGTGGCAAGTGACTAGTCGGGAGTGCGGCGAACGGGTGAACGCTCCTTTGAGCCAGTTCCTGGAAACTCCTATTGCGACGGCAAAGGCAGCCTCGATCGCATCGTTCCGCGACGCTTTCCTGCCCGGCGTCTTGCTTGCACAACCGACCGCGTCATTCGCTTCGTAGAGCTTGCACAGGATCGACCGAAGCAGCGCGTCGCGCGGGCCCAAAGCTCGCCGCCATTGCCGCCACACCCAGTACGGCAGCCACAGCCACGAGGGTTGCCGCATCCCACGCCGCCACGCCGAACAGCATCTTCCGGATCAACGTTGCTCCGCCCACTGCGCCGGCCAGGCCCAGCGCTAGCCCGGTCACGGTCAGCCATCCCGCTTGTCGCATTACCAGCCCATAGACCGCGTTGCGCTGCGCGCCGAGCGCCATGCGCACGCCAATCTCTCGCGTCCGCTGGCTTACGGAGTACGCGGTGACGCCATAAAACCCGACCACACCGAGCACCAAGGCGACTCCGGCAAATCCGCCGATCAGCCACGCAGCGAAGCGATGGAGGAGCGCCGCCTGCGTCCCCTCGATTTTCGCGAGCAACGTTCCTTCGTCGGACACGCCCAGGTTCGAGTCGATCCGGTGCAGCATCCGAACGAGTTCCGGTAGCAGCGCCGTTGCATCTTGCCGCGTGCGCACGACGAGCGTGAACGAGTTATCTCCTGTCTGGTTCAGGGGAAAATATTCCGTCGGCGCGACCGGTGCGTCCAGCGCTCCCTCGTGTATGTCGCTGACCACGCCCACAATCTCCCACTCCGTGTCGCGCCCGCCCTCATCGTTCGCGATCTTCTGTCCCACCGGGTCCTCCCCGGGGAAGAACTGCCGCGCCAGCGATTCGTTGATGACAGCCACACCTGGCTTAGTTCCGTCGTCGTCTTCCGTGAAGAAACGCCCGCGCACCAACGCGGCCTCGAGCGCAGGCAGATAACCCGGGCTCACGTGCCGCTCGTCCACCTCGTTGTGTTCTCCGTGATACGGCCGCGGCGGAAAATGGGGCCGATCAGTCGCGCAATCGCATTGCGCCGGAATCAGGCTTGTCATTCCAACGCTCTCTACGCCAGGCAGGCGCTTCACTCGCTCGACAATCTCGCGCGAAAATTCTGCCATCCGTGCCTTGCCGCCTTTGTATACCTGCTCAGGAGCGTTCACGCGCGTCGTCGTCACTTGATTCGGATCGAAGCCCAAAGGCACATGCAGCAGGCGATAAAAGCTTTTTCCCAGCAGCCCGGCTCCAGCCATAAGTACGACGACAACAGCCAGCTCAATCACGACAAGATTGGCTCCCAGCCTCTGCCACAACCTGCTTGCCGCTCCTCGGTCTCCCGCCGCCAATCCGTCGCGCACCTTCTGGAACGAGAGCCGCGCCGTAGAAGTCCCGGCAAGGAGCAGGGCGGATCCGAGCGCAACAGCGCAGGCAAAAACCGCCGTGTGCACGTTCAGATTCACGCCATTGAGAAACGGCATGTTCGCCGCCATATCCTTTGGCACCAGCTTACTCAGCAGCCGCATCAATGCGGCGGCAACCAGCACTCCCGAGAGCCCGCCCGCCGCGGCCATCAAAAGCCCCTCCACCGCAAATTGCCGGGCCAGTCGTCCTCGCGTCGCGCCAAGTGCGCCGCGCACCGCCACTTCGCGCCTGCGGCTCTCTGACCTCACTAGCACCAGGCTCGCGACGTTCACGCACGCAATCATCAGCAGCAATCCTGCTCCGCCCAACAGTGTCAGCAATATCGGCCGCACGTTGCCGACGAAAACTTCCGTTAGCGGGACCACCTGAGCCGTTAGGTCCCTTCCATGATT
>Ga0193726_1000337_pt1 | contig 54674 bp, 41 predicted proteins | sample H2c1metaG_FD_144928 | JGI IMG/M metagenome (GOLD analysis project Ga0193726, IMG submission 144928) | Soil microbial communities from a riparian zone of the East river system, Colorado, United States - H2c1 | ecosystem: Environmental > Terrestrial > Soil > Riparian zone | place: USA: East River... | reverse complement strand
CGTCGCACGCAGATCCGATCCGGCCTGCTTCTCGGTGAGCGTCATGCCAACCGTGCCGCCGGTCTTGCCCTGCATGGGGCCGGCCGTCGCGTCGTAGCGCGTCGAGAGGATGAAGGGCTCCCAGACCGCGGCGAGCTCGGGCTGCAGGCGCAACGCCGGCACCGCCGAATATGTCATGCCGAGCGGACAGCAGATGCCGTTCTCACCCTGGTTCCAGAGATAAGAGAGCATGCCGCGCGCCACGTGGGCGCCCGGTTCTTTCGCGGTCCAGGCCAGCGCATGCGTGCCGTGGCCGATCGCCAGCGCCATCAGCTGGTGCCACGCCGGGTGGAACTCGATCTCGTCGATGCGGTGGCCGAAGCGATCGTGGCTCCTGAGCTCTGGAAGGTGGCGATTGGCGTCGCGCGCCAGCTTGGCGACGCGCGCGCTCGCAACGGTTTTGCCGGCCTCGGCCAGAAGGCCGTTGGCCCAGGCGATCTTCTCGCGGCGGGCGATCTCCGTCAGCAGGCGGTCGCCGGTGAAGGCGTTGTGCCCCGTGAGCGGCGTCGCCTGGTTCATCACCTCGTGCGTGGCGTAGTCGTCCGCCGGCAAGGCCGGAAGCCGGGCTAATGGGCTCATGGCTTTTCTTCCGCAGAGCCGACGCTGGCGCGCAGGCAGAACTGGCTGATCTGCTCGACGAGGTGCCGGTCCGCGCGCGCGCCCGTGCCCTTGGCGGGGGCCAGCGGCCCGACCAGCGCCTCCATGAAGGCGCCGACGATGCAGGCCGCGGCCACTGCGGGATCGAGCCGCGGGAAGGCGCCGCGCATGATGCCCTCGCGCAGGATGCGCTCGAAGCCGTGCGCGAGCTGCGCCCGATAATCGAGACGCACGGTCTCGACTTCCGGATCGACGGGTTCGGCGATCAGGGCGTAGGCGAGGCGTCGGCCGCGCAGCGCACGGCTGGCGAAGGTGCGGACGGCGGCTTGCAGCTTCTCGACGGGCGAGCCGTCGGCGTCGGCCACCGCCTTCACGATCTCGACCTCGCGGGCCGAGACGGTCGCGACGATCTCCGCGCACAGCTCGGCCTTCGAGGGAAAATAGCGATAGACGGTTCCGGTCGCGACGCCCGCCTTGACCGCAACGTGATCGACCTGCGCGGCCGACCATCCGCCGTCGGCGACGAGATCGCGGGCCGCCTTCAGGATGCGCGCGCGCTTGTCCGCCAGCCGCTGGCTCGCGCTCTCGGTCCGCCGATAAACCATGCTTCCCACGATCCGCTTCAAAGAATGAACCTTGGTTCAATCCAAAGACTGAACCTCAGTTCACCTCTTCGTGTCAAGGGTGGCGGGGACTTCTGCAGCGCAGCACGCAAGCCTCTGCGGAGCGCCTTTTCTCTGTCAATCGACGTCGTCCTGCCGAATGATCAGGGGCCGCAGCGTGCGGAGGATTGCGGCTCCACAATAATCAACAAGACGTCCCGGAATGACTGCCATCGCCGCGCAAGGCGGCCTCTTCACGATCAGCGGGCGGCAGTGGCTCATCCTGTTGATGGTCCAGCTCGCCAACATGCTGTTCGGCATGACCATCACGCTGGCCAATCTGGTGCTGCCGCAGATGCGCGGCAACCTGTCGGCGACGCAGGAAGAGATCTCCTGGGTGATCACGCTCAACCTGGTCGCGACCGCCGTTGCCACGCCGATGACGGGCTGGCTGTCGAGCAGGCTGGGCTGGCGCAACCTGATGTTCTTTACCGTGCTCGGTTTCACCGTAACCTCCCTGCTGTGCGGCTTCGCGAACAGCCTGGAGACCCTGATCCTTGCCCGCGTCGCGCAGGGCGCGTTCGGCGCGCCGATCATGCCGATGGGCCAGGCCATCCTGCTGGCAACCTTTCCCAAGCATCTCCAGCCTACCGCTCTCGTGATGTGGGGTATCGGCGCGGTGTTCGGTCCCGTGGCCGGCCCTATCCTGGGCAGCATCGCGACAGAAGCTTACGACTGGCGCGCCGCCTTCTTCATGATCGTCCCGCCCGGGATCTGCGCGCTGGTCTGCATCTGGTTCGCGCTGCGCGACCACACGGCGCGGGCACCCGTGAGATTCGACTGGATCGGCTTCTTCGCGCTGTCCGTGGCGATGACGGCCGCACAGTTGATCCTGGACCGCGGCCATCGGCTGGACTGGTTCGAATCGACGGAGATGATCCTGTTCGCCTTCGCCGGCGCGCTCGCCTTGTGGATCTTCGTCGTGCATTGCCTGACCGTGCCGGAGCCGTTCCTCAATCCACGCCTGCTGCTCGATCGCAATTTCTCCATCGGCGTCCTACTTGCCCTCGTGATGGGCATGCTGAACTTCGTCAGCATCGTGCTGTTCCCGACGCTGTTTCACGACCTGCGCGGCTACCCTGACAATGCCATCGCCACCTTGATCGCCGCGCGCGGTGTGGGCAACTGGACGGCCTTCCTGGTGATCGCGCAACTCACCCGCATTGCCCCGCGGTTCGCCATTGTCTGCGGCATGGCCATCCAGGCGGCGGCGGGGTTCTGGATGGCCCAGTGGGACATCAACCTGACCGACCAGGATGTGTTCTGGGGCAACTTCCTGCTGGGCCTGGGCCAGTCGATCGCCTTCACGCCGATGACGGTGATGGCCTTTTCGACCCTGCCGCCCCGCCAGGTCACAGAGGGTTCCGCCATCTTCACCCTGATGCGCAATTTCGGCGCCAGCCTGTTCATTTCCATCGCCGTGCTGGTCGTCAGCCGCTCGACCGCGTCCAACTATTCGCGGATGACGGAATTCATCACGCCCTACAACAAGACCCTGTCGCTGCCCGGCCTGCCGCCGCAATGGAGCCTGGAAAGCGCCGCCAGCCTGCAGAGCCTGTCGAACGAGATCCTGCGACAGGCCGCGATGATCGGCTACCTGAATGCTTTCTACCTGATGGCCTTCGTCGCACTCGCGGCGATGCCGCTTGCCGGCTTCATGCGCCGGGTCAAGCGAGACCCGTGATGCGCCGCCGTTGCGCTGTGCGGCGCGACCAGTCCACTCTATGCATTGACCCGCAGGCGCGCGCGATGGAGAAGACGATGCAGTCGACGATACCGGCTACCACGATCAGTTCACACTTGGCGGTCCGGCCGGAGTGGCTCGACAAGCGCCGCGAGGTGGCCCTCGAACCCGACCTGCCGATCGTCGATCCGCACCATCACCTGATCGACCGGCCGGAAAGTGGGCGCTACCTGTTGGCGGATCTTCTGGCTGACATCGCCGGCGGCGGACACAACGTCGTCGCGACCGTGTATCTGGAATGGCTCTCGATGTATCGCGCCGACGGACCCGCAGAGATGCGCCCGGTCGGCGAGATCGAGTTCGCCAATGGCGTCGCGGCGATGAGCGCCAGCGGCGGCTATGGCAAGCCGCGCGTCTGTGCCGGCATCGTCGGCCATGCCGACCTCCCCTTGGGCGCGCGCGTGCGGGAGGTCCTGGAAGCGATGATCGTCTCGGGCGGCGGCCGCTTCCGCGGCATCCGGTTCATCGCGTCAACCGATCCTGACCAGGCCCAGTGGGGCGCCACCGCCGTCCGGCCGAAGGGCCTGCTGCTCGACAGCCGCGTGCGCAAAGGCTTCGCGCAACTGGCGCCACTTGGCTTGAGCTTCGATGCCTGGGTGTACCATCCGCAGCTCGCCGACCTGGTCGACCTGGCGCGCGCCTATCCGGCGACGCAAATCGTGCTGAACCATGTTGGCGGCCCGATCGGTCTCGGCCGCTACAAGGGCAAGCGCGACGCCGTCTTCGCCGACTGGAGCGCCCGTATCCGCGAGCTCGCGGCCTGCCCCAACGTGCAGGTGAAGCTGGGCGGCCTTGGCATGCGGATGTTCGGCTTCGACGTGCATGAAGGCGAGTTGCCGCCGAGCTCGGAGCAGCTCGCTGCGGCGTGGCGGCCCTACATCGAGACCTGCATCACGGCCTTCGGCGCCGACCGCGCCATGTTCGAAAGCAATTTCCCGGTCGACAAGGGATCGTACGGCTACGGCGTGTTCTGGAACGCCTGCAAGCGGCTGGCCCAAGGCGCGAGCTCGGCTGAGAAGGCCAGCCTGTTCCACGGCACCGCGTCGCGGGTCTATCGCCTGGGCATCTGAGCCTCTTCGAACAAGTCGTGGCACAGGAGTTGCTGCATCACCGGCACGGCCAGTCATCGAGGAGTATGCAGTGAGCAGCGCAAACCGGCCCAAGGTGGCCTTCATCGGCACCGGGGGCACCATCTCCTCGCTGGGCATCCATCCGCTCGAGCTGCAGGACTACGGCATCCACAACAACCGCATGCATGCCGGCGAGATCGTCGCGCGCTTTCCGGTGGTCAACGAGATCGCCGAGGTGATCCCGGTCGATTTCAAGAACGTGCCGAGCCCCGAGATCTATTTTCCGGAATGGCGGGAGCTGGCGGCGCTGTGCCATCGCCTGGTGGCCGACCATCCGGATCTTGCCGGCATCGTCATCGGCCATGGCACGGCGACGCTCGAGGAAACCGCCTGGGTTCTGAACCTGGTGCTCAAGGTATCGATCCCCGTGGTCCTGATCGGCTCGCAGCGGCCGGCCTCGGGCCTGTCGACCGATGCGGCGATCAATCTCCTGAACGGCGTGCGCACGGCGGCCAGCCCCGACAGTCGCGGCCGCGGCGTGCTGGTGCTGCTGAACGACGAGATCCAGGCGGCGCGCGAGGTCACCAAGACGTCGAACTGGCGCATGCAGACGTTCCGCACGCCCGACTTCGGCATCCTGGGCCACGCCGACGCCGACCGCATCGCCTACTACCGCCGACCCGAGCGCAAACACATGCCCGACACCGAGTTCGACATCGCGGGGCTCGACGCCCTGCCGCGCGTCGACATCGCCTATGCCTATGCCGGCTCCGACGGCAGCGCGATGCGGGCCTTCATCGCGGCCGGGGCAAAGGGACTCGTCTCGGCTGGCTTCGCGCCCGGCATGCCGCCCGCCGCCGACCTCGCGGCGATGACCGAGGCGGTGCGCCAGGGCACCGTGGTCGTGCAGTCCTCGCGCGCCGGTTCTGGCCGTATCTACAGGAGCCAGAAGCTGGCCGACGCGGGCGTGCTCGCGGCCGACAACCTCAACCCGCAGAAGGCCCGACTGTTGCTGGCGCTGGCACTCACCCGGACCTCCGATCCGGCCGAGATCGCACGGATCTTTGCGACTTATTGAACTGATGCGAAGCGGCTGATCTCGATGCCCGAGCCCACAGGCAGGAGCACGCTCGTGATGCCGGGGAGGGCGCGCACGGCCCGGGCGTACTGCTTCACTTCGTCATTCGCCGGCCGCAGCATGTTGTCGGCGACGATGATCGCGCCGGGATTGAGCTTCGGATAGAAGGCGTCCAGGCAGGGCACATAGAGGTCCTTCCAGAGATCGACGAGCACGAAGTCGATACCCGCCGGCAATTCGGAAATCATCTGCACGGCGTCGCCGACCTTGAAGTCGACGTGATCGGCGAGGCTCGCCTTGGTCGCCATCTCGCGCGCGTGCGCGGACTTGATGTCGGACAATTCCATGGTGATCAGCCGGCCGCCGGTAGCCCGCGCCGCTTCGGCGAGCCAGATGCCGGAATAGCCGTAGGACGTGCCGAGCTCGAGGATCGTCGGCGCCTTGAGGCTGCGCGCCAGGATATTGATCAGCCGGCCGGTGTCCGGTCCCACTGCGAGCAGGACCTTGTCGCGCCAGTCGCCGGCGCCCGTCGCCGGCGGCGCACGCATGACCTTTTCCTCCTCGCGCATGCGCGCGTGGTAGGCATCGAGAACGGCTTTTACCTTGTCGTCCATCTGACAATGCCCTCGCTATTTGTCTTGCCAGTTGAACGGCAGTGGCGCCTCGCGAAAGGCGAACCGGTCGAGATGGCGCGCGACGGCGCCCTTGATCGCCTCGACCTGGCCGGTCGAGCTCGCCGCGAGGCGGCAGTCGAGCCCGTCGTCGTGCGCCTGCAGCGCCAGGGTCGCATCGCCCGGCCAATCGGCGCCCCGCGCATTGCGCGGAAAGGTCACCGTCCCTTCGGTCTCGCTGAAGGTGACGGCGAGGTTGTGGCTCCAGTGCTTGCAAAGCTGCTGGAGGTAGCGGCTCGCGTGCGCGGTCGGCACGCGGACGGTGCTGTCGACGGTCATCTTCAGAGCCTTTCGATCTTCTGCGCTGCATCGTCGAGGATCGCCGCCGCGGCGTGCAGCGTTTCGGGCTCCACGGCGTCGCGATCGAGGCGATACATCAGGGCCGCGCGCAGGTTTTCCATGGCGCGGCGAATCGGTCCGCCGTCGGTCCGCTTGCGCGCCGACGCGAGCTCCGACAGGCGGGCAAACAGCGCCTCCACCTCCTGCCGCCTTTCGGCCAGGTGCGCGGTGCCCTCGGCCGTTGCCGCGAATTGCTTGCGCGCGCCGCCGGGCGTGGCCTCTTCGATCTGCCCCATGTCCTGGAGCAGGGTCAGGATCGGATAGACCATGCCGGGACTCGGGACGTACAGGCCACCGGTCAGCTCCTCGATCGCCCGGATGAGCTCATAGCCATGCCGCGGCTGGTCGGCGATCAGCTTGAGCAGGACCAGGCGAAGCTCGCCCGCATCGAAGACGCGCCGACGCCGGCCGCCCCGCGAGTCGTCAGCCTCGCCCCGGCCGCCGCGGCCAAAGCCATAATGGCCGCGATGCCCGGCAGCATGCCGGTGCGATTCGTGGCTGTGGAAGTGATGAGAATGTCTCATTGAGTGCCTCTTGGTATGTTTAATCATATCCAAGATATATCTTGATCGAGCTTAAGATCAAGTGGCCTCCGGCATATACCTCAATTTCGCCTTATTTCCGCTCGGCCTTCCCGCCGTCGACCCAGCGCACCACGCCGTTCTCTAGGCACTCGTTCATGAACGCCACGGTCTGTTGAAGGCCGCGCGCGAAGGCAGCCTGCCGAGCCGGCTCCTGCAGCATGCCCGGCTGCAGCACGTAGCGGGCGCGGCCTTTCTCGACGATGACGCCGAGCTTCAGCAGGCGCTTCAGCATGCGGCGGACCGTCTCGCGGGGGATGCCGGTCGCGCTGGCGATCGACGTGGCGTTCACAGCCCGCTGGCCTTCCACGCCGACGATGCTGTCGAAGCTGCCATGCTGTGCGCGGAATGCGGCATCGCGCATGCCCGGCTCCACGCCGGCCGCGCCGATGATCTCGGCGACGCGGGCCAGGTCGAGATCGCCGAAATAGACGGTGCGCCGTTCGCGCTCGATGCGGTGAAGGTAGTTGCCCAGCATGTAGATGAAGAGACGCGAGTTCCCGGCGCTCTCCGCGAGAACGAGCCGCCCTTCGGGCGCGACCGTGGTGGCGCGTCGCCTCGTCATTCGACCCTCGCCGCCGCCGTCCGGCGACGCTGCCGGATGGGAACGTCTGGTCATTCTGCCTCCCCTGGTCCCTTCTGTAGTGCGGACTCATTGCTCATTTTGGGCGGTCTGGCGATTGAAGGCCAGCCGGCCGGGCCTAGGGTGCGGATATACAGGGGGGGACGGCGATTGCGAGCTTCAATGGACACTCTGCGAAAGACCGGGCGCATCGCCGGCCCGATCGGGCTGGCCGTGCTCGCCCTGGCGAGCGGCCCCGCGCACGCGCAGTGGAACTACTACGGCAACGGCCAGTCCTTCTACGTGCCGTTCACCAACCCGAACGTGCAGTCGGTGAGCGAGCCCCGCTACGTGTCGCTGTCGCTCAACTACAACGGCGGCACCAAGGCGACCAACTTCCTCGTCGATACCGGCTCGCTGGGCATCGTGGCGGGCTCGAGTGCCTACACATACAATCCCGCAGCCGGCGACATGCTGCTCGGCCAGGGCGGAATCACCTACACCACCAGCGGCACCAGCCCGGCGGGAACGATCTACCTCACCAACGTGACGATCAACGGCGCCAACGGCCAGACGGCGACCGCGCGCGTGCCGATCCTGTCAGCCACGGACGCGAGCTCGGCGCAAATGGGCATCGGCTTCGACCGCGGCGGGCTGCAGCTCAACAGCGGCGCGCCGCTGCCCAACCTCAACCCGTTGCTCGGCCTGACGGCGATCAACGGCCAAGCGGTGGGCAACATGGCGCCGGGCTACATCGTCGGCTTCAACGGCTTCAACCTGAACGGCCAGAGCTACACACCCGGCATCATGCTGGGCCTCAACCAGCAGAACACGAGCGGCTTCTCCTTCGTCCAGCTCACGCCGCAGGGCGGCCTGCCCGTCGGCTGCAGCACGCCCGGCATGGGCTGTCCGCTGAACTGGAACTCGCAGACCGGGTCGGTGACGCTCGGCGGCACCAGCGCCGGCAACATGCCCCTGCTGCCCGACAGCGGCATTGGCTACATGCTCGTCCAGGTGCCGAACGGCAGTTTCACGACCGGTACGGGTACGTGCGCGGCCGCCGGCGCCACCGCGTCGAATTGCCTGCCGCCCGGCACGGTGGTGCAGATCTTTCTGCCGGGCCAGACCCAAGCCGCCGCGTCCTACACGTTCACGGTGGGCGGCACCGGCAATCCCGGCACGCCGTTCGGCGTGGCGGTAGATCAGGGCTCGCGCGTCACGTCGCCCTTCACCAACCCCGGGCGCAGCTTCTTCAACACGTTCAATTATCTCTACGATCCGATCAACGGCTTCGTAGGCTACAGCCTGTCCGGCATCCCAGGCACCACGGGCGTGCTGATCCCGCTGCTGGCCCTGCAAGGCAACCTGGTGACGCAGAACGGGTTCGCGGCCAACGTGATGACCTACCTGATGTCGAACCTCAACCTGACGCAGGCCGGCTCGGGAACGTGGAACGGCTCGATCTTCGGACCGGGCGGGCTCGCGCTGCAGAGCGGCGCGGTGACGTTGGCCGGCGCGAACACCTATACCGGCGGCACGACGGTGAACGGCGGCACGCTGACCATCGGCAGCGGCGGCTCGATCATCGGTAACCTCACCGTCAATTCGGGCGCCGCCTTCGTCAACAACGGCACGGTCAACACGCCGGGCGTGTGGCAGGCCAACCAGGGCACGTTCACCAACAACGGCGCGTTCCTCGGCAACCTCGCCACCGTCGGCAGCGCGACGAATACCGGAACCATGACCGGATCCGTCATCAACGGCGGCTCGTTCGTCAACAGCGGGGCCGTCAACGGCGACTTCTTGAATCTTAGTGTCGCCACCGCGACGAATACCGGAACGCTGAGCGGGTCCGTCGCCAACAGCGGCATGTTCGTCAACAACGGGGCCGTCAACGGCAATTTTCAGAATGCTGGTGTCCTGTCCGGCAACGGTACGATAGGCGGCAACTTCTTCAACATGGGCGTCATGGCCCCCGGCAATTCGATCGGCACGATCAACGTCGCCGGCAACTTCGTGAATGCCGCGAGCGGCACGTATCTGACGGAAGTCGTGGGCCAGGGCCAGAGCGACCGCATCACGGTCGGTGGCGCCGCCGCCCTGCAGGGCGGCACGGTCGTCGTCTCGGTCCTGCCGGGCCTCGCCTTCGCGCCCAGCACCACCTACACCCTCGTAAGCGCCGCCGGCGGCCTCAGCGGCACCTTCGCCGCTGTGAACGAGCTCTATCCCTTCCTGCAGTCGAACCTGAGCTACGACGCCAACAACGCCTACCTCACCCTGCAGGTCGGCGGTTTCGCCGCCCAGGCGCTCAACTCCACCCAGTACGCCGTCGGCAGCGTGCTCGACGCCAGCGCGCCCAACGCCAGCGGCGACTACGCCACCGTGCTCGGCACCTTGGCCACTGCCACCGCCCAGCAGGGCCAGGCTTTCATGACCGCCATCAGCGGCCAGAACTATTCCGGTCTCTCGAGCTCGATGGTGCAAGGCGCGCAGCTCTTCATGAACAACTTCGCCACGCAGGCCGGCGGCGCCACCGGCGGTCGCGTCGCCCTGGCCGAAGCCTGCGACGTCGCCTGCGATACGACCTCGCCCGCTTTGTGGGGCGCCTGGGGCGGTGCGCTGGGCGGATTGGGAACGGTGGGCGCGGGGCTCAGCACCGGCGCCGTCACGTACAATCTCGGCGGCTTCGCCGCCGGCCTTGACCGCATGATGACGCCCAACCTGCGCGCCGGCGTGACGGTGGGCTACCTGAACGGCACGCAATGGGTCGGCGGTTTCACCGGCCAAGGTTTCTCGAATACCGTTCAGGCCGGCCTCTACGGCAACTACAGCCAGGGCAACGCCTATCTCGATGGCCTGGCGAGCTATGCCTACAGCGCCAACCAGATGTCGCGCGGCATCTTCATCCCCAACCTGCCGAACCGCACCGCCCAAGGCCAAACCGGCTCCAACCAGGTGTTCGGCCAGCTCGAGGGCGGCTATCGTTTCGACCTGGGCGGCCCGGTCGACGCCTTCGTCACGCCGTTCGCCCGCCTGCAGGGCTACACCGGCACGCAGAACGCCTTCAGCGAAAACGGCGCGCAGTCGCTCGATCTCAACGTCGCCGCCCAGACCACCAACTCGTTGCGCTCGGTCCTGGGTGCCCAGCTGGGCGGCGGCGTCGACATGGGCTGGCGCGAAAAGCTCGTGGCGCAGTTCCGGCTGGGCTGGAGCCACGAATATGCCGATCCTGCGCGGCCGGTGTCGGCCGCCCTGGCCGGCGCGCCGACCATTCCCTTCACCACCTACGGCGCCAGCCTGCAACGCGACGGCGTCGTGGTGGGGGTGAGCGCCAACACGGCGGTGGCCGCGGCGACAAGCCTCTATCTCCGCTACGAGGGCAACATCTCCGGCCAGGACACGAACCACGCCCTCACCGCCGGCGTGCGCATGGCCTGGTGAGCAGAGCCGACTGAGCTCACGCCATTGCTTGGCCCCCTCGTCGCGCCTCGGTAAGCACCGAGACGGCGAACGAACGACTTGCGTGCGCATCCACAGAGCGAACGGTCATCTGTCATTCCCTTGCCATCATGGCTGAGCGCTGGTTTTCTTCGAAACCGGTGAAGATCCAGCCTTCGCCTGCCTGAAGCAGAGGAGTCCATCCGCGATGGCGAGCGACTCGGCCTATGACTACATCGTCGTTGGTGCGGGGTCGGCCGGCGCGGTGGTCGCCAGCCGGCTGTCGGAGAGCGGCGCCTGGCGGGTGCTGCTGCTCGAGGCGGGCACCGAAGGCTCGAACTTCTTCTGGTCGCGCGTGCCGGTCGGCGTCGCCAAGATGATCGACAACCCGGCCGTCAACTGGTGCTACTCCTCGGAGCCGGACGAGGGCTCGGGCGGGCGGCGCATAGAAGTCCCCCGCGGCAGGATGCTGGGCGGCTCGAGCTCGATCAACGGCATGGTCTATATCCGCGGCCAGGCGCAGGACTACGATCACTGGGCGCAGCTAGGCAACCGCGGCTGGAGTTACCAGGACGTGCTGCCGATCTTCAAGCGCATGGAGCGCTACGACGGCGGCTCCGACAAATTCCGCGGCCGCGCCGGCGTGCTGCGCGTCACCGACACGCCGCGCCACAAGGTGCCGCTCCTGGAGAAGATGATCGCCGCGGCGGAACGCATCGGTCTGCCCTTCAATCCCGACCAGAACGGCGAGACCCAGGAAGGCATCGGCATGTCGCAGGTGACGATCGCCAAGGGCCGCCGCCAGAGCACGGCCTACTGCTATCTCGACCCGGCCCGCGCGCGGCCGAACCTCACGATTGATCAGGGTGCGATGGCCGAGGCGCTGATCCTGGAAGGCAGGCGATGCGTCGGCGTGCGCTATTCCGTCGGCGGGGTGAAGCGCGAAGCGCGGGCCGCGCGCGAAGTGATCGTCTCGGGCGGCTCGATCAACTCGCCGAAGCTGCTCGAGCTTTCCGGCATCGGCCAAGCCGAACGCCTGCGCAGCGCAGGCGTCGCGCCGCTGCACGATCTGCCGGGCGTCGGCGAGAACCTGCGCGACCACTATTCGCCGCGCGTGAAGTTCGCGATCAGGGAGAAGAACCTCACCTTCAACGACAACGCCCGCGGCTGGCGGCTGGCGCGCGAGGCGCTGAAGTACGCGCTGTTCCGCGAGGGCTTTCTGGCCTCGACCTCGGTGCCCATCCGCCTTTACTTCCGCACCCGGGTGGGACTCGAGACGCCGGACGCGACGGTGTCGATCGCGCCCTTCCTGTACGAGATGATCGGTCGCGAGCGGCGCGTCTCGCGCAAGGCGGGCATCACCATGAACGTGAATGTGCTGCGCTCCGAAAGCACCGGCTCGATTCACATCAAGTCTTCGGATCCGGGCGAGCCGCCGGCGATCCGCTTCAACTTTCTGTCGGCCGCGCATGATCGCGCCGGCGTGCTGGCCGCCATTCGCAAGGGGCGGGAACTGATGGCGACGTCGCCGCTGAAAGAGGTCACGGGCGAGGAGATCGCGCCGGGAGCGCATCTGCAGAAGGACGACGAATTGCTCGATTGGGTGAGGAAGAACGCCGAAACCACCTATCACCCGGTGGGCACCTGCAAGATGGGCTCGGATACGAAAGCGGTGGTCGATTCCGAGCTGCGGGTCCACGGCATCGCCGGCCTGCGCGTCGCCGACGCCTCGGTCATGCCGACCCTGACCAGCGGCAACACCAATGCGCCCACCATCATGATCGGCGAGAAGTGCGCCGAAATGGTGCTGGCAGCGGTGGCGGCGCGCAAGGCGGCGTAGCCGCGCCGGCAAGGATTTCCTGCACATTCCCCAAGGACTGTTGACTCTGAATGTCGGGGTGACAGGATCGCGCAAACGTTTGCAAGAACGCCGCGATCAAGCGGCTTGGGGGGGAGGGAAGGAAGCCATGGCAAAGATCAATCGGCGTGCCTTTGCGGCAGGAAGTGCCGCGCTCGCGCTTGCGCCGCGCGTCGCGGGCGCCCAGGACAAGAAGACCCTGCGCTTCGTGCAGAACGGCAACCTGACGATCCTCGATCCGATCTGGACGACGGCTTACGTCACGCGCGACCACGGCTACATGATCTACGACACGTTGTTTGCGACCGACGAGAACAACGCCGTCAAGCCGCAGATGGTCGACAAGCACGAGGTGTCGGCCGACAAGACGCTGTGGACCTTCATCTTGCGCGACGGGCTGGAATGGCATGACGGCAAGCCGGTGACGGCGGAGGATTGCGTCGCCTCCTTCAAGCGCTGGGGCGCCCGCGATCCGATGGGCCAGAAGCTGATGGACTTCGTCGTCGAGCTGAAGGCGCAGAACGACAAGACGTTCACCATGAAGCTGAAGGAGCCGTACGGCCTGGTGCTCGAGTCGCTGGGCAAGCCGTCGTCGAACGTGCCGTTCATGATGCCCAAGCGGATCGCCGACACCGATCCGTTCAAGCAGATCGACAGCCAGGTCGGCTCGGGCCCGTTCATCTACGTCAATGCCGAATCCAAGCCCGGCGAGAAGCACGTCTACATCAGGAACCCCAAGTACAAGCCGCGGGCCGAGCCCGCCTCCGGCCTCGCCGGCGGCAAGATCGCCAAGGTCGACAGGGTCGAATTCGTCGACATGCCCGACCCGCAGCAGCAGGTGAACGCGCTGATCGCCGGCGAAATCGACATGATCGAGCAGGTGCCGCACGATCTCATTCCCATCCTGAAGGCCGACAAGGCCGTCCAGATCGTCAACTGGAATCCGCTCGGCCAGCAGTTCGTCATCCGCTTCAATCACCTGACCAAGCCGTTCGACAATCCCAAGATCCGGCTGGCCGCGCTTTATTCGATGCGCCAGGAGGACTACCTCAAGGCCACGGTCGGCGAGCCGGAATACTACAAGGTCTGTACCGCCGCCTTCGTCTGCGGCACGCCCAACGGGATCGAGATCAAGGGCGACCTGCTCGTCAAGCCGGACTTCGAGAAGTCCAAGGCGTTGCTCAAGGAGGCGGGCTACGACGGCTCCCCGGTGGTGCTCATGCAGTCGACGACGCTGCCGGTGCTGACCAACATGGCGCCGGTCACCAAGGCATTGCTCGAGCAGGGCGGCTTCAAGGTCGACATGCAGTCGATGGACTGGCAAACGGTGGTGTCGCGCCGCGCCAAGAAGGACCCCGCCGACAAGGGCGGCTGGAGCGCCTTCCACACCTACGCCATCGCCGCCGACATCCTGAACCCGATCGCCGCCAACTTCACGGTCGCCAACGGCGACAAGGCGTGGTTCGGCTGGCCCAACGATCCGGAGATGGAGAAGCTGCGCGACGCCTATTCGAAGGAAACCGACCCGGCCAAGGCCAAGGCCCTGGCGGCGGCGGTGCAGAACCGCGCGCTCGAGACGGCGCAGTACGGCTGGCTCGGCCAGTGGTACGGGCCGGGCGCCGCGCGCAGCAATGTCATAGGCTGGTTGAAGGCGCCGGTGACGGTGTTGTGGAACATCACCAAGGGAACTTCATGAGCCTGGGTGACATTCGCAATCTCGATTACACCATTCTGCTCTGTTCAAGAATGCAGGAGACCAGGGAATTCTATCTCGATGTCATGGGCTTTCCGCTGGCCCATGACAGTGAACGCTGGGTGAGCTTTCAGGTCGGCTCGGCGCTGCTGACGCTAAGGCCGCGTGGCCCGGGGGTCGCGTGGGATGATGGTCCGATCGCTCCCGGTTCGGCTTCTGTCCAGCTCGCCTTCCGCGTCCCGCCCCATCTGATCGATACTTGTCATGAGGCGTTGCAAGCCAAGGGCGTGGCGATCCTGAGTCCGCCACGGGATATTGCGAGCTGGCGGCATCGCGCGCTTTTCTTCCGCGACCCTGAAGGCAATGTCGTGGAACTCTACGCCGAGATTTAAGTCCGCGGCACCGGACGAGTCAGACGACCGCCGACGGCTGGCTGCCGCTCGGCGCGGCCCCACGATCGGCGCCCAGCACGACCCCCTCGTAGCCCTTGGCCGCCACCGCGTTGATCGCGTTCACGTACTTCGGCGCGCCGCCGTTGTAGACGAGGTAGCGCACAGTGCCCTGCTCGTGGCCAGCCACGTTGGAATTGTAGCCGGTGAACCACGACTTGGCCTTCCGCATCAGCATCATGGCGTACATGTTGGTGACGTGGTCGGTCCAGCGCTTCTCGGCCGCCGCCGTCGCCTCGGCCCGTGTGTAGCCGTGCGCCGACATGTACTCGAGCAGGTCGGTGCACCAGTTGACGCCCGTCTCGATGCCGCGCGGATAGTTGGTCGAGGCCGAGCCGCTTTGCGGGCCGGCGGGCATCAGCATGTTGGGGAATCCGTGGATCATCATGCCCAGGAAGGTCGAGATGGTGGTGCGCCATTTGTCGGCGAGCTTCTCAGCCCCCACGCCCTGGATATCGATCCGGTCGAAGGCGCCGGTGATGGCGTCGAAGCCGGTGGCGTAGACGATGATGTCGAACGCGTAGTCGCGCTCGCTGGTGCGCAGCCCCTTTTCGGTGACTGAGACGATCGGCGTCTCGCTGATGTCGACCAGGTGGACGTTCGGCCGGTTATAAGCTTCGAAATAGCGCGTCTCGAGCGGCACGCGCTGCACGCCGAAGCCGTGATCGCGCGGAATGAGCTTCTCGGCGACCTTGGGATCCTTGACCCGCCGGCGGATACGCTCGGCGATGTACTCCGAGAACTCCGCGTTGGCCTTCTCGTCGGTGAAGATCTCCTTGAAGTTCCGCAGCCAGATGCCGAAGCCCGGCTCGTCATAGAGCCTGTCCCACAGCGCCAGCCGCTCGTCGCGCGTCACCTCGAAGAAGCCACGGCGGTCGGGCTCGTGCTCGAAGCCGCCGGGCGTGCGGGCGCAGGTGGCGAAGATCTCGTCGTAACGCCGGCGGATGTCGGCCATTTCGGCGTCGGAGATCGGCCCGTTGTTGAGCGGCGCGCTCCAGTTCGGCCGGCGCTGGAACACCGTGAGCTCGCCCACCTTGTCGGCGATCTCGCCGATCACCTGGATGCCGGTCGCGCCGGTGCCGATGACGGCGACCCTCTTGCCCGCCATCTCGACCGGCTCGTGCGGCCAGTGGAAGGTGTGGAACGACTGGCCCTTGAAGCTCTCCATCCCTTTTAGGCGCGGCAGGGTCGGGATCGACAGAAGCCCCGTCGCCAGGATGAGGAAGCGGCAGGTGAGGGCGCGTCCATCGCCGGTGCGCAGACGCCACAGGTTCTGCGCTTCGTCATAGTGCGCCGCGTCGACCCGGCAATTGAACTGCATGTGCCGGCGCAGGCCGAACTTGTCGGCGACGTGGTTGAGATAGCGCAGGTTCTCGGGCTGGCCGGAGAAGCGCTCCTTCCAGTGCCACTCATCCAGCAGTTCGCGCGAGAAGGAGTAGCCGTAGGTGTAGCTCTCCGAATCGAAGCGTGCGCCGGGATAGCGGTTCCAGTGCCACGTGCCGCCGAGATCGCTGCCGGCTTCGAGCACGGTCGCCTCGATCCCGAGATCGACCAGGCGCTTGATCTGATAGAGGCCGGCGACGCCCGCGCCGACGACGATGACTTCGTGGTGCTGCATGTCGGGCAGTCTGGCACGAAAACGAAACGGCGCCACCGAAGGATGCGCCGCTGCCGTCTCAGGGCCGCGATGCGGACTTGAGGCGCGGCCACTTCCTTGGCGGGAAGGAGAGAAATGCTTACCACTTGGACACTTGCGGCCGAAAAACCCGCGCTCATATGGCAGGTATCGGCCAGCGTTCCTTGGCGGATCGACAAAGCTAACCGGATTCCCGTGTTCTGCCATCGTCGCGACATCAATCGGCGGTTTCGTTACCGTTCGAGGGGACAGACAGAGGTGGGGCATGGTTTGTCCAAACTGCAAGGCCGACATCGCGGGCGGCAGCAAGCTCTGCGTCCAGTGCGGCGCCGTGCTTGAGGCCGGCTCGCCACCATCACTCGCCATCGTACCGTCGACGTCCTCGGCCGAGCGGCGCCAGCTCACGGTCATGTTCTGCGACCTCGTCGGCTCGACGGCGCTCTCGGTGCGGCTCGATCCGGAGGATCTGCGCGAGGTGATGGTCGCCTATCAGACCTACGTGGCCGAAACCGTTGCCCGGTTCGGCGGGTTCGTCGCCAGCTATATGGGCGACGGCGTACTTGTCTATTTCGGCTATCCGCAAGCGCATGAGCATGCCTCCGAGAGCGCCGCTCGTGCCGGCCTGGCGCTGGTCGGAGGACTATCCGGGCGCGACTGGCCCTCGAAGGTCACCCCGCAGGTCCGCATCGGCATCGCCACTGGCCTGGTCATCGTCGGCAATCTCGCCGGCGAGGACGAGGCGCAGCAGCACGGCATCGTCGGTGGCACGCCCAATCTCGCGGCCCGCCTGCAGGCGCTTGCCGAACCGAACGCGGTGGTGATCGAACCGACCACGCACCGCCTCACCGGCGGGCTCTTCGAATACCGCGACCTCGGCGCCGTGGCGCTCAAGGGCTTCGCCGAGCCCGTGCAGGCGTGGCAGGTCCTGGGTCCGAGCGCCGCGGAAAGCCGCTTCGAGGCCCTGCATGCGGCCGGCGTGGCGCCGCTGCTGGGCCGCGACGACGAGCTGGAACTGCTGCTGCGACGTTGGCAACAGGCGAAGAACGGCGCGGGCCGCATCGTCCTGCTCTCGGGCGAGGCCGGCATCGGCAAGTCGCGCCTGGGGACTGCGCTGCTCGAACGAATTGCCGGCGAGCAGCATCTCCGCCTGCGCTACTTCTGCTCGCCCCATCACATGGACAGCGCGCTCCATCCGATCATCGGCCAGCTCGAGCGCGCCGCGCGGTTCGAGCGGGACGATGACACCGCGTCGAAGCTCGACAAGCTTCAGGCCCTGCTGTCGTACGGCTCGCCGTCGGCCGATGACGCCTCGCTGATTGCCGAGCTGCTCTCCCTGGCCGGCATCGATCGACGCTATCCGAGGCTCGTCCTTGCGCCGCAGCAGCACAAGCAGAAGACGCTGGAGGCTCTGCGGCGGCTGGTCGAGGCGCCGTCGCGCCGCCGGCCGATCCTGGCGATCTTCGAGGACCTGCACTGGATCGACCCGACGAGCCTCGAGCTCCTGGATCGCATGATCGAAGAGGTGCCGCGGCTGCCGATCCTGCTCCTGGTGACGTTCCGGCCCGACTTCGACGCGCCGTGGGCCGGCCGGCCGCAGGTGCAGATGCTTGCCTTGAACCGGCTGAGCCGCTCCGCCAGCACCGAACTTGTCGGACGGTTCGGCGGCGGCGGCGACGGCCTGCCGCCCGACGTGGTCGAGGAGATCCTCGAGCGCACGGACGGTGTGCCGCTGTTCATCGAGGAACTGACCAAGGCCGTCGTCGAAGCCGGCGAGACCGGGGCGCCTGTGACGTCGCCGGCCCCGCCGGTGACGCATCCCGTACCGCATCACATCCCGACCACGCTGCATGCCTCGCTCACCAGCCGGCTCGATCGGCTGGGTCCGGCCAAGGAAGTGGCGCAGGTCGGCGCGGTGATCGGCCGCCGGTTCTCCTATGCCCTGCTCGCCGCCGTCGCCGACCGGGACGAGTTGGAGCTTCACGCCTTGCTCGACCAGCTCGTCGCGGCCGGCCTCCTGTTCCAGGAAGCCGCCTGGCCGCACGCGACGTTCCGCTTCAAGCACGCGCTGGTGCAGAGCGTCGCCTATGAGAGCCTGCTGCGGTCCGCGCGCCAGCGACTCCACGGGCTGATCGCGGCGACCCTCGAAGCGGCGTTCCCGGAGACGGAGCCGGAGCAACTGGCCCAGCATTGGGCACAGGCAGGAGAGGCCGAGCGGGCGATGAGCAACTGGCGCAAGGCCGGCCAGCAGGCGATCCAGCGCAGCGCCAACCGCGAGGCGATCGCCCAGCTGACCAAGGGATTGCGCATGCTCGAGCGCCTGCCGCACGGCCTGGAGCGCGACCGGAACGAGCTCGGCCTCCAGCTTCTCCTGGCCGAGGCGCTGATGGCCGACAAGGGATGGACGGCGGCCGAGACGCGCCCCTGCTACGATCGCGCCCGCGAGCTGTGCGAGCGGATCGGCGACACCGAGGGGCTTTACCCGGTGCTGTACGGACAATTCTCCCACCACCTGTCGCGCGGCGAGGCCGACGCCGCGCACGGCCTCGCGCTGGAGACCTTGCAGTTGACCGAGGGAAGCGGGGACGCAGCCCTTCGATCCATGGCCCACAGCATGCTCGGCATGAGCCTGTTCTCGCGGGGCGAGCTGGCAACGGCGCTCACCCATCTGCGGACCGCCCTCTCGCTCGATCAGCCCGACAGTCGTTCCCACACATTCCTGTCGCCCGGCCATAACTTCGCCATCGCCTCGCTGTGGCTCGCCTTCACGCTCGGCCTTCTCGGCTATCCGGAGCAGGCGTCGCGGCACGCCGGCGCGGGGCTCCGTGCCGCGCGCGAGCTTTCCAATCCTCACACCCTGGCGCATGCGCTGGCGCTCGCCTGTCGTTACCATTCGGTGCTCGGCGAGATCGCGGCGCTCCACCAGGCCACCGAGGAGCTCGCCGCGCTCGCGGCGGAACACCGCTTCCCGTTCTATGCCGCCGCCGCGCAGATCTATCGCGGCTGGGTGCTTTCGGCGGGACACGACGTTGCCCGCGGGATCGAAGTCCTGCGGGAGGGAATGGCGACCTTCATGGATCTCGGCTCCATGTCGCTTCGACCTTATTTTTCGGCAAGGATCGCGGTTCTCTCCGCCGCTGCAGGCTTGGCCGGGGACGGAATCGATCTTCTCGACAAGGCCATGGAGCAGGTCGACCAGTCCGGCCAGCGCTGGTGTGAGGCGGAGATCCATCGCTCGAAAGGCGAGCTGCTGTCGGCATTTCCCGACGCGCCGCAGGCCGAGTCCTGCCTTCAGCGCAGTCTCGCGACGGCGTGCCGGCAAGGCGCCAGGCTCTGGGAACTCCGCGCCGCCTGCAGCCTTGCCCGGCTCTGGCGCGACCAGGGCAAGCACGACGACGCCCGCGATCTCCTGGGGCCGATCCATGGCTGGTTCACCGAGGGCTTCGATACGCCCGATCTGAAGGAGGCCAGGGCGCTGCTCGATGCGTTGAGCGAGGCTTGACACGCGTGTCGCCAGCGGATGAACTTTGTTTCGATAGCGGAACAGAGTTCACATCCATGAACGACAATGTGAAATCCGCGGCCAGGGTGCTCGATATTCTCGAGCTGTTGTTCCGCAGCGAAGAGCCGATGGCGCTGAAGGACCTCGTCTCGGTCCTGGCGCTGCCGAAGAGCAGCGCGCACGCCTTGCTGCGGACGCTGCAGGCGCGCGGCTATGTCGAGCGCGATGCCGCCGACCGCTATGCGTTGAACGAGTCGCTGCGCCAGGCGTCGGGCTGGATTGGCGGTCCCGAGGCGCACCTGGCGGCGGTGGCGCGTCCGCTGATGGACCAGCTGCGCGACGATCTGGACGAGTCGGTGTTCCTGGGAGTTCGCGCGGCGCGGGGCGACGTCAAGGTCATCGCCAAGTCGGTCAGTCGCGCCGCGATCCGCTACGATTCCGACGATCCCGGGCTGCGGCCGGCCTATTGCACCGGGATGGGCCGAATTCTGCTGGCGTTCTGGGACAAGAAGTCGACAGATGCCTATTTGATGCGCACGCGGCTGCGCGCCCACACGCCCCGAACCGTAACCGACGTCGGTAAGCTGCGCGCGATCCTCGCCAGGGTGGCGGCCGATGGCTATGCCGTTCTCGAAGAGGAGTTCGTCCTCGGCGGATCGGCGACGGCGGCCCCGGTGCTGGGCGGTGATGGTACGGTCATTGCAGCGCTGAATGTGGGAACGGTTTCGGCGCGCTATCCCGCCGCCAAGTCACGCATCATCGCCGGCGTCGTCCGCACGGCAGCCATCATCAGCCAGCGTCTCGGCTACCGGCGATCGGCGTAGATTTTCCCAGGGAAGGATTCTAGCGGTGAGCTATCGAATCGGCGTGGACATCGGCGGCACCTTTGCAGATTTCTGCGCCCTCGACGAAGCGACCGGCCGTCTGGCGACCTTGAAGGTCTTGTCGACGCCGCAGGAACCCGGGCGCGAGGTCATTTCCGGTCTGGCCGAGCTCGGCAGCCGGTTCGGCATCCAGCCGCAGGACATCGGCTATTTCACGCACGGCACGACCGTCGGCATCAACTCGGTGATCCAGCGCAAGGGCATTCGCCTCTGCCTGTTCACCACCGAGAATTTCGTCGACGTGCTGGAAGTGGCGCGCCTCAAGATGCCCGATCCGTATCACCTGATGTCGAGACGGGCGGAGCCGCTGATCACGCGCGACCGCGTGCTGCCCGTGCGCCAACGGATCCTGGCCGACGGCACCGTGGAAACACCGCTCGATCATGCGAGCCTGCGCCGGGCGCTCGACCAGGCGATCGCGCTGGGCGCCGAGGGCATCGTGCTGGCGCTGCTGCATTCCTATCGCAACCCGGCGCACGAGCGGGAGGCCGAGCGCCTGATCGGCCAATGGGCGCCGGGCCTGCCGGTGTTCTGCTCCAGCGACGTCTGGCCGATCATCCGCGAATACGAGCGCACCGCCACGGCCACCATCCACGGCTACGTGCAGCCGCCCGTGGCGCGCTACCTGACGGCCCTGCAAGCGGCCCTGAAACAGGCCGGCGTCGCCGCCGAAGCCATGGTGACCAAGTCGAACGGCGGCGTCATGACCGCCGAGCTCGGCAAGTCGGCCTGCCTGCAGATGCTGCTGTCGGGCACCGCCGCCGGCGTCATCGGCGCGGGCTTCGTGGCGCGCCAGGCCGGGCAGGACAAGGTCCTGAGCCTCGACATCGGCGGAACCTCGGCCGATGTCGCCATCATCGTCGACGGCACGCCGACCTACGGCACCGGCGAGATGGTGGGCGACTTTCCGATCTACATCCCGACCGTATCGGTGACCTCGATCGGCGACGGCGGCGGCTCGATCGCCGCGGTCAGCGAATTCGGCATCCTGACGGTCGGGCCGGAAAGCGCCGGCTCGACGCCCGGTCCGGCCTGCTACGGCCGCGGCGGCACGCGGCCCACCATGACCGATGCCTTCGCCGCCTGCGGCGTCATCGGCCATGGCAACATCGGCTACGATGCCGTCGCCGTCGATGTCGACAAGGCGCGCGCCGCCGTCGGCACGATCGCGGCCCGGCTGGGCCGCGGGCTCGAGCAGGCCGCCGAAGCCATCATCCAGGTGGCGGTCTCCGGCATGTACCGCGAGGTCGGCAAGCTCGCCTCGCGCCAGGGCATCGACCCGCGCGACTTCACCTTGCTGGCGTTCGGCGGCGCCGGACCGATGCTGGGATGCTTCCTGGCGCGCGAGCTCGGCATGCGCCAGGTGCTGATCCCGACGGCGCCGGGCGTGTTGTCGGCGCTGGGCGGGCTGGTCGCCGACGTCAAGAACGACTTCATCAGCACGGCCTACTACCCGCTGTCGGCCGCCGAGCTGCCGCGCCTGAAGGCGGATTTCGACGGGCTCGCGCGGCGCGCCGCCGCCTGGATCACCGAGGAGCAGAAGTTCGCCGGCCCCTACGTGCTGCAGCCCGCCGCCGACATGCGCTACCAGGGCCAGTCGTTCGAGATCGACGTGCCGCTGCAGCTGGACTGGATCGCGAACGGCGATCTCGAGCGCATCGCCGCGGCCTTTCATGCCCAGCACGACCGCCTCTACGGCCACAGCGCGCCCGCGACGCCGGTGCACATGGTCAGCCTGCGCATGGTCGTGGTCGGCGCCTCGCCGCAGCCGCAGTTCCCCGCCGCACCGCTTCGCGGCGATGCGCCTACGCCGATCAAGCAGATCGAAGTGTACCTCGACGGCGCCTGGCGCAGCGTGCCGCTGTACCGGCGCGCCGACCTCGGGCACGGCCATCGTCTCGCCAGCCCCTGCGTCGTGGCGCAGGAGGATACGACGATCTGCGTGCCGCAAGGCTTCTCCGGCGCGGTCGACGCGTACGGCAATATTCTCCTGTCGCTGGATCAAGCCCAGATCGGGCAATGAAGGGACACTCGATGCGCACCGACCCGGTCACCCTGCAGATCTTCGCCAATCACGCCCAGGCGGCGGCCGACAGCATGGCGTTCACGCTTTTCCGCACGGCGCACTCGACCTTCGTGAAGGAGACCGAGGACTTCACCACCGGCCTCGCCACGCCCGACGGCATGACCTTCGCCAGCCCGCGCGATCTCGGCGCCACCTGGTTCATCGGCCTCGACTACGCCAATGCCGTTCGCATGGTGGGCGACTACCGGCCGGGCGACATCTGCATCACCAACGATCCCTACAGCGGCTTCGTCTGCACCCACACGCCCGACCTGCATATGTGGAAGCCCATCTTCTGGCAGGACGAGCTGGTCGCCTTCGCCGTCAGCCACATCCACAACACCGACGTGGGCGGCGCGGTGCCGGCATCGCTGTCGCGGCAACTGACCGAGGTCCACCAGGAAGGCATCCGCATCCCGCCGCACAAGCTCTACGACCAGGGCAAGCTCAACCAGGCGCTGCTCGACGTCATGCTGACCAATGTGCGCATGCCCGAGCAGAACTACGGCGACCTGCAGGCGCAGATCGCCGCCATGAACACCGGCGAGCGCAAGGTGCACGACATGGTGCGCAAGTTCGGCGTCGAGGTGTTCCGCCAGGGCGTCAAGGATCTGCTCGACCTGGGCGAACGGCAGGCCCGCGCCGTGCTCGCCCGCATTCCCGATGGCGACTATTTCTTCGCCGACTATCTCGACGAGGACGCGCCGGGCGGCGTGCCCGTGCGCCTGGCCCTGACCCTGAAGATAAGCGGCGACGAGGCGGTGCTCGACTTTTCCGGCTCCGACGCCCAGCTCCAGTCGTCGCTCAACGTGCCCACCGGCGGCGCCGAGCGCCACATCCTGCTGATGGTCGGCTACACCTACTGCCTCTACAGCATCGATCCGACGATTCTCCTGAACGGTGGCATCACGCGGCCGGCGCGCTGCGTCGTGCCCGAAGGCACCATCCTCAACCCGAAATTTCCCGCCGCCGTCGGTATGCGCAGCATGACCTGCAGCCGCCTGCAGGGCGTCACGATCGGCGCGTTCTCGGCGGCGGTGCCCGACCTCCTGCCGGCCGGCCCGGCCGGCGGCGGTGCCATCATGAACGTCAAGACGACCGACAATCGGAGCGGCCGCACCATCATGGCCTCGATCGACCCGATCACCGGCGGCGCCGGCGGCTGGTCGGGCGGCGACGGCGCCGACGGTTCGGGCGCCAATTCCAGCTTCCTCAAGAACACCCCGGTCGAGATCAACGAGACCGAGGTGCCGATCAAGGTGCTGCGCTACGGCCTGGTGCCCGATTCGGGCGGCCCCGGCCGGCATCGCGGCGGGCTCGCGACCCAGCTCGAGTTCAAGGTCTTCGCGCCCAACACCGTGGTGACGGCGCGCAACCGCGACCGCACGCGTTTTTCGTCATGGGGCAGCAACGGCGGCCGGCCGGGCGCCACCTCCTGCTTCTGGCGCAACCGGGAAAGCAATGATGCGGTCGATCTCGGCAACACCGACGTGGTGCCGCTCGATCCCGGCGACGTCATCCTGGTGACGGCGTCCGGCGGCGGCGGCTGGGGACCGGCCTTTGAGCGCGATACGCAGGCGGTACTGTTCGACGTGCAGCAGGGCAAGGTCTCCGTCCAGTCGGCAGCCGACGACTACGGCGTGGTCATCCGCGACGGCGCGATCGACGAGACGGCGACGGCCGCCCGCCGCGCCCGCCTGGCGGCCAACGCCAAGCCCGGCGTATTCGCCTTCAACGACCAGCGCGTGGCCTACGAGCGCGACTGGACCAACGCCAACTACGCCGTCCTGACCGAGGTGCTGGCCACCCTGCCGGTCCATTGGCGGCACTTCATCAAGAAACGGATTTTTGCCGCGCTGGAAGAGCTCCCGGCGCATCAGCGCCGCGGCGACGGCAGCGAGGTGAGGCGCGCCTTCGACCTCGCGGTGGCTGAGTTCCCGCAGCTCGGGCTGGCGCAAGCGGCGGAATGAACGGCGTCATGCATGGCCAAAACTCCGTCATCGGGATGACGGAGTAAATAATTCGACAACCCCGCCCTAGCGGGGGGAGAGGAAACTTAGGAGGAGACCATGTCCGCACGCCCGACCGTCGTTCCCAAGCCCGAGGAGGACCAGCCCTGGCAATGGTCCGAAGAGCGCTGGCGCGGCATCGTCGAGCGCGTGCGCGCCGGCAAGACGCTGCGGCCCGACGTGTGGCCGGACGGCGCACGCTGCGCCGTGGCGCTCTCGTTCGACTCCGACCACGAGACCGGCGAGCTGCGCGAGGGCGGCGAGTCGATCGGCCGCCTGAGCCAGGGCCAGTACGGCAACCGCGCCGGCATCCCGCGCATCCTGGCGTTGCTGCAGAAATACGCGATCCCGGCGACGTTCTACGTGCCGGCGGTCTCGGCCATGCTCCATCCCGACGAGCAGCGCCGCGTGGTCGCTGAGGGCCACGAGATCGGCATCCATGGCTGGATCCACGAGCGCAACTCGATCCTGCCCGAGGCGTCGGAGCGCGACCTGCAGATGCGCGCGGCCGACATGCTGGAGAAGGTCACCGGCCGGCGCCCGGTCGGCATCCGCACGCCGTCCTGGGATTTCTCGCCGCAGACGCTCGCCATCACGCGCGACATGGGGTTGCTCTACGACTCCTCGCTGATGGCCGACGACGACTGCTACGAGCTGCTGCTCGACGGCCAGCCGACCGGCGTCGTCGAGCTGCCGGTCGAGTGGATCCGCGACGACGCGGTCTACTTCAACATGAACCGCTTCGCGTCGCTGCGCCCCTACACGCCGCCCTCGGGCGTGCTGGAGGTCTTCCGGCGCGAGTTCGACATGGCCTATGCCGAGGGCGGGCTCTACCAGCTCACCATGCATCCGCACATCATCGGCCACCGCTCGCGCATCATGATCCTGGAGGAGCTGATCCGGCATATCCGCGCGCATGCCGGCATCTGGTGTGCGACGCATGCCGACGTCGTACGCTACGTCAAGCAGAACGGCTGAACGAAGGGGAGGGGAAGGGGATGAAACGGACAATTCTGGCAGTGCTGGCAGCGATCGCCGCGGCAACGACCGTCGCCGCCGGCGAGGCATGCGCGCAGGGCAAGTACGTCCACGCCAACAACAGCGGCTACGACAATCTCGATCCGCATGTCGTGTTCGACGTCGGCCGCGCCGCGTCGCGCATCAACTTCTACGACGGGCTCCTGCGCTGGGTTGACAATCCGCCGAAGATGATCCCGTGGCTGGCGGAAAGCTATACGTCCTCGCCCGATGGCAAGACCTGGACCTTCAAGCTGCGCAAGGGCGTGAAGTTCCACGACGGCAGCGAGATGACCGCCGACGACGTGCTCTACAGCATCGAGCGCATGCTGGCGACCAAGAAGGGCGCCTCGACGCTGTTCCTGCCCATCATCGACCCGGGCAGCACCAAGGCGCCCGACAAGTACACGGTGGTGTTCACGCTCAAGGAGCCGTCCGCCATCTTCCTGGCCACCGTGCCGGAAATCCTCGTCGTCAATTCGAAGCTGGTGAAGAAGAACGAGAAGGACGGCGACTGGGGCCAGGCGTGGCTCGCCAAGAACGTCGCCAGCACCGGCTCCTACAAGCTGAAGCGCTACGATCCGGCGATCGGCTTCGTCGGCGAGCGCTTCAAGGAGCATTTCGCCGGCTGGGGCCCCAAGGCCTTCGACGAGATCGAGTTCCGCACCGTGCTGGAGACCAACACCCGCGTCCAGGGATTGATCAAGGGCGACATCCAGGGCACCGACGGATACCTGCCCTATGACCAGATCCTGCGCCTCAAGCAGGTGAAGAACGTGCAGATCCTCGAACAGGAATCGATGCGCGTCTTCTACTTCAACATCCACAATGGCCGGGCGCCGCTGGACGACGTGCACTTCCGTCGCGCGCTGGCCTATGCCTTCGACTATGACGGCTTCATCAAGGACATCCTGAAGGATGCGGTTGCCCGCAACCGGAGCCCCAACCCCAACAACCTGTGGGGCGCGCCCCAGGACCTCAAGGGCTACACCTACGACCTGGAAAAGGCCAAGGCGGAGCTTGCCCTGGTCAAGGAGCCATTGCGGCCGATCACCATCGGCACGCTGGCCGGGTTCAGCGAGACCGAGCAGGCGGCCACGCTGCTGCAAAACGGCGCCAAGAAGATCGGCATCGACATCAAGATCGAATCGGCGCCGTGGCCGGTCATCCAGAGCCGGATGCAGGATCGCGAGAAGAGCTACGACATGGTGCCGCTGTGGAAGAGCACCTACTATGTCGATCCCAACAACTGGGTCGGCGAGATGTACGGCTCGCGCTACATCGGCACGCGCAACACGTCGTACGTCAAGGATGCCGAGATGGACCAGTGGATCGACGAGGCGCTGGCGGTCAACGACCAGGACAAGCGGCGCCCCCTGTACGAGAAGGCGGCGACCAAGGCGACCGAGCAGGCGATGGGCATCTTCGTCTACAACACGCGCTGGTATGGTCCCTACGCCGCCAACGTCGAGGGAATCCGCTTCAGCCCGATCGGCAGCGGGCAGGACATGCGCTGGGCCCATTACAAGTAAGTGAGGACCATCGCATTTGACAAAACTTCCGTCATCCCGACCGGAGCCGAGCGCAGCGAGGCGCAGTGGAGGGACCTGTTCTGTTGCCTCGGCGACAAGAGGAGGTCCCTCGACTACGCCGCCCGTTGGGCGGCTTCGCTCGGGATGACGGTATAAGTAGTCTTCGATGCGCCGCCTGGAGATGATCGTTTCGCGACTTGCCTGGTTCGTGCCGACCTTGGCCGGGCTCGTCGTCATCGTCTTCCTGATCTCCAACGTCATTCCCACCGATCCGGTGCGCGTTCTCCTGGGCGAGAACGCGACGCCCGCGCAGGTCGAGGCGATGCGTATCCAGCTGGGCTACGACCAGCCGCTCTGGGTCCAGCTGGCGCGGCACTTCCGCGACATCCTGACGGGCAATCTCGGCACCAGCATCTACACCCAGCGCCCGATCTCGGAGGACCTGGCGCAGCGCCTGCCGGCCACCCTGGAACTGACCCTGGTCGCCATCACGCTGTCGATTGCGCTGGGCATTCCGTTGGGCGTGATCTCGGCGCTCAGGCGCAATTCGTTCTGGGACCATGTCGTGCGGGTGCTGAGCGTCTCCGGCCTCGCCATTGCCGCCTTCTGGCTGGCCATGCTGCTGCAGTTCCTGTTTGCCATGAAGCTGGGCGCGGCGCCGCTCAACAGCCGGATCGACGGCTTCGGCCCGACCCCGGTGACCGGCTTCATGATCGTCGATTCGCTGCTCGACTGGGACATGGAGTCGTTCCGCAGCGCGCTCTCCCATATCGCCTTGCCGGCGCTGACGCTCGCGCTGCCGGCGGCCGCGACGATCGTCCGCTTCACCCGGGCCGGGGTGCTGGACGTCATCAACAGCAACCATGTGCTCTACCAGCGCGCCATGGGCCTGCCGCCCGGCCTGATCGTGTGGAAATACGTGCTGCGCAACGCGCTCACGTCGACCGTCACCCAGATCGGCCTGATCTTCGGCGTGCTGGTGACCAACGCCGTGATCGTCGAGACGGTGTTCGACTGGCCCGGCATCGGCACCTTTGCCGTGCAGTCGATCCTGCAGTCCGACCACAAGGCGATCATCGGCTTCACCATCTGGATCGGCGCCCTGATCGTGATCGTCAACCTGCTGGTCGACATCCTCCATTCGTTCATCGATCCGCGAGGAGCGAGATGAGGGGCGCACGCTGATGGAGCGAGCGCCGATGACGCCAGGCTGGCGGCGCGGGGTGGGCCGGTTTGCGCGCGACCGCGCCGCGGCGCTGGGCGTGGCGCTGCTGGTCGTGCTGGTCGTGGCGGCGATCTTCGCGCCGATCCTGGCGCCCTATCCCGGCGACGTCGCGGACTTCCACACCGCCAACCGCCTGCATGCGCCCGATGCCGCGAACTGGCTGGGCACCGACCGCATGGGCAGCGACCTCTTGAGTCGCATCGTGTTCGGCGCCCGCATCACCATCACCATCGCCGTCGTCGCCGTCGGCTCCGCCGTCGTGGTCGGCGTGCCGATCGGGCTGCTCGCCGGCTACTATGGCGGCTGGCCCAGCAATCTCCTGATGCGCGTCTCCGACATCTTCCTGGCGGTGCCGCAGATCGTGCTGGCGATCGCCATCGCCCAGACGCTGGGCCCCTCGATCGAGAACGTCATCCTGGCGCTCAGCATCACCTACTGGCCGTTCTGGGCCCGCCTGGTCTTCGCCGAGACACGCTCGCTGAAGAACGAAGTCTTCATCGAATCGGCGATCGCGCTCGGCGCCTCGCCGTGGCGCGTGATGGTGCTGCACGTGCTGCCCAACATCGCGTCGGCCATCATCGTGCGCACCTCGATCGGCATGGGCGGCACCATCCTGACGGCGGCGGCGCTGGGCTTCCTGGGCCTGGGTGCGCCGCCGCCGACGCCCGAATGGGGCCGCATGATCGCCGAATCGCGCGAATTCCTGCCCGAGGCGTGGTGGTACGCCACCGCGCCCGGGATCGCGATCTTCGTCGTGGTCATGGGCTTCAATCTGGTGGGCGACGGGCTGCGCGACTTCCTCGACCCGCGCATCCGGCGCGGCGCCGGCGGCCACGGGGCCGGTAGCAGGGGAGCCGGGGCCAAGTGACGGCGCTGCTGGCGGTCGAGGACCTGTCGCTGGGCTTCGCCACCGAGGCCGGCTTCGCCTCGGTCCTCGACCGCGTCAGCCTGTCGGTCGAGCGCGGCCGGGTCGTGGGCCTGGTCGGCGAAAGCGGCTGCGGCAAGACCACCCTGGCGCGCGCCATCCTGGGCGTCCTGCCGCGCGACCAGGCGCGGATCACCGGCGGCCGGGTGTGGTTTCGCGGCACCGACCTGCTGACGGCCGACCCCGCTGTCGTCAACCGGACGGTGCGCGGCCGGGCGATCACCTTCGTGCCCCAGGATCCGTTCACCAGCTTCAACCCGCTCTTCACGGTCGGCGAGCAGGTCATGGAGATCCTGAAATGGAAGTCGCCGCGCGCCGCCGCCCTGCCGGCCGGACGCGGCTGGCTGCCGGCCGTCGTTTCGCGCTATCCCGCCGACCGACGGCGGGCCGATGTCGACGCGGTCCTGGAGCTGCTCGATGCCGTGCAGCTGCCGCGCCCGGACCAGTTGCTGCGCAAGTATCCGCACGAGCTCTCCGGCGGGCAGCGCCAGCGGCTGATGATCGCCATGGCGCTGCTGCCCGGTCCGGACCTGGTGATCGCCGACGAACCCACCACGGCGCTCGACGTCACCATCCAGGCGCAGGTCCTCGGCCTGATCCGCCGCCTGGCGAGCGAACGCAATGTCGCCGTGCTGCTGACCACGCACGACCTCGGCGCGGCCTACGAGATCTGCGACGCCGTCGCCGTCATGTATGCCGGGCAGGACGTCGAGTCGGCGCCGGTTGATCGCTTCTTCGCCAACCCGGCCCATCCCTATACGAAAAAATTGCTGGCCAGCCTGCCGCGCGCCGACGGCAGCGCGGGCGGGATTCCCGGCGAGGTGCCCGGGCTGATCGCGCCGCCCGGCGGCTGCCGTTTCCACCCGCGCTGCGAGCGGGCGGCCGGGCCGTGCTTCGAAGCGCGCCCGCCGGTCGAGCCGCTCGAGTCGGGGCATTGGGTGCGCTGCTACCATCCGCATCGCGAAGCCCCATGACGCCCTCGCTCCTCAGCGTGCGCGACCTCAAGGTCCACTTCGCCGTGCGCGGCCCGTTCAACCGGCGCATCGGCTCGATCAAGGCGGTCGACGGCGTCTCGTTCGACCTGATGCCGGGCGAAGTCTTCGGGCTGGTGGGCGAGTCGGGTTGCGGCAAGTCCACGCTCGGCAAGACCATCATGGGCATTCACCGTCCGGGTGAGGGCGAGATCTGGTTCGAGGGGCAGCGCATCGACGGGCTGTCGCCGGCGGCCCGGCGTGCCGTGCGCAGCCGCCTGCAATACGCCTATCAGGACCCCGGCGCGTCGCTCGATCCGCGCTGGAAGATCGGCCGTTCCCTCGGCGAACCGCTGGTGATCCACGCCGATCTCGACGCGGCGGGGCGCGACGCGCGCATTCGCGACATCCTCGAAGCGGTCGGGCTGCCCGACACGCATCTCGATCTCTACCCGCACGAGGTTTCCGGCGGACAGCAGCGGCGGGTCGGACTGGCGCGCATCCTCACCTTGCACCCCAGGGTCGTCATCCTCGACGAGCCGACGTCGGGCCTCGACGTGTCGGTGCAGGCGACGGTGCTCGCCCTGTTCCGCAGCCTGCGCGCGACCTTCGCGCTCACCTACATGCTGATCAGCCACGACCTTGCCGTCGTGCGCACGATGTGCAGCCGCGTCGCGGTGATGTATCTCGGCCGCATCGTCGAGACCGGGCCGACCGAGGCGATCTTCGAGCGGCCGCGGCACCCCTATACGCGCTCGCTGCTGGCGGCGATTCCCAAGATCGGCGGCGTCCGCGTGACCCGGGATTTCTGGCTGCAAGGCGAGCCGCCCGATCCGGGGAACATACCTTCCGGCTGCCGCTTTAGAACGCGCTGCCCGAAGGCTGCCGATCTGTGCGCGCGCGAAGAACCGGCTCTGTCCACGCTGGGACAGGGTTCGGTCGCCTGTCATTTCCCGGATTGACCCTGGGTGCGCAGTGCATTGGCGAGCCCTTGCCGCACCGCACGGCACGGTGACTTCCATCACAGACGGGAATCGGGACCACCGCTATATCGCGAGATGCCCGAACGGGAGGAAGTGCCATGACCGACTTCGCCATCCCTGTCCGCCTCGACACTTTCCTCACCTATTACCCGCTCTTCACCAAGACAACCGCAACGACCAAGGCGGGCAGCAAGATCATCCTCAAGCTGAAGGATCCGGGCGGATCGCTCAAAGGCGAGCTGGACGGCTGGGTGACCGGACTCATCAACGAGAATCCGAACTACACGACCTGCTGCATACAGATGACCCATGCCATCAACATGGTGTTTCATACCTCCGACCCCACGAAGATGGTCGGCAAGCAGACCACGCGGCCGCGCCCGACCCATGCCGTCAAGATCGCGGCGGCCGCCAACAAGGAGTTCCGCTACATAGCGTCCGTCGATGAGATGAAGGGTTTTCTCGACGATACGTTTCGCGACGGCATCGAGATCACGAGCGCCAAGGATATCGATGACCAGCCCGGAATCGTGGTCTTCATGGGCAATCAGACTTACGGGATCCATACCGAAGTCTGGACCGGCGATGACTTCCATCAGGGCTTCATGAAGAAGAATTTTGCGGCACTCGGCCGGCCGAGGGTGTGGTTCTGGAGCCTCGGCGATCCGAACGTGCCGGATATATAGGGGCAACGCGTATCTGCGCACGATCACGACGTCCCTGCTGCCACCGAAGGGGATGTTCTACGTTCTGAGGCAATGCGCTTCCTGCTGGAAGGCGGTCTCAGTGTTGGCGTTTTTCTTTGGCCACACCCGCACCAGGATGTTCGTGGCGGATTGGAAACGCGCACAGCCGCTGCAAGGGGGTTGTGAGGGCACACAACTCTTTATAAAGTCGGGAAATCTGCACAATGCGATAATCAATCGGCATACTTGTGATCGATTGCCTATTGTCGCAATTCGGGGGCAAGGCGATGGGGCTTCGCTTCGAAGGGTCACGGGGAGTGATCCGACTCGTTCAATGGAACATCCGCGAGTCGGCCTTGATGTTGAGGCTGGGGCTGATGAGGCTCGCCGAAAGCATCCGATCCGGAAATGTTCTCAATCCGATGGCTGCACCCGGCACCGGCGGATCTCGTTCAAGCCTTCCTTCCAGCTTGCCTCCGGCCCCCTCGACAGAGATGCCGTCCGCTCGGAGAAATCCGATGCTGCAATTTCCAGTTAATGCCCGTGCGGGACGCATTCTTTCGAAGATAGCCGTCATGGCAGCCCTTCTTATCGGCGGGTATCTCGCTGGCCGACTCACGATCTTTGAAAATGCACCGACATCCAACGCCAGCGCGAGCCAGGCCCAGGTGGAGCCGCCTGCACCGGAGCCCTTGGCACCTTTGGTATGGGCGTCCCAGGTATCCGTGATTCGAGAAGCATCCCTGGCGCCACCGCCAGTCTCCGGGGTGGCCGCACCCAAGCCCGCAGGCAAACCGATGGCGGACACTCGCCCGCTGAACAGCGATGAGATTCTTGAGACGCAAGCGTGGCTCAAGGCATTCGGATTTGACCCTGGTCCGCTGGACGGATTGCCCGGTCGCAAGACGGCGGATGCCGTCAAACGCTATCGGACTGCCCGGCAAATGGAGGAAACGGGCGCGCTGGACCGCTCAGTACTGCAACAAGTGCGACAGCAGGGTGGGCAGCCAGGCCGCTGATGGACCATCCGCCACGATCGGCCAGCTTGTGGAGGCGGGGTCTGATCCTCCGGCCGCTTACAGCAACCTCAAGACCCGCAGTACGATCCAACCGACACCCGCCAACACGACGAGATTGAACAGGATCAGGGCGAGCACCCCCAATGCATCCAGCATCCTTTGTCTGGCATCCTTGGCCTTGCCCGCTTTGCCGTCCTCATGCTCCACGAGCCACTCTCCGAGCGTCGCGCCCTTCTCGACCAGCGCAGCGGCCTGCTCGGGGGTGATGAGATCCAGTTGGATCGCAGCTTCTAGCATGGCGTGTTCTGCCGGGCTTGGAGACGCGCCGCTGTCTGCCTGTAAAGGCGAGCCGGGCTTCCGACTGTCGGCTATCGTTCCGATCCTGGGCAGCTCGCGACCGATCACCCCGTCCTTCGAACGAGCAACCAGCGTAAGTTCTGGGCGTTTCCGCGCTTTTGACGCCTGCCAACCCTCTTCGAACGACAAGACGCTGCTGGTGTCGGACAAGCTGAGTTCCCCCCGTGCCGATGCCGGCTTGTCCCACGGTACCCGTGTTCTTTCTGTGATCCGCATCAAGAATCTGGAGATTTGATCGGCCTGTGGCTTTCAGGCACTGCCTGACTGTGACGGCAGCGGGCAATGGCGGATGCTGCTGGCAGGGCGGCGCCGACGGCCCAGCATGGTGGCCCACCGGATGGTTACCGGCCTGGCCGGCACCAAAGCGCGGCACCGTCAAACGGCGGCCGATGGAGTCGATCGAGCCGGGTCAAGGCCGACGGTGGGCAGCATGCGCCCAATGGCATTGATCCATATATCGCGCGCCGCCTCGATCGACAGGCCGTGACCTTCGCGCAACCTTCCCCAGCTCTCGAAATCGGTCAGAATGTCCAAGGCAACAAGCAGCTGGCTACGCTCCGGTTCAGACAGCGTTGAAAGTTCCGGCCCGTACGCAAGCTCCAGCCGCGCGACCATCGCGGCCCGTGTGCGTTTGATCCGAATTGCCAGCTCTTTCGATTCGCTTTGGTAACGCAGGAGCGCGCGCCACAGCGGCAGCCACCGCTCGCAGACGGCGGCCCGGGACTCGACCTGCGACGTCAGCCGGGTGTGCAGGTCGGCATCGACGTTTGGGACCGAAGCCTGCGCCGATACCTGCGCAAAGGCATGGTCGGCGGCCGCAACGCTCAGCGTAAGGAGGTCTGAAAAGCGCTCGTGGACCGAACGTGTGGAGTAGCCCGCCCGCTTGGCAATCTCTGGTGTTGTTGGTGGCTGCTGCTTTTCAGCCAGCAGATCGAGGTAGGCCTCGATGAGCGCCTGCCGGGTGCGCTCGCTGCGCCGGAGCCGACCGTCCGTCTCTGAGAGTTGATGAACAGCCACCAGGAACTTCCCCATGAGCTCGTCCTCACTGATCCGGCGCGGGTCGACGCCGTCACCCCAAGGGACAAGGCGTCGGCCCGCGGGGCAACAAGATCGCCACCATGTCGCTTCCGTTCAGCCTCCCTGTGAAGCGACACGCCAGCAGGAGGATGGTGACCAACATTGCGGTTGTGGTCTTTTCCCGCTCTCCCGCCTCTGGAGAGTGGCCTCATTGCGCATCGCTGGGTGTGATATTTACATGGCAATGCAATAACTATTTGCATTCCCGGCGGTCCACGGGGGTCGGCCGACTGCCCCGCGGCGGCCAGCCCCTTGGTGTGCGACCTAGGTCCAGTTGTCCCTGATCAGCTCTGCGATCGCCATCTTCAGGAAGATCGGCGGCGAGACCACGTTCGCCCGGCACCGTGGTAAGCGATTTTGGCGGAAAGTGTATCGCGTCTGCGGTCTCTGCTGTGATGAGTTATCGACAGCGGCAAGCCGCAGTTGTTCGGCGCCGACCGGCACGCGCGTCCGATGTTGCGCCGGTCAGATGCCTTTTGCGCCAAAGGCGAGATACGCCTGAAGGCCGGCAAAGGCGACCAGGAGGGCGATCAGCGCATACTCGATTCTCATGTCGCGCTGCCCCCTCTTTTTCAAGCGACGGAAGTATTCGAAGATCAAAGGCTTGCGACTGACGGTGTTCGACAAATTATCGCTCCCGATCACTGCCGTAGTTGTAGCGCAGTGCCGACGTTGCAGCTGTGATGCGCGTCACGGCGCGCCTGTGTCATTTTCCGGGTCGTCCCATGCAACGCGTATCTGGGCACGATCCCGAAGGATGCCCTACGGCAGTCCCTCCACCGCATAGATCCGAAACTTCGCATACTTGTCGCCGATCGCCTTGGCATCGGTGTAGGCCTTGGAGGCGAACGCGGCCTCAGCTTTCGCCAGGCTCTCGAACTGCATGATGGCCAGTGCCTTGGGTGGCTCGCCATAGAGGGACACGCTCTTGCCGTTGCGCACGATGTACTTGCCGCCACCGTCCACGACCGCCTTGGCGGCGACCGGAACGTACTCCCTGAAGTAGGCCGGCGCGTTCTCGACATCGATCTCGCCCACGACAAAGGCGGTTGGCGGGACCTGGGCCTTGAGAGCCTCGCTTCCCATCGCGCCCAGCGCGGCGCCGGCGAGAACGGCGACGATGGTGATGTAGGGAATTTTCATCTTGTCGTCCTGCGTGCGGTGACCCCGGAACTTGGCAGAATGGCAGATTTCAAGCGGGCATGCTCCCGCCACCCAATAGCTGCCGGACACGCGAGGAAGGCACCGGCCACGGCTGACCGGCGCCGGGAGAGACGCCTTCCCGCCCTAACCCTGGCTCTTGCGCAGGGCGTTGAGGTAGCGGACGGCCTGGAGGGGGAGCGTCACGGGTCCCATGGGCGGCGGCGTCATCGACAGGATGCCGTAATGCTCGAGCGTGTAGACCTCCGAGTCGATGCGCGCGAGATGGAGGTACTCGAGATGCTTGATGGTCGGGCCGTTGATGTCGACCTGGCCGTCGACGATGCCGGTTTCGGCTTTCTGGAACTCACGGATGGCGGCGTTGGTCAGCGGGCCGACGATGCCGTCCACCGCCAGCGGCGGGGTGATGCCCTTGGCGTGCCGCCAGTCGTTGAGGAGGAACTGGACGTATTTGGCGTCCGGCGGATCACTCTTCACCGCCTGGCCGACAGGCTTCGTGAGTCTCGTCATGGCGTCCTCATAGGGTGTCCTCAGGCCGACGGGCCGTCCGGTGGACCGAAAAGGCCTCCCCCCGCACCCTCGGGCGACAGCCCGCCCAGCCCCTTCCCCCTCGTCATGATGAGCAGAATGATGCCCAGGAACAGGAGGAACGCGAACTCGAGGAAGTGCGCGGGCGCTTCCTGCTTCTGCTTCTGCCGCCGTCGATAGCAGAGCTCGTAGAGGATCAGGCCGAGGCCGTGTCGGAACCACCTGAGCTGGATGTCGTAGGTATCGCCTGCGAACACGATGGGGCTGCCGAACGGGACCGACACGTTCGGATCGTAGTCCGTGCCGGGAAAGAACAGCAGGTTGAAGTCGGCGTTGAGCAGGGAGAACTCGACGATCTTGGTGACGCCCTCGCTTATCGCCGACTTGGGCTTGATCTCGTAGAACTCGCTCTTCGCGAAGGCGCCGCGATTGGTGATGATGTCGGGCACCGCATACTTTGCCTTCGCGAACCCGTCCATCATGCGCTTCTTGTCGATGACCTTGCCGAAGGAATTGCGCGACAGCCAGTCGGTCACCGCCTGCGGACCGTTCGTGGCGGGATCGACGAAGATGTCGATGGCGCCCTGCGCTGCCGTGCTCGTACGGAAATGACCGACGATGATGCGCTCGATCTCGCGCTCCATCTGCTGTCGCTCGGTGACATCGGACCACAAGTCGTTCGGTGTTACGCAATCCCCGTTTGGATTCAGCCCCATGGCGGCTCCCCGTTAACGCAACGTTCATATATGAGCAGGCGGCGACGATGTGGTCGTTCGATCTGACGGCGGCGAATCGGCCTGGTCAAGCCGGTTCGATCTGCAGGAATGGGAGTCTCGATACGCATTCGGGGCGGGATGTTGCGGCAGGAGTATTGCGATCGCAGGTAAGCCCTCGGGCTCGAGGTCGCTGAGCTTGGCGGTCTCGATCAAAATCGCCGCGGCACGCTCGCCGCCCCTGCCGGAGCCGTAGTCGGCGACGGCATTCTCGATGCCCTCGCCCCCGCGATCGGTGACGTGCCGGTGCTCGCGGTCAATGCGCCGTTATTTTGCGGCAGCCGGGAAGACCGGCAGCTTGTCGAGGTCGCGCGCGTCATGCTGGATGATGACGGTCGCCTTGGCGCCCGCCACGATCTTCTTGACGCGGTCGAGCGACGCCAGCGTCTGGGCGCGATCGGTGTTGAACGTGGGCACGCCGTTGGTCTCGTAGTTTTCGCGGAAGTGCGCGAGATCGCCGCTGATCAGCACGGCGCCCATTTGCGGCAGCTTGACCAGCAGGCTGTGATGGCCGGGCGTGTGCCCGGGCGTGTACAGCATGATCACGCTGCCGTCGCCGAACACGTCCTTGTCGAGCGGCACCGCTTCGACCTTGCCCTCGCCCTTGATCCAGCTGGCGAACGGCGCGGAAACGGCGCCGTCCGGCGGCTTGGGGCTGGTCAACGCGTCCCAGTCGCCCTTGCCGATCAGCAGCGTCGATTTGGGAAACGAGCCCGCCTGGCCGACATGGTCACCGTGATAATGGCTGATGCCGACATACTTGATCTGCTCGGGCTTGAGATTGATCTGCGCCAGCTGGTCGACCAGGCTCACCTTGGGCGCCACGTTGGGCGTGGTCATGGCATGGCCGGCATCCCACAGCAGGTATTCGTCGCCGTGCTTGATGAGATAGCAGCTGTAGATGATCTGAAGCTTCAGATCGCCATAGGCATAGGTGTCCGAGAAACGCTGGTTCACGGCGGTGGGCGGGTTGGGCGTGCCGCAATCCAGGCGCGCCAGCGACATGTCCGGTGCTTGCGCCAGGGCCTGCTGGGCGACGAGAGCGGCGGCACAAAGGCCGGCCAGGAGCAATGTCCGCTGCATGTCTCTTCCCCTCTTTATTCAATGCAGGGCCATCGCATATGAAGGATTCCGTCGTCTCGACCGGAGCGCGAAGCGCGGAGCGGAGTTTACCCCGAGCGAAGTGGAGGGGGCCTCGGTCGAGACGACGGGGAGTCGCTATATGCGATAGCCCTCCCCAATGGGTGACGACGCCGCCGATGCCTGCGGATGTTGCCGGGTGCGGCGGGCCGGGTCAACGCAACCCACGCAATCGTGAGCCTGATGGTGCGCGAGCTCTGGCCATTCGCACCGCCAGGTTGCAGACTTGAGGTGCATCTGCCGATCGGGGGAGGGGCAATGGCGGTCATTCATGCTGGCATGCCGAAACGCTCCGGGATTTTCCAGGTCACGGCCACGCTCGGCGCCCTCGGTGTCGTCTATGGCGACATCGGCACGAGCCCGCTTTATGCGCTCAGGGAGGCGGCCCGGGCTGCCGCCCGCGGCGGCACGGTGACGCCGGACGCGGTCCTCGGGATCGTATCGCTCATCCTGTGGGCGCTGATCCTGATCATTTCGATAAAGTACGCTCTTCTCATTCTGCGCGCCGACAACCACGGCGAAGGCGGCATCGTCGCCTTGCTGGCGTTGCTGTCCGCCCGCAACGCCGAGCCCGGAACCTGGCGCGCCCGGCTTCTGGTCGTCGGCCTGGTGGGCGCCGCGCTGCTCTACGGCGATGGCGCCATCACGCCGGCGATTTCGGTTCTGAGCGCCCTCGAAGGCCTGAAGGTCGACGCGCCTTCACTGGCGCCCGCCGTGGTGCCGCTCACCGTCATCATCCTGATCGGGCTGTTCGCCGTCCAGAAAAAGGGCGCGGCCTTCATCGGCGGAATATTCGGGCCGATCATGCTCGGCTGGTTCCTGGCGATCGCCGCGCTCGGCCTGCACGGCATCGCCGGCGCGCCGGCCGTGCTCGCCGCCCTCAGCCCCACCTATGCCATCGACTTTCTGCTCCACGAGAATTTCCACATCGGTTTCGCCATCCTGGGCGCTGCCTTCCTGGCCGTGACGGGAGGTGAAGCGATGTATGCCGACATGGGCCACTTCGGCCGCATGCCGATCCGCCTGGCGTGGTTCGCCATTGCCTTGCCCGCCCTCGTGCTCAACTACTTCGGGCAGGCCGCTCTGCTCATCACCGATCCCACGGCAGTCGACAATCCTTTCTATCAACTCGCGCCGGACTGGGCCCATTACCCGCTCGTCGCTCTGGCCACGGTCGCCACCGTGATCGCCTCGCAGGCGATCATTTCAGGTGTGTTTTCCCTGACCCAGCAGGCGGTCCAGCTCGGCTTCCTGCCGCGCATGCACATCAGGCACACGGCGAGCCACGAGATCGGCCAGATCTATGTGCCCCTGGCCAACTGGCTGCTCGCGGCGGCGACCTTGGGCGCCGTGGTCGGTTTCGGCACGTCGGACGCGCTCGCCGGAGCGTACGGCATCGCCGTGTCGCTGCTGATGGCGATCACCACCCTGCTGGCCGCCCTGGTCGCCATCCAGTGGGGCTATTCGCCGATCATCGTGATCGCGGTGAACGGCTTCTTCTTCATCATCGATTGCGTCTTCTTCGCCGCGAACTCGACCAAGTTCCTCGAGGGCGGCTGGTTTCCGCTGCTGCTCGCCGGCGGCATCGCGTTCCTGATGCTGACCTGGCGCAGCGGCGTCAAGCTCGTCGAAAGGGCCCGCGCCCGGTTGCGGCAGCCGGAGGAGGACCTGATCGAAACCGCCGTGAGCCGGTGCCAGGCGAGGCTGCCGGGCACCGCCGTGTTCCTGGCGTCCGCGCCCAACGGCGTGCCGTTGGCGCTGACGCAATTCGTCAAGCACAATCAGGTGCTGCACCAGCGCGTGGTGCTCGTCACCGTGGTCATCGAGGAAGCGCCCCGCATCGCCGACGAGGAGCGGGCGGAGGTGATCGAAATCATCGAAGGCATCACGCGGGTCATCCTGCATTTTGGCTTCATGCAATACCCGACGATCGCCGAAGGCCTCGGTCTCGCCAGCAGCCAGGGCAAGCTGCCGGGGATCGATCTCAGCGACGTCACCTATTACATCGGCCGTGAGACCATCATTCCCAGCGAGGACGTTCCCGGGATGTGGGTGTGGCGGGAAACGCTGTTTGCCTTCTTGCAACGCAATGCGGAGCGCTCAGCCGCTTTTTTCGGCGTGCCGGCCGGACAGGTCGTCGAATTCGGTACCGAGCTCGAGATTTAGAGACGTGCCCGTGGCGGCATCGACCGCGCGGAGTTCCAACCCCCTGAGCCTCCGCGTGGTCCGCTGGTCGCGAAGAAGTCGAGGCGGCGTCGCACATTCTCCGGCGGGTACCGATGGCCCGCCACGCGTGAAGCGGAAGGGGCGTTCAGATCATCATTTCCCAAGGCTGCTCTGGGCACCCCGCCCCGTACCCGGCTTCCGGGCGTGCGCTTCCTTTGGTGCCGACGGCCCCCGCCGCGCCCTCACGCCGAACGATGCGCCGTCGCCATACTCGGGCGGGTCCTCCAGGACCACGTCCTCGACATTGTCGTTGGGATCGATGCTTGTCGCCCTCGATCGGGCGAGCACCCGGCTGAAGATCTCCGGCGGGATCATGCCTGAATCATTGGTCGGCGTCGGCTGATCCGTCAGCAGCGACATCCTGGCATGCTCCGGGGTCATCGCGAGGTCGGTCCAAGCCTTCAGCAGGGGACGACGCCCGGTCGCACGCCACGCCCAATAGAGGAACAGCTGGGCCTGCCAACTGTCGAATCGCAAGCCGATTCCTCCTGTGGACCTGAGCTTCTCCTTCCAATCCGGGCGCGGCCAGTAGCGATTCGGTTCGGTGAACGGCATGACGAAATCTCCTCTTTTCTCGATCGCACGAAACACTCTACGTAGGACTACCGACGGTCACCTGGTGCAGCGCGTCACTGTGGCTCGAGTCCGGCGGTCGCAATTACGCTCTTCCACTTCACGGTCTCGGCGGCGATGTGTGCGGCGAGATCCTCCGCGCAACGCGGCGCCTCAAGGACGCCAATGCTGCGGATCGCCGTCACCAGGGGCCGGGACGCGAGCCGCGTCACGATCGTATCGGAGAGCTCTTTCACCAGCGCCCGACGGATGCCGGTCGGCGCGGCGACATAAAACCAGAGCGTGGCGTTGAATTCGCCAAAACCCTGTTCGCTCACGCTGGGTATGTCGGGCGCGGCGAACCAGCGACCGGCGGAGCTCACGGCCAACGCGCGCAGCGCGCCCGACCGGATGTACGGCAGATAGGTCGGCAAGTTGTCCATCGCGACCATGATATGGCCGGCCAGCAGGTCCTTGATCATGGGCGACCTGCCCCGATAGGCCATGTGCGCGAGCTTGATGCCGATCAGCTCCTGAAGGGACTCCATGGCCAGATGTCCGACGCAGCCGGCTGCAGGCGAGCCATAGCTTACGGCGAAGGGGCGCTGCGCCCTGCAATGGTCGACGAGCTCGGCGAATGACCGGCATTGGAACGAAGGGTGCACGACGAGCACATTCGCCACCTCGCCGACCATGGCGACAGGCGCGAAGCTCTCCACGCTGTCATAGGGAAGGTACTTGTACAGATACTGGTTCGTGACGGCGGTGCCGACATGACCCAGCAGCAGGGTCCTCCCGTCCGGCGCCGCACGGGCCACGATCTCCGCACCAACATTGCCGCTCCCTCCGGTCCTGTTCTCGATGGCGAAGGTCCAGCCCGTCGACTCGCTGAGAATTCCGGCCACGACGCGCGCCACGAGGTCGGTCGTGCCGCCGGCAGCGAACGGCACGACGATGCGCGCGCTCCTGTCGCCGGGACGGAGATTCTGTGCCTGACCGTTGCGCACCAGGCAGGGCGCTGCGAGAGCACCTGCGGCCAGTCCGCCGGCGATCGCCGTGCGTCGGCCAATAGCGATCGGCATTTGAGGCCTCCCTTGATGACGTCTAGTGCCCGCCAAGGGCAAAACCTGCCGGAGAGGGCCTTGCCAAAGGCCTCTTCGGCATCGGCAAGACTGAACTGTCCCCGGTCGATTGCCCGGTCTCGGGACTGACACGCACGAAGCGAACAAGCTCATAGAAGCCCTTGAAGCGCAGGCTTTCCTTGCGAGTCGGCAGCGTTGCAAGGAGCAGCCTGACCGCGGGATATCCGGCGACGACGTGGCTCAGCACGATGTCGCCGCCCCTGCTTTGCCCCCGCAGCCGGGCCGCCAGGTTCACGGCGGACCCGAAATAGTCGACCCTGTCGTCGAGCTCGACCCTGACGCTGCCGCCGCAATGAACGCCAAGTCGGATGACGAGACGGCGGTCGGCATCTCCGCCCATATGCGCCCGATTGAAATCGGCGATGCGCGACTGCATGGCGAGGGCGGCCCTGACCGCGTCGATCGGATCGCCGAACGTGGCCATCACGGCATCACCGATGGTCTTCACCACCATGCCGTTGTGGCCGAACACGATGCCCCCGAGGAACATGAAGTGCCGACGCACGATGTTGTAGGCGGCAACATCCCCCATCCGCTCGTAGAGCGCCGTCGAGCTGTGGAGGTCGGTGAAGAGAAACGTCACCGGACGGTCCGCGGCGTCACGACGTGGCGGCGGCGCACTCTCCGACGGAACGGTTGTTCGTCCAATACTGGTCATCGCGACCATGGGGTCCTCCTTCAGGGTACGGATCGCAGTGCGGGGTGGTGGACGCTGGTCGGGTACGCGGCGCGCTCGTCGTCGATACAGCGGCATGTAACCGTCAGCCTGACATTGACCAACCGGTCGCCAAGCCTCTCGAGCAAGCTGTCTTCGAGCGCCGAGCGGAAGACAGCCACGCCGTCGGTCCAGCCGGCTGGCGTCAGCAACCTGGCCAGGGCGTCGGCGACGGCCGGTTGCCTGAAGCAATCCTGCACCGCCGCCTCGAGGTCGGTCGGACCGGGAAGCAGAGCGTCGACGTCGAGGTGGACGTCGTAGCGGCCCGGTCGCGGCGGGTCGCTCCATGTCGCGCAGGCAAAGGGAACATCGACCGCTCCAAGGCGCATGCTGAAGGCCGCACCATCCGGCGGCAGTGTCCTGTCCGCCCCCTTGGCGTGGAGGTACGACAGTACCGAGGACGACATCAGGCCGGAGATGGCCCGTTCGTCCATCGGCGATGTCGGGCGTACCGCAATCCGCAAGTCGGTCGGCTTGCCGTTCACCGAGTGGCGGACCGTGACTTCCTTGACGCCGGTGGAGGTGAATACGCCGATCACCTGCAATGGAATGACAGCCTGAATGGTCGCACCGTTCGGCGCCTCCTGAAGGAACTGGTAGGTGTTGGGCATCACGTCGATCGACGCAAACCAGCTCGTCCAACCCAGCGTCGGTCTGGTTCCGCGCCCCACCAGGCAGAGATACTGGGAATATTCAAAGGCATCGATGCAATCGAGATGTCCAAGCTTGCTCATGGCGCTCCCCGGGGGTGTGGTGCCGCCGATTATCCGCAGCAGCCATTTGCGGAGCGCGACCACAGCGTTCGCCGATCGTGATTTATGCGTGTATCGACGTATCATTTCTCGCGCGGTAATATCCCCTGCTCGCCGTCGGATGGGGAAACATGGCCGTCCAAGGTCGATACACGCTCAATCTCATGGGATCGTTCCGGTTGCTTGGACCGGACGGCGAGCGCATCGACATTGCCAGTCGCAAAGGCATGGCCATGGTGGCAATGCTGGCCATGGCCGACGATGGCGAACGCACCCGCGGATGGCTTCAGGAAAAGCTCTGGGGACAGCGTGATCGACCCCAGGCACAGGGCAGCCTCAGGCGCGAACTCACCCATCTGCGCGAGCACCTGAACACGGGTCGAAAGGCCGCCCTGCTTTGCGAACGGCAGTGGGTGCGACTGGACCTGTCGCAGTTCGACGTCGACGTCATGGCCCCGCGACAGGCCGCCATCGCCACGGGAGAGTTTCTCGAGGGCTTCGATCTGGCCGGCGAGGAAGGGTTTGAGGACTGGCTGCGCGAGCAACGCGGCCTGCTCGCCACCAGAGCGAGCAGCGTGCCGAGCGGATCGAACCAGCCGTCGGGGTCGTTCTCCCAGACCACCAAAGCGCAGGCGTCGGTCTTCGTCGAGCGCCCCGCCCTGGCAATCCTGCCGTTGGCGAACCTCACCGGGGACGCAGCGAACGACTATCTCTGCGAAGGCCTCAGCGAAGACCTGATCGACCGTCTTTCCCGGCTGCGTTGGCTGCCGGTGATTTCCCGCAGCTCGAGTTTCGCCTTCGCCTCCGACAAGCTCGACCCCAGGATCATCGGCCAGAAGCTCAGCGCGAAGTACGTGCTCGAGGGCCGCATCAAGCGGGCCTGCGACGGCTTCTCCGCCACCGTCAACCTGGCCGACGCGGTCACCGGCTACTCGATGTGGTCCCACCGCGTGCCGTTGCCTCCTGACCGGTCGCAGGACGCGCTCGATCCGATCGTCGCCGAGCTGGTCGGCGTTCTCGACGCCCAGATCGACTACGCCGAGCAGGTGCGGGCGCGCGGAAACCGGCAGAATCGGCCGGAATTCAACGACCTGATCTGGCGCGGCCGCTGGCACCTGAACCGCCTCACGCGCGCCGATTCCGAAATGGCGCGCAGGCTGTTCGATCAGGCGCTCGAGCTGGAGCCGAACTCCTCGGAAGCCGTCGTCCAGGCCGGGCTCAACCTCGGCTGGTCGCTGTGGGCCCGCCGCGCCGGCCCCGCCGAGATCGCCGAGTTCCGCCAGCTCGCGCATCGCGCGATCGTGGCCGATCCCGACGACGGCCGCGGCCACATGCTGGCTGGCGTGGCGGAGATGTGGGTACGGCAGACCGCCCGTGCCCGTACGCTGTTCGAGCGTGCCATCGCGCTGAACCCCAGCCTGCACCAGGCGCATGTCCAGCTCGGCTGCTGCTACAACCTGATGGGAGAGCCGGCGGCGGCGATCGGGCCGCTGCGCCTCGCACAGCGCCTCAGCCCGAACGACATGCACGTCTTCTTCAACATCGGCGAGCTCGCCGTGTCACATTGGATGCTCGGGCGGTGGGCCGAAGCCGTCGACTATGCCGACCAGTCGCTGATCCGGCGGCCAGCCTATTGGTACGTCATCGTCGTCAAGATCAGCGCCCTGGTCGCCAGCGGCGACCTGCCGGCCGCCCGGCGGGCGTTCGCAGAGCTGATGACGATGAAGCCGGAATTCACGCCGCAGTTCATCGAATGGACTCCGTTCATCGACCGCAGCTGGAACCAGCGGCTGGCCGACGCCGTCGCGGTGGCGAGGGGCGATCAAAAGCCGGCACTGCGCCGTCGCCGCTAGGAGCAACGAGCCGACAAGGCCTGGGGAGGCCGACCGCCATGTTCGAACTCAAATATTTCGCCAAGATCGCCGCCTACGAGGAAGCCGAGAAGGCGGCGACCGATCCGCAACCCCTGCCGCCCTTCAATATAGAGGCGCTGGGGACGGACGGCATCCTGCCGCGGGCCATTCGGCGGTTCACGCGATGGTTCTTCCTGTTCACCTTCGCGGTGCTGCGCACGGTGTGGCCGGTAGCCCGCATCGGCCGGCTGGTGGTCGTGACACGGCATGCCGACGTGGTCCGGGTGTTGAACGACTCGGAGCACTTTCCCGTGCCGTTCGGTCCCGAGATGAAGGCGATCACGGGCGGCGAGCCCTTCGCGCTGGGGCTGGACGGCAATGAACACAAGATGCAGCGCGATATCCTGGACGCGCTGCTCAAGCGCGAGGATGCGTACTACCTGCTCGACCGCACCCGATATGTCACCGAGGCGTTGATCAAGGGTTCGGGCGGCCGCATCGACGTCATGCGGGACCTCCTGGGACGGGTCTTCACCGAAACGTGCAGCGACTATTTCGGCCTCGACATCGATGAGCCGAATGCCTTCCTCGACCGCAGCATGGCGATTTCCGCGCTGTTGTTCGCCGATCCGCTGGGCAGCGAATCGACGCGCCGGCTGGCGCTGAACGGCGCCGTGCGCGTGCGCTACCTGATCGATCGCGCCATCGCGCGGGCACGAGCGCCGCACCAGGCCCCGCGCCCGATCATTCCGCTCGTCGACCGCCTCGTCGCGCACAGGCTGCCTTGTGGCGGACGGCTCAAGGACGAGGTGATCCGCGCCATGCTCATCGGTGTCATGACGGGCATGGTTCCGACCAACACGCTGGCCGCCGGCAAGATGATCGAGGAGCTGCAGCGCCGCGGCCTGCTGCAAAGCGCCGTCGGCGCCGCCCAGGCGGCCGAGAAGAAGCACAAGGAAATGATGGAGGAGCTGGAGCGCCAGGGCCTGGCGGCGGACCCCAAGGCGGTCGCGGCGGCACGCAGGAACAACCCCTATCGCCAGGCCCTGTGGGGGATCCTGTTCGAGACGGCACGGCTCAATCCAGCGCTGCTTCCCGGCCAGTTCCGCCACGCTCCGAAGGCCACGACCATTGGCGGCAAGCCGGTTCCCGCGGGTTCGGTTCTCATGGTCGCGACCATGTCGGCGCTGCGCGACGGCAGGGCGTTCAGCGAGCCCTGGAACTTCGACTCCGAGCGCAAGATTTCTCCGCCCCTGATGTTCGGCGACGGCTCGCATCATTGCCCCGGCACCTACCTTGCGCTGGAGCAGGCCACCGAGATCTGCCAGATCCTGTTCTCACAGTCCGGCATCCGATTCTCGCGTCATCCCGGGGGTTGGCTGTCCTATGTCGGCCCGTTCCCGCGCCGGCTCGACCTCGAATTCGACGCGACGACCGCGCCCTCGGCCCAGAACCTGATCACCATCGGGGCGCAGGTCGCTCCCAGGCACTTCGAAAACGTCAAGGCAATGATCGAGGACCTCGGCAACCCGGCCGAGCCCGGCAGCGAAATCCGCACCGCGCTCGACAAGACGGGCCTCGTCCATTTTGCCTCGCTGTCGGCGTTCAACGCGGCCGACCCGGATGACGCAAAGGCCAAGCCGGACTATCGGCTCGTCCTCGAGCTGAATGTCGATGGCGACCAGAACGTGGCGCTGGACAGCATCGCCAGGGAAGCCGGTCCGGCCTTCGGAAGGATCTTCGAGTTGATCGAGGGCGACGGGGAAAAGAGCCTGCGCGAACGTCTCCAGGATCACAGGATCACGCTGCACTCGCTTCCCTGGGGGCCGATCGGACTGAACTTCAACGGCACGCCGGACTGCCCGGTCGGCGACATCGAGCGGCAGGACGAGGTCGCGACATTCGCGCGCGAGGCGATCGATCACTACCTGCATGCCCGTAACGGCGTGAACAGGCGGGCGATGGACGCGCTCACCTATGTCCGCGGCCTGACGCGCCCCTATGTCGCGCCCTATTCCGATAACGTCGAGAGTTCGCTGCTCGGCCGCGGCCAGAAGCTCCGGGAATTCCTCATTCGTCCGACGCGACGGCGGCTGAAGCTCGCCGAATTCACCGGATACGACGCCAAGGTGGGTTGGCAGGGCGTGCAGCCCGCTCTGCAGTCGAACGCCGCCATCTTCCTGGGGCTGCTGATCGGCGCCACGTTCCTGATGCAAGGCGGCGCGATTCACTTCGCGGTCAGGACCACCTCGTGGATCGCCTTCAGCCTCGCCCTGCTGGGCGTGGTCGGCGGCGCCGTCCTCATCGGCTCGCTGTTCTTCAAGAGCGGGTTCGAGCGGCTGGTCCGCAGCGCGACCGTGCTGATGGACGGCGTGGTCCAGGTCCTCACCGTGCTGGCTTTCGGGCTCTCCGCCGTCCTGTTCCTGGCGTTCCTGCTGGGGCGCTGGCTCGCGCTGCCGGCAGCCCTTGTCGCAGCAATAGCGGCTTCCGTGTGGGCCGTGCGGCGCTGGCTCCCCGATCTCTCCCCGACCGCCGAGATCCTGCTCGTCGCGTCGGGCGTCGTCTGCGTGACCGTCGCGGCCGTCTTCGTCGTGGCCGTGATCAAGCGCTACTGGAAGACGGTCCTTGTCCTGCTCGCGGGCGGCGCGGCCGCTTTCTGGGTGCTGCAGCAATGGCTGCCGGAGATGTCCCTGGCCGCGCAGGTCGTCTGCGCCGCGTTGGCGGCGGTCTTCACGGCGAGTCTGGTCGGTTACCATCGGCGCGTCGTCGGATGGCTGCTCGTCGTGGCCGCCCTGGCCGCCGTGGTGATCGCCGGCTGGCTTGCCTACGACCACTGGCAGGCGGTGGGCGAGGCCGTCACGGTCGTTGTCGCGGAGCTGGGCGCCCTGGCGCTTGCGCTGGCGGTTGGTTTCGGGGCGACGTTCCTCATCTGGCTCGTTCCCGCGATCATCTTCCTGGGGGTGCTCTACTGGTACGAAAAGCACGACGCGATCGACGAGCGGACGGCCCCCCTCGATCACATCGAGGCGATCGCGAAGAAGGAGAATGCGCCGGGCTATGCGCAAAACCACATCACGGCGGTCACGCTGATGAAGCCGGGCGGTTTTCGCAAGCTCACCCTGGCCCTGACGCTGTGGGTCATCGGCAAGGAGATCCAGTACTGGTTCCGTCCCGGGTTCGTGCTGAACATGGGCACGATCCATTACGCCAAGTGGTTTCGCCTTCCCGGCACCGAGATGATGCTGTTCCTGGCCAACTACGACGGCAGCTGGCAAAGCTATCTCGAGGACTTCGTGACCAAGGCGCACGAGGGCCAGTCGGCCGTGTGGAGTCACGGCAAGGGCTTCCCGAAGACCCGCCTGCTGGTGCTTGGCGGTGCCGCCGACGGCGACCGCTTCAAGCGCTGGGTGCGGCGCCAGCAGATCGTCACGCAGTTCTGGTACAGCCGCTTTCCGCACCTCACGACCGACCAGATCCGCAACAACGCCCTGATCCATGACGGCCTGATGCGGGCCCAGACCGACACGGCGGCGCGCGCCTGGCTCGATTGCTTCGGAACGATGCCGCGCCCGGACAATTCCATCCAAAGCGAGGAAGTCCAGTCGCTGGTCTTCCGCGGCCTGCCGACCCATCCGTACATGGTCTGCGCCGCGATCACCTTCGGTGACGCCCAGGCGCGCAGAGCCTGGCTGCAGGACCTCTCGGATCGGAACCTGATCACCTACGGCGAGCAGCCGGACGTCGAGGGCCGGCCGGTCACATTCGTCGCCTTTTCCGCCCAAGGCATCGCCAAGTGTCTCGATGGCGACGATCGAAGCATGACGTCGGCAACGATGGCGACGTTTCCGCCCGCCTTCCGCCTCGGCATGGGACGCCGCGGACGAATCCTCGGCGACAGCGGACCCTCCGAACTGAAGGAGTGGCGGTGGGCGGATGTCGACCGGGCCGGCGATCAGGCCGGGTTGGACGAGAACGACAAGGCCGTCGATGCCCTGCTGCTCGTCTACGGCCGCAACGTCGTCGAGTGCCGCGCGGTCGTGGACGAACACGCCACGACATTGAAGCCTCAAAAGCTCCGGATGGTGATCACCCAGCCGACGGCGAAAACCGCAGCTGCCGGAACCTACCGTGCACCGGGTTCTGGGCAGGAAAGCCCGATGTACGAGCATTTCGGCTTCCGCGACGGCATCTCCCAGCCGGTGATTCGCGGCAGCCAGCGCGAGGCTGCGTCGACCAACGAGGCCGACGTGGTCGCGCCCGGCGAGCTGATCCTGGGCTACGTGAACAGCGGCGGCTATCGGGCGCCGGCCATTACGTTGCCCGCGGAACGCGACGGTGACGACTTCCTCGAGACCGATTCGCCTGATTTTCCGGCACGCTTTCCGCGCTTTGCCGAGTCGCGGGATTCCGACAGGCGCGATTTCGGCCGCAACGGAACGTTCCTCGCCGTCCGCCAGCTCGCGCAGGACGTCGACGGGTTCAACCAGCACCTTGAAGACCAGAAGAAGCGCCTCGAGGATTATGACCAGCTCGGCAACACCATTGGCGGCCCGATCACGACGGAATGGATCGCCGCCAAGATGATGGGTCGCTGGCGCAACGGCGTCTCGGTGATCAAGTGGCCCCATGCCGTCGGCGACCGGCCGCCGCCCGGCGCGCCGGACAACGATTTCAGCTTCGGCGCCGACGATCCCCAGGGACTGCGCTGCCCGTTCGGTGCGCACATCCGCCGGGCCAATCCGCGCGGCAGCCTCGCTCCCGACGACCCCGCGCAGGCGGACATCGAGAAGCGGCACCGCCTCCTGCGTCGCGGCCGCGCCTATGTCGGGGAGGCCGGTGGCGGGACGGAAAAGGGCCTGTTGTTCATCGGCGTCTGCGCCGACCTCGAGCGGCAGTTCGAATTCCTGCAGCAGACCTGGATCGGCTCGCCATTCTTCCACGGCCTGACCAACGAACCGGATCCCTTTAGCCCGGCGCCATCCGCGCCGGACCAGCAGGACCGTGTCTTCACGATTCCCACGCCCTCGGGCCCGGTTACGATGAAGGGCCTGAAGAGCTTCGTGACCGTGAAGGGCGGCGGATACTTCTTCATGCCCAGCCGCTCGGCGATGCGCTTCCTGGGCCGGCTGGCCGCCAAGCCAGCCTTGGCGATTCCCGCTGCGACAACCGGGCAGGCGCCGAACCCCGTGGCCGACGATCCGAAGAGAGAGCGGGAGGATGCATGAACAAGCTCGACCTGCCGCCCTTCAAGGAGCTCTTCCCGTGGTGGGGCGGCGACCTGCAAACCATCGCCACCGCGTTCCTGGGCGCCCCCAGGGACGTCGCGCCGTACCCGAGCGAGCGAATGCGGTTCCCGCTGGCGGACGGTGACATCCTGCTCGCCACGCTCGACCGGCCGCTGGATCCGAAACCCTACCGGCCCGTGGTGATCCTGATCCACGGCACCCCGGGATCCGAGACCAGTCCTTATATGATCAGGATGGCGTGTTATCTCCTGATGCAGGGCTATTGCGTGCTCCGCCTCAACCTGCGCGGCGCCGGTGATTCGCGGGCCGTTTGCGGCGGGCAATACTATGCCGGCAGCAGCGGAGACATTCGCGAACTTGTCGCCTTGCTGCCGCCGGAGTTGACGCAACACGGGATCGCTGCCGTCGGATATTCGCTGGGCGGGGCGATCCTGCTGAAGTATCTGGGCGAGGAGGGCTCGCGCGCGCCGATCTGCGCGGCCGCGACCGTATCGGCGCCCATCGATCTCCTGGGGACGTGTCGCACCCTGATGAGCTTTCGCAACGGCCTCTATCATTGGTTTGTCTTCAGCCGGATGAAACGCGAAGCCACGGAAGAGGGCGCCAGGCTGACGTCTCTCGAGCGCGCCAACATCGAGACGTCGCGGACCTTGTGGCAATACGACGATCTCTTCACCGCGCCGCGCAACGGCTTCACGGGCGCCGCGGACTACTACGCCGACTGCAGCGCAGTGAGCTTCCTGTCCGGCATCCGGACTCCCACGCTTTTGATAACGTCGCTGGACGATCCGTGGGTCCCGGGCGGCGCCTATAGTGGCAATTATTGGCGATCCAATGAGTCGCTTTCCGTGCAGCCACTCCTGTCATCAAGGGGAGGCCACGTGGGATTCCATGGCGTCGGCGATTCCCATCCGTGGAGCGATCTGGCCGCCGCGGAATTCCTGGATTTGCCGTAGTCGCCTCCACCGACCGCTTCGCCGAGGAGATCGGCCGGCCGCCCAGCTTCATCCGGGCCGGCACTTACGGCGCCGTGCCGCACGACCTGAAGGCGGTGCTGGCCGAGTGGCTGTCGTCGGCGCGGCCCCGGCCATGGGCGCTTGTCGTCCTTGCGCACGGGCAACGAGGTTTGTGAGAAGTGCGAGACCGGACGGTTTCATGGGCGCTCCAATGCGCCGACGATCCACGATCGAGGACCGTGACCAGTTGCGCCCGCGGCTCTCCGGCGGTCCAATACATAATCTCGCTGTCTGCTTATGCCGATCCGGCATAGGAAGCCGGCATGGATCTTCGCCATGCCCGGACCTTCGTAGCCGTCGTTGACCACGGCACGGTGTCGAAGGCGGCCCGCTTCCTGCGCGTGGCGCAGCCGGCCTTGTCGCGCCACGTCGCCGCCCTCGAGCACGAGCTCGGCGTGAGCCTGTTCGATCGCGTCGGACGCCGCCTTCTGCTGACCAGCGACGGCGAACAGCTGGTGGCCGAGTGCCGCAGCCTGCTGCTGCACGCCGACGCCGTCGGCGAGCGCGCCCAGCTGTTGCGGCAGGGCGATGTCGGCGTGCTCAAGGTCGCCGCCGCGCCGCAGCACATCGAGAGCGTGCTGTCGTTGTTCCTGCATGAGTATGCCCGGGCTTTTCCCCAAGTGCAGGTCAAGGTGCTCGAGGCGGCCGGACGCGAGAGCCTGCAAATGCTGGAACGCGGCGAGGTCCATCTCACGCAGACCCTGCTCAACGTCCTCGAGCCGGACGAGCCGCGCTTCGCCAGCCGGACGCTCGAGTCGGTGGAGCTGCTGGCGGCCTGTCATCCGTCGCTGGCGCTGGGCGGGCCGGCGGCAACCATGGAGATCGGCGACCTCGCCCAGCATCCCCTGCTTCTGCTCGACCCCGGCTTCGTGTTCCGCCGGATCTTCGACGCGGCCTGCCGCCTGGCCGGCCTCAGGCCCAACATCCGCCTCGAGAGCCGCACCCCGCATACGCTCCTCGCTCTGGCCGAGAGGGGGCACGGCGTGGCCATCATTCCGTCCCAGCTGCGGACCGACCGCTATGAACTCAGGATCGTCGGCTTGACGTTTCGCGGCCGGCGCCTGCGCGAGCCGCTGGCGATCCTGTGGGACAAGCGCCGGCCGCTGCCGCGCTATGCGACAACGTTCTGCGAGATGCTGGCCGCCTATATGCGCAAGGTCTTTCCCATCACACGCCCCGGCGCTCCGGCGATCCTGCCGCGACGTATTTTGGAGACAGAGACGCAATACACCACTCTACAGAAAACGTTCGACGAAGTATCCGAACTGGCGGGAAGACGCCAACATCGCATGATTCGGCTGTTGAGCAGTCTTCATCAGACCGACGACGAAATAGTGAAGAAGCGCCTGAGCGACTACGACGAGTCAGTGGCCGCGTGGAATGAAAAACTGATCGCGCTTTTCGCAAAGTTGACTATGCATCTTAGCTGGTCACTGACGAAGCAACTTGAGGGTGAAGTACATAACCGCTTCGTACGCATCGGTAGTGAATTGAATGAGTTGGTCCACGCGAGATTAAGAGGAGATCCAGTTTCGCGGGAGAATGTAAGCCGGCTTTTTACCTCCTTGAACCGATTGCAAGGTCAAATCGTCAAGTTCAATAAGGTTGCGCTTAAGCAGATCGCCGATCGAAAAGAAAATCTATACCGGCCGCTGGAATTCGGGCCAACGACACTAGATAGCTTCCCAACGTGGGAGCTTTTCAAAGCGCTTTTCAAACCGAGGAAAGAGCGCGGCAATGTATTTTGAACGGCGCGCTACATTAGCAGCCCATTTGTCAGTTGGTTGGCGAGGTCTGCCGGATCGTCCTTTTCGACTTCAACAACGAGTTCGTTCGCGACAACTGCCTAACGCAGCACAAAAAGGTGATTGCGCTCAGCACGCGGAACGATACCAACATATCGAAAACTTCGAGCTGACCGACGACGTGATCAGTAACCTTATCACATTCGCTTACATTCAGCTGATCTATGACGTTCTTTCGAACCGCGCGCAGAACGAGCATATCGCGCCTGCAATCAATAAGCTGCGCGGCAAGCAAGCCGACATTCGAAAGGTGTTCGACCCAGCGGAAGGCGGGAACATCTTCGACAAGAACGTGGTGGTGATCGCGCTAGGCGAAGTAAATCTTGAAATGAAGAAGACCCTTCCGCTGTTGCTCGCCAAGAAAATCTATGAGGATCACAAGCGGTTGGGTGAAGGGCATTCGCTGAACATTATCATCGATGAGGCGCACAACATCCTTTCGCGTGAATCATTCAGGGAATCCGAGAGCTGGAAGGATTATCGTCTTGAAACCTTCGAAGAGATTATTAAAGAGGGGCGCAAGTTCGGAGTTTTCGTGACGATTGCAAGCCAACGGCCTAACGACATTTCTCATACGATCACATCACAAGCGCACAACTATTTCATCCACCGGCTGATCAATCAAAAGGACCTTCAGTCGATCGCAAGTGCAGTTTCATACATCGACAAGCTGACCGAAGAATCGATTCCTACGTTGCCCACGGGGACATGCATTTTCAGCGGCATCGCGGGACAGATGCCGCTTAAGCTCGCCATTCGTCCATTGAGTGAGCAGTTGCGGCCAAGGAGCGCAACGGTGCGCTTTCAAGATATTGTGCCCGTCCCGGAGTGAGGTACGTAGGAGCCAGCTCCGCCCCTCGGAGCGCTGTAAGCGCTCAGCGGCAACGATAGAGGTGGCTGCGACGGAATGCGCGCGGTCCGCCAAGGGCAAGGCGTGACAGCACTTCGCACCGCCGACAATTGGATCGCCACCCACCCCGATTTCGCCGAGTTGGCTGTTCAGCGTCACGCAGCAAAAAGCGCGAAATGCGGAATTAGGGCTGCCCTCACAGGGGGAGCGAAGCAACTCGCAACAATCTTGCGAACTTAAGTGACTGCA
>Ga0193726_1000336_pt1 | contig 54871 bp, 62 predicted proteins | sample H2c1metaG_FD_144928 | JGI IMG/M metagenome (GOLD analysis project Ga0193726, IMG submission 144928) | Soil microbial communities from a riparian zone of the East river system, Colorado, United States - H2c1 | ecosystem: Environmental > Terrestrial > Soil > Riparian zone | place: USA: East River... | reverse complement strand
ACACGAAAAAAATGGATAACAGATATCCGTGAAGGAAGAAGGGAGGATAAATACGGATGGATGTTAGAAGTGTAGTTTTTGAATCCTGTTGCGAGGATTTTAGGGCTGAAATATGAATGGAGGGGAAGCGGATTCGCTTATTCAGCTCTCAAAAGCGAAGAATTAGGCTCATTTTTAGCACAAATCTAAAATTATCATTCCTCCTCTTTATAATTATCATCTATTCCCCTACCTTTGCCGTCCTAAAAATAATGGTTCATAATGCCTACAATTCAGCAATTAGTACGTAAAGGAAGAGAGATTATAAGGGCAAAAAGTAAGTCAAGGGCCCTTGACAGCTGTCCGCAGCGACGTGGCGTATGCACCCGTGTATATACTACCACGCCCAAAAAGCCAAACTCTGCTTTGCGTAAAGTAGCTAAGGTTCGGTTGACAAATAAGGTTGAAGTGATTGCATATATACCCGGCGAAGGACATAATCTCCAGGAACACTCCATCGTGTTGATCCGTGGAGGTCGTGTAAAAGATCTTCCGGGAGTACGGTATCATATTGTTCGTGGTTCATTGGATACAGCAGGTGTAAAAGACCGTAAACAAAGCCGTTCCAAGTATGGAACAAAAAGAGAAAAAGGCGGAGCTAAAAAATAAATTCATTTAAGTCCCGAAGCAATGCTTTCGGCAAAATTCTATAAAACTCATGCGTAAAGCACAAGCAAAAAAACTTCCACTGGCGCCAGATCCCAAGTTTAATGATAAACAGGTTACCAGGTTTGTGAACAACCTGATGTGGCAAGGGAAAAAAAGCACTGCATACGATATATTTTATGATGCAGTAGAAAAGATAAATAAGCAAACAGGCGAAGATGGTTATGAAGTTTGGAAAAAAGCTTTGGTCAATGTAACTCCAGCTGTTGAAGTAAGAAGTCGCCGGATCGGTGGTGCAACTTTCCAGATCCCTGCGGAAGTTCGCGCCGACAGAAAGATTTCTTTAAGTATGAAATGGCTGATACGTTATAGCCGTGAAAGAAATGGTCGCAGTATGTCGGATAAGCTGGCAAATGAAATTGTTGCAGCCAGTAAGGGCGAAGGTGCGGCGTTTAAGAAGAAAGAAGACACACATCGGATGGCAGAGGCTAATAAAGCATTTGCGCATTTCAGAATATAAACTTACAAGAACATGGATCCTCAAGGCCATCCTTCATGGGATGGCTTTTTGTTTTTAAAGATCCTTCCTGATCATTCAAATGAATAGCAGGTACAATAAAAAAGCCGCCTGGTTTTACCAAACGGCTTAAGATCTTGGTAATGGAATTACATAGAACCGGAAGGCATTCCGTTATCTTCCGAAGAAGATTCTGTACCCGATGATTGTGTTTCGGGAGCCATAGGTTGTTCCATTGGTGGCGGTGCCGGGGGAGCTGGTTTGGGAGGAGTAGGTTTCTTTGGCGCTACTTTTTTTGGAGCAGGTTTTTTAACAACTGCTTTTTTCTTTGGAGCTGCTTTTTTCGGAGCTGCTTTTTTCGGAGCTGCTTTCTTAGCGGCCACTTTTTTCCTGGGAGCTGCTTTCTTTTTTGAAGCTGCTTTCTTTTTAGGAGCTGCTCTCTTTGCTACTTTTTTCTTCGTAGCTGCTTTCTTTCGTGGAGCTGCTTTTCTTTTTGGAGCTGCCTTTCTTTTTGGAGCTGCCTTTTTCCTAGATGCTACTTTCTTTTTAGGAGCAGCCTTCTTTTTTGCTTTCTTTTTTGCTGCCATACAATAACGGGTTTTGGTAATTTTTAATTTTTGAAATGAAGTTTGTTCGCAAGGAAGTTCAAGTTACAAACATTGAAATGTAATAACAAAATTTTACTTCATGTTTTCTTATTATTTTTTGAATCACAATTCCAGGTGATCATTAATTATCTATCCAAAATTTATAAGGAACATTTGATCTCATCGATCACGATTTATCCATGGAAGATAAAAAGCGATCGATAATGATTGGATCTTAACCAACAACTATTTTTCACGTTGAGACAGATCCGGTAATAAGAACAACCGCCATTCAAAAGCCGGTTGCAGCCAAAGAGATGACCCTCATCTTTATTTTTACACCTATTAAATTATCCTGCGCCAATCTATAAAATTCCAGCCGTTTTACATACCTTTGCCCGCCCGTTCAGGAAGCTGGTTTTATTAATATTTTTATAAAAACGTTCGGGTGGGCGCACCAAAAATCAGCATTGACTTTTGGAATCAATTTAATAAGCTCAATAGCGATCTGATCGCTGAAGTGAGTGACACAACAGGCGATGCCCAGGGATTTGGTGCTGGTAACATAAGATAAAAAATAATCAATCTTAAATAACAATGGCTGATCTTAAATATCAAAGAAATTTCGGAATTGCGGCACATATTGATGCTGGTAAAACGACTACGACCGAACGTATCCTACGCTATACAGGAATGATCCATAAAATTGGAGAGGTGCATGAAGGCGCTGCGACTACTGACTGGATGGAGCAGGAAAAGGAAAGAGGTATTACAATCACCTCCGCGGCGGTAAGTTGCCAGTGGAATTTTCCCACTGATAAAGGAAAGCCTAATGCCGATACTAAAAATTATTATTTCAATATTATTGATACTCCCGGTCACGTCGATTTTACCGTAGAGGTAGAACGTTCTATGCGTGTGCTGGATGGTTTGATAGCATTATTCTCTGCTGTGGATGGTGTAGAGCCTCAAAGCGAAACAGTTTGGCGCCAGGCTAACCGGTATAACGTTCCGCGTATCGGGTTCGTAAATAAAATGGACCGTGCGGGAGCCGACTTCCTGATGGTGGTGAACCAGGTGAAGGAGATGCTCGGTTCGAAAGCAGTGCCTCTTCAATTACCTATTGGGGCCGAAGACGACTTTATAGGGGTGGTTGACCTGATAAAAATGAAAGGTGTTAAGTGGCATATGGAGACCGAAGGAATGACCTTTGATGAGATTCCTGTACCAGACGATATGGTGGCGGAAGCCCAGGAATGGAGAGCTCACCTGGTGGAAGCTGTTGCTGAATACGATGATAAACTCCTGGAAAAATTCTTTGATGATCCTCTTTCAATTAGCGAAGATGAAATTCATGAAGCCGTCAGGAAGGCTACTATTGACCTGAGTATTGTGCCCATGCTTTGCGGTTCTTCTTTCAAAAACAAGGGTGTACAAACAGCCCTGGATGCCGTTTGCCGCTACTTACCCAGCCCGGTGGATATAGACGCCGTTGAAGGAATTAATCCTGATACCGGTGAAATGGAAAAACGAAGACCAGATGCAAAAGAACCGTTTGCAGCGCTTGCATTCAAGATCATGACCGATCCATTTGTGGGACGGTTAGCATTCTTCCGTTGTTATTCCGGTCATCTTGATTCTGGTTCTTATGTACTCAATGTAAGAAGCGGAAAGAAAGAACGCATTAGCCGAATCATGAAAATGTTTGCGAATAAGCAAAACCCGATCGATTTTATTGAAGCAGGTGATATCGCCGCAGCTGTTGGGTTCAAAGAAATAAAAACCGGAGATACCCTTTGCGATGAAGATTACCCGATCACCCTGGAAAACATGTTCATTCCTCAGCCGGTAATTTCTGTAGCGGTTGAGCCAAAGACCCAGGCAGATGTGGACAGGATGGGTATGGCTATTGGAAAATTGGTTGAAGAAGATCCTACACTGCGTGTAAAAACGGATGAAGAAACAGGCCAGACTATTTTAAGTGGCATGGGTGAACTTCACCTGGAGATCATTGTTGACAGGATGAGAAGGGAATTTAAAGTTGAAGTGAACCAGGGTGCGCCGCAGGTTGCTTACAAAGAAGCATTCCAGGCAAGCATTGAACATCGGGAAGTATTGAAAAAGCAAACCGGTGGACGAGGCAAATTTGCTGATATTGTTTTTGAATTAGGCCCTGTCGATGCAGAGTGGAGAGCAGAAAATCCAGACAAACATTTTCAATTTATAAATGATCTTTTTGGTGGATCCATTCCGCGTGAATTTGTTCCTGCGATTCAAAAAGGATTTGAACAGGCAATGACAACAGGCGTATTGGCAAGCTACCCGGTAGATAATATGAAGATCCGTGTATTTGATGGAAGCTTTCACCAGGTTGACTCTGATTCTATGTCGTTTGAGCTTTGTGCAAAATCAGGATTCAGGGAAGCCGCAAGAAAAGCAAAACCAGTTTTACTGGAACCCATTATGAAAATCGAAGTAGTGACGCCTGATCAATATATGGGTGATGTAACAGGTGACCTGAACCGTCGCCGCGGCATGCTTGAAGGTATGGATAGCCGTGCAGGCGCCCAGGTAATTAAGGCTAAGGTTCCATTGAGTGAAATGTTTGGATATGTAACTCAATTAAGAAGTTTATCCTCAGGACGTGCATCAAGTACTATGGAATTTTCTCATTATGCACCTGCGCCCGCGGGTATTGCAGAAGAAGTGATCGCTAAAGTGAAGGGAAAGGTGAATGCATAATCGTCTATAATTTATAAGAATATTAATGGTAAAATCCTGTCATCCGGCAGGATTTTTCTTTTAACAAAACCTTTCACCCGTTTGCGGAGAATCCTTTACTGTTAAGGGTTTGAGGGCACTATCTTTGCACAACTAAGATCATTAGCCCCGTTTTTAAAGTCCGGCAGATCCGCTCACGGTATATGAAAACACTGCCCTACTAAGAATTAACAACAATAACAACAATGTCTCAACGTGGGTAATGGACAGAAGGGATTCGGAAGAGTCCCTTTTATTTTATTGGATGCACCTGTTTATTTTTAATGGGAGTGGTCGTTTCGATCAAATGGACGTTCTGGCATCAATATTGGCAGTAATATGGTAAGAAATTCAGCACCAGGAAAATATCGATGCCGTTGTTAAACCGTGATAAAAAAATTCAACTATGGAAATAACTAGGCCAGCATGATGCTGGCCTTTTATTTTAATCGTTTTTCAAGGGATCAAAAAAAATAAAGAATATCCCCCAGATAGAAGTAAGAACGGTCAGCAAATAAAATAGTAAGCTGATCACGAGTCCCACCTGGGGATCGAGGTGAAAATATTTTGCTCCTTCAACAAACATCACCTCCCTGGTTCCAAGTCCGCCTCCCAGCGATATGGGAAATACCGCCACTACAGCAGCAATCAAGAAAATAAATATCCATTGGGGTTCCGAAACAGGCAATCGCAAAGCTGCTAAAATGCAATAAACACAAACAACCTGGGTGGATTGAACAAGCAACCCCCAAAAGAAAGTTGACCAGAAAGCAGGGAGAAAATCTTTAAAATAAAAACGCACTATAAAATATAACCCTGCGATGGCCGCCAGGGAACCGAATGCAAGGACCAGGATAAATACATTTTTATCAAGAACGATAACACCGTAAACTGACAGGATCAAACCGAGGGCAAGCAGACCGCTGAACCTGTCTAATAAAACAGCCGAAGAGGTTTTTTTATAAGGCGCGTTATATTTCTTTTTAAGCAAAACGACTTTATATGCATCACCGCTGATAGATCCGGGCAGGAAAAGATTGTAAAACATACCAAGCCAGTATAACCTGATATTTTTCCATTCAGGCAAACGAACCTGTATATTCCGGAAATATATATTTAAACGAAATGAGGAAAAAAGTTTAGACAGCGCCAGCAACAGGCAGGCTAATAATAACCATGACCAGTTTGCTTTCAAAAAAGCATTTTTTGCCGCGGAAAAATCGATTTTTTTTGAGATGTACCAGAAACAGACCACGGTCACCGCAACTTTTAATAACAACTTAAGATACTTGCTTAGTTTTGATTCTTGTTTAGCAACTGCGTCTTCCATCTTGTATAGTGATTCAGGCCCCTTTTTAAATTTTGAAGTATAACCCGTGCAAGTAAACATAAAAGAAATGAATAAAAAAATACTGTTGGTCCTTATGATTGTTAGCAGTAGCATTTATTCCTATGCCCAGGAAAAACCTTTAAAAAAAGGAATGGTGATCACGGAGAATACGACCATCAGGAAAGCCATTTATAAATTGGATGGCAGTACAGAGCCCGATCAACCCGTGATCCTTATAGATGGCTACGACATAACTGTTGATTTTAATAATGCCACTCTGCGGGGAAGCAACGGCAAAAAAAATCCTGATGAATTTTTTGGGATTGCCGTAATCGTCAGCAGCAAAAGCACTAAGATTACGATAAAGAATTTAAATGCACGGGGGTATAAAGTGGCCATCCTGGCCAAAGATGTATCAGGTCTTACACTGGAAAATTGTGATCTCAGTTATAATTACCGCCAGCACCTAAATAGCACCCAGGAAAAAGAAGATATTTCCGATTGGATGAGTTACCATCACAATGAAAAAGATGAGTGGCTGCGCTACGGTGCGGCCATCAGTTTGCGCAATTGCAATTTGGCGATCATCAAAAACTGTAAGGTAACTGGCGGGCAGAATGCTTTAATGATGACAAATTGCAATGATGGCCTGGTCATAAACAATGATTTCTCTTTTAATTCCGGTATCGGCATTGGCATGTACCGGTGCGGGTTTAACGAAGTTGCTTATAACAAAATAGATTTCAATGTTCGTGGATATAGTGATGGAGTTTACAGCAGAGGCCAGGACAGCGCTGGGGTTTTAGTGTATGAGCAGAGCACGAATAATTTGTTTTATAAAAATTCTGTGACGCATGGTGGTGACGGATTTTTTTTATGGGCGGGCCAAACAACCATGGATACCGGTAAGGGAGGATGCAACGACAATATACTTTTCGGGAATGATTTTTCATATGCGCCTGCAAATGGAGTTGAAATAACTTTTAGCAGGAACAAAATTTTTAAGAACAGGATCTTTGAATGTGACTATGGGATCTGGGGTGGGTACAGTTATAATACAGAGATAGCCAACAATCAATTCCGTAATAATAATGTGGGCATTGCCATCGAGCATGGACAGGAAAATGATATTCACCACAACTTATTTTTTAAGGATAAAACCGCGATAAAACTTTGGGCGGGAAAGGAAGGGTCTGCTGTTTGGGGCTATGCGAAGTATCGTGATACAAGGAGTAGAAATTATAATCTTGTCTCAAACAGTTATAATCAAAATAATACGGCTATCGATTTGATTCGAACGGATTCGATAAAAATTTTTGGTGATTATATTTCAAACACGGCCCTGTTCCTGAAAACAGATTCAACGGTCACGAATATTGATACTACGCAGGACAACGACCTGGCGGACAAGTTTTCTATAGACTCCGCCATTACAGGGCCTTTTGTTGATAAGCCTAATGATCCTTTTAAGGGCAATGGGAAATTAGCAGGCAGAAAGAATATTTTGATGACTGAATGGGGCCCATATGATTTCCGCTCCCCGATTATATGGAACACCAATCCAACGGATACTTTCGGGATGATGCAATTTGAAATAATCGGACCTCCGGGAAAATGGAAGATCAAATCCTTCAAGGGTCTTGATAGCATCTCAGCAAAAAACGGAACCATTCCTGCAACCATTACCGTAAAAAATTCAAATCTCGCAGGGACTGACATAAATATTCAGTTGGAATATATAGGGGAGGAAGTTAAAACTCAATTTGGTGAAACGATTCCTAAAGGGACCCCATCTGTTTTTTCCTTCAAAAAATTTTTTCAACCAATGAACTGGAAAGTGAATTGGTACAGCCTGGATAGCTTTGCGTATGATTCTATTAAAACCGGGAAGTTATTTCTGGCGGGCATAAAGTGGGCACCAATAAAAACTGAAACAACCCAAAAGCTTGACTATTCGTGGTGGGGTGGTATAAAAGATGGTGAAAGCAAGACCACTCAATTTCTGACGATGGCGGAAGGAACAGGCAATTTTAAGAAAGGAAATTATGAATTTGGAATAACCTGGGACCATGCGGTAAGAATCTACATCGATGATAAATTAGTAATTGATGAATGGGACCCATCAAAAAATAGTTTTGAGGATTCGCCACACGAAAAAATAATATCAGGCCTGGAAGAAGGCCCGCATCACTTCAGGATTGAGCATATTGGATCGGGTGATTTTGCCACGCTTGCCTTTAAGATCAGGAAAATGGAATAAATCTTTAATTCATTTTTAATTTCCTGATTGTTGGAATGATTTCTGTTAAAGTTGTTTGCTGGAAATAACAACATAATCTTCAAGACGTTTTTAGAAAAACTGATCATGAAAAATGCCATTCTTCTTTTTTTATTTTTTGCGGTATGTGGTAAAGGTTTTTCTCAACGAGAGGCAGGTAACGATTTTGAAAAAGAGAATTTTTTCAGGGTTGGGTTTAATGCCGGGATAAATATCAATAAGATACAGGCAAGGTCTTTTAAAGATGAGTTTCGATACAATTACGACCTGAGGGGTTTTATGCAGTTTAATTTTTCGCGCAAATTTGGCCTTCAGCCGGAAGTGAGTTTTTACCAGGCATCCTCGGAACAGACAAAGGATTTTTCTGACATTTATGACGACGTATCTCTTGGCGGGAGCCAATTGAAGGCAAAATTGAATTATTTAAAGGTTGGAAGCCTGCTTAACTTCAATGTGGGCCAATCTCAAAAAATAAAATTGCAGTTTGGACCCCAGTGGGGGTTTTTGCTTCATGAAAATGTGGATAGCCTTAAAACACCACGGGATATATTTAAAAAAGGGGATCTTTCGCTAACGGCTGGCATCATGTTCCAGCTTCCGTTTGTTCATTTTGGGGGCCGTTTTGAGCAGGGGATTACAAATATTAATGATATAGACAATCGGGATACCTGGAGAAGCGAGTCATTCCAGCTATTTGCAGGAATTACATTTTAACTAATAACTGCTGAAATCTACCTGGTTTTGCCTTCCCGTTGTTATTGCACCGAACCTTATAGGTATTTCTTTGCTATCATTGATAAATTGCTGGACTGCACCCGGGAATGAAGGGTAAAAAAAATCATTCCCAAATCTTTGTCTGTTTAAAATCATCCACTTATCTTTGCGCTCCCAAATTCAAATGGGAAAATTCACACATGTCGCAGAGAATCAGAATCAAATTACAATCTTACGATCATAATCTTGTAGATAAATCTGCAGAAAAGATCGTAAAGACCGTTCGTAGCACCGGCGCAGTGGTAACAGGACCTATTCCCTTACCCACCCGCAAAAAGATATTTACTGTGCTTCGTTCGCCACACGTAAATAAGAAGAGTCGTGAACAATTCCAGCTAGCCACGCACAAGCGGTTATTGGATATTTATACTTCTTCTTCACGTACTGTGGATGCGTTGAGCAAACTGGATCTGCCCAGTGGTGTTGAAGTTGAGATAAAAGCCTAGAAGAAGTCGTTCTCCTTTTGGGTACAAAGAAATAGTTCTTATAAATTAATTTTTGTCGTCTCTCAATCAATCAGGTAATGATTGAGAAAAGAGCTCTGATCTGGAATGCTTCTGATTCTCTTTTTGAGAAAGAGGCTTAACATATAAACAAGCCCTTCGAGGTTTGTTTATCGCCGGTACTTCTGATGCCGTAATGGCCCACTTGAAGTGGAAAAGGAAAAGGTCGGTGATGAACCAGGATTGAAGACCAATCATACTGTTGGTCTGTCTTGTATAACCTTGCGGGGATAAACCGTAAGCAAATGAAAGGTATTATCGGGAAAAAAATTGGGATGACCAGCATCTTCGATCCTGCGGGCAAACAAACATCCTGCACCATTATTGAAGCAGGTCCATGTGTGGTTACACATGTAAGAACCAAAGATAGCGATGGCTATAATGCGCTCCAGCTTGCGTTTGGCGATAAGAGTGAAAAGCACTCCAACAAATCTGAAACGAACCACTTTGCCAGGTCTGGCACTTCTCCCAAAAAATTTCTTAAAGAATTCCGTGATTTTTCTCTTGAAAAAAACATAGGTGAAACGATCACTGTTGACATCTTCGCTGAAGGTGAACAGGTTGATGTTATTGGCACTACAAAAGGGAAAGGATTCCAGGGTGTTGTTAAGCGTCACGGGTTCCATGGAGTAGGAGGTCAATCTCACGGACAGCATGACCGTTCAAGAGCACCCGGTTCTTTGAGTAACTCTTCAGATGCAAGCCGTGTAATGAAAGGTGTTCGTATGGCAGGCCGTATGGGTACAGACAGGGTAAAACTCAAGAATCTGAAAGTGGTAAAAATTTTTCCTGATAAAAATTACATATTGATCAGTGGTTCAGTACCTGGTCATAATGGTTCAATTGTTTTAATTCAGAAATAATATGCAAGCAGACGTCTTAAATATAAAAGGAAAGAAAACCGGCAGAACCATTGAACTCCCCGATGAGATCTTCGGTGCGGAGCCAAATGATCATGTGATCTACCTTGCGGTAAAACAATACCTGGCAGCACAACGCCAGGGTACGCATAAAGTAAAAACGAGGGCCGAGGTACAGGGTGCCAGCCGGAAGTTGCATCGCCAGAAAGGCACCGGTGGCAGCCGTAAAGGAAATATCCGTAACCCATTGTACAAAGGTGGTGGTACGGTTTTCGGACCAAAGCCTCACGGTTACGATATCAAGCTAAACCGTAAAGTGAAAGATCTTGCCAAGATCTCTGCCCTTTCCTACAAAGCAAAAGGCAATTCAATTATTGTAATTGAAGATTTCAACCTGGATGTACCAAAGACTAAAACTTTTGTAGACATGCTTGGCAGCCTGAAGGCCGACAGCAAAAAAGTTTTATTCGTACTTCCGGAATACAATGATAATGTTTACCTCAGTTATAGAAATGTGGAAGCTGTAAATGGAATTTTGCTGAGTGATATAAATACTTATGATGTAATGAATGCTGATGTGGTAGTCATTACTGAAAGCGCAGCAAAGATTTTTTCTGAAGAAGAAGCTGAAGCATAATTAAATAAAAATAGAGTGAAATGAAACTTTCTGATGTATTGATAAAACCGATCTTAAGTGAAAAAGCAAACGCCCAGCAGGACAAATTGCGGCGCTATGCTTTCAGAGTGGCAAAGAAGGCAAACAAATTGGAAATTAAGAAAGCGATTGAAGATTTTTATGGCGTTACAGTGATGGAAGTAAACACTGCTACCGCACCAGGAAAAAATAAGACGCGTTTTACAAAAGCCGGGTATATATCCGGACAAAAACCATCATTTAAAAAAGCGTTCATAACAATCGCTGAAGGTGATACGATTGACTTGTACGCAAATATTTAGAAATGAGTATTGGGTATTAAATACTCAGAAAAGAATGGTTCGCATAACCGCAAATAATGCAATAATATCAGTACCAGGTACTGAATACTAATATCTGAACTATGGCAGTAAAAAAATACAAACCAGTAACGGCAGGCACCCGTTGGAGAATTGGAAACGCTTACGCAGAAGTGACGACCAACGTGCCTGAAAAAAGCCTTCTTGAAACTAAGAAGAGAAGTGGTGGCCGTAATTCATCCGGGCACATGACCATGCGTTATCTGGGTGGCGGGCATAAAAAGAAATATCGTGTCATAGACTTTAAGCGTGACAAAAAAGATATGGAGGCCACTGTAAAGTCGATAGAATACGATCCCAATCGCACATCGTTCATTGCTTTGGTTGAATATACAGATATGGAAGTGCGGTATATACTGGCGCCACAGGGTTTGCAGGTAGGAGCTAAAGTGATCAGTGGTGAAGACGTACCTCCTGAAATCGGAAATGCATTACCGATGAAGGTGATGCCGCTGGGAACAAATGTTCATAATATTGAAATGCAGCCCGGTCAAGGTGGAAAAATTTCAAGAAGTGCTGGTGCTTCTGCACAGCTTACGAATAAAGAAGACAAGTACGCTATTTTAAAAATGCCAAGTGGTGAATTAAGAAAAGTACTCGTCAATTGTTATGCAACAGTAGGTGTAGTAAGTAATAGTGATCACAGTTTGCAAAGCATGGGTAAAGCAGGTAGAAATCGCTGGAGAGGAATTCGTCCACGTAATCGCGGCGTTGCCATGAACCCTGTAGATCACCCGATGGGAGGTGGAGAAGGTAAAGCTTCCGGTGGTCAGCCGCGGAGCAGAAATGGTCAGTATTCAAGAGGTTTGAAAACCCGCAAGCCGCACAAAGGAAGTGATAAGCTGATCATTCAAAGAAAAAATGGAAATAAGCTGACAAAATAAATGATGGTAGTTCCGGTAGGAATGACATCACAAAAGTTGGTTCAAAATATCAAAAATTAAAATAAAAACATGGCTCGTTCGATAAAAAAAGGTCCATATGTGGCTAGCCACCTTGAAAAAAAGGTATTGGCCATAAATGAAGGCAAAAACAAAAAGTCGGTCATAAAAACATGGAGCCGTCGTTCAACCATTACACCGGATTTTGTGGGTCACACATTTGCTGTGCATAATGGAAATAAATTCATCCCTGTGTATGTAACTGAATTTATGGTGGGACATAAGTTAGGCGAGTTTGCGCCAACCCGCCAGTTCAAAGGACACTCTAGTAAAAAGATTTCAGAATAAGTGAATTAATAATAATGGAAGCAATAGCTAAACTGAGAAATTATCCTACATCACCGCGCAAAATGCGTTTGCTGGCCGACCTGATTCGTGGTCATAAAGTTGAACGTGTCCTTGCCATATTAGAGCATCATCCAAAACATCCTGCCGTGCCATTACGCAAGCTGGTGTTGAGTGCTATCAATAACTGGAAACAGAAAAATGAATCTGGTGATGAAGGCGACCTGGTAGTAAAAACAATTTTCGTGGATGGGGCTAGAACCTTAAAGCGTATGCGTCCGGCGCCACAAGGTCGGGGTTACCGCGTCCGCAAGCGCAGCAATCATGTTACGCTGATCGTGGATGTGAAAACGAAATTTAATCCTGATGAGCTAGTGAAGGAAGTAAAAGAGGAAGAGGCTGAAAAAGCCCAGGAAAAAACGACAAAAGCATCAAAATCGAAGAAGCCCCAGGCCAAAAAAGCAGCAACTCCAAAGAAAAAAGTTGCGACCAAAAAAGGAACAAAAAAAACTAAATAATAATCCCGAAAATTCGGGAGACTTAAAAAAATAACATGGGTCAAAAAGCAAATCCGATTGGTAACAGGTTAGGCATCATCCGCGGGTGGGAATCTAACTGGTATGGTAATAAAAAAGATTTTGCTGTCAAGTTGATCGAGGATAACAAGATCAGGACCTACCTGAATGCCCGTATCAACAAAGGCGGTATATCAAAGATTGTTATTGAACGCACTTTGGGTAAGCTGATCATTACGATCCATACCTCCAAGCCAGGGATCATCATTGGTAAAGGTGGTGGTGAAGTTGACAGGATTAAAGAAGAGTTGAAAAAATTGACTGGTAAAGAGGATGTGCAGATAAATATTCTTGAGATCCGCCGTCCTGAACTGGATGCCATGATTGTTGCTGATACGGTTGCAAGGCAAATTGAGAACCGCATCAACTATAAAAGAGCCATTAAAATGTCGATAGCTTCTGCATTGCGCATGGGAGCTGAAGGAATAAAAATAAAAGTTGCTGGTCGATTAGGAGGTGCTGAAATTGCCCGTACGGAAGAAATCAAACAAGGCCGTGTACCATTGCACACCTTCCGGATGGATATTGACTATGCCAATGTATTTGCTTTAACGGTGTACGGGAAGATCGGGATAAAAGTATGGATCTGTAAAGGTGAAATATTAACGAAGAGAGATCTGAATCCAAACTTTGTTGGCGGAAAGAGTGATGTTAGTGACAGGAGAGATAGAAGGGATCATGACAGGAGAGATGACAGGCGCGGTGGAGACAGAAGGGATGACAGAAGAGGCGGCGGTGGTGGTGGAGCTGACCGCAGAAGCGGTGGTGGCGGCGGTGGCGGTGACAGAAGAGGCGGCGGTGGTGGTGGAAGAAGATAAGATTCTGCCAGCTACGTGCTGGTGAAATAAAATTTCAAAAATCAGGCTGGGGCCACAAACCCGCAGCAAACAGCTAAAAGCTATATAATGTTACAACCGAAAAGATCGAAACATAGGAAAATGCAAAAAGGCCGCATGAAAGGCGAGGCGAAACGTGGTTTTACCATTGCCTTCGGTTCGTACGGATTAAAAGCATTGGATCAGCATTGGTTAACGGACCGCCAGATAGAAGCAGCCCGCCAGGCATTGACCCGTCATATGAAACGTGAAGGAAATGTTTGGATCCGCGTTTTTCCGGATAAGCCAATTACCCGCAAACCTGCAGAAGTGAGAATGGGTAAAGGAAAAGGAAACCTTGAATTTTGGGCGGCTGTCGTAAAACCCGGACGTATATTATTTGAAGTGGATGGCGTTTCGGAACAAACAGCAAAGGAAGCCCTGGACCTTGCTGCGGGTAAATTACCCATAAAAACGAAGTTCATTGTAAGGAGAGATGTAACAGTATAATTGGAAACGGGAATTGATTCTGTTTTAGCGGAATGAATTTTCAAAATCTAAAAATGTAAATATCGATGGGAAAGATAACAGATTTTCAAAAGAGCATTCATGGGATGAATGAGCAGGATATTACGGCAAGAATAAAAGAAGATGAATTACGATTGAAAAAATTGCAATTCGCTCATGCTATTTCTCCTCTGGAAAATCCGATGACCATTCGTAATCTTCGGCGCGATGTGGCTCGTTTGAAAACGGAATTGAAGAAAAAATTATTGGAAGCATAAAAAAGCTACTTGCTGCGAGCCTTGAGCCGTGAGCTGTAGAGAATAAAAAATTGTATTAATGGCTCGCGGCCTCAGGCTAAGAGCGTAAAGCTTAAAAGATGGTTGAAAGAAATTTACGAAAGACAAGGATCGGTATTGTTACAAGCAATAAAATGACAAAAACGATCACTGTAGCAGTAGAAAGGAAAGTAAAACATCCTATCTACGGCAAATTTGTGAAGAAGACCACCAAGTTTCATGCACATGATGAAAAAGATGAGTGCAGCATCGGTGACCTGGTAAAGATCATGGAAACCCGCCCGCTTAGTAAAACGAAGCGTTGGAGACTGGTTGAGATCGTGGAAAAGGTAAAATAGGGTAAAGAGCTACGAGCCATGTGCTGCGGGCTATGAGATATAAAAAGGACTAACAAGATTTAAGCAAAGAGCTCGAAACTCGAAGCTAAAAGCTAAAAGCGAAGAAAAATGATTCAGCAAGAAAGCCGTTTGAATGTTGCGGATAATAGTGGCGCCAAAGAAGTGCTTTGTATCCGTGTACTGGGCAATAGCGGCCAACGCTATGCTAAAATCGGGGATACGATCGTAGTCACAGTTAAGGATGCTTTGCCCGCCGGTGGCATCAAGAAAGGAACCGTCACAAAAGCCGTTATCGTTCGTACTACAAACAAATTGCGCCGTAAAGACGGTTCATATATCAGGTTTGATGACAATGCGGTAGTGTTGTTGTCACCAACCGATGAGCCAAGAGGCACGCGAATTTTCGGGCCGGTAGCGAGGGAGCTTCGTGATAAAGGATACATGAAAATTATTTCATTAGCACCGGAAGTGCTTTAAAGATGTTAGGGCTGAAGGGCCATATCAATAAAATAAAAGGTTCATTGCTATAGGGTAGGGCTTATAGCTCAAAGCTTAAAAATAAAATGAAAACAAGATTTAAACCAAAGTACAATATCAAAAAAGGCGATAGCGTAGTTGTTATTGCTGGCAATGATAAGGATCTTGCTAAGCCGCGTACGGTAAAACTGGTACTGGTAGAAGATGCAAAGGTGATCGTGGAAGGGGTAAATATCATTTCCCGTCATACCAAACCATCAGCGCAAAATACGAAGGGTGGGATTGTAAAGAAAGAAGCTCCCATTCACATCAGCAATGTGATGCTTTGGGATGCGAAAGAGAAATCAGGAGTAAAGAGCAGGAGAGAACGCAATGCGGATGGAAAAACAGTTCGAATATCAAAAAAATCCGGGGAGGTGATTAAATAATGGCTACAACAACCTATACTCCAAGACTGGAAAAAAAATATCATGATGAAGTGATATCAACTTTGATGAAAAAGTTTGGATACAAAAGCATCATGCAAACGCCGCGTCTTGAAAAGATCAGCCTCAACCGTGGGGTGAACGGGGCCGTAACAGATAAAAAACTTGTGGATGTTGCCGTGGAAGAGCTTTCGACCATCACTGGACAAAAAGCAGTGACCACAATGTCTAAAAAAGATATTTCAAATTTCAAGCTGCGTAAAAACATGCCCATTGGCACAAGAGTTACGTTGCGCGGAGATAAGATGTATGAGTTCCTGGATCGTTTGATCGCGGTGGCGCTGCCACGTGTTCGTGATTTCAGGGGTGTCAGTGAAAAATCTTTTGATGGCCGGGGAAATTACACGCTTGGTGTTACTGAACAGATCATTTTTCCTGAGATAGATATTGATAAGGTAACAAGGATCACAGGAATGGATATTACGTTTGTAACGACGGCACTTACAGATGAAGAAGCATATGAATTGCTGAAAGAATTAGGGATGCCTTTTAGAAATATTAAAAAATAATTGTTTGATTTTGGCAGTGGTTTGACATTTTGATGAATCACCTGGTCCAAAAAATTCAAAATAGTAAATAGAAAAGAAACATGGCAAAAACATCAGTAAAGGCCAGGCAGCGGAAAAGAGAAGTAATGGTAAAGCAATATGCTGAAAAACGTGCGGCTTTAAAAGCGGCAGGTGATTGGAGAGCATTGGATGAATTACCAAAAAATTCTTCAAGGGTTCGATTGAAGAATCGCTGCCAGATCACTGGCCGCCCGCGTGGCTATATCCGTTATTTTGGTCTCTCCAGGATAGCGCTTCGTGACATGGCATTAAATGGGAAAATACCCGGCTTAAAAAAAGCAAGCTGGTAAAAATTGTCAATGGGCCATGGCCGGTTGACAGTCAAAAAAAGAAGATATTTCAATTAACAATTTACAATTGAAAATAAATTATGGTAACAGATCCTATAGCAGATTTTCTTACAAGAATCAGGAATGCACAAATGGCGGGTCATCGTATTGTTGAGATACCTGCTTCTAATTTAAAAAAACGCATGACTGAGATCCTGTACAACCAGGGATATATCTTAAAATATAAGTTTGAGGATGATAGTAAACAAGGTGTGATCAAGATCGCCCTGAAATACGATCCAAGAACAAAGCAACCCGCTATTCAGAGCCTGGAACGTATCAGCCGTCCCGGGTTGAGACAATATTCAGGACCTACTGATCTGCGTCGTGTAAAAAATGGTTTGGGTGTTGCGATCGTTTCTACGTCAAAAGGGGTGATGACGGATAAAGAAGCGAAGTCACAAAATGTAGGAGGTGAAGTTCTTTGTTTTATATCATAAAAAAGGTAAGGGGTAAAGGCGATGTACGACTGTATTTGTCTCGAAGCTCATCGCTCAAACCTGTTCCATTTCCCGCCGGTGTAACGATCACTCTTAACAATGACAACGTCATAACCGTTAAGGGTCCCAAGGGTGAATTAAAGCAATCAATTGATCGTGATATCAAAGTGGAAGTGAAAGATGCACAGGTGGAATTTGCCCGTCCTACCGATCAGATTCGCCACAAAGCGTTACATGGACTATACCGTTCGCTTGTGGAAGGAATGGTGAAAGGAGTTACGGATGGTTATAAAAGAAACCTTGAATTGATTGGTGTGGGATTTAAAGCATCCAACCAGGGTAATATCCTTGATCTTTCATTGGGCTATTCGCATAATATTATTTTCGAAATTCCTAGAGAATTGAAATTGGGCACGGCCCAGGAGAAAGGTCAGAATCCTACCATAATGCTGGAAGGAATAGACCATCAATTGATCGGCCAGGTGGCTGCCAAGATCAGGGGTTTGCGTAAACCGGAACCGTATAAAGGGAAAGGTGTTCGTTATGTGGGAGAAGTGGTACGTAAGAAAGCTGGTAAAGCTGCTGGTAAATAGTGTTTTAATTTGATTCTGATAGAGTCAAATTTATAAATTTTCAAATTATTGATATGAACCCGAAAGTTAAATCACGGAGAAGGCAGAATATCCGATATAGAATTCGCCGCAGAGTTGGGGATGGTAGCTCACAAAAGCCGCGCCTTTCTGTATTCAGAAGTAACAGTGAAATTTATGTTCAATTGATAGATGATGACAACGGCCAGACGCTGGCTTCAGCTTCATCAAAAGATAAAGACATTGCTACTCAAAGTGGGTCAAAGACCGAAAAAAGCAAATTAGTTGGGACCGCAATTGCTAGAAAGGCGACTGAACTTGGATTAAAAGAAGTTAGATTCGATAGGGGTGGTTATTTGTATCACGGCAGGGTTAAGGCCATTGCTGACGGGGCAAGAGAAGGTGGTCTGCAATTTTAATCAGGGGGATTGAATGGAAATTTATTCATTCAAAGAAATTCAAAATTTCAAATTCAAAATTGAATAATGTCAAAAGTAACTTTAAACAGGGTCAAACCCGGCGATCTGGAGCTTAAGGAAAAAGTGGTAGCTATCAATCGTGTGGTAAAGACCACCAAGGGCGGACGTGCATTTAGTTTTTCTGCACTCGTGGTTGTAGGAAATGAAAACGGGGTGGTTGGCCATGGATTAGGAAAGGCTAAAGAAGTTCAGGAAGCTATTACAAAAGGTATTGAGGATGCAAAGAAAAACCTGATCAAAGTACCAGTAATGCACGGAACGATTCCTCATGATCAATGGGCCAAAGAAGGCGCTGCCAAAGTGTTGATCAAACCTGCAGCACAAGGAACTGGTGTTATCGCCGGTGGAAGCATGCGTGCCGTACTGGAAAGTGCCGGGGTGCACAATGTATTGGCCAAATCACTTGGTTCAGCAAATCCTCACAACGTGGTAAAAGCTACTTTCAAGGCCTTGGCAATGTTGCGCGAACCGATATCGGTTGCAAAAACAAGAGGTATTGGTTTAAAGAAAGTTTTTAACGGATAAAAAAAGGAGAGAGGCGAAGCCGTGAGGCCGCACCTTAAACCATTTACTTTTTTATATGAAAAAGATAAAAATAACGTTAGTAAAAAGTCCGATTGACCGGCCAGAGCGTCAAAAACTCACATTGCAGGCTCTGGGCTTGAATAAAGCAAATGCAACGAGAGAAGTAGAGGCGACTCCCCAGATTCTTGGCATGGTTCGCAAAGTGGGTCACCTGATAAAAGTAGAAGACGTTGCCTGATACAAGACGAAAAAAAGGAATGAAAGGAATCTTTTGATTTTTTCATTTTACATTTTTAATAAAGTAAAGCGAGGGGAAAAAACCCCGATGAGTTAAAATTAAATACAAATGAAACTACACGAATTAAGACCGGCAAAAGGAGCTACTCACCATGAAAAAAGAATTGGTCGCGGTGACGGTTCCGGCCATGGCGGTACTTCTACAAAAGGTACAAAGGGTCAGCAGAGCCGTACAGGTTATAAGAGAAAGATGGCGCATGAAGGCGGCCAGATGCCTATTCAGCGCCGTATTCCAAAACGCGGATTTAATAATGTGCTCCGCGTTGAATACAAAGTTTTTAACGTAGGCCAGGTTGATCATTTAGCTGAAAAATATGGTATCAAAGAATTTAACCTTGAAAATCTTTATGTGAACGGATTGATCAGCCAGAATGATCGGGTTAAAATTTTAGGCAATGGTGAAATAAAGACCAAGATCGTTTTTAAAGTGAACGCTGTAAGTGAAAAGGCAAAGTCAATAATTGAAGCTGCCGGAGGTACAATAGAAATCGTTAAATAAGCCATGTACGTCAAACTGGTCCCTTGTAGATGCTGGGTTAATTTTAGTAAATTGCAAGACTGGTTTGGGATTAGAAATATGGCTTTGGAAGATAAAAAAAGCAATTTCAAAATTTATCGGCTCTTAAATCTGTAAACTCTCGTGAAGAAATTATTTCAGACTTTTAAAAATATCTGGAGCATTGAGGAGTTAAGAAGTAAAATTCTTTATACACTTTTCCTCATCCTCGTGTATCGTATTGGCACTCACATTGTATTGCCTGGCATCAATCCTACAACGATGGATTCCGGCGCAAATGCAAACAATGGCCTTCTCGGTTTGATCGATGCGTTTTCTGGTGGCGCCTTTAGCCAGGCTTCCATCTTTGCACTTGGTATCATGCCTTACATTTCTGCTTCCATTTTTATGCAATTGATGACCGTATTGGTACCGCAATTTCAGAAAATGCAGAAAGAAGGCGATAGTGGCAGAAAAAAAATCAATCAATATACCCGGTACCTTACCGTAGCAGTTACTGCAGTCCAGGCTTCAGCCTATGTTGCCTATCTTAAGCAAATTCACGGAAGCAGCATTATACCTTCATATTCCGGATACTTCTGGTTATCAACAGTAGTCGTTCTCACAGCCGGTACCTTGTTTGTAATGTGGATGGGAGAAAAAATCACCGATCGTGGACTTGGGAATGGAACTTCTCTTATCATTATGATCGGAATTCTTGGCCGTTTACCACAATCATTCCTGCAGGAGTTTACGGCAAAGTCAACACGCCCGGGATTTATTTTGATCTTCATTATCGAAATCGCGGTTTTAATTGCCATTATACTTGGATGTATTTTGCTGATACAGGGAACCCGAAAGGTCCCGGTGAACTATGCCAAGCAAATCGTGGGTAACAGGCAATTTGGAGGGGCAAGACAGTTTTTACCGCTTAAAGTGAATAGCGCGGGGGTTATGCCGATCATCTTTGCCCAGGCAATCATGTTTTTACCTACACTTTTTAATCTTACCAGCCTTGCTACCACGGAAACGAAAAGCAACATCCAGGCTATTTTTACCAATCACTCAAATGGTTGGTACATGCTGATCTATTCTGTTGTAGTAATAGGGTTTACATTCTTATATACAGCCTTGATATTTAATCCAAAACAAATTTCAGATAACCTGAAGCAGAACAATGGATTTATTCCGGGGGTAAAACCGGGACAGCCAACAACTGATTTTATTGGTTCGATCATGGATAAGATCACATTGCCCGGGGCTGTATTACTGGCTTTTGTCGGGATATTGCCAGGGATTGCCCAAAAGTTGGGAGTCACCCAGGGTTTCTCAACATTTTTTGGAGGTACTTCCTTACTGATCATGGTAGGTGTTATTTTGGACACATTGCAGCAGATTGAAACGCAGTTACTAATGCGTCAATACGATGGATTAATGAAGAGCGGACGCATTCAAGGCCGGCAAACAGCGACCTCTGTCCAGATGTAATAAGGATAAAAAAGATCTTGAAAACCTGGTGAGTTCCCTTGCCAGGTTTTATTTTTTACAGGTAGAATAGCGGAATAAAAAAATTATGCAGAAATTTGATTTTGTAAAATGATCATTCTAAAAAATAAAGAAGAGATAGAGAAGATGCGGCAAAGTGCCTTGCTGGTGAGCAAGACATTGACCGAGGTGGCTAAAATATTGAGGCCGGGTATCGCTTCCATTTCTATTGATAAAATGATTGGTGAGTTTATCCGTGACCATAAAGCGGTTCCCTCCTTTTTGGACTACAGGGGCTACCCGTTCAATTCCTGTATTTCCGTAAATGACGTGGTGGTACATGGATTCCCAAATCTCAAACCCCTGAAAGAAGGGGATATTGTTTCAGTTGATATAGGAGTTATATTGAATGAATGGCACGGTGATCATGCGTACACATTTGCTATTGGTGATCCCGGCGAGAAGTTGCCCGTTTGATAAAAGTTACAAAAGAATCCTTGTACAAAGGAATTGAAAAAGCAATAGCAGGAAACCGGATGGGAGATGTTTCCTTTGCAATCCAGGAGCATACAGAAAAAAAATATGGGTATGGGGTGGTAAAAGAATTGGTGGGACATGGACTGGGCAAAAGTATGCATGAAGATCCCCAGGTGCCTAATTATGGAAAAAGAGGAAGTGGTCCAAAGCTGCAAGAAGGGTTGGTGCTTGCTATTGAACCAATGATCAACCTCGGAACAAGAAAAGTGTATACCGAGGAAGACGGATGGACCGTAAGAACTGAGGACCATAAAGCTTCTGTCCATTTTGAACATGATGTTTGTGTGAAAAAAGGAAAAGCGGATATTCTCTCAAATTATACACCTATCGAAGCCGCGGAAAAGGCCAATGTAAATTTGTTTTCAGACTATTACCTGGACTTAGTACATTGATGGAAATAGATCTATGCGATATATAATCCTTCCGCTTTCCTTTCTAATTTCAATAACCAGTAGCGCCCAAACCCCAGGGCTGGAAAAAATACAATCCTACAGGCAAAAGAATGAAGCACCTGTTTACAATGATTTTATTTCCTTTCTAAAAATACCGGATGTTGCCACAGACACGGAAAACATCAGGAAGAATGCGGATTTTCTTTTGCAATTCATGAAGGTGAAAGGGATCAGCAATGTTCAATTGCTGGAAGCGGATGCAAATAAAGTCCCACCCGTAGTTTATGGTGAGGTCAATAGTGCCGGCTCTCATGAAACAGTTATTTTTTATGCGCACTACGACGGCCAGCCGGTAAATCCCGATCTGTGGGCGAAGGGTTTGCATCCATTCAGGCCGCAATTGGTAAATGGCCGCATTGATGAAAATGCTTTGATCCAAGATTCAGTAAAATTTCCTTTAAATGATAGCTGGCGAATTTATGCAAGGGGAGCATCTGATGATAAAGCAGGGGTGATGGCGATACTTAATGCATTTTACGCAATAAAAGAATCAGGAATAAAATTCGGGTACAACATTAAATTCTTTTTCGAAGGAGAGGAAGAACAGGGTTCGCCCCATCTTCAGCAAATCCTTGAAAAATACAAGATGCAATTGCATTCTGATCTATGGATCATTTGTGACGGTCCCGTACATCAATCTGGAAACAAACAAATTGTTTTCGGTGCAAGAGGGGATACGCATCTTACTTTGAAAGTATATGGCCCCAAAAATCCCTTGCATAGCGGGCATTACGGTAATTGGGTCCCCAACCCGGTGATGATACTCGCTAAATTACTAGCCTCTATGAAGGATGATAATGGGGTGGTGACTGTCAAAGATTTTTATAATGATGTAACTCCTCTTACTACAACAGAAAAAAAAGCATTGTCAGCAATTCCCGATATTGATGCAGAACTAAAAAAGAAGATAGGGTTCTCTAAAGAAGAAATGACAGGAAAAAATTTAGGCGAGAGCATCAACCTTCCTTCATTGAATATAAATGGCATTGAAAGTTCGAACGTAGGAACGATCCAGGCCAATGTGATCCCAACTTCTGCAACAGCTGTGATCGATCTGCGATTGGTACTGGGCAATGATTGGAAACGCCAGCAGGAAAAGGTGATCGATCATATAAGGGGCCAGGGATTTTATATAACGGAGAAGGCGCCTACAGATGAGGAAAGAAGCAGGTATGAAAAAATTGTACAAATAACAAGAGGAATGGGTGATAATGCGGAACGCACTTCAATGGATTGGCCCGTAGCGTCATCCGTTGTGGCTGCAGTGCAACAAGCAACGAAGGACCAGGTTTTGCAGGTCCCAACTCTTGGAGGAAGCTTGCCTTTAAACGCTTTGGTAAATGCACTCAACGCAAAATTTTTGATTGTTCCCATTGCCAACCCTGACAATAATCAGCACGCGGAAAATGAAAACATCAAACTTAAAAATTTTTGGGAAGGCATTGATATGATGGCAGCCATCATGATGATGAAGATGTAACAGGTGCCTTGTCCAGTTGCGGCTTTAGCTGCACATAACTCCAGGCCGTAAAGGGGAGTATAAAAAACAACAACAAGGAAAACATTTCATGCGTGACCGCAAAAACAATTGCCGTGATCAATCCGGCATAGAGCGGATAAATGAATAGTAATAATGCCACCATGACCGCATCGTAGTGATCATTGTCACATGTTCTTCGGTAGGTGAATTTCTTTATCGGCCAGTAAAGAGGCGCATGGATAAGCCAGCCCAATACCGCAGGGACAAATAATATCATTTTTACAAACAACGATGGTTTTATTTCCAAAAGTTCCTTTTGTTTTTGGATATCACTTTTATCAATTTCAAACACAAGTTTGTGAAATTGTTCCTGCAGTTTGTGATTGAAGGATTGATATTTTTTACCGTCTGATTCGCCTGGATCAACAGTTTCCTTTGTGACCAGTTCTCCAAAATTGATAAAAACATTTTTAGAAAATCTCCTGAAGGAACTGTAATTAATGCCAACTGGTAAAACCTGCAAGGGAATGTTTTCATCCCAGGAACTAAAAGCCAATCTTGCTGTTCCTTTTTTTAATGGCCGCAGGTGCCATTCGTTAATGCACTTCGCCTCGCTGAAAATAAGAACGATGCCCTCTTTCTTAAATATTTTTTTACACTCCCCGAATGTTTGATAATTAATGCCCAGGTTTTGTATTCCTTCGCTGGTTCGGTAAATGGGCAGCATTTTTAATTCTTTTAAGATCCTCCTGTATAAGGGTTTTTTAAAAACGTCGCCCCTTGTCAGGGAATAAACCGGAAGTTGAAAGATGTCTGCAAGCAACGCTGCATCCAGGAACGAATTGGGATGATTGCAGGCAAGCAATAAGGGACCTTTCCGGTTAAGAAATTCTGGTTTGTTTACAATAATGCGGCGACAGAAGATGGGCATTGCCAACCGGACAACAGGCTTGAGAATATTATAAAGCAATCAATAATTTTGGTGAATATAATAAAAGCGGCCCAACCCTCTATCCATTCAATTCCCCGTCATTGGACAGGATAACGAAGGGCTTTTAAACTGGAGAAAATAAAGCCACGCGTCATATAAAGTGTCTGAAGAATATTAATCAAAACGGCTATGGGCCAGGAACATGTATACCAGGATAGCAGGTACTGGAGTTGATGAGCGATATAACCCAGGCCCGGTAAGGGTTTCAAGGAATGAAAGCCGGTTAAAAAAACGAGCCATGGAGACTCCGGATTCCGGGCTATTTTTCCTATCTTTGCTGCCCCGATTTTTAAAACCCTCGGGATTAAAAAATGTTTGAAAAATTGATTATTAAACAATTAAACGCTGATGAACAGGAGTCTGCCGCCACAACTGATGAAGGAGTGGAAGCAACTACAGCGACAACAACTGCACCTGTGGAAGAAAGCCGACCCGTATCGGCTCATGATGATTTTGACTGGAGCATTGACAAACGTAATGTAACGGCATACACCCCGGACGAGAAAGAGAAATATGATAAGGTGTATGAAAACACTTTTGTGAATATCAGCGACAGCGATATGATCAAAGGAACAGTGGTAGGGATCACCAAAACAGATGTTGTTCTTAACATCGGATTTAAAAGCGATGGCTTGGTTTCCCTGAATGAATTTCGTGATTTACAAGGCTTGAAAGTGGGTGACGAAGTAGAAGTGCTTGTTGTTGAAAAAGAAGACAGGGAAGGTCATCTTAATTTAAGTCGCCGCCAGGCGCGCATTACCCGCGCATGGGAAAGAATAGTTGAAGTGAATAAAACCGGTGAAGTAATTACCGGGACAGTCACGTCAAAGACAAAGGGCGGACTGATCGTGGACGTATTTGGTATGGAAACTTTCTTACCAGGTTCGCAAATTGATGTTAAGCCAGTAACGGACTACGATCAATTTGTAGGAAAAACCATGGAATTTAAAGTTGTAAAAATCAATGAAGCGATCAAGAATGCTGTGGTATCTCATAAAGCGCTCATCGAAAGTGACATTGAAGCACAGCGCGCGCAGATCATGAGCAAACTTGAAAAGGGCCAGGTTCTGGAAGGAACTGTGAAAAACATCACAGACTTCGGAGCATTCATGGATCTTGGTGGGCTCGATGGTTTGTTGTACATCACCGATATATCATGGGGTCGTATCTCTCATCCGGGAGAAGTGCTGAAGCTTGATCAGAAGATCAATGTAGTGGTACTCGATTTTGATGATGAGAAAAAGAGGATCAGCCTTGGACTGAAACAATTAACGCCTCATCCGTGGGATGTTCTTCCTGAAAATATTAAGGAAGGTGAAATTGTAAAAGGCAAAGTAGTGAACATTGAAGACTATGGCGCATTCCTGGAAATCCTTCCCGGTGTTGAAGGTCTTGTTCACGTGAGTGAGATCACCTGGTCAAACTCGCCAATCAATGCTAAAGAATTTTTCAAGTTAGGAGATGAATATGAAGCTAAGATCGTAACGCTGGATAAAGACAATCGCAAGATGAGCTTATCTATCAAACAACTTAGCGAGGATCCATGGAGCACTATTGAGACGAAATTCCCCGAAGGCAGCAAACATACCGGTTTGGTTAAGAACATTACTCCTTATGGTGTATTTGTTGAACTGGCGCCCGGCATTGGCGGCATGATACATATCAGCGATCTGAGCTGGCTCAAGCGTTTCAACCATCCGAGTGAATATACAAAGGTGGGAGAGAATATTGACGTGGTGATCCTTGGTATTGATAAGGACAATCGTAAGCTTCAATTGGGTCACAAACAACTGGAAGAAGATCCCTGGAATACGTTGCAGGATACTTTTGCAATTGGCTCAGTTCATGAAGGAACGGTTATACGCAGGGATGACAAGGGTGCGATCGTTCAATTGCCTTATGGCCTCGAAGGATTTGCTCCTGCCCGCCATTTGTTCAAAGAAGATGGAAAAACAGTTGCTGCTGACGAAACAACGCAATTCATGGTGATCGAATTTGATCGCAATGAAAAGCGAATCGTTCTTTCTCACGCCCGGATTTGGGAACAAACTAAGGTAGAGGAAAGGGAAGCAGCTAAAAAAGAAGCCAGGGTAGAATCAGAAAAGACCAAGAAAGTGGTAAAGAATATTCAGAGCAAGGTTGAAAAGGCCACATTAGGTGACCTTGGAGCCCTTGCCGAGATTAAGGCAAAATTGAAGGAAGAAGAAAAAACAGATGACAGTAAGAAGAGTGAATAATACCAAATGAGTCATAAAAAAAGCGTTCCGATAACCGGGACGCTTTTTTATTTCCAAACACCCACACTTAACATCGGGAAAATTTCTTCAGAAATAGTTCCCAGGAACAACAACAATACTCAACAATAAGAATTTTATAAAATCACAAGGGGACGGGTTTCTAAGGGGAAATCATTTTAATAATGCAAAAAGAGATGAATGCAATCACATCTATGGTGAAAAGGGCTGCTACCGCAATTTGAAAGCCCAATGGACGACCCCTGGTTGCTGTATTATTTTGTAAAATGAGATCGGCCTTATGTCGTAAAGTGTAGAATATATGCTTCATGAAATAAGTTTGATAGGTAGCTTGTTCAATTTTAAGGCCAGATAATCAGGCTAATAATCAAAATGAACAAAGTTGTCCATCCTTAATTATTGCCGGGGATTTTCCGAAATTACGGGGTAATCCAAATAATTTTTATTGGGGAATTATCTCCACAAAATTCTCGTCCCGGTTTGAATTTGCACCTATTTTTTTTTGGTACGTTTTTTTATAAATTTTTCCGGCAAATGTAAGCGTTAAATATGATTTGCAAATTTCTGTTGTCCCTTGAATCAATCAAATAAATTATTACTCAATTCAGTTTCCTGGTTTATTGGTACCGGGAACTTTGAAACATTATTTCTGGTTTGGCCAGGAAGCGATTTGGGTATGAATAATCGTTATCAGAAAGATTACTAAATTTTTCAGATAGTTAGTCAGGTTTATTAATTTCACAGGGCTCCTTTCCAGGAGCCTTTATTATATTGATTAAGAAGAACGATATTCCGGGCAAAATTCTGAAATAGAAACCTGGAGCTTGTATACCGGGATTTAACTAACAATATGTCTTCCTTTTTCGAAAACCTTAAAAGAATCCGCATCATCAGGGCAATCGTCTATGCTATTGTGGGAAGCATTTCTTACCCGGGCCTTGTTTGGATAAATACACTGAAGATCTCCGGTACCGAAAATATAAAAGATCTCCCCCGCCGCAATGTTCTTTTTGTAAGCAATCATCAAACGTATTTTGCCGATGTGATTACATTCCTTCATATTTTTTGTGCCGTGAAATGGGGGAAGATGAACAGGTTGGGGGTTCCTTATTATTTATTAAACCCTTTTACAAGCGTATTTTATGTCGCGGCAGAAGAAACGATGAAGGGCAGTTGGATCAGTCGCTTTTTTTCGCTTGCGGGGGCTTTAACAGTTAAACGAACCTGGAGGGTGGAAGGAAAAGAAGTGCGTAGGGGGCTCGATCCTTCCGACACAAGAAAAGTAACAAGGGCCTTAAAAAATAACTGGGTAATTACTTTTCCCCAGGGTACTACGAAGCCTTTTGCTCCAGCACGAAAAGGAACCGCTTTCATTATTAAACAAACAAAACCAATCGTAGTTCCGGTTATCATCAGCGGATTCTGGAGAGCATTCAATAAGAAAGGATTAAAATTCAAAAAGAAGGGATCACCACTTTCCGTTCATTTCAAAAAACCACTTGAGATCGACTATGAAGCATCCTCTGAAGTCATTTTAGCCCAGGTGATGGATGCTATTGAGCAAAGTAAAGCTTACATGATGCAAGGTGCTCACCATTGGGAAACAATAGATAAATGATGCTGGGCTCAAAAACCGGGAAAGGAGGCAGGCTCTATTCTTTTACAAACAAGGCTTTCAATTCCAGGGCATCATCGGGTTTCATTTTTCCACCCAATATCAACCTTAACTGCCGTCTCCTTAATGCCCCCTCAAATAATTTTTTCTCTTCGTCGGTTTCAGGAATTAATTGCGGCACGGGGCGTGGGCGGATACTTGAATCCAGTGCGACAAACGTATAGTATGCTTCGTTGCTTTTGTACTTATATTGTTGAATATGATCCTCGCCCCAAACTTTTAAATGAATTTCCATGGAGGTATTAAAAGCCCTTGTTACCCTTGCTTCAATGTGAACGGTATTTCCGATTCTAACAGGATTCTCAAAAGAGATATTATCTACAGAAGCGGTAACAACGTGTCCATTGCAATGTTTTTGAGCAGCGATCGCTGCCGCTATGTCCATCCAGTACATCAGCCGGCCCCCCATTAAATTTCCGAATACATTTGTATCATTAGGAAGCACTATTTCCGTCATCATTGTAAGGCTTTCGGATGGTTTTTTTACATTCATCTTATAAATTTTTCATAAAGGTACGTTGCAGTTATGAGTTCAGGGTTTCGAGTCAATGCAAGTTCAGAGTCAATTCAAGTTATGAGCCGCGAGCCTTGAGCTACGAGGTATGAGGACTGGGTTCGGAAAATCAGAAATCAAAAAATCAGAAATCAGACATCCGAATTACGAGTGTCGGAGTGGCGGATGGGAGGACAAATTTTTCATTATTCATTTTTCTTTTTTCATTTCCCTCTGCGCTACCTTTGCCAACGTTAAAATTTCTCCATGGATCCAACTCCCGTTATTTCTTTTGACAATACTGAAAATGCATTTGCTTATAAATCGGACAGGGAACTAAAAAAAGCTCAATTTCTTTTTAAATGGATGCGCTACGCATGGCTTGTCAGACTAGGCGTCCGAATCACTCCCTGGGCAATCCGAAGCGGACTGCCGGTAAAAGGGCTTATTCGGAACACTATTTTTAAGCAATTTGTCGGTGGAGAAACATTGGAACAAACCGCTCCCGTTGCAAAGAAACTTGGGGAGTACGCTGTCCAGATAATTTTAGATTATGGAGTTGAAGGAGGGCATAGTGAAACAGCATTTGATCATGCAACAGACGAATTTATCAGGGTGATTAATTATGCAGGCACACAGCCCAATATCCCTTTCATGAGCGTGAAGGTCACCGGTATCGCCAGGTTTGAGCTATTACAAAAACTGGATCAATCTGTTGAAGAAAATGCGGGGTCTCTCATGAAGAGATTTGCGAAGGCCCTTGAAGCCCTGTCACCCGAAGAAAAGGCCGAATGGGAGCGAATTCAAAACAGGTTGGCTCTTATTTGCAAAACTGCTGCTGAAAAGAATGTAGGAGTGTTTATAGATGCCGAAGAAACCTGGATCCAGGATCCTGTAGATGTAATGACCATTTTGATGATGGAGCAGTTCAACAAAACCAACGCCGTAGTATATAATACTTTGCAATTGTATCGTCACGACAGATTGCAGTTTTTGAAAGACTCCCACGAAGCGGCCTTACAGAGAAATTTTATTTTGGGTGCCAAATTGGTTCGGGGGGCTTATATGGAAAAAGAAAGAAGACGGGCGGAAAAAATGAAATATCCATCCCCGATCCAACCTGGAAAAGAAGAAACCGACAGGGATTTTAATGCTGCTATCCAATTCTGTATCGATCATCTTGATCATATTTCATTGGTCGTTGCTACCCACAATGAATACAGCAATCTTTTCACCACACAATTACTTCTTCAAAAGAACCTTCCGCTCAATCATCCACGCATTCACCTGTCACAATTATTTGGAATGAGTGATAATATCACTTTCAACCTGGCAATAGCAGGATGTCATGTAAGTAAATACCTTCCATTTGGTCCGATCAAAGACGTTATTCCATACCTGATGCGCCGTGCTGAAGAGAACACATCGGTAAAGGGACAAACAGGAAGAGAATTAGGGCTCCTGAAAAAAGAAATTCAACGTAGGAGATTATAGGGTAGAAGGTGGAAGGTAGTAGGTAATAAGTAATACGTAATAAGTAATAGGTAATAGGTAGCAGGTTTTATGTATAAAACGTAAAACTTAGTACTTATAACTTACAACTTTAAAACTCTCTTGAAAAAATATCATGAAAAAAATTTTCATTCTGATTCTTGCTCTACTCTTAATAAGCACTGGTTCTTATTCACAAACTTTTCGTGAACGAACTAAAGAGCGAAGGCAGGCACGATCAGCAGACAAACCAGGAACATCCGATCTTACACCACCCGATTATAGTGATTTATTCTTTTGGGCCGCCCATCCCGCAAAATGGGACTACAGTGACAGTATTCCGTCATTTTTAAAAAATGAAGCCCGCGACAGCAGCGTTGATGTTTTCTTTTTACACCCTACCACATATACTAAAGATTTTCAAAATTCAAACATGAATGGTGATGTCAATGATTCCGCATTAAATCATCAAACGGATATCACCACCATCCTGTACCAGGCATCTGTATTCAATGGAAGCTGCCGTGTTTTTGCACCAAGATACCGGCAGGCTCATCTCAAGGCATATTTCCAGGAAGGGAGTGACCGCTCCAGGAAGGCATTTGACCTGGCCTATAATGACCTGAAAAATGCGTTTCAATATTATCTTGATCATTGGAATCATGGAAGGCCAATAATCATTGCGGCACATAGCCAGGGGTCGATGCATGCAGTCCGTTTGCTCCAGGATTTTTTTGATGGCACGGCATTGCAAAAACAATTGGTTTGCGCCTATGTAGCAGGCTGGCACTTAAAAAAAGATGACTTCAAGCACCTGCCTTTTGGTAATTCTCCAAGCCAAACAGGTTGCGTTGTCGGTTGGCGAACTTATAAAAAGGATAAGGAAGACTTCCTGGTAAAGAGAGAAAATGGAAATTCACTTTGCGTGAACCCGGTAAGCTGGACAACTGACAATAACTGGACGCCAAAAGAAATGCACAAAGGGGCCGTTGGAAAAGATTTCAATAAACTTATAGCCAAAAAAATAAGTGTTGCTATTGCCCCAGGCACAAATATCTTATGGGTAGAAATTCCCGACGATATTGAGCAGGGATCTGGTTTGGCTTCAAGATTGGGAAATTTTCATATTGCTGATTATAATTTGTTTTGGATGGATATAAGGGCAAATGTGAAACAGCGTATTGCTGCGTATTTTAAACATTGAATAATTTTTCAATTCACAGGTTTCTAACACCCATTTTTCACCGGCATTTGCCACTAGCCTTTTTCCTAACTTGCACTCATGCAGCAATATCTTGATCTACTTCAACATATTCTTGATGACGGCGTTGAAAAATCCGACAGAACAGGAACAGGAACGAAAAGTTGTTTTGGCTACCAGATGAGATTTGATCTTCAGAAAGGATTCCCCCTTGTTACTACAAAAAAACTTCATTTAAAAAGCATCATTTATGAGTTGCTTTGGTTTTTAAAGGGCGAAACCAACATCAGGTACCTCGAAGAAAATGGGGTCAGAATCTGGGACGAATGGGCAGATGAGCATGGAGAGTTGGGTCCCGTTTATGGAAAACAATGGCGCAATTGGGAAGGTGCAAATGGCAAATTCACCGACCAGGTCAGCGATCTTATAAAGCAAATAAAAACGAATCCTGATAGCCGTCGATTAATAATAAGTGCGTGGAACGTTACAGATCTTCCAAAAATGGCGTTGATGCCCTGTCATGTGCTTTTCCAATTTTACATAGCACGAGGAAAATTAAGCTGCCAGCTATACCAACGGAGTGCTGATGTATTTCTTGGTGTTCCTTTTAATATTGCTTCTTATTCTTTGCTTACCATGATGATTGCACAGGTTTGCGATCTTGAATTAGGCGATTTCATACATACGTTTGGTGATGTACATATTTATAGTAATCATATGGAACAGGTGAAACTTCAGTTAAGCAGGTCTCCTTTTCCCCTACCGGAAATGAAATTAAACCCTTCAATAAAAAATATTTTTGATTTTAAATTTGAAGATTTCAACCTGGTAAATTATCAATCACACCCTGCCATAAAAGCTCCTGTAGCCGTGTGAAGGCAATATCACTGGCGGAAGTGGCCGGATCATTCAAAAAATTAAATAGTAGTTTCGTTTGACTACAAACATTTTAAATTCTCATTAAAGTTCCCTGGTATGACGATCTCCTTCATCGCAGCCGTTTCGGAAAATAATGTTATTGGAAAGGATAATAAACTTCCGTGGTGTTTGCCAACGGATATGAAATATTTCAAGAATGTCACCTGGGGCCTGCCGGTCATTATGGGTCGCAAAAGTTTTGAATCGCTCGGCAAACCTTTAAAGGGAAGGAAGAATATTGTTATCACCCGGAATAAAGAATGGGTGGCAGATGGGGTAGAGACTGCGCGAAGTATTGACCAGGCGATTACGCTTGCTTCTCAATCTGACGCAAAAGAACTTTTTATCATTGGAGGAGCTGAAATTTTTCAGGCGGCGCTGCCTTCTGCAGACAGGATCTATTTAACCCTTGTACACGGAAACTTTGAAGGAGACGCGTTTTTCCCTGAATTTAAAAAAGAAGACTGGAGCTTGATCAGCAATCGTGACTGTGGCCCGGACGAAATGAATTCCTATCCGCTATCCTTCCAGGTTTGGGAAAAGAAACACGCTGATTCACCAGGGGCACAATAATGATACTCCTTCAGTAGTTTTTGAAATGACTTGAAAAACTATTTCAATATTTATATGAGCTCTTTAGCAGGATATTTTTTTTCAAAATCATTATCTTCAAAAAACCCCTTTTGGGGCCAGGGGTATGTATTCTTCATTTGAACTTGCTTTTAAATATCTTAATTATTATGCTGCCGCTTCCAATGGGAAAGGACATGGCATGCATTCTCCATTCGTATTTGAGTTCATAACAAAGGTTCTGAATGACAAGGAAAATTATGGTGATTATGAAAAGGTGGAAGGGCTCCGTAAAAAAATAATACAGGACAGATCAATTCTTACGATCGAAGATTACGGAGCTGGTTCATCTTCACACAGAACTAATCAGCGATCTGTTGGAGCTATTGCAAAACGTGCCTTGAAATCAAAAAAATACGGCCAGCTTTTATACCGCATGGTGCGCCATTATCAGCCGGATACGATTATTGAATTGGGTACCTCTTTAGGAATCACTACTGCGTACCTGGCGATGGCCAACCCTGCAGCAACGATCATAACGCTGGAAGGGGCAAGTAGCATTGCAGATATTGCCAAAGAACATTTTAAAAACCTGGACCTTGAAAATATAAACCTTGTTGGGGGTAATTTTGATTATACCTTGCCGACTGTTCTTTATCCATTGCGCCGTGTTGACCTGGCTTTTATTGATGGGAATCATCGCCGGGAACCAACAGAAAATTATTTTCATTGGCTGTTGGAAAAATCTGATTCACGATCCATCTTTATTTTTGATGATATTCACTGGAGCCGGGAAATGGAACAAGCGTGGAATGGCATTAAGATGCATCCTTCGGTTCAATGTTCGGTTGACCTGTTTTTTTTAGGGATCGTTTTTTTCAGGGAGGAGTTCAAAGAAAAACAGCATTTCTGTATTCGATTCTGAAAAAGTATGTTCATGCGATTGATCTTTTTTATTTTTTCAATTTTCTTTTTTTCGATCCTTCATGCGCAGGATCTGAATGAATACAAAAAGGAGACTTTTATAAAAGGAGACGAGGATCTTCCTTACCGGATTCTTTATCCCTTGAAATTTGAGCCAGCGAAGAAATACCCGGTTCTTATTTTTTTGCATGGAGCTTTTGAAAAAGGAAATGATAACGAAGCGCAACTGGAAATAGGGGGCCATTTTTTTCTTGTTGACTCTAACCGTAATGGTTTTCCCGCTATAATTATCTTTCCCCAGTGCCCGCTGAATGACCTTTGGGCCTATTTTGAAACAGAACTTGATTCTGCGGGCCAGGTAAAACGGGCAATATTTCCTTTTCGTAAAGAACCAACAAGGGTCACGTTTTTATTAAAACAACTGCTTGATAGTTTCAGGACCCTATCATTTGTTGATGATAAAAGAATCTATATCGGTGGGTTGTCGCAGGGAGGTATGGGCGTCTTTGATATGGTGGCGCGGTACCCGGAAATATTTGCTGCCGGGTTTCCAATCTGCGGAGCAGGTAAAGCTTCCACCTCGGGCAAATTTGCAAAGCAAACCGCTCTATGGATCTTTCATGGCGGGGATGACGATGTGGTACCTGTTTATTTTTCGCGGGAATTTTACCATAAACTCAAAAAACTTGGAGCGGATGTTCGGTACACAGAATATCCGGGCGTCAGGCACAATAGCTGGGTCAACGCATTCAAAGAAAAGGACCTGCTGCCCTGGCTCTTCAGTAAATCAAAAAAAGATGAATCAATTTTGAAATGAGTCTTATCAATTTTCTGACACAAAATTTTGTTTACCTTGGAAACTTTTAATAAATGCTATGACGATCGGAGTTTTAAAAGAACCTTCCTATGAAACCAGGGTTTCCTTGCTTCCTGAAGCTGTAGGAGTGCTGGTAAAAAAAGGAATTACTCTACTAGTTGAAAATAATGCGGGAGAAAAAGCTTTTGCTGATAATGAGCAATACCAAAATATTGGAGCGGAAATAAAAAGCAGGATTGATGTTTTGAAATCTTCTGATATTGTTTTAAGTATTCATCACCCTGAAACAGCAGATACCGGTTATCTTGCTTCACGTATTCTTATTGGAACTTATTTTCCGCTGTACGACAAACCACTTATGCAACAGTGGGCTCAAATTGGAATCACTACGTTCTCATTAGATATGTTACCCCGCACAACGCGAGCCCAGACAATGGATGTATTAAGCTCGCAAGCGAATATTGCAGGATATAAGGCGGTTCTCGAAGCAGCAAATTTATATTCACGATACTTTCCAATGTTCATGACTGCAGCAGGGACCATTATACCGGCAAAGGTTTTGATCCTTGGCGCGGGAGTAGCCGGTCTCCAGGCAATTGCTACTGCAAGACGGCTGGGAGCTGTAGTAGAAGTATTTGATACAAGGCCAGCAGTAAAAGAAGAAGTAATGAGCCTTGGTGCAAAATTCGTCCAGGTAGAAGGGGCGGCTGATGCAAGCAAGGCAGGTGGTTACGCGGTGGAACAAGCTGAAGAGTATAAAAAAAATCAGCAACTGCAAATTGCTGCAAGTATCGCCAAAGCCGATATTGTGATCACTACCGCACAGATTCCGGGTAAAAAGGCCCCTATATTAATTACGGAAGAGATGTTGAAACATATGCGTAACGGTTCTGTTGTTATGGATTTAGCAGCAGCAACCGGGGGCAATACTCCTTTTACAAAAAATAATGAAACCGTGAAGTATAATGGCGTAAGTATTGTCGGCAACGGCAATTTGCCCGCCACTATGCCCAGTGATGCAAGCAAGCTGTATGGTAAAAATATTTTGAATTTTTTGATGCTGATCATAAATAAAGAAGGGCAAACTAATTTGAATTGGGAAGATGATCTTGTAAAAGGCAGTTGTATCACACACAATGGTGAAGTGGTGAACGAAAAAATCAGGGATATCAAGCAATGAAAATTGAATATTTTTTATGAATTATATGTTGTCATGGGTAACCGCTAACCAGCAAATGATCTACATCGTCATCCTGATGATATTTGTAGGCATTGAAGTAATAGGCCATGTGCCCAGCGTTTTGCATACACCGTTGATGAGTGGAGCTAATGCTATTCATGGAGTTGTTGTTATTGGTGCTATCATCGTAATGGGCAAAGCCGAATCCGATAACTACCTGGCATTGATATTAGGTTTTCTTGCAGTTATATTGGGAACACTGAATGTTGTCGGTGGGTTTGTCGTTACCGACAGGATGCTGGAAATGTTTAAGAAGAAGAAAAAATAGAAGGGAGATTCTGAGCATAAAATTGATTAAGAGGAAATATGGAAATTAACATACTTACCATTTGCTATTTGATCGGGTCAGTGACTTTTATTATAGGGCTGAAAATGCTTTCTCATCCTGAAAAAGCGAGAAGAGGAAATTTGATTGCCGCCGGAGGAATGATCATCGCTATTCTTGGAACCATTTTTCTATATCGTGATGATGCAGGAAATAAACTCCACAACTACGTTTGGATCTTCGGTGGGATCATCATTGGTGGAACGATCGGGACTCTCGCGGCAAAAAAAGTAAAGATGACTGCGATGCCTGAAATGGTAAGTATATTTAACGGCATGGGTGGAGCTTGCGCTGCAATTATATCCGCCCTGGAATTTTATCATATTTACAGAACCAACAGATCACTTGATTCCACATACTTTTCTGATGTTTCATCGATTGGACAATATTTAACCATTATTGCCGGAGCTATTATTGGAACCATTTCCTACACCGGAAGTATTATTGGTTGGGGCAAGCTGAGTGGTAAGATCAAAGATTTTTCTTTTAAGGGTCAGCATATTTTCAACCTGCTTGTTTTTGGGATTATGATTGCGCTGGCAGTGTACACCTATAATGCAAACATCAAGATTGCGATCATCCCACTTTTTTTGACGGGCCTGTGCGCTTTTATTTACGGGATATTATTTGTGATGCCTATCGGTGGCGCTGATATGCCTGTGGTGATCTCTCTTTTGAATTCTTTTACAGGCGTAGCTGCTGCATGCGGCGGATTTTTATACAACAATAAGGTGATGCTTACAGGTGGTATTCTTGTTGGTGCTGCGGGCACACTCCTTACCATCTTAATGTGCCGGGCCATGAACCGATCCCTCGCAAATGTACTGATCGGTTCATTTGGAGGAGGAGGCGGTGCTGCCGGTGCAAAAGTGCAAACGGGCGCTTATAAAGAAATCACGTTGAGCGATGCGGCGGTTGTAATGGCGTATGCGCATAAAGTAATGATCGTTCCTGGTTATGGATTGGCTGTGGCCCAGGCCCAGCATGCCTGTCATGACCTTGAAAAATTATTGAATGAAAAAGGAGTTGATGTAAGGTATGCCATCCATCCTGTAGCGGGTCGCATGCCCGGTCACATGAATGTGTTGCTCGCCGAAGCGGACGTGAGTTATGATAAGTTGGAAGAAATGGAAACCGCCAATGAAGAATTTCCTTCAACAGATGTCGTGTTGATATTAGGGGCGAATGATGTGGTGAACCCCGCTGCAAAAACGGATCCTTCTTCTCCTATTTATGGGATGCCTATTCTTGATGTGGAACTGGCCAGGACCATCATCGTAAACAAACGCAGCATGAAGCCTGGATATGCCGGAATTGAAAATGATCTTTTCTTTTTTAAAAAAACTTCCATGCTTTTTGGCGACGCAAAGAAAGTGCTGCAGGACCTGATCGCGGCGATAAAGCAATTATAAAATTTGCTTTAAAGAGATTGAACCCCATATTTTCTCTGGTATGCAATCAGAAATGCGATCACCTCGCTGTATGATCTTTTGCCACCTGGTTGATTATTAGCCTGCAGGTATTTTCCATACACCCACATTATTATTGGCTCGATAGGGTTTTTATATTTTTTAAAAAACGCCCTCAGGTCTTCGTAATCCTTTTTTACCTGTGGATGTAAGGAGTCTAAATATTTCTTTGCCCTTATCGAATCATATGCATAGAGTTCATTGATACTGTAATTGTACATATCAAAATAAACTGAATACCGGAAAACGGGGGAAGGATGCAAACGGCAAGCAAGAAAACCAGCAAAATTGGCTTCATTCTCTTTTCCATAACCGACCTGGTGACCTATTTCATGGCAGGCAACAAAAGGTTGCACAAAAACAGGAACCGTCGTATTTACCTGCCCCTCACCGGAGAAAGGATTGTAGTACCCTTCGAAGCCAAAAATATTTCCCGCATAGCTATAGAGTGATGGCTTTATGGATCCTGGCTGGTAGGATAAAAAAGAATATTGGATGCTGGCTAATTTGTAGGCCTCATAACTTTCATGAAAAAGATTCCGCTTTTTGTAAAATGAATCTCTTTGGCCCGTCCTGAGTTCAGAAGCATAATAATTTAGTCTTTGTTCCAAAATGTTTGTGAGCGTATCCAGTTCTTTTACTGTGTAAGCACTCATTTTTAAATCCAATTGCCTGGCTATTCCTTTCCTGCTATAGTTGAGGCCCCAGAGAAGGTAAAAGAAAACATAGAGTAAAAGGATGAAGAATATCACTTTCTTCAGTCCAATTAAAAAATGATGGCGATTTAATTTTCTTTGAAATAAAAGTTTTAATACCCGCCAGGCATTTATGATGGCAAAAAGGATTAAAAACCCATAAAAAAGATCCCCGATGCTGAATGGGATCCAACCCAGCAAAAACCGCTGAATTTTTGAGATAATAGGGTAGAGGCCATTAGAATAGTACCCCTCAATAAAGCCCGGATAAAGGGAAGATAACTTTATCAGGATGACGAATAAAACTAACAAAAGCCAACTCCAGAATTTCATTATTTTAGGCATCACCGATGTCCGAAATGGTTTCAAGCGTTCAAAGTTTAAATATCTTCAGAATCACGGCATTAAATTAGATGAAAGGCTTAAATTAAATCAAAATCAGGGGTAATTTTTACAATTTATCCCCTACCTTTGCATCCCTCCGAATTAGTCCTCCGGGAACTGAATTTTTGGACAAAAGCTGAAAGATGAGCCACAGAAGGGAATACGAGATAGCGTTTGTGGGGCTAAAACCTGGAATCCATGAGTTCAGCTATGAAATCGGGGATAAGTTCTTTGATGAATTTCAGCAGCAGGACTTCAAAAACTGCAGGGCCCAGGTAAAACTGGCACTTGATAAGAAAAATGGATTTATGTTGCTGAAGTTTGAGTTGGGTGGAACATTGGAAGTAACTTGCGACAGGTGTAATAACAATTTACCGTTAGATCTTTGGGACGAATACAACATCATCGTGAAGATGGTTGAGGAATCGGAACTGATGAATGAGCAGGAGGAAGATCCGGATGTGTATTATATCAGTCGGGGCGAAAGTCATATAAACGTAGAAAATTGGATTTACGAGTTTATAAACCTGAGTATTCCCATGCACAAGACGTGCAACTTTGAAAACATGGATGGCCCCTGGTGCAATAAAGAAGCATTGGATATGCTGAAAAAACTGGCAGCGGATAAAGAAAAAAAAGAGAACCCGATCTGGAAGGGATTGGAAAAATTCAAAGATCTTGAGAACTAGATAGATATTAAAAAATCATAAAATCATTTATTAAGAATTTAATTTGTTGAGATATGCCAAATCCGAAACGCAGACATAGTCAGCAGAGAAGCGCTAAACGTAGAACACACTACAAGGCGTATGCTGCCACACTTAGCACTGATGGTGCAACAGGGGAAACTCATGTACGCCACAGGGCCCACTGGAGTGAAGGTAAGCTGTACTATAAAGGCAGACTGGTTGCCGATAAAACAGCTGAAAAGAAATAAGACCTGAAAACGGGGTCATTCTTTATTAAATTCCAAATTCCAACTGAAAATTTTATTGGGATTTGGAATTTGAATTTTAAAATTGCGCATGAATATCGGGATAGATATAATGGGTGGCGATTTTGCACCTTTGGAACCGCTGAAGGGTGTTTTACAATATATTTCCGACTCCAATGGTCTTGCTCATATTACCCTGGTAGGTGATGAATCGCAGATAAAAAACCTGGTAGCGCAATTAAAAATTTCTTCAGAACACATTACTATCGTTCATGCAGACCAGGTGATTGGTATGGATGAATCTCCAACCAAAGCATTAAAGGAAAAACAAAAATCTTCAATTTCTATCGGGTTTCATTTGCTGGCGTCGGGAAAAATTGATGCCTTCGTCAGTGCGGGCAATACCGGGGCGATGCTGGTGGGGGCCTTATTTACTATTAAGGCTATTGAAGGAGTGATAAGGCCAACCATTTCCAGTGTAATTCCAAGGGAGAATGGCAAGACGGGACTGATACTTGATGTTGGGTTGAATGCGGATTGTAAGCCCGAACAGTTAAATCAATTTGCTGTGATGGGATCAGTATATGCCCAGCAGATTTTAGGAATTGAGAGCCCACGCGTGGCACTATTAAATGTAGGCGAAGAAGAGGGCAAGGGAAATATTCTGGTGCAGGCTACTTATCCCCTCCTCAAAGAAAACAAACACATCCATTTTATTGGCAATATAGAAGGCCGCGATATTTTAATGGACAAAGCCGATGTAATGATCTGTGAAGGGTTTACCGGGAATGTGGTTCTAAAAATGGCGGAATCATTATATGAAGTAAGCGAAAGACAAAACCTCAGGCATGAATATTTTGATCGCTTTAATTTTGAAATATACGGGGGCACTCCCGTGCTGGGTGTTGCAAAACCCGTGATCATTGGTCATGGAATTTCCCATGCAAAGGCGTTTATGAATATGATCTTCCTGGCGCAAAAAATGATTGAGAAAGACCTTATGAATAAGATGAAGAAGGAATTGGAACCATGAGCTGTAAGAATTAGATGGCTTTTCTAAAAATAAAAATACTTCAATAATTTTCAGCCATAATATCAGGTGAATGTTAAGAATCACAACGCTTTTGCTTTTCGTGCAATTATCACTTACAGGCTTTTCGCAAACTGATTCTGTCATTTACTCCCCGGTACAATCTAAGTTCACATTTGATTGGGGTAATAATTTAACAACTCTTCTTTTAACTCAATACGGGCCGCGAACCGAGATCGTAATGATCCATTTGCATGATAATGAAAGTGCTTCTGCAAAGGCTGCAAAAAAAGTATTGGAAAGAACAGGCGGTCTGCTGATACAGGTCCAGAACAAAGAAAAGAGATTGATGCATTTTAAAAAGAGTGGAAAAAGTTTTTTGTTTGATCCCAACCGGATATTCACGCCTGCTGGGATTCGACAAAATTTGCGTTTTTTGAACAATCATGTTACTTCTGCAGCCCTGAGCTCCGTAAAGGCTTTTTCTGCATTTATTCTTCAGAAAATTCCTAATTCCGCAACGATCCTTATAGCACTTCACAATAATAATAACGGAAAATATTCTATCAATAGTTACAGGGGAAATGGCAGCCATAAAAAAGATGCCTCCATGGTATATGCAAACAAAAAGAATGATCCTGATAATTTTTTCATCGTAACCGACAAACAGTTGTTTAAAAAATTAAAGGCAGAGAAGTACAATGTGATCCTTCAAAATAACGCAAAGGCAAAGGATGACGGCTCCTTGAGTGTTTATTGCGGCAAGATAAAAATAGGCTATGTAAACGTAGAGGCCGAACAGGGAAGCATGGAAGAACAGGTGAGAATGCTTCGCAGCCTAAGAGCTTTCGTAAAGTGATTTAAAGAATTCCGATTCTCAAAAAGAATATAAACATCCTGGAAATATATATTTCTTTTTATATTTATTTTTCTACCTTTCAATTTCTTCCTCCTATTTAAGCTCCTTCCTCAAATTATTCATCTTAAAAACCACACCATGAGAAAGTTTTTATTGCTTTTGTTACTTATTCCCATATTTGGAATAGGCCAAACAAAAAATGTTATTAATTCCACAAGGGTTTTCGCAAAATCTGACAAAGTCCTGGAGTTTGAAAAAGCCCTGGCTGCCCATGCCCAAAAATATCATTCGGGTGATTGGAAATGGAGGGTTTTTGAAATTCAAACAGGACCTGATGCCGGCGGATACCATATTACTGAAGGGCCGTCAAGCTGGGACGCGATTGATTCAAGAGGTAATCTCGGAACGGAGCATAACAATGACTGGAATAAGAATGTCGCAATCTACCTTACCGACAGACTTGAAGAAACATACTCTGTTTTTGTGGATTCATTGAGCACCGTTGCGCTGACAAATTATTCAGATAAGATTATTTTGACTCACATTTACCCAAAACCGGGAATGATAGGTGGGCTTACTGGTCTTGTCCAAAAACTGAAAAAAGTATGGACAGATGGGAATGAGACGGTAGCTGTTTACCAGGCGGTCGCTTCCGGGGATCCACAAATTATTACCTCTACAAGATTGAAAGAGGGATTGAAAGAATTAGCTAGCGGATACAGAAAACCAATGGCAGAAAGATATAATGCAGCTAATGGCGCTGGTTCCTGGGATGTTTACCAGTCAGATTATTCAAAATATGTTGAAAAACGTTGGTCCGAATTACTTTTTTACAGGGCTGACCTAAGTTCAAAATAATTTTCAGAAAGGGCTCCGGGCAATAATAATGCAGGAGCCTTTTTGTTTTTAAAATTTTGGTAGATTTCGATTACAGGCTTTCTATTATCATAGCGCTTGCACCTCCGCCTCCATTACAAATTCCTGCAGCACCGTACTTGCCCTTATTTTGTTTCAGCACATTGATAAGAGAAACAATGATCCTCGCTCCGCTGGCTCCCAGTGGATGACCAAGAGAAACAGCTCCTCCATTTACATTAACTTTTGAAGGATCGAGGTTCATCAATTTAATATTTGCCAGTCCTACAACACTGAATGCTTCATTGAGTTCGTAATAGTCAATATCACTCATTTTTAAGCCGGCTTTTTTTATGGCCCTGGGCACCGCAATACTTGGAGTGGTTGTAAATTTTTCAGGAGCCTGTTCCGCGTCTGCGTAAGAAATGATTTTTGCAATGGGCTTTAGTCCCAGTTCATCTACTTTTTCTTTACTCATAAGTACAAGCGCGGCGGCCCCATCATTCATAGTACTTGCATTTGCTGCTGTAACGGTACCGTCTTTTCCGAAAGCAGGCTTCAGTCCCGGGATCTTATCAAATTTTACATTCCATGGTTCCTCATCCTTCTCAAATTTTACAGGATCTCCTTTTCGGGAAGGGATTTCAACTGCCACGACTTCATCTTTAAATTTACCCTCACCCCATGCAGTCTGGCTGCGGGTGTAGCTTATAATAGCAAAGGCATCCTGCTCCTCGCGACTTATTTTATGTTCTGTTGCGGTCAGGTCGGCAGCGCAGCCCATAGCATAGCCATGGTAGCAATCAGTCAATCCATCTTTGGCCAGGCCATCGACAAGTTTTGTATCGCCGTATTTATTTCCCCAGCGCATATTCTCAACATAAAAAGGAACTGCACTCATATTTTCCATACCTCCAGCCACTACAATATCAGCATCACCCAATAGAATGCTTTGGGCTCCCTGGGAGATCGCCTTCATTCCACTTGCGCAAACTTTATTTATCGTGGTGCAAATAACAGTATCGGGCAAACCCGCATATATTGCTGCTTGTCTTGCAGGTGCCTGGCCAAGGTTGGCCTGTAATACGCAGCCCATCAGGGCTTCATCAACATCTCCAGGCTTGATGCCAGCTTTTTCAATGGCTGATTTGATAGCCGTGGCTCCTAACCTTGTGGCAGGAATATCCTTCAACGTTCCTCCGAAACTTCCAATCGGCGTCCGGACTGCCGAAACAATAAATACTTCTTTCATCTGCATGTACTTTATTATGCAAATTTAAGAAGAATGGAGGCAGACTCAGGAGGAAGCCATTCGTGTTGGATCGATGATCAAAAAGTTGAATTATTTTGTTGCCTGCATGGCCTTTTTAAAAAATTCACCGGCAGGTGTTAATTCGTAAGTGTCCCAGGATTTAAGCATTGGGGGGCCCCATTCAGGATCAAAAACCCACGCCATCCATCCAATGCCCCTGTCTTCAAGGTATTTTGTGACCTGGTAGCCGTAGTGATTTGGGCCAATGGTATCGCCACTTCGCAAACCAAACCCAATTTCTGTTGCAATGATCGGATAAGTACTGGCTGCGAAACCAAAATCTTCCTCCCATTTCGGTGGCCAGGGTTCCTGCCTTTTGAATGGATAAGGGTGCGTTACATAGCCAATATTTTCCGCATTGATCGGCTCCTCACGCAAAGGAGTAAGGTCATACGCCCAATCAAAGCCAGCAACCAATGGAATTGTTTCTGTATGAAATGCCCTTACCAGGTGAATAATATCTTCATTGATTTTTTTCCACTCAGCCCAGCTGATACTGCCCAATTGTCCGCGATAGGTTGTTGGCTCATTGAATAATTCATAAAATGCAATGGTGTTATTACCACTAAAATGCTTTGCGATCGTCTGCCAGAATTCATAGGTTTCTTTTTGTGTGGTGTTATACATTGGATCCTGGAACAGTTCCATTTTCAGATTGCCGATAGAATGCCAATCAATGATGATATACATACCCAGGTCGGTGCACCACTCTACGGCGGAATCGAGCAGTTGCAAATATTTTGCAGGTGTTCGTTCACGCCAGGCAACGGGATGTACGGGTATCCTGACCAGCATCGTTCCCATTTCTTTCACTTTTTCAAAATGTTTTTTGTTCCAATGTCCCTGGTGTTCGATCTTATCCGGATCTGAAATGGATAGTCCGCGGAACAGGATCGGTTCATTATTAGCATTTACAAACCTGTTTTTGTTTACGTGGATCAGTGGCAGTAATTTGGCTTTGGGATTTTTTTTGGGTTGCTGAGGGTATCCTTCGTTCCACCAGGCGCGATATTTTGTTTTTGTTGTATCCTGTGCGTGAGTATGTGGGGCATAACAAAATAAAAAAAGAAGGATTAAAATCCTGCAGGAAGTTGTAACACGATTATTTTCCATGTTCATAGCAGCGCTAAGTTTTATTCAATGGAAGGTAATAAATGTTTAGAACCGACCTGTTATTTTTTCAATCCCAAAAATCTTAAAATCATTTTTATTCAACATGATTGCTTAAAACCATTTTCAAGATGAAAAAGAACCTGTTTAAAATATTCAAATTAATTTTTGTGGTTGTTGTGACCACAAGCCTGCTTTCCTGGAGTGGAAACAGCAAGCCTTCAAGAGAATATTACCAGTTAACGGTCTATCACTTTAATGATAAAGCGAAAGAAAAAATTCTGGATAGCTTTTTTCAAAATGTGCTCCTGCCTGCACTGCATCGTATGAAAATAACGAATGTTGGTGTTTTTAAATCATGGGCCAACGATACGGTTTCGGATAAAATGATATACCTCTTTATACCCTTTAAATCTTTGGCAGATTTGTCTGATCTTCAGTCAGCATTGAATAAAAACCAGGCATATGTAGAAGCAGGGGAATCCTTTCTCAATGCTGCTTACAAAGATCCTCCTTACACCAGGAAGGAAACTATTTTGCTCCATGCGTTTCCGTTGGCACCCATCATGCAAACACCGGAATTGAATGCCCCCAAAAAAGAAAGGGTGTATGAATTAAGAAGCTATGAAAGTCCGACAGAAGAAAAATTTAAGAATAAAGTGAAAATGTTCAATGATGGAGACGAAATCGGCTTATTTAAAAAACTTCATTTCAATGCAATTTTTTATAGTGAAGTAATCGCGGGAAGTAAAATGCCCAATCTCATGTACATGACAAGTTTTGAAAATAAGGCCGATAGGGAGGAGCACTGGAAAAATTTTGTGAATGATCCTTATTGGAAAAAATTATCAGCAATGCCGGAATATCTGAATAATGTATCTCACATTGATATAAGTTTTTTAGTCCCCGCAGATTATTCAGATTTTTAAGATCCTTTGCATAGAAAATCATTTTTTAAAGGATTTTTTCTAAGTGGAAATCCTTGAATCTACACATGTTATACACGACGTAACCATTTCTCTACATTTTGGGGGTAAGATTCCTCAGGGCTAAACCAGTAATTGGAATGCAATTTGGTTTATAAGGGATAAATTAATCGTTATGATACCCTTTTGGATATTTGGACTAATGATAATGTTTACATTCTATCTCTATTATATTACGTGTTCCCCTGAATCCGGTGTAAAAAAACATGTTTGCAGATTTAGGAGCTGGTGTAAGGATCGATTAGATAACTCCTTTTTAAATTATCTTAAATAGCCCAGGCGCGGCTGATCGTTTATTTGAATAAAAAATGTAACTTTCTTAGACAGGGATTGACGATGAAATTGACGATGAAGATTCACTCAACGAAGAGAATTGAAACACTTGTTAAGAGCGTTTCCTGGATTTTCTAAATTGATTTTATAAGACCAATCCCCAAAAGAAAGGATATGGCACGTAGCCACCACCGCCACAAAAAATATCATCCTCAGAAGCATCATCCAACGGCTACTTCAAAAGCCCGTCGTAGAGGTGGCACCATAGTTTTTATTATTTTTTTAGGGATCTTCGGTTTAGGTATCGGGTACTTTGCTTCGGGTACTATTACAGCAGTTGTAATTGGCGCCGTCATTGGTGGCTTTATAGGTTATGTGATCGGACATAATCTTGATAACCTGGCCAGGAAAAAATGACCCCCTTCCAGCTGCATATATGATCTGAAGTTGAATGGAGCGTCGCAAGGAACGATGCCATATGGATTCAGTTGGTATAAAAAATCATTTACATTCATCTTTTAGAAAATTCATTTTAATTCTTTCTTCAATGAAAAATGAATCCTGTAAATTGAAGCCTGATTGCTCACCAATAAAAATCACTTCTTCATGGGAGATTTCCAGGTAAAGAAACAATCAAAAAAATACGACGCAATAATTATTGGTTCTGGCGCGGGTGGTGGCATGGCCACTTATGTACTTGCTAATGCAGGCCTGAAAGTCTGTCTTCTTGAAGCGGGGCCTATGTATGACCCTGCAAAAAATTCCTGCCAGTTAAAAAATCCCTGGGACTCTCCGCGACGCGGTGCCAGCACAAAATTCCGTCCATTTGGAGATTTTGATGGTTGTTATTGGGGATGGGAAATCGAAGGAGAGCCATACACACAATCACCGGATACAAAATGGGAATGGTGGCGCGCAAGGATGTTGGGAGGCAGAACGAATCACTGGGGAAGGATCTCCCTGCGTTTTGGTCCTAAAGATTTCAAACACAAAAGTATTGATGGCCTTGGGGATGACTGGCCAATAGGATATGAAGATGTAAAACCTTATTATGATAAGATAGAAAGGATGCTGGGTGTATTTGGCACTAATGAAGGCCTGGAAAATGATCCCGATGGAATCTTTCTTCCTCCTCCCAAACCCCGGTTACATGAATTGTTTATTAAAAAGGCGGCAACCGGGATTGGGATTCCAGTTATTCCTTCGCGATTGTCAATTCTTACAAAGAAAATAAATAACGAGAGGGGTCAATGTTTTTATTGTGCCCAATGCGGTCGCAGTTGTAAGGTGTATGCAGATTTTTCAGCTTCATCATGTCTTGTCATTCCTGCATTGAAAACCGGCAACGTGGATCTTGTTACTAACGCGATGGCAAGAGAAGTACTTACCAACAGGGAAGGCATGGCGACAGGCGTTTCCTATGTTAGCAAAGATGATGGACAGGAATACCAGGTGGAAGGACGTACCGTTATTCTTGCTGCGAGTGCGTGCGAGAGCGCGAGGTTGCTGCTAAATTCAAAATCACCACGGTATCCGAACGGTTTGGCAAACTCAAGTAATGTTGTCGGCAAATACCTTCACGATTCTACAGGAGCTGGCATGGGCGGAATTATTCCAGACTTATTTGATCGCAAAAGATATAATGAAGATGGGGTGGGAGGGATGCACGTTTACACTCCGTGGTGGCTTGATAATAAAAAACTTGATTTTCCCCGCGGCTATCATATTGAATATGGCGGCGGTTTCGGAATGCCTTTGTATGGGTTTCAGTGGGGCATTGAAAATTTAAATGGAAGCTATAAAGTAAAAGGAAAACAGAAAGAAGCGGGAGGCTATGGCGCTTCTCTTAAGGAAGATTACCGTTTCTTTTATGGCGCACATGTTGGCATGGCTGGTCGTGGAGAAGCTATAGCAAGAGAAGATAGCTTTTGTGAAATTGACCCTACGGTAGTTGATAAGTTTGGAATTCCTGTTTTACGATTTCATACTACATATAGCGATTATGAAATAAAACAGGCAAAACACATGCATGAAACGTTTACTGAAATTTTGCAGGCCATGGGTGCTGTGCTGACATGGGGAAATGATGATGGGCCGCACAATAATTGGGGATTACATGCCCCGGGAAACATCATTCATGAAGCAGGCACTGTTCGTATGGGCAATGATCCACGCCATTCTGCTTTGAATCAATGGAGCCAGGCACATGAATGTAAAAATTTATTTTGTGTAGATGGTGGACAGTTTGTGAGCCAGGGAGATAAAAATATAACATGGACAATATTGGCCCTGAGTATGAGAGCAAGTGAACACATTGTGGATGAAATGAAAAAACAAAACATTTAAATACCATTGGTATTTGGTGGGTTTGCTATTCATCATCGTTAACTTTAAACGTAATCAGATTATGGATCGTCGAAAATCATTAAAACTTATTGCAACCGGGGCCATTGCTGTCCCTGCTGTAATTGCGGGTTGTAAAGATGAAGACAAAAAGCCTGAAGTGGCCAAAGAACCCCAGTTCAATCTTGATCGGAGTAAAGAAGAAGTGGAATCCGAAAAGAGATTGCTGGCAATGGGAAAATTTTTTACGGATCATGAAATGGCCACTATTACTTTGCTTGCTGATATTATTATTCCAAAAGATGAAGTAAGCGGGAATGCCAGCGATGCCAAGGTGCCGGAGTTCATTGATTTTATAGTATGGGATATGCCGCAACACCAGGTTCCCATGCGTGGTGGCTTGCGCTGGCTGGATATGCAATGCCTGAAGCGCTATGAAAAAACTTTTGTGGATGCTACTCACCAGCAACAAATTGAAATGGTAGATCTTATTGCTTATCCCACCAGGGCAAAGAAGACTCCTGAACTTCAGCCGGGTGTTTCATTTTTTAATCTTATGCGTAATTTAACTGCTACAGGTTTTTATACAACGGAGATGGGTGTAAAAGATGTTGGGTATATTGGTAACACACCTAACCAATGGAACGGGGTTCCGGATGATGTGCTAAAACAATATAAGCTGGCTTATACAGAAAAAGAATTGAAGGAGTGTGTGAGTTTTGAGAAAGCGGGGTAAAAAAAATGACGAAAGCGTAAACCTTCGTCATTCAAAAATTATTTCCTTCCCTTATTGCTTATTTTCAAAATCAAATTTGTGTTGCTCCTGGTACGCCCTGAATGCTTCGGGGTTTCCGTAAGGCCCAACGTATTTAGAAGGACCGAAACCGAGTATTGGCCAGAAAATAATTCCTAATAGAATTAGCCCTGCAGTAAATCCTTCATCATGGCCAAAACTTTTAGAGATCATATTGTAAAGCCATATCACGAAGATGATATTCACCAGCGGTATAAACATTAATAGCGTCCAGATGCCAGGCTTACCGGCGATCTTTGTCATGATATAAATGTTGTAAATAGGAATGATGGCGGCCCATCCAGGTTGACCGGCTTTTACAAAAACTTTCCATTGGGCAGCGATCAGGAAAATGATAATAGCCAGCCAGCAAATAATAAAAACCGGATTAAAAAAGAAAGCGAATTGATTATCGTAATCTTCCATGATAATTGGTTTTGGTGAACTACAATATAAATTTTTTTTTCAGCATTTAAAACTTAAGCCTGGAAACGAAGACCCTTCGTATAAATACAGGTATAAATTCAATTATTATTAACCGGGTCAATAAAACTGTCCTGGCGGCATCAAAAAGGACATCAGCAGGCGTTGAAACAAAAATATGTTCAAAAATTTCAGATCAATGTTATTAACCAAAATTTACGGAACGTTTTTTTAATTAACAGTTGTTAATAATTAACTTTAGGAAGTTAAAGATTTAATCAGTTATTTTAGTTGACAGACATCATTCCGGCAAATAGAATCAATTGAATCCCGGTAGCGAACCGTATAACGTTAGCGGCAATATGAAAACTTAAATTGAACCGAATTGACAGACACGATCATCAACCTTGAAACCGTAAACCCTATTGAGTTTTTTGGAGTAAATAACGGCAAGCTCGACATCCTCAAAAAGAAATTCCCACTCTTAAAGATTCTTTCCCGCGGCACCCAACTTAAATTAAGTGGCGCTCCTGAACAGGTGGAAAATGCGAAGGAAAAAATTCATCTCATTGTACAATATCTTGAGCGCAACGGGCACATGAGTGAGAATTATTTCGAGCAGATCCTCGGTGGAGACGATGCTGAAACCATAGACCATTTTATTGAACGGAATCCAAATGATATTTTGGTTTTTGGTCCAAATGGTAAAAGCGTTCGAGCAAGAACAGCTAACCAGAAAAAACTCGTACAGCAGGCTGAGAAAAATGACATTGTTTTTGCTATTGGTCCCGCAGGAACAGGAAAAACTTATACTGCTGTTGCCCTTGCGGTAAGGGCTTTAAAGAATAAGCAGGTAAAGAAGATCATTTTAACCCGTCCTGCAGTAGAAGCTGGTGAGAACCTTGGATTTTTGCCAGGCGATCTTAAAGAAAAAATTGACCCTTACTTACGGCCTTTATATGATGCTCTTGATGATATGATACCTGCAGACAAGCTGGGTTATTATATGAGCACCCGGACGATTGAGATCGCACCACTTGCCTATATGCGCGGTCGTACACTGGACCATGCCTTTATTATTCTTGACGAAGCTCAAAATGCCACCGATCTTCAATTGAAAATGTTTTTGACACGTATCGGTGGCAATGCGAAAGCTATTATTACCGGCGACGTTACCCAGGTCGATCTGCCTCGCAATCAACGAAGCGGGTTGCAAACCGCGGTGCGTATTTTAAATAATATTGATGGCATCGCTCATATTGAATTGGATGAAGATGATGTTGTCCGCCACAGGTTAGTAAAATCGATATTGAGAGCGTACGAGAAAGAAAGAAAAGAAGACGAGAAGAAATACGAACAAAAATAATAATCAGACATCCTGGAAGTAATTTGGTAACCCTGGTCGGCTTATCCAATCCAGCCAATAATAATTTTCCTCATTTAAAGGCTGAGGTAATAATCTTTCAGCAATTCTTTGAATTTATCTGTGTATTGCTGGCGATCATCACAGATTGAAAGCTCCTTAACGGCTTCTGTTTCATTTTCATTTTCCCTGTTCATTTTGCCCTTGATCATCATCCTGAAATACTCATGTTGTGTTGATTGTTTTACAAGCGTGATCTTCGAAAGAAAAAGGGTTCGCTCTTTTAGATATTGCCTGATATCATTATTTCTTTTGAAAGGAAGTAAAAGATAAAAAACACCGTCGGGACAAAGATTTGCCTTTATAATATCCAGGATTTCTTCCAGGACCAGGCCTGAGTCGTGATGGGCTATATTCTTTTTTTCATTTGAGGATATTATTTCATTTTCATAAAATGGCGGGTTACTGATAATGAGATCATACTTCTTTGTAAGAATGAATTTTTTTATATCTGCATTAATCACATGGATCCTTTCTGAAAATGGGGAAGCCCCTATATTTTCTTTGGCTTGCTGATACGCATCACTATCTATTTCTACTGCATCAATAATGGCATGGCTGTTTTTTTGTGAATACATAAGGCCTAATAAGCCGGTGCCCGTTCCAATATCAAGTACATTTTTAAGTTCTTGTTCTTCATTTTTATCTTCACTCGCTATCCAGGCTCCAAACAAACATCCATCGGTTGTTACTTTCATGGCGCACCGATCCTGGTGAATGGTAAATTGTTTGAATTTAAAATACGAATTGGACATAATTTAGTTCTTGATAATAGCTCGCAGCTCAAAGCTCGTAGCTGATAATTCATAACTGATAACTGATAACTCCTAACTCGCAACTTGTATTGACTCTTAACTCTTAACTCACTGTTCACAGTTTGTATTGACTCTGAACTCCAAACTCGAAACTCGCAGCTCACAGCTAATAGCTCGCAGCTTTCCCTCACCATTCCGCCCTTGCACTAGCCGTAACAGACATCTCTGCAAAATCTTTCTCAAGAAATTTATAAAAGGCTGTTATAGCGATCATCGCTGCATTGTCTGTACAATATTCAAAAGCCGGAATAAAAGTTTTCCAATTATTTTTCCTGCCTGTTTCCTCAAAAGCTATCCGCAAGCCGCTGTTGGCCGAAACTCCACCCGCAAGACAAATATTTTTGATCCCTGTTTCGAGCGCTGCTCTTTTTAATTTATTCAACAAAATCGTAATGATCCTTTGCTGTATGGAGGCACAGAGATCCGCAAGATTTTCGTCAATGAATTTTTTTTGTTCTTCGGGGGATGCTATTTTTTCCGGCTTGTACACATGGCTTTTGCCTGCATTTTGCAAAAAATAAAGAATAGAAGTTTTTAGCCCACTGAAGCTGAAATTTAATCCAGGTATTTGCGGTTCAGGGAATAGAAATTTTTTTGGATCTCCTGGCTGTGCATATTTATCGATCAATGGACCACCGGGATATGGAAGACCCATAAGCTTTGCCGATTTATCAAATGCTTCACCCGCGGCATCATCAATGGTCTCGCCGATCACTTTCATGTTTATGGGAGACTCGCATAAAACAATTTGAGTATGACCACCGCTTACCGTCAAGCATAAAAAAGGAAAACCCGGCTTTGGATCATCGATCAGGTTTGCCAGTACATGAGCCTGCATATGATGGACTGCAATCAGTGGTTTATCCAATGCAAGAGCAAGAGATTTTGCAAATTGACTTCCAACCAACAGGGAGCCAATCAATCCGGGTGATTGGGTAAAAGCAAAGGCATCGATGGATGATAATTGAGTGCCGGCATCCACCAGTGCACTGGTAACTACCGGAATGATATTTTGCATATGAGCCCGGCTGGCAAGTTCAGGAACAACGCCTCCATATTTTTCATGAACGGATTGGTTAGCGATGACGTTTGAAAATATTTTTCCATCCCGGCATACCGCTACCGATGTTTCATCACAAGAAGATTCTATTGCAAGAATGGTGATAGGAGTGATTGTCAATTGTCAATTTTTTTGATGCGATGGAGATGCGGGTAAAAAAATTCAATGAGATGCTTATTTGCTTCGTATAGCTACGACCGGGTCCATTCTCGCAGCTTGTGATGCCGGAATAATGCCTGCGGCTATACCAACCACAATGCAGATAGTGATTGCGGTGAAAAGATTACTGCTGGAAATAAATACGGGAAAATTCAATAACCCGGATAAAATCTTAGTCAGGATAAATACAAGAAGCAATCCCATCAAGCCACCAATGAGGCAAAGAAAGGCAGACTCCAATAAAAATTCAGTGAGGATCACTCTTTTCTTGGCGCCTACCGCTTTTTTCAAACCTATCTGGTTGGTACGTTCCCTGACACTTACAAACATGATATTAGCAACCCCAAACATTCCTACGATCAGTGATATGCCCGCAATGATCCAGCCTCCTGTATTCAGAGGTCCGAAAATATTGCTCACCGCTTCACTGAAATCATTTATATCATTCAACGCGAAATTATCGTCCTGTGTGGGGCTAAGTTTGTGAATAGCCCGCATGGCACCCTTCAGGTCATCTTTCAAGGCCACGCTTCGCAGATTGTCTTTCCCCTGCACCAGGATTACAGGACTTGAATTGCGTTCGAACAGGATATTGCGTGCAAATTTATAGGGCATGATCACACTCTGATCAAACTGCCAGCCACCGATCATAGACTTCCCTTGTTTCTTAATGACACCGATCACTTCTACTTTTTTTCCACGTACCTGCATCAGTTTTCCAACGGCTATTTCTGGCGAAAGAAATAATTTTTCAGCAACTTCATTTCCAATAACGATCACGGAGCTGCCATGATCAAATTCGGATTCCGTGATGTATCGTCCGTATCCCACATCTACCGGCTGAATATTTTGAAACTCGTCGCTGATACCATAGAGGTTTACATTTGAAAGAGTATTTTCTTCGTATTCAACGTTATCGTTCGCATTGATATTAAATGCTACATATTTTGCACTTGGCGTTCTTTCTTTGATCTGTTTTATTTCGTCAAATTTTGGTTCCGGCCTTTTTACATAGCGCCACCACGGATAGTCAGGGCCGCCACCTGCAGTATAATCCCACTTGTCAATATAAATGGTATTTGTTCCGAGACTTTTAATTTCATTTTGAATATTGTGCTCAAGGCTATTCACGGTTGCAAGCACGCCGATAATGCAAAAGATGCCAATGGTAATTCCAAAAAGTGAAAGGAAAGTGCGGAGTTTATTTTTCCATAACTCCTGCATGGCCATTTTAAAGCTGCTTCCTATGATTTCTATGGTGCGGCGCATACCACAAATTTACACCATAGATATTGAGTGATGAAAGATATTATTTATGCGGTGGAGAGGAATCAGATTCACCCAATAAATGCGTATTGACGATTGACCATTGACCATCGTCA
>Ga0193726_1000335_pt1 | contig 54925 bp, 76 predicted proteins | sample H2c1metaG_FD_144928 | JGI IMG/M metagenome (GOLD analysis project Ga0193726, IMG submission 144928) | Soil microbial communities from a riparian zone of the East river system, Colorado, United States - H2c1 | ecosystem: Environmental > Terrestrial > Soil > Riparian zone | place: USA: East River... | reverse complement strand
AACCTAGATCTCATTTGACACCCAATAACGATGTTTTGCGGAGTGATAGTTATTGAATAAGGGCGGATTATAATATTTATAATATCTATTGATTGAAGCACCTGAGCATTGCCGTACACCTGAGCATCACCGTACACCCGAGCATCGCCATATACCCGAGCATCGCCATACACCTGAGCATTGCCATACACCTGAGCATTGCCATACACCCGAACATCGCCGTATACCTGAGCATTGCCGAATATCCAAGCATCGCCATATACCCGAGCATTGCCGGATATCCAAGCATAATCGTACACCTGAGCATCACCGTACACCCGAGCATCGCCATATACCCGAGCATCGCCATATACCCAAGCATCGCCATTTTGAGCTAGATTAGTTTCTTTCTCAATCCAACCGCCGATCTTTTTATCTGCTTTACGAATAATTTGTCGCAGTGTAATACCTGCAGCAATTTTCGTTAATCCAGTAAATTTATATTTCATTAGATATCCTCCGTTAGATTCGATCTATAATTAAAAAATTACTTTCCTTTACTTTACTATAACCTTATTCCAAGTTGTATTCTTGTATAACTTTGCGCCGTGATAAACTAACCCTACGCGTATATTAAGTCCAACAGCGTGTCTATCGTCCTCAGTTGTATTAGAATACTTTGCAATTTTACGCTCTTTGTGTGTTTCAAATACCATTGAATGCCGGTCTGTATTCTTGTCGATAAGTTTGTCTTGTGTACCTCCGAAACTATAAATGAGAGTAAAGTTGGAAGGAATGTGTCCGGCCAAAGTTAATACTTTGAACATTGAGACCATCTTAGTATAGGCATAGAAGTGAATACTTGGATTAGCTTTCATTACTTCAAACCACTTCATAGTATATTCGAGAGAATAGAAGTCTCCCGAATCATGAATGCGAAGCCGTTCAACACGCTTTTTGTCTAATTCTAATTGTATCAATTCTGCAAAGTTGTTTTGCTTAGTTGCTTTGAGCCGAGCTTCGAATGCGGATTTGACGTTAGAAAACATATAGGCACCCGCATTCGCATAGCAACCTACAATACATGCTGCGGCATTAGGACACGTTTTGTTTCCGACTTTGTCCTTATATGCAGGGATGCCGAAATTGAATGTGCGTTTATCTTTTGACTTTTTCATCTTGCGATTTTGAGTTAAAAGATTCATAATTTGCCTCCCGCTATAAAACGTAATCCTGAGGTATGGTCAAACACCGATAGGCGAATGGAGCATGGAATAGTAATGTTTAGTTTCAATACTTGCTTAGCAAGAGCTCTGCCATTCACCCAATCATCCGTATCACCGTCTGAGCTAATATCGATTAAGTCGCCAAGTCGATAATAGAGAATTAAGAGACAAGCAGTTACGACAATATCATAAGGCTTGCGCGCCGTTTTGCAAAACCCCGGCTCGAGTTGATTGTAATGCTCACGCAAAGTGAATTCTTCATGCCCGTTGCCGCCTTTGCCGTTAACTTGCAAACCGCCGTATGCACCGACTTTAGTATGTGCGGTAAATCCGCTAAGTCTATCGTCACCTATTGCAGTTTTGTTGTAGAATAGAACAACTTTAGCACATTCCAATAATGCCTTTTGATACATTGTTTCAACCTTAGCTGCGTATTTCTTATCCTTACTTGGTTTCAAAAAAGACCAATAATGTGTATAGCCAATATAGATATCCTCCGTTAGATTCGACCTATAATTAAAATACTAATTAAAAAATTACTTTCCTTTACTACGAGGAACTTGTTTTTTAAGTAAAGAAAGAAAAGGCTTATATTGTTTAATTAAATTCGCAGTTACGCCTTTATCGGTTACTTTCCATTGTTCTTTTCCAAACCTAGATCTCATTTGACACCCAATAACGATGTTTTGCGGAGTGATAGTTATTGAATAAGGGCGGATTATAATATTTATAATATCTATTGATTGAAGCACCTGAGCATTGCCGTACACCTGAGCATTGCCGAATATCCAAGCAGTGCCATATACCCGAGCATTGCCATACACCTGAGCATTGCCATACACCTGAGCATCACCGTACACCCGAACATCGCCGTATACCCAAGTATTGCCATATACCCAAGCAGCGCCGTATACCTGAGCATTGCTGTATACCCGAGCATCACCGTACACCCGAGCATCGCCATATACCCAAGCATCGCCGAATATCCAAGCAGTGCCATATACCCGAGCATTGCCATACACCTGAGCATTGACGTACACCTGAGCATTGCTATACACCTGAGCATTGCCGAATATCCAAGCAGTGCCATATACCCGAGCATTGCCATACACCTGAGCATTGCCGTACACCTGAGCATCACCGTACACCCGAGCATCGCCATATACCCGAGCATCGCCATATACCCAAGCATCGCCATTTTGAGCTAGATTAGTTTCTTTCTCAATCCAACCGCCGATCTTTTTATCTGCTTTACGAATAATTTGTCGCAGTGTAATACCTGCAGCAATTTTCGTTAATCCAGTAAATTTATATTTCATTAGATATCCTCCGTTAGATTCGATCTATAATTAAAATATGGTTAATTTAAGAAACAATGCTGCGAAGCTTATCGATCGAGACCATAATCTTCGTTATAAAAGTCAGACCAATCGATTTCAGCGCCACATATCAGACAACAGTGGTCATCTTTATCGTCGTGCTCACAACAATCTTGACAACCATCCCCTGTTGCAGGCTCGGTACCCGTATCCTCACAATTAGTACAATTATATTCAACAGATTTTTCAGCATTTGCATTAATTTGTTCTGATGTAAAGTGCTCGCTAAGTTTAGTTTTCCCATCGATTACAGAGGCTGGAATACCTGCGTCCAGCGCATCTTGACGTTCTTCTGCAATGCACATAGGGCATTCAGAATAAGATTCTCCGTCATTGTGATTCATATGTTCGATATGAAGTACAATATTCATATTTGATCTCCTCTTATTACTAGAATAACATCCAACTAACGTGCAATTATGTTTACTTTGTGTTTTCTTTAATAGCCATATTAAAACCGAGATTTAGGTTTTTGAATCGGCGCTCCATTATTAGACTTTACTGGTTTTTTCGAAGAACTCATAATAATCGATACCTTCCAGATTACTTTTTGATTAGAATTTCTGTTGCTAATTCCCACAATTTATAGTTCATCTGTACTCTATCTTTAATAGAAATTATTTCGCGTGCTTTAGAACCAGGACCAATGTAAGTTCCGCTATTACCCAGATATTCAGCTTGTGTTACATATCCGCCTTTGACAACAGCCTCTTGCACTCTGTTGAACACATTCCAAGCATTGTTGTCGGTCTGTTCACGGTGCCGAACGGTTTGTAGGTCCATGATTCGGAAAGGTTTCGCATCCCGCAGGGCGCTTGCCTTAACAATGAATTCAGACGCTTGTTCCGGGCTTACTTGAATCGACTTCATTTCTTCAATTGAATCTAATACACTATTAATTTTATTGTTAACTGCAGTTACAGCGCCAACAACTTTGTCTAGTGCATACCCACGGTGGATGATTCGAGAGGCTTTAGCCAGTTCGGGCATGAATGCAACAAGCATATTAGAACAAATACCAACACCAACTTGAATGTACAACTTGAATGCGCTAGTACCATCATGAGAATTAGTCGCAAGTAATCGGAGGTCCAGACCATCTAGTTTAGGCATTGACGGATTATTAAAAACCATTGAGTGCATTCCCAAACCTTGGCGCGGACTAGACGTACGCTCAACCGTATATCCCATGCTAGTAACATCCTCAATAAATTGAGCAGTTGAGATAAATTTGTACTTTTCAGTAACATTTTCAAGTGAGGGGATAGTTGTAGTAAATGGATTCATACTTACTCCTGGTTTGTAGCGATAAACGCTGGTTATAATACGCAATTGCCATTATTATAGTGCAACGGTGCAACACAAATGTAATTAAATGCTTCTTGCTGACCGCACCCGGCAAGCACTATGAAGGCAAGCACTGTTGCCACTAAGTATATGAAAGCTGTAAAGATATAGGTGTTCATTTATTGTTCCTTCTTTCATTATTAAATATACCATAGCTACGCTTTTCAATTATGTTTATTCCCTTAATTGGATATTCGTCCTGTAGCTTCGGTGCCGCAACCGGCTCTGAAATAGTAATAACTGGCATTGCAATTGCCTCAGCTACAATAGGCTTTACAACCTTTCCTAATGCATTAATAACGTTTTTCCAAGGAATCGTTAGTAAGAGTTTATTATTACAGTCTGTAATGAACAAAACGTTATTAATGACAAATGCTTTATCTTCGTTATACATCTTTCGCCGCCTTGATAGCTGCCGCACTAATAGTTACGTTCGCTGCAGGAGTTGAATAGACCAATCCACCTTCTTCCTTATGCTGTACAGGTCCTTGTGCAACCTTGTAAGCAGGGTGATTTGCAGCGGTCGGGCTAACTGCAGCTGTAGGGCTTACAACTGCAAACGGCGATTGAGTGTTAAATGGACTAATATTATTCATTGTTCGTTCCTTCGTTATTAGTATAATAGAACATTGTGTTGCAATTATGCTCATTATACTTACTAAAAATGAAAAGCATAAATAGTACTAATACCAACTGTTTGGCCTATTACATTAGACAAAACTTCAGTACCCGACAAAGGTGTATTGTGAAGTGTTTTGGCATATGAATATGCAAACGTTGCTGCAAAAGTTATAGCAGCACTGAATATTACAGCCTCTGTACGATTGAACACTTTCTTATGTGATAGATACTCACAAGAAGTTTTGTAATGATTATACGTACATTCTTGGTGTGTACCGATACTTAAGAATTGTTCTGCTATCCCATATGTAATAGTTTGTAAGGCAAAACTTGTGCCCATATGGTCCCAAGTAACGTCTGCGCGTGCTTGATGCCCTGCAAGTAGGCTAAATACAGTAAGGATGAATAATGTACTTCTCATAAGTAAACTCCTTTATTAAGAATAGAGACCACCGCTGAAAATGCTTATGGCTGCAATGATACCTAGAATTGGATGAATGCACCAAGCCACATAACAAACTAAGCAAAGTGGGATTAGTAACAAAAGACCGAGTGTGAGGAATATTAGATTCATTTTGTCTCCTTTGCATCAAGGATTCGTTTCATCTCAGCTAAAGTAGAAGTTTTAATAAGATTCTTACCTTCGAAATAGAAGAAAGAACCAGTGTAAACATTTTGGTGAATCTTAAAACCTTTGTAATCGATAATAAATCACTTTCCTTTGTTTAGTGTTCGTAAGATTAGTATATTGCAATGTGAATGCCAGGATGCTTATGCCTAAAAGATAATGAAAAATTGTATATCTAATAACAATTGACTAATAAATATACATCTACTAAAGTCTTAGTAGTTTAAATGATTAGTATTATTAATAAATTTGGTGAGTTTAGAATCATTCTAAACAACTAATATATAAATAAGAGTGCCTAATGTAATCGTTTGTTTACATTTAGAGTATAAGTAGGGAGAATTGCAACGTGTATCAATTATTACACATTACACCAAAACTTACAAGTTTAACAACACTTTTTGCAGTAGAGGCAAAGATAACAGTTGCAAATTGCAATAAAGTATGATATTAATGTAATTAGAAGAGTTTTGTTAAGGTTGGATTGGAACCGCAAGGTAATCAATTAGTGTGTCGGGATAAGCTCCGAAGCCGTAGGGCACCACTAAGAACCCATATTGCACAGCGATTCAATCATAGCAGGGCTCGGTATTAAATTAGGTTGAAGTGATTATGAGAAGTACGAGCCACCATTCCTCTTTATTGATTGTCTGAGTGTGTGGTACGGGGCGTGAGCTCGTCGAAAGACGATAGCCAAAACCCACTTAGTGGCAAGTAATTCTCAGCGCGGCACAAATTGCAAGCGTTAAATCTATAAAACCTTTCATTGAGTAAAGATTCCCTTCTTCTTATAGGCTCACGAACCCGTAAGAGATTGGGTTTCTATGCACTCTAAAGTAAACTAGATGAAGTCTTTACAGTTTACAAATACTTATGTACTAAAGATTAGCCATACTTATGCTCATACCAAAAGAATATGGAATGTGTATTAGGTGTATGTTCTAATAAAGATACAACTCAAGTTATAAAAAGCTCGGTGTACATATTACGCAGGACCTCTCACTGCAACTGCAAGAACCGTCTGCTGCAACTAGTGGGATAGGTGGATCGGGGTATCCAGGCGATAGTTTACCACCACTTATTCCAGTAAGTTTAAGTTTAGGTCCAAAACAAGTATTTATACTTAGTGAATTATCAGAACTAAGTTTGCCACAACTATTGCAAATTAATTCCCCACTACCATTAACACTATTAACCCAAATATGATTCACTTCCTAACTCCTTAATACTATTAACCAGTTTACCATTCCTTACGATTTCATCAACGTGTGTCAGTCGGATATTCGTATATCTTATCACACATTAACACATACTGCAAGTAAAGTGCTTGCAACCCACGAGGTACAATGCCTGCCCCCATCGGCTCTGGTTTCAATGTAAAGCCCTCTGTAGCTGCAACTACTATTAACACCCCTCAGCAACAAACTCTTCAAGCAAAGGCATCTATAGCGCAAGTAGCCCCCAGCCCCGTTGTCCCTGTTGTTCCTGAAGTCAAAGCCCCGACACCCTCCCCAGAACGCATCGAAATGAATAAGCGCTTCAATGCGCTGGTTGAAAAAGAGAGAGCCAGTTCGCAACGTGCAATGCAAGCATCTACTGCGTCCAAAGCTCAAGCCACTAAGATTGCAGAGCTCGAGGCTAAACTTGCAACGTTGCAACCCGCTGATGTTGTAAAGAGCACTTACCAAAACGATTTAAAAGCCCGTGCATTGCAAAACCCCATTGAGGCCATGAAAGACCTGGGGATGACGTACGAACAGCTTACTCAATTCGTCCTAAACGATTCTAAGCCCACTCCAGAGTTAGTAGAGAGTAGGATGCAACGTGAGTTACAGCAGTTACGTGACGAGAACAGCCGACGTGATTCAGAATTTAAAGCTCAGCAGGCTCAAGCCGCTGAACAAGCGAATGCTCAGGCCCAACAACAATATCAACAAGCCACCGACCAGGTTAAGTTAGAAATAGAAGATTTTGTCAAGGCGCGCCCAGATGATTTCGCCTTGGTCTCAAAGAATGAAGCAAGCGGAGTAGTGTTCGAGTTAATGTCCCAGCATTACAATAACACTGGCCGCATAATGAATGTCGAGGAAGCCTGCAAGTCCGTCGAATCTTATTTCGAAGAACAAGCACTCGATTTATTCAAAGTAGCTAAACTACAGGCAAAGCTCGGGATCAATGCCCCCCTGGCTACGAATACCGGAACTCAAGGTACTGGAATACCTCCTGTTGCTGGTAATGAAGCTGCACCTATAACGAAGCCAAAATGGGTACCTACTACCCTAACGCATCAAATTGCAACAGACGGCACCGCACGTCCTGTCAAAGAAAATCTATCACCAGCGGAACGTAAAGCCAAAGTCCTTGCTAAGTTGTACGGACGAGGCTAACTCATTTTGCACGTGTGTGCAACATGCAGTTGCAATATGGTAACTAATTGATAATTAAGGTGTACTATGCCTCCAGTTTTTAATAATGCAACGAACCAGATCGCTGCACTCAAGGAATTGTACGACAATCCTACCGAGTACATGAAAGATCTAGTTTATAAAAAGAATCCGATGTTGGCCATTATCCCTAAGGACGAAAGTCCTCAAGGGTTCGCGGGAAAGTATATTCCCGTGCCGTTGATCTACGGAACTCCGCAAGGAAGATCCGCTACGTTTGCGAATGCTCAGCTTAATCAAACGCCTACTCAGATGCAAAGTTTCTTTGTATTCCGAGTAAGCAACTACGTGATCGCATCTATCTCGAACGAGCTTCTCGAAGCCGCAACGGGACAGAATGCGGGTGCGTTTTTGGACGAAGGCAAGCTCCAGGTTGATGCCTCATTTCGTTCGATCTCGAATGACTTAGCCGGTGACTTGTTCCGCAGTGGAACGGGTACACGCGGACAAATTGGTACATACGCGTTGGTCGGTACGGTCATCACGATCGTTCTGCTTGACACGAATGACATCGTACAGTTCGAAGTTGGAATGACGTTAGTTGCAACTGCTACTGATGGCGGCGTTCCTTCTGCTACGACTGCTCAAGTCACCAATGTTAATCGATCTACGGGTCAGTTGATTCTGTTATCCTCAAGTGCAACTCCTTCTGCACAATGGGCGGCCTTGAGCTTCCTAGTGGCGCAGGGTGACATCGGTGCAGCTGGCGCTTCTGGAACGACTTCGTTCTTGAAGGTTGCTGGTTTAGCCGCGTGGTTGCCGTTCATTGCTCCTGTTACTGGCGACAGTTTCTGGGGAGTGGACAGATCAGTTGATGTGACCAGACTCGCAGGCGTCCGTTTTGACGGATCAGGCGAATCAATCGAAGAAGCCCTCATTGACGGAAGTTCACTTGTTGCACGAGAAGGCGGAGCGCCTGAAATGTGCTTCATGAACTTCGCATCCTACTCAGCTCTTGAAAAAGAATTGGGAAGTAAGGTGCAATATGTTGATGTGCGCGGCGATGACGGTGAAGGTGGCATGGGAGATATCGCGTTTAAGGGTATCACTGTTCATGCTCCGTACGGCCCGATCACGGTCATTCCTGACCGTAACTGCCCACAGCAGATGTGCTACCTCCTGGAGCTAGACGTGTGGAAGCTGCGGTCGCTTGGAAAAGCGCCTCATATCCTCACGTACGGCATGGAAGGCCTTGAAGGTCTTCGCGTTGGTACTGCGGATGCATTAGAGATCCGAATTGGTTATTATGCCAATTTGATCACTAGTGCGCCTGGTTGGAACTGCGTAATCCGGTTGTCAGCCTAGTTAATTCTGGGGGCCAGATCACGATGTGATTTGGTTCCCAATTTACTTTTACTGTAAGTATTTAACCTAATTCTCGGTAGTGAGTATTAAGTTATACCCTTACAGGGATAAACAAGTTTTATACCATAAACGGTATAATTAAACCGTCTATTCCGTTCCTGCCTAACGGCAGTAGCTGTTTGACACCCTCCCCTAAATCCTTCGGGCGATACTAATAGAAGGATTTCAGTTGCTTCGGAACTGGAAGAAAATAATAACATGGCTAGACTTAAATATCAATTCCTGTATAGTGCTCAACCAATGCTCACATATATCGAAGGTAACTTCGTAGTGCTCGGTACTGGTGCGGTCGGAACAATCAAAGGTGCGGGTATCACTTCGATTACTCGTCTTTCTCCTGGAACTTACCAAGTAGTTCTCAGTCAAGTTTATCCGCGATATCTCGCGGGAGCAGCTGGGTTTGTTTCTCCGGCAACGACTTCTGTTGCAGCAGGATCTTTCGTTGTTGGTGATAGTTATGTTATCAATGCGTTAGGTACTACTAATTTTAATGCAGCGGGACTGAACATCGGTCTCGTAGCAGCCCCCGGTATTCCGTTTGTTGCAACGACTGTTGGCGCTGGAACCGGCTCTGCCTTTCTAGTAACCAATTCTGGTATCAGTCACGTTGAAGTGATTGGTAACACGAACCTCACGATCACGCAGCCTGGTCTACCTTCTCTGATCATGCAATGCCTGAATTCAGCTGGTGCGGCAACTGATCCTACTGCCGGATCTGTCCTTGGATTCGACATGTTCGTTAAGAACTCTACTGCCAAAGCAGGTAACGAGTAATAGAAATATTCGCCGGCATCATTAATAATGTCGTCGTGGGGGAGGGGGACTAAATATCCTTCCTCCCCAACACTTTTCTATTGAGGACGAGCGTATGGACCCAAATTCACTCACATTAGATACTATAATCCTTCAAGCCAAGCAGCGCTCAGACCTAGTTAATTCTAACTTCGTCACTGATCCCGAATGGACTAACTACATCAATGCAGCCTACCTAGAACTTTATGATCTTCTTGTAACCGTATATGAAGATTACTTTACCGTTCTACCGCCACCCATTTTCACCTTCACAGGCCTCACCAGCCACTACCCCCTGCCAGCAAACTTCTACAAACTTATGGGCGTAGACATTTCTTTAGCAGCACATATTTCTGGTCCAACTGATGCCTGGATTACGCTAGGCAAATATAACTTTGCAGACCGCAACAAATATGTTTACGGTAATACGCCTACAACGTACTTAGGTGTTTTAAATCTAAGATATCGAATAATCGGTAACATGATACGATTCATCCCCCTACCGTCAGGTTCACAATCTTTCAGACTTTGGTATATACCGGTACTTGCGCCCCTTGTACTTAGCACAGATGTTCCAGTCACACCCGGTCAATGGACAGATTACATCATTGTTGACGCGGCCATCAGAGCAATGCAAAAAGAAGAATCAGATGTGTCTGTGTTAATGGCACAGAAGGCAGCTTTAGTAGTTCGTATTAACGGTGCATCTACTAATCGCGATGAAGGAATGCCTGATACTATTTCTGACGTACAGAGAATGAATAGAGCGTATGGATCTTATGGCAGTGACGGTCCTAATGGCGGTATGTAATCTCATTGCACTCGATTGCGCAATAGGAAATTGCTAAAATGATTTCTCAATTCTCAAAATTACAAACTGGAGATTCTACTCTCCAACGCATCCAGGATAACATTGCCAACACTCTTAATCCCATTACACAGAATCCTTTGATCAATGCTCAGATATTACCTGGAATAGTTCTTAAAGTTGGCCCTAATGTAATAAATCACGGGCTTGGTAGAAAATTGCAAGGTTGGTCAATATTGAGGATGAGGGTTGTTTTCTCTCAAGTATTTGACACACAAGATACCAACCTTACTCCCGATAAGACTCTTTTATTGAATAGCTCAGTACTTGTTACAGTTGATCTAGAGGTTTTTTAATGACTACAATTTTGTCTCAATACATGAGCCTTGAGTTACCTGTAATAAATGTAACGCCAGATCCCCTTTGGTCACAAGACTTTCTAGATGATTTGAATCTTATCGATCTCCACAATCACACTACTGGTCAAGGGCAACAAGTTCCTACTGCTGGAATCAATATTAACGCAGACTTGAATTTTAATAACTTTAGTGCAGTTAATCTTACTAGCGCTGCATTTGTGCAACAGGGATCGACATTAGCAACCCCTAGCTCCATATACACACATCTTGGGGACCTGTGGTACACCAATGGCGCTGGAACAGCGGTACAGATAACTAGTGGCCCTTCCGTCAACGTTACAGGTAGCGGTGGATTTAAAGGGGACTATACAACTGCCCATGCCATTGCATATTTCAACAGTACTGCAAATCTTTTTTCATATACAAATTCCATCAACCAATTTTCTTCTATTCAAGGTAGTTCGCTTCTTCTTACTAATGCTTTAGGTAATACAATTCAATTACAGGTTGATTCTACACTGACTGTAGACTACACCTTAACATTACCTATAACACTACCTTCGCCAACTACACCATTGCCTCTCACTATAAGTAATGCTGGGTTATTAGTCGCAGCTCAAATCACTGGAATAGAAATTGCAAATCTAGCTATAACCGCCGCACAGATTGCAAATAATACCATTACTGGCGCACAGATTGCAAATAATACCATTACTAGCGCACAGATTGCAAATAATACAGTAACAGATCTAAATCTTGCTCCGCTTAATGTGTCTGTGAGTACTGCAATAACTGCCTCAACTACCAGTGTATCTTCAATACCCACCGGACTTTCTTGTCCAGTGTTTACTACAAGCGGCAGGCCTGTACAAATTCTATTAATGTCTGGTCCGGGCAATTTCACAGGATTCAATTCTATTGGAGTCAGTTGCCCAAATGCCACTAGTCCTGCAATAGCACAAGCCACTTTTACATTACTTAGAAACGGTACTCCAATAAACTCTTATAGTATCTCAACGACATTTGATAATTTTTCTGCCATATCAATGAATATTCCTCTTAGTTCTATCGCACAAGTAGACTTTGTAGGAGCAGGTGTGTATAACTATACTCTATCATACAATGTCGTCAATACAGGAAATTCTGCCTCAGTATTTATCAATAACGCAGTTTTAGTAGCTTACGAGATCATGTAATAATGGCAACAACACCAAACATGTTACTGCCCCTGCCAATTATACAGGCAACCGATGACCCCACATGGTCACAAGACTTCCTGGACGGGTTTAATATTATTGATGGCCATAACCACACTACTGGATCAGGAGTAAAAATACCTACGGCAGCTATTGCAATTGTATCTGATTTTTCCTTTACTGGTTTTAGTTTAGCTAACATTGCCTCACTGCAATTTAATCAACAATTATCTCCATTAATAACTACTGCTGATGTAGGTAAAGTATATAGCGTTTCTGACCTTTACTATAACAATTACATTGGTCAGCAAGTATTAATTACATTTAATGGTGCAGTAGCACCCACGGCAGTAGGCAGTTTCTTTGGCGACTATTCTTCATCTGGAGCAATAGCTAGTTACAGTACAGCACTGAATCAATTTTCATATACTACCTCTACGGGAGTATTTTCAGCAATGGAGGGTGCCGATCAGATACTTACTAATATTAGTAATTTTACAATAACACTATCTCCTTCATCGCTATTAGCAACAAGTGCAATTGTTCTTACATTACCCGTATCATTACCTCCTTCTGGACCGGCACAGATTTTAACTTTAGATTCAACCGGAACAATATCTTTTGTGCCGCAATTAGTAACTGCAATGATAGCCGATATAACTATAACAGCGGGTAACTTTGCAGATATAACTATAGATAATACTAAGATTGCTCTTACTTCTATATTGGGATCTAACTTAGCTGACGGTTCTGTAACTCAGGATAAGCTGATCCCGGGTGCTACTGCTTTAGGAATTAGTTTAGGAGATACTACCTCTAGTCCTGGAGATACTTATTCAGGATTAGAAGTAAGTATAACTAGTCCCGTAGGACGACCTGTAATGATTATATGTGACGGTCAAACTTCTTCTGTATGTGCTATAACAATAGGTTCTATAAGTTTCCATGTCGGAAGTACTCCTACTGCCTTCTATACTCTATACAAAAATGGTACTCCATTTCAAGCGCAAACACAAAGTGATTGGAAACAAAATGAACCCTCGACTTCTGGTGGAGTACAAACACTTCCTTTAAGTTCTTTAAAATTTATAGATTTTAGTCCAGGAACTGGTACCAATCTATACCAATTATTTTTCAGAGTTAGTCCGTTCATTTCTTCTTATGTACCTGAAGCAACAATATCAATAGCTGCAATGGCAGCTTACAGGCTTTAATAATGGCGTTACAAAAACAAAATATTACTCTTCCCTTTAAGAGTGGATTAGATACAAAGACCGATCAGTATCAGGTCCAACCTCCTAAAGTTGAATTGCTTGAGAATGCGGTATTTACCGAAGGTATGAGCATTCACAAGAGATTTGGGTATAGTGCATTTTCTACTTCTATTGCTGCTCCTATAACCTTTACTGCCACTACTCTTTCTGGTTCCAATGTCCTAACCGCAGTATCTTCTAACATACTTCTATATACGGGGCAATTTTTATCTAATGCTACTGACCTGACTCCAGGAACTAAGATCGAATCTATAAATGTTAATGCCAATACCATAACTATTAGTTTTCCTGCGATTGCTTCTGGAACTGCACAAACGATCTCTGCATTAAATCCTAGCATTGGATTAGCACTTGGTGGAGCTTCCTACCAAAATGAAGCCATCCTATTTGACGGATTAACTATTTACTCTTACAATCAAACTGGATTGAACTGGACACCTAAAGGAACTGCACAATCTGTATCATTAAGCGTAGAATCAATTGTGCGGGATACCGTACAACAGACTACTCAAGATAGTGCATTTCATACTTCTGGTTACTATTGTTATGTATGGGAAAGTTCAGACGGTACTTCCCGTTATTCAATTATTGATTCAAATACAGATCAGACAGTAGTATCCTCGATTTCTCTAGGTACGGTCGCTGTACAACCTAAAGTAAATGTACTTGGTAATTACTTCCTAATATCATATATTGATTCCAGCACTTCTCATTTAAGACAAATTTCTATTCCTATTACAACACCTTCTGTTCCTTCTGCACCAATAGATATTGCTACTACAGTGAATACAACTCCATCCGAACGAAATTACGATGCTACTGTTATAAATAATAGTGTCTATTTTGCGTGGAATAATAATACCACAAACGTATCTTTCTGTTTCATTAATCCTTTTCTAGTCCAGTCAGCCACATCTACTGTTATAGGGGCTAATGCAAATACCGGTTTGACTATATTCGGTGATGTAACTAACAACTTCGTATGGTGTGCAGTAGTTGATGGAATAACTACTGGTACAGAAGTGCTTTATAGCATACAAAATATAGGTTTGACCGCAACAGTATTAGGGTGGACTACAGTCGAAACTGTTGCAAATACTCGCAACATTACTGCATCTGTACTTGGAGTTACTGCAACATTCTATTATGAAATTTCTAACGTAATTGCCTACAATACATTAGTTAGAACTAATACAGGTACTCTAATAGGAACCGTCGGTACTCCGACAGTATTTCTTCGGTCTGTGGGACTATGGGCGAAGTGTTTTCAGTATCTGGGCATTGTATATCTTGGTGTTACTTACCAATCACAATTACAGCCTCTTTACTATATTGTAAATTCTTCTGGAATAGTTATTACAAAGATTGCTTATCAAAATGCCGGTGGACTTACACTTAAAGTAATATTACCGCAAATTAACATGATCAATAGCACTTCATTTGAAGTTGCTTATCTGATTAAGGATCTTCTTGAGGCTGAAAGCGGCAATATATATACACAAACGGGCCTTAATGGCGCGTTTATCAACTTTGCAGATCTTAATAACTTCGGATCAGTCACATTAGGCAACGATCTTCATATATCTGGTGGAATACTCTCGATGTATGATGGGATTTCAGTAGTTGAGCATGGATTCTTCGTGTTCCCTGAGACTGTAACACTTATAATCCCTCCTTTCCCTCCCGCAGGTGGAATAGGTTGGGGTGTTTTGACTTCACAGCCTTCGTGGCAGTACTCTGCTACTTATGAATGGACTGATAATCAGGGTAATAATCATCAAAGTGCACCTTCGATCCCATTAACTGTTATGTTTCCCATGGGAGGTGCAGTTACATTCACTGCTACGACCTCTGCTACATCAACACCGACTATTTTACGCTCCGTATCATCTTTTACGGGGTTGTTTGTTGGTCAAGTTATTACAAACGTTACTGATTTGCAAACTAACACGACTATTGTGTCACTAGATATTGCCGGTTCAACCATTACAATGAGCCTACCGGCCATTGCAAGTGGTACGGCCCAAACCATCACTACTCATGATACTGATAGCAGTGTTATTAATGTCGATACCCTTAGAATTACTCGTAAAATTTCTCCTAGAACACCCGTAAGCATTGTACTATATCGCACCGTCGCTAATGGCACAACATTCTTCCGGGTTAGTTCAATAACTGCACCTACATATAATGATACAACAGTTGACAGCGTACAATTCTTAGACACAACTCCTGATGCGGCACTAATTGGCAATGAGTTATTGTACACAACTGGGGGCGTCCTAGAAAATATCTGTGCACCCGCAACAAATATCTTGACAACTTACAACAATCGTGTTATCTTGGTTGTTGCAGAAGATCCAAATCTACTTTGGTACTCTCAAGTTACAGATGAAGGTATTCCTGTAAGTTTCAATGATTCTCTTACAGAATTTATTGATCCAAGGGGCGGCTTCATAACCTCTATCTTCACAATGGATGATAAGTTAATTATCTTTAAGACCAATTCTCTCTTCTATTTTGCGGGACTAGGACCAAATTCTGAAGGATTACAGAATGATTTCTCTACTCCTTTCTTAGTAACTACTGATTGTGGGTGTACTAATCAGAATTCAATCGTTACAATGCCTTCTGGTTTGATGTTTCAAAGCCCTAAGGGCATATACCTGTTAGATCGAGGATTGAATTCTAGGTATGTAGGCGCTGAAGTCGAGGCTTTTAATAACCTAACTATTACGGCATCTATATTAGTTCCGAACACGAATCAAGTCAGATTTGTTACTACCTCGGGTATCTCTTTAATGTACGACTATTACTACCAGCAATGGGGTACGTTCACTAATCAGTTTGCTTCCGATGCAATTATCTTTCAAGATCTGTTTACATACTTCGGTACGGATGGAGTAGTGTTTCAGGAATCTATTGGTAATTTCACAGATAATGGGGCATTCGTACCTTTACGAGTGAGAACATCATGGCTTCAACTAGCTGGATTACAGGGTTACCAGAGATGCTACAAGGTCTACATACTTGGGACTTTTAAATCTCCCCATACATTACAAGTTAGTATTGCTAATAACTTCAATCCTGGTGCTACTCAAGTTGTGTACGCTAATGCTACAGCGTTATTCGGTGGTGGTAATGTATTTGGTGACGGTAATGTTTACGGTTCTAATGGAACTTTTGGCGGTCCTGCTCCGACAGAACAATGGAGATTAGATCTAGTTCAGCAAAAGACTCAGTCATTTCAGATAACTATTCAAGATGTGCAAACTGCTCCCTTTGGGGAAGGTCTTAGTTTATCGGGATTGACGATTATTGCGGGCGTTAAAGTTGGTCTTAATAAAGTTGCTCCGGGACAAATAATTTCTTAAGGATTCACGTAAATGGATGTTAGACGAATTAAACCTGATGATATTTATAAGATCGAGGGCTGGTATGAGGCGAGGGCTACGGTGCCTCCAGAACCTTTTGACTTTCCAGAAGTTGGGTTCATGGTCGATGATATTGCAGCAGTATTTGTACATCAAACAGATTCGTCTTTTGCAATTATAGAGGGATTGATCTCCAACAAAGACGCTAACTCTTTAGACCGATCAACAGCAATTGACACTATCTATTTGGAACTTGTGAAGTTTTGTAAAGAAGCCCAGTACACTAAGATATTGGCAATCACTGAACATGGGTCAGTTATTAAATTTTTAGAGGGTGAGGATTTTACTCCCCTATTACATTCTGTTTTTATTAAGGGTTTACGATAATAATTATAGGAAGCAAAAGCTTCCGTCGAAATCGGAGATTTCTATGGGTTTTCTAACATCACTCGCACAGGGCCTGCAGGGCGGCAATACTGTTCAAACTACCCCCTATCAGGGGCAAACGGGACTCTCTGGGGAAGCACAAAATGCTCTTACAAACCAACAGGGCGTTTCCACACAGCAACAGAATTTCCTTAATGCCTTGACAGGTAATGCTCAGAATGCTTCAAATGGTTTGAATCAAGTTGGCGGACAACTTCAGCAAGAGGCTTCTGGTACCGGTCCAAATCCAGCCCTTAACCAATTGAATCAAGCTACTAACCAGAACATGTCTAATACAGCAGCTCAGATTGCTTCTGCTAAAGGCATCAATCCTGGATTAGCTGCTAGATTAGCGGCTCAGTCTGGTGCACAAACTCAACAGCAAGCAGCCGGTCAGGCGGCTACTATGGGCGCGCAACAACAATTAGCCGCTCAGAATGCTCTCTCAAGTTTATATGGCAATCAAATTGGACAGGCTCAGTCACAAGCTGGTCTTGTTGGTCAGCAAAATCTTACGCAACAACAGATTCTGCAACAAGCTAATCAAGGACAAAACCAACAGAGTCTTGCAGGCCAAGGTGCTAATGTGGCCGCTACTAATGCTATTACAGGTGGACTAATTAGTCAATTTTTGCCTAGTATTGGTCAGATTATGGGAGGCTCTGGGGGAACAAGTGGAATCGGTGGTGGCGGGGGTGCTGGTGGAAGTGTTGGCGGAGATGTTGGAGAAGCAGCGGCAATGTCAGATGGTGGACAAGTTCCTAGTGAGCAGAACCCGCAGAAGTTAGGGCTGGGCGGATTACTTTCCCTAGCGGCTCTGTTCAATCAAGGTGGTAAAGTTCCCGCAATGCTTAGTCCCGGTGAGAAATACTTATCTCCTGATCAAGCGAAATCTACTGCGCAAGGCCAAATGGACCCAATGCAAGGTAAGACAGTTCCTGGTAAGGCTAAAGTTAAAGGTGATTCGCCTAAGAATGATACTTACAAAACGCATCTTGAGCCCGGTGGAGTAGTAGTACCTCGTACAGTGGTTAATTCAGAAGATCCGTCTGGTAATGCTCAGAAGTTTGTACAAGCTATCTTGAATTCAAAGGGCTCGTTCGGTAAAGTAGTAGAAGCTAAAAGAAAGATGAATACTAAAAAGTAATTTAGGCCTCTGGGCCGAGAGAGCAAGGCGAATTATGATCTTAAAACATCTACGACTAATTGGTGAGCACCCTACCCATTTCGAACTCCACGATATGAGAAATAATAAATCTATTAATATTGCCAAACCCCATATTGGCGAAGAGATTTTTAAGCAGATTAGAAAGTTACCTAAACTTGAGGATGCTTCTCCAACTAAAGAAGCCCGAGCAGATAGATTGATTGACAAGAATCCTAAACTTCCTTCCGTTGCTATGCCCTCTTCTGATCCAGCTTCACAACATTTATCAGATGGTGGAGAAGTGGCGGAAAGTTCCAATCCACTACTTGCTGATGCTTCAGATGCTGAAGTAGCTCCGACTGAAGAAGCCGATGCGCAGTCCTCTGCACCTAATCAAATTGTAGAAATGCCTGGACAAGAGGGAATACCTGAAGCACCTGGTATTATGTCTGCTGTCGGAACTCCCAATACCTCTCCGTCTGCAGCACAAACTGGGATACCCTTTCAATCTCCTCAACAAGGAATGCAAAATACGGGAACTACGTTTCCTGGCAATGATATAATGAATAAGGCCCTTAGTTCCGAGCAAACTGCTAACACTGCAGTTGGTGATGCTCAGGCCAGTATGGGTAAACAAACTGCTACCGTACTCAATAGTTTGGCTAAACAACAACAAGATCTGCAAGATACGTATCAAGCACAACGTGACAATCTGACTAATCTAGCTTCCAAATACACAGATGATATTGCAAACTTTAAAATCCAACCATATTGGGAACATCAATCGACTGGCAATAAGATTTCTGCTGCGATTGCTCTTGGACTTGGTTCGTTATCTCAAGGATTTGCCAGGGCTGGTGGTTCTCCTAATGCACAGAATCCCGCAGTTGAAATGATTAATAAAGCTATCGATCAGGATATGGAAGCACAAAAGTTGAACTTAGGAAAGAAAGAATCTCTTCTAAGCAATATTTACAAACAAACAGGTAATCTAGATACTGCTACTAACATGGCTAAAGCATTCTCATTAAGTCAGGCACAAGCTAAGATTCAAACGATTGCTTCGAACACCCAAGATCCTTTGGCAAAACAACACGCTGCACTTCTGAATTCTCAAATTGACATGCAAAAAGGCCAATTGATCAATCAACAAGCCATGTATGGAATGACTCAGAATATTCTAAACGGTCAGGGCGGTCCTAATTCTACACAAGGAGATCCTATTCAGCAGCAGATTAACTTCTTGGGACGAACGGGCAGTACTGCGGACGCTAAACAATTGCAGGGGGAATACGAGACTTTTCAAAATAAACAAGCCGCACTAAATGGTGTAGATGATATAATGAAACGTATGTCTGCTATACAAACTCCTACTAATAGACTTTTAAACCCAATTCAATCTACTAGACAATTATCAGCCTTAGAAGGTGAAATGTATCCTCTGCTCAGAAAAGTTAATCCCGGTTCTAGAATGACTGAATTTCTAGCGAATAAAGAAATTGTTCCTTATTTCAAAAAAGTACTAGATAATCCAGAAACTACACAAGCCAATACCGAAGCCCTAAAGCATGTAATTACAATGATGAGTCCAGCTACACCTAAGTTAGATCCTCTATTGGCGGCGCAGAAACTTGGTCAACCAAAAACTAATTTCCCACAAATTACAACTCCTATTAAATAATTATGCCTAATTTAATCAACAAACAAACTGGTCAACCTGAAAATGTAGATTACGATCAGTTGGGAACTGCTTTCCAAGCAGGTACTCATGAGTTGCCTACTGGCTCGTCCCTGCCGCTGAAGGATGAGAATGGGAATCTGGTTTCTGTTCCCGCGGAACAAGTCTCAAACTCATTGGGTAATGGATTATCATTCCCATCTACTCAAGATGTCACAAAGCATAATGAGTCCATTCAATACGGCGAGGGCGTCGGTAATGTTGCTAAAGCCACAGCCGCTGGAGCGTTAAGAGGCGTTAGTGCAGGAACCTCAGATTACGCCCTGCAAGCAATGGGAATGTCCAAGAAGGATCTTGCTAAATTAAAAGAATATAATCCTATCGCTTCTACTGCTGGTGAAATTGGTGGTATTGGTGCTTCACTGCTAGCTGGTGGAGTAGGCGCTCCTGGATTAATTTCAGAGGCTGGAGGAGCTACTGCTGCGGGTGTGTCAGGTTTAATGAATGCCGGTCCCGAAGCTTCTTTAGCTTCTAGAATAATGGCAAAGGTAGTTCCTAAAGCTGCTGGTAGTGCCGTTGAGGGGGCTTTGTACGGTACTGGTAATGTTGTTTCTGAATCAGCACTTGGTGATCCACACTTAGTTGCCCAGCACGCACTTACGCAAATTGGTGAAAGTGCCATGTTTGGTGCGGGGCTCGGTACGTTGCTTCCTAATCCATATAAATCTGATATTGCAGAAACTCTCGGTAATCTCAGAACTGGTGGAGATGCAATTACTGGAAGTTCTGCAGACGCTGCTCCCGCATCTATGCAAGATATCCTGCTGGATTCTAGTTTATCTGATACTCAGAAACGTGGGTATTTCCAGAAGATGAGCGGCCTAAAAGATAATGCTGACGAAATTAAAAGTGCAGCAGGAACCCTAGGCGTCCCCGCATTTGAAGAGCAACTAGCCGCCGATAAGGGTATACAAAGTTTCGGGCGCGATCTTAGAGCGTCCCCGACTACTGTCGGAATTAATAGGGCTAAGGCTGTTGATGGAGCTTTGGATTCTGTTGAAAATCAAGTTGGTGAGATTATCACCCCCGGTACTCCAGCCATGACCGATCATGAACTTGGACAAAACTTACAGCAAAGTATGACTGATAAGTTTAATGCCGAGTATGAACCACTTAAACCTATATATGACGAACTTCAACAGAACGGTAAAGCTGTAACGTTGGAACCCAAGGATACAGAAACTGCTTCTAAAAATCTTTATAAATCCGATGCTATAAAATTGTCTCCTACTTCCGATCAAGCTTCTTTCCTAAGTTCTGCAGCTAGAGACATTGGTAATTTAAAAACTCTGGATCAGATCAAAGCATATGGAACTTTGATTGCAAAAGAGACCATTGGTAAACCTAATCTTAGATATGCTGCTTCCCTGGTTCGCAATGAACTTGATGGTTTAGAAAATAAAACTGTAGAAGGATTGGCTACTCAATTAGAAGGTGATCCTAATTTCCCGCCTGACTTGGTAGAACAACTAAGAAATCTCCCGGCTCAAAAAGCCTTAGTAGATGAGAAATATTCGGGACTAATGAATAAAATGGAAGAGATTGCTGGTGCAGCTGGTAAGTCCAAAACTTATGGACCTACCCACATTCTTAATTTTCTTAACGATTTAAATCCTACTAAACTTGCAAACCGTTTATTTACTAAGAAAGATCCCGATTTCCTCCAATTCATGCAAGAGACTTTTCCCGATGAACTGAAATCAATGGTTGACAGTCAGAAGTCAAAGATCGTAGAAAAGACCCTATTTGACGGTAGGATTGATCCTTCTAAAGTATTAAAAGAAGTAAACAAGTTTTCTCCAGAAGTTCAAAAGGTTATGTTTCAACCAGGTGAATTGGAAAAGCTACAGGCTGCAAGTACTTATTTAGAAGCTTTTGGTAAAGGTGGAACTAGAGTTACCCCCGCATCCTCAGTGTTATCTGGTATAAATTTCCTTCGTCATCCTATCAAAGGAACTATTGGGCACGTTGCAGATTGGGCTGGATTAACTGCTATTCAAAAAGCTATTGGTGGACCAGAAACCCGTACAGTCGGTGCTTTGATGGCCATTGAAAACATGGCTACTAAATCTGCCAAAGCTATTGCATCAGGAGCAAAAGCCCTAGTAAATACTGCTGAGCCTTTTTCGACTGCTTCCGCAGCTAAGGTTCTCGCTTCTAATCAAGATCAAAAAGATCAATATGATGATATCATTAGTAAACTTGCAAAGATTAAACAAGGACCAGATGGATTACTAGGTCACGTTACAAACCTCACTGAGAATCTTCATGATCATGCTCCACAAACATCTAGTGCAATGCAACAGACCGTTGTGCGCGCTAATCAGTACATGGACTCCATCGTGCCTCAGAAGCAGGGTGGTCCTTTGGATATGCCTTATCAACCAAATAAGCAAGAAATGGCTCACGTTATTGATGCATACCAAGGCATCGTAAACCCAACGTCCCTGCTCAAAGATATGAAGTCCGGCATATTGAATCAAAATAAACTATTAGCTACAACTAATGTTCATCCAGAACTATTAAATTCTATGAGACAAAATATCATGAATTCTCTTTCTACTAAAGGTTTAGATAAATCGCAAAGCATGCCCTATCAAAATAAGATGCTTTTAGGCAAGTTTCTTGGAACTGCTTTAACTACCAAAGGTTCTAATATCATGCAGTTGCAATCGACCTTCAATACCCCCCAACCTCCTCCTTCACCAAATAGTATAGGTAAGGGCGGAAGAAAGGGTTCACTAACTAAAGCAAGTATTTCTGAATCATATCTTACAAACGCACAAAAAATGTCTACGGGGCTGAAATAAGTAAATATTCAGAATACTTAGTTAAAATACCGATACTTACCTTTGTATACAGAATAGCTAGCTGGTATCCCAGCGAACCAATCCGGAGCACCCTATGTCTCGAAACCTCATTAAAAACCATCCCATAATCATCAATGCCAGTATGGCAACTGATGTTATCTCCCCCATTACAATTTCCACCCAAGTAAGTTTTTTGTCTTATAATGTGATTTGGACCGGTTCCCCTGTTGGCACCTTCGAAGTAGAAGTGTGTAACGACGCGATCTTCAATGCTGATGGTTCATACAAAGCAGGTACTGGCTCTTGGGTTCCTCTTACTCTTTCTGCTCCCACAACGGCTACTGGTACTTCGGGGACAGGGTTTATTGATATTCGCGGAACTGGTGCGGGTTTTGTTCGTTTACATTATGTTGCTACTTCTGGTTCTGGCATCTTGAATGCCTCAATGTCTGCGAAGGTTTCATAATATGAGTCAATTCTACGCAGAATATCCAGCAACTTCAAGTGGTTCTGGCGGAGTTACGTCAATCAATGGTGAGACAGGTGCTGTTGTCATCGTTGGTGGAACGGGTATTACTGTAACACCTTCTGGCCAAACTATCACCATTACTAATACTGGAAGTGGCGGCGGTCCCGGTGGAGCTGTTGATTCTGTACAGTTTAACGATTCTGGAAGTTTCAATGGTTTTGGTGAGTGGGACGGAACTACCTTACTTCTAGGTACGGGCATCATTGATCACTCTGCGCTCCTAGATCTTTCTTCTACTACTCAAGGTTTTTTACTACCAAGAATGACTTCCGCTCAGATGAATGCAATAGTTTCACCTACAAATGGACTACTGATTTATAATACTGATCTAGGCGAATATGACGGATTTACGGGTATTTCTGCTGATTCAACGTTAACTGAATCTTTGTCCTTCGGCAATCTAACCTTTACCGCCCAAACTCCCGGTACTGCAGGTAACTCTATAAATGTACGATTAACTGTTAGCGGTAGTGTTGGAGTTAGTTCAATAAATGTTATTGGGAGCGCAATACAAATTACTGCTGGTAATAACACTACTTATACTGCTTTTGTTACTGCACTCAATGGAAATGCTCCTGCATTTGCACTTGTAGCCACTACTAATTCCGGTGTTAGCGGTAATATAGTATCCGGCGACGACTTCGGCCCTGACTTTTTAAGCGGAGGTACTGGACAAACCTGGCAACCTATAGCCAACGCAAATGATTTTGTGCCTTACAATGGTGCATTTAAAGATGTTGATCTAAACCAGCACAGCATTACAAATCTCAACACAATACAGGTATTTGATCCAATTACTTCTTCATCTCTAACATTGCTTACTGGTGGCGGTGGTGCGATGAATATCGGTGCTTCAGGCACCTTGATGATAAATGTTGGTACTGACATCATCCTACAACCCAATTTAGATGTGAGTGGTGCGGGGGTATTCATTGAGAACGCCCCCCTTCAAATAAGCCAAATAACCACCCCCACCCATCTACCTGCTTCAGGAACTGATAAACTTTACTTCAAATCAGACGATAATCTTTATAAATTAACAGCAGCTGGAGTTGAGACACAAATTGGTTCTGGTGGTTCTGGAATTACAAGTATCAATAGTGATACAACTGCTGCTCAAGTAATAGCTGCTGGAACGGGCATTTCTGTTTCGAGCACTGGTGGAACAACCACAATTACTAATACATCTACTGCCTCTAATTCATTTACAACCGTTGTAACTGATGCGGGTACGGACCCGGTAGCTTCTACTCCTACATCTACTCTTACTTTAACAAGTTCAGATTCTTCTGTAACTATAACAGGAGATCTATCAACTAATACAGTTAATTTTCAATCAGCAGGCGCCGGTGGAGCAAATACCTCCCTTTCAAATCTTTCCTCTACTGCAATCAACGCAGATCTATTGCCAGCTGCATCTACAGCATTTAATATAGGTACAGTAGGATTTCCTTTTAACACTGCATTCTTCATTGGTTCGGTAACATCCGGATCTATAATTACTACAGACCTACTTATTACAGGAACTCCTGGATTTCAATTAACTTCTGGTACCCTCACTGCAGGGAACGTCTTAACTTCAGATGCCTCTGGATTTGGTACTTGGCAACCGCCCTCAGGCGGCGGCGGAGGATTCACCGGAGTCGAAATAGTACAAGTAGATACACCTAGTTCCTCTAATGGTGGTGGCGGTACGACTAACCCTACAATAGTAGTTTGGTCAAATGTTGTTACAAATACTGGCACAGATATAACATATAATAGCGATCCTGCACTAGGAGATACATTTATTCTTAATACAGCTGGATTCTACGCAATGACTTGTAGTATGACTACATCGGCCGCTACTATGTCGGTTGCAATTACAATTAATGAAACTGGAGCAACGATCCCTAATCCTGCATACACTGTACCAAGTGTGCAGCGAGTTTCTCTAGGTCCGGCAATCAATTTTGGTGGTAGTCAAGGCGGAGTTTATCAATGTGTAACTCCTGGTGATGTTATCATGGTGCATACAGACACTAATACGAATGCTCCAGCTACTTATAGTTCGTTTAAAATACAGAGGATTTCGTAATGAGAACATATCCCTCAATAATTTTAGTCAATGGCAATATGGCTGGTAACCTAACTTCATCTATATGGCAATTGCAATATATGTATGGAGCTAGTGCATCTTGCGTCGTGTCAGCGGGGTCTACTGCGGTCGGCACTCTGTCCCTTCAAGGTAGCGTTGACGGTATTGATTTCACTACTTTAGGAGCACCAGTATCCCCCGCTACTTTAGCTGTAACGTCTGGCGGGAATACATATATTTTTGATGTTACACAAACATCTGTTCAATATTTAAGAATTACTTATACCGCTACCTCTGGTGCCGGAACTCTTAACATAGATACTTATAACAAGGGTTTATAATCATGCCTTCAATTTCATATCCAGCCTCTACTACCACGATTACAGGTGCGGTTACAATACCGGGTTCAGTTACTGTTGGTAATTTTCCAGCTAATCAAGCGGTTACTGTTACTAACACTGGGACAGCACAAGCCATTCCTATTAATACGGCAACTATAACTCCTACTGCTTCTACTAACAATTCGACTGTTGTTCAATTAAGCCCAAATGCAGTATTTACCGGAACTGCGGAAGATGTAAGTACATTTACTGATTTAGACGTATCCATTTTATCAGATCAAGATTCTGCTATTAATGGAGCTAGTTTTCAGTTTTCTATCGACGGAACCACTTGGAATTTCCCCCTAGCTTTTTCTGTTATTGCTAACCAAGGGGTTTACTTATCTATTGCTCCGAGAGCACAGTTTTTTAGGTTAGTTTACACCAACGGTCCTGTTACAACTACCACTCTGAATATCAAGATCTTTAAGTATGCAGTTACCAGGTCTACCTATCAAACTAACGTAGAATCAAACGTTATTGCTGGGCAGGGCGTGGATGTGGTCAAGGCAGTTTTGAATGCCGAGGCCCCTAACGGACAGTTTCCAGTTACAACCTTCGTTAACGTCCAAGCTAATACTGCAGGTGCTCTTTTAGTCGATACTTCTGCTTCTCCAGGTGGAAACGATGTAAATTTGAATGGATTAAATACCTTTCAAACTTCTCAATATGCTGTAGACACTACTGCAGTACAAATTACTTCTAGTCCTCTTTCAGGTCGAAGTTCATTAGGCCTCAAAGCCCTTACTATTTCGGGCAGTACTGTATACATAGGTAATGATTCATCGGTAACTACTACTACAGGGTACCCGCTGGTTAACGGAGACTCCCTGCAAATGGACCTTATTGCTACGCAAGAGATTTGGGCGATCAGCGATAATGCCGGACAAACCCTTTGTGCAATAGAGATTGGTGATTAATATGGCGCGAATTAGCTCATCATCCTCTGGTTCGGGACCTGGACTGTTTTCCTCGTTGGTATTCCAACCTGGCGGAACGGCAGGATTAAACACGTACACAGATTGGTCTTTGCTCTATGCAGCACTTTCTTTATTACAAGGAGCTAGACAAGTATTTTTTGATTCAACCTTCACTACTCCAGAAATCCCCGCAGGTACCTATGACCTCACTGGAGTAACTTTTATTGGTAATCTACAAGAAGATGTTGTGAATTTAGATGACGGTTGCGTATTTACAGCATTTCCAGATACTTGTAATTTCCTAACTTTAAATTCCAATTCCAATAGTCCTGTTTATACAGTAGGCTCTACAGTTGTTTTTATACAAATGAATAGCACCACCTTACAAGCCTCTGGATCAGCTCCTATGATTTCTGTTCCAACGGGAACAGCATTAGGAATGTTTCTTAATTTCGGTACATTTGCTGGTGGCAATACCATACTTGATGTTGAAGGACAAGTGCTAATGTTTGGTCTTGATGCCACACAGATAGCAGATACTATTAGTGGAAGTAGCAGCGGCTTGGTTTCTTTCGACGTGGATGCTAGTTCCATAATTACCGTACCACAGTCAGCTTTTTCTGGCGCAATAAGCGTAAATTTCATTGATGATTCTTCTCAAATAAGATATGGTAGTGGTAATTCTAGTCTTAATGCTTCTATTGTTAAAGACGCTCTTGATGAAATTGCAACTGGTCAGCAGCCTTCGTACATCACATACAACATGGCTGGCGGTAACTTTACTGTTCCTTATACGCAGAATGCACCCCTTGTTCCCATTATGCCTCCGGCAATAATTTTGACAAATGCTACTACCGTTGTTTCATTTACTCTAACTTTACCTGCTGCTCCCCCGGATGGACAGTTATTTTCAATTACTACACAGCGTGTAATTACAAGTTTTACTTTAAATGGCAATGGATCGGGATTTTTAGTTGCGCCTCCCACTTCACTAACAATAGGACAGATTTTGCGATACCGATTTGTCAGTATACTTGGACAATGGTGCCCAGCTTAATTATTTTCATTAATTAGTATTCTTCAAAGGACACAACATGACTCCGGCACAAATACTTGTATCTATAGCTATACAGAATTTTTTAGCAGCAGTGATTGCAGGAACTATCATATTGCCAGGCGGGGCACCGATAGTATCTAAAGTAAGCCAAGGACAATGGCCAGTTAACTTAGTTGTAAATAATAAGATATACAAAATAGTATATAATCCTGTCACTCATGTAATTTCTATGTAACAAGGAAGATCAAATGCCTCTCAAAAAAGGTAGTTCACATAAAATCATTTCTCAGAATATCAAAGAAATGGTTGCATCAGGTCACCCACAAAATCAAGCAGTAGCAGCAGCACTGTCAAATGCTCATGCATATAAAGCTGCACATAAAGCACATGGCGGTTCAATAACTGATTCTGAAGGTTGTGCAATGTGTATGGGTGGGATGTCTACTGGCGGTGTTATCGGCGGACAAATTGGTGATGTAGTAGGTAGTGGACCTGCTCCAGTACTTAAAGAAGATTACAGCGGTGCTGAGACTATTGAACAAGCACAAGCTAAAGCTAACCGAAATAATACTGCGGATAAGGCCAAAACGGATTCTCAAACGAAAACAAGATTTGAATCTCAAAGTAATTATGCAAAGGGCGGCAAAGTAACTGATTACTCTAATGCTCCTGGTTACCAGGACGGAATGTCTGAGGAAGAAATGAAACGAACGAATGCAAAAAAGAGTCCCCTGGTAAAATACGCTGACGGCGGTATTGTTAACTCCGATAAGGAGTATCACAATGAGTTGGTAGAGGCCATGAATAATGACCTTTCCAATCCGCACGATGACGATGATACGGTAGGACTGCACCAAAATTACAACGAGGAAATGGGTTCTGAGCCAAGATACGCACAGGGCGGTATGGTCCAGAAAGCGTTAGACGAAGTTGCTGCACATCACAAAGCTGGCGGAAATAGCAAGATTGCTACAAAAATTCTTAGTAAGGCTAAACCAGCACTTCAACATAGATTGCCGGAAGCCTCAATGATGTCTGAAGGCGGGATTGCAAACAACGAGAATGAGTTTGTTTCTGAATCCGATTCTCTAGAATCAGAAGATGGGGATATCGATTGTAAGGATAACTACCTTAAAGACGGTGGAATGATTCATGATGATCCTTCTATAGATTCAGAATATGAAATGGATATGATGTCAAAGGGTGGGGAAGCTAAACTAGGCTCAGGTAAACGATTTGCTAAGTTAGAGAGTCATCTCAGTCACCAAAAAGGCGTTACTAACCCCGCAGCATTAGCGGCGGCTATCGGTCGAAAGAAATATGGGACCAAGAAAATGGCTGCTCTTTCACATCATCAGAAAATGTCTCAAGGTGGAGGTGTATTTGAGCCTTCAGATCCAATGGGTGATATGATTGAAGATATGCAACAAGATATCCACGAAGATGCAGAAGATGAATTTGCATACCAAACTGGCATTGCAGACGCTTCCGAGAGCCGAACAGCTAACGAAGCTGACAGAATGCAGGAAGATACTTCCAAAGGTGACTTTAGTAATGCAATGGCCGATGGTGGGTTAGTTGATAAGAATAAAAAAGGTAAGTTCATGAGAGCATTAGCGCTTTCCAATTTACTACGAAGTAGGGGTAAGTAATTAGTGCTTTATGGAAACCAACAACACTAGTATATCAATCAAATTACTCAAAATTGACAACAAACTCTCTATTTACAATAACTTACTTAAAGAGCATATGAAACGCACGGAATTGCTAGAGAAAAGACTTGACATTCTAGAAAAGTTACATTATAAATTTTCAGGCGCATTAAGTCTATTGTCTTTATTGGCTATTATTGCTACAATAGTAGAAATATTTGTCAAAATTAAACCTTAACATGTCATTTAAAACCTACGAACATTTCTTTATAGCTACTCTCGGTATGATTTGCATCCTTATTTGTGTGTGGATGGGTCATACTGAAGCTGCTAGCTCTATTGCATTTATATGTGTTGGAGCTTCTGGGGCTAGGTCTGCGCAAGACATAATGATTTCTAGAAATGACAATAATAACATAACTCCATAACCACGACTTAAAGGTTTATAATCAATGTTAAGCAAAAAACCACGACCTTCATCAAAACACTCCCCGATAGCGTTCTTCTCAATGTTCCTTCTTAGTGCTATTGCATACGTAACATCTTTATTTTATCCTGGCTTAATGGACCAATTAGCAGTTAAATACGAAGATGGTATTGGTGTCCTTAGTATACTACATATGATCACTCATATGTTTGCTCATTCTGGCTTCATACACTTAACTGGAAATTTCGTATTTGGCGGTCCCTTATGCATCTATTTAGAGCGTAAAATAGGTTCCCTAAAGTTCCTTGCAATATGGTTTATTACGGGGGTATGTGGCTCTCTATTCTTCATGATTACTCCCAGCCTGTTTGGGTGGACTGAATTACTCGGTAGTTCTGTGGCTATAAGCGGCTGTGTATTTTACGCCCTGCTTTCTTGCAAAGAGAATAAGATAGTAAGAGTACTTAGTATTCTATTCATGGCGTTTTTGTTTATGTCACAATACATTGCAACTTGTACAGCTATTGTAATGCCCACTGGGACAGCATTTGCTGCTCATTTAGGTGGAATGGTTACTGCAATGCTACTTTATTGCTTGGTTGAAAAATAATGAGACAGATTAATTCAGCGGGAATGGCTCTCATTGAGCACTTTGAAGGGTGTAGATTAGACGCGTATCAAGACCAGGGCGGTGTTTGGACTATTGGGTATGGTCATACTCACAGCGTATGTGATGGGGATTCTATTACGCAAGATCAGGCAGAAGCTTTCCTAGTTCAGGACCTAACAAATGCAGAGCAACAAGTCGATGACGCTATCAAGTCAAATGTAAATGATAATCAGTTTGCGGCTTTGGTTTCCCTAGCTTTTAACATTGGCATTGGGAACTTAGGACGAAGTACTTTACTGGCTGACGTAAACAACGGAGCTTTTGGCTCTGCTGCCCAAGAGTTCGTCAAGTGGTCTCATATTAATGGTATCGCAAATGCTGGATTATTGAAACGAAGATTAGCTGAAAAAGCTTTATTTGAGATAGCTTAATATAAATAGTATTATAACTATAGTCCAGCATACATAACTGATAAAGAGTACTATACGTTCTGCAATTCTCATTGTTCGATCCTAATTTTAGCACTACAAATCTTTAAGCAGCTCCCCATGATCGGCCCCTGCTAAAATCTCATTTCGAATCATAGGATACTTCGCCAAAGCTCGCTTGTAAGCCAAGCGGTAGATAAACGTCTGGTACTTATTAAATCCAATCAATCGGCTAATAACTGCAAAAATCTTACTAAGATAATAGATATCTGCGGACCAAAGCCATTGTGGGTAATTAGGTCGTTTGCAATAGTATCCAGGCCAAATCAGTCCGTGTAAACTCGGATATGCAAAGTAACAATATACCCGAGCAGTACCGAACTTCTCTTTGGTTTGAGTTATAAAGATTCGTCCCCAGGTTTTGCAAAACTCACCGATCTCATAAGCCGCATCCTCAACTTCATTAAAGTACTGGAACCCATCGCCCCAAGAATGATAAGTACCAGAACTCTTTATAGAATTGGCTAGGATAGCTAGAGTTCTATAGTACTTCTTGCCAACTTTACGTTTACGTAATGATTTCAATAATGAAATAACTTTCAACGCTGCTTGTTTACGTTCTTTTACTTGTATCTCTTGAATTGTCATACTACTCTTCTTTATTTTCTAGCGCTTCACGCTCAGAATGCGTGAGGTTTTCAACCCACGAAGGTTCCATTTGAGGAATAGGCAATACAACTAACTGAACAATCTTGTCGCCAATCGAAGGAAACTTTGGACTTCCACCATCTCGTTTGAATCTAGCTTTCAATTCTCCCTTAAAGTTACTATCGATAATTCCAACCGAATTGGCTAAATACAGGTTTGTGTCAGAGATGGACGCTTTTGGTACCAAAAATCCAACATAACCCACTGGGATCTCAACAGCTACTCCGAATCCATATTCTACAAAGTTAAGCCCAATTGATCGTGAAGCAACAGTAAGATCCAATCCACCATTACCTTCTTGTCGATAATCGGGTAATCGTGATCCGATTGTAATTCTTTTAAACTTTAATTCCACGGTATAAATCTCCTATTTTAAGTACATTGTCTACAAACCCCGCATCAACAGCCTTTTGTCCAACATAAGAAGATCCGAATCTCATTCTTCTACTCATTAATTTTACATCAATACCACAAGCTAAAGCAAGGATTTTCGTTGTTCTTCTTACCATATCTACGGAAGTCTTTACTTGTTTAAATGTTTCCTCAGGATGTCTAGCATCGATACCTACGGAACCTGCATGTACCATAATAATAGAATTCTCACCTATTGTTCTCATAGTACATGCTTGCAATATCAATACTGCTGCAGAACTAGCTTGCCCAAACACTATACCATGAGTTTTATATGGAAGGGAGCGGATACAATCATATATACCTATACCATCATCTAAATGCCCACCACCACTATTGATGATTAGTGTTACTTCTTCATCTGTGTAGCAATTCATAGAAAGCAGGGCGGCTATCAGTTCGGCTGTTGATTCTTCATTAATGCTTCCAGAAAACACTATTTTTCGATTTGACGTAATGACGCTCAAAGAACACCTCCTTTTTCCATAATTACACAAGAAGTTGCAATTTGCAAGTTAAATTAAATGCTTATTATTACTTGACAAATGACCTTATATTACGTTAGTATAAAGATATACAAAATTAGGGGGGAGTAGGGGCTCACAGAGCAAAATCTTACTCTCCCCAAGCAGGGCTTCCAAAAGGAGGCCTTTTTCATTTGTGTGAAATAAATGAGTATCGTAATAGCATTCGTAGCTTTTTTCTTATCATCACTTGTTTATTTGTTTATTTCGGGCGTGAAAGAACCTGTGCAGATGGGAGAAGTTAGTAGAAGGAGAACTCGTTCCGAATTGAAGAAAACAATGCGAGTTATTTCAAAACCTTTATCGAAATAATAGCTCCACGAACGATATGAGTAAAGTCACAATTGTCATCAGCTTCTTGTAAATGACCAGGTAAATACCCCCAAGTACATACATCAAAGTGTGTCTTAGTAATCCCCGCAATCCTACCAAAACATTCAAATTGTAATACCCCCGGGGCATACCCGGAACCCTGTGCATGGTCATTAAAGATGATGCGAACAATGTCGCCCATTTTTATCCTAGTCACATTAAACTCCTGTAAATTCTGGTTTCAAACCCTTAATAGTTGCGCCTTTACACCATCCCTTACAACTAGTACAAAAGTACCGCTGATAAGTAGTAGTTTTGGTATAACCAAATCCTCGCTTAACTAATTTAGTGGATTTACACTTTGGGCAGCTACTAAACTCTTGTTCAATTTGTCCCAAATTGGGATGCGCTTGCATCCAGGGACGAAGCTTCAAATAAACTCTCTCTAACAACTGCACATCTTCGTTATTATATCGAGCCATTTTCTTAAAGGCTTTTTCATCAGAAGCCATGCATTTTAGCCACAAACTGAATCCTTCGTGCTTAACTTTTCTACCAACTTTAAGAATCTTACCTAACTCGTCAAGTTTATTACTTGACAATTTGAAATATCTACGAGCAATCTTCAATGTATCAATGACGTGTGATGGAGAAACGGGGCCTAATTTCCATTCCAAAAACTTAGCATTAGCTTTCTTAACATCAAACTCATTGGCATTATGTGCTATAAGAATGTCCGCCCCGTTTAAAACATCCCATAGAGCTTTAGTAAGAGATTTATCGGTAGGATCAACAAAATCTAATCTAGTTATGCACGTTGCTTTCTTTTGTCCCAATTCTTTATAACTAAAACTCAAGAGCTCCCAATCTTTCTTAATATCAATTACATTGGTATCAAACATCGCCCAGGTATAAGACGTTATCGGGCTATTCTCAATATCAAACAAGATTACTTTTGCTTTTTTACTCATAATTATGCATTCTTCCAATATTTTATAATCAGACCGGTCCATAACAAATTAGCTGCTAAAGTCACCATGACACAATACATACTAAAATGCTGCTTTAAAATATAGAAATAATAAATATTCCAAGCTCCATAAGAAACAAAAAAAAGAGTTGTAATAATGCTTTGTTTATGTACTTTTTTAGCTTTATATATTCCATAGCAACTAGCGAGAATTGCAAAAGTACTAAAGATGTTGAAAATGCTGTTTACAATATCAAGCATTACGAACCCCAGCACGTATCTTGGCTTCTGTTTTAGTTTTCAGTTTATGACACGGACTGCAGATAGCCTGCACTTCGCTCTCAGGAACGAATAATCTTGTGTAATAAGAATCCCAAGTTGTGAAGCCCGTTTCAGGATCTACTACAGGACGGATGTGATCTACAACTAGTTTATCGGCGTATTGCTCACAAAGTTCACACTTACCAAATGCACGTTTCACGGCATTTCTCTTGGCTGGAGACCACCTAAAGGTTTTACGGGCAGCCGCAAATAGATACTTGTAGTACCAAGGATACTTCGAAACTCTCTTCTTTTTAGGCTTTATCTTCTTCACTGAAACTCCTAAGTGTCTTAAAATCTACTTTAATTGGAAGCCTGCAAGGATAGATAGTTTCCATTACATGCCGTACATAATCTGTTTTACTGGTAAACTTCTCTTCTCTCTCAATATCTAATGAGTCATGCACTTGATTACGAATTGAAATACCATCAGCATGTAACTTAATCATTGCGCGCTTAATTATACTAGCAGATAAGGATTGATCTGGGAAGTTAAATGCTTGCTTAACTGCATGATTATAGCGCTTGTGCGCGGCCCAGAAAATATCATCTTCAGAAGGATTTGGTATACTCTTTGTTTTGAAGTCTTGTATAATTAATTGTCTTTGTTGTTGTGTACCACCAAACCGTTTAGTTTTGTAATTAAGGTTGCCTTCATCACCAAAAGCAATATCACTTAACCTTCGAATACGTCCCACTTCGCTAATTACAAACCTGTTTTTCCTAACAAATACGAGTACATTTGCGAGGTACTTAGTAAGATCAGGATAGCGTTCAAAGAATTTATCAATAAACTCTTGGCACTCTTCTTTACTAAACTCGAGCCCCGGATATGAGCCATTTGGCTGTCTGAGACTTTCCTGCAATCTATAAGCACCTCCTTTATAAATCGTTAAAAAATTAGATGTTTTACCAACTTGTCTTTGAATATCTGTGACTTCCGTAATAGGTATTTCAAAAAGTGTGGCTGCTGTTTGTTTATGTACATCATCACCATTAATATACGCAGCAATGATATCTTTGTCATTAGCCAAATGCCCCGCAATCCTTAATTCTATCTGGCTATAATCGAAATGATCAAACACATTACCCTCTTGAGTAGGTATGAATAATTCTTTAATGGGAGAGTTTCGTGGAATATTCTGCATGTTTGGAGATTTGCACGCCAATCTTCCAGTAGTAGTTGTCTGCCGAAAAGTAGGATAAATGTAATGATTACCGTCCTCACCTTTTCTGATTTTCGAATAAATACCCTTTTCAGAATCTCCTGTATAAGTAGTGAGTACCTTTTGATTTAACTTATATTTTGCATAGATAGGAATTGCTTTTAGGAGAATGTGCCCTTTGGGTAATGACTGCATTAGCCCGTTAATATAAGTCTTATCAGTAGCATAACTACCTCTAGCGGTCCTACGGATGAATTCCTCTGGGAAATTAGTATGCTCGAAGAATAGGATTGCTACGTGATTAGCATTCTCCCAACTAAAAGCTAATTTACCTTCTCCTTTTATACGTTTAGCTTTTGCAGCAGGCATCACTAGTTTAAGCAGGGCTGACTGGTACAGCTTATCTTCAATAATTGCAATTTGCTCTTTAAAGCCCTTATTAAGGCGCGCAGTCAACTCATCCCGTTTGATCTCGGCACTTGCCCTCAACTTCTCAATGACAGCCAAATTAACTCGAAACCCCTCAGTCTCAATTTTAAACAGAACACTCTCAAGAGGAGTGAATTCTTCTCGGAAGTAATCAAGAGGAGTTTTAGTAACCCTATATTTTTCTTTAAGTTTCTTATCTAATTCTTTAAGTTTTTCCATGCCTAGAAGTGCCAGGTGTAAAGTATTATTACAATCTTCTTCACAATAATCGCCAATTACTTTTAGATATGGATGAGAAGCATCAAGTAAATCTTTGGCACATAGCCCAGCAATATTAGAAACTCCTGCTTTTTTAATAGTGTCATCCAGAAGCCTTTTACGTTCCAATGATTCAAGACCAATATGCTTTTCAGACAAGAATTTCAAACCTAAAGGAGTAGTGTCATCCAATAATTGCCAAATACCCATATTTTCAATCATTTTGCCTTGTATCTTAATCCCTATGGCAAATAGAAACTTTGCATCAAACGCATGCAGATTATGACCAATAACTGAAATAGCGGAATTTTCCAAATCCTCTTTTACATAATTAGGTATATCTGAAACATTAACATAAATTGCTTCACCTTCTTCATAAGCGTAAGCAAAGCCATGTAAGGTATCTTTTGTCCAGTCTAATCCTGTTGTTTCACAATCTACACAAATAAATTTAGGATTTTTTGGTCTCATTACATTCCTTCTGGTCTATGAGGACATCTTTCATGACACGGATTGCACAGTCCTAAATCAATTTCCACAAAAAGTTTCTTGTCAGTATTCTTATACTCTACCACTCTCTTGCAACCAGCACAAACGAAACAATGTAATTTTTCTACTCTTCCTTCATGATGACAGCGTTCACAACGAATAATTGGCTTCTTCATAGTTTCAATACTCCATTGAATGCAAGATTAGTGCAGTAAAGTGCATTAAAATTAAGACTGTATTCCCAAGTATTCATTTGAACTAGATAAACAAAACCTTTTGGACAATCTGAATCAGGATATACATTAATTTTGGAGTGGCTATAGATTATTGTATGATATGAAATGGGAGAGAAATTCCCTAAATGTTTACAAAGATTAGTAAAATCTGTTAAATGCATGAATACTGTGTCTACATTTCCTCCTCTTTGCATAATATCATAAGATAAATTTATTATACCTTCTTCTATAGTTTTGCCTGTCCCGTCATACCAATTTCCAGCCAATTGTATTCGATCAAGATTGCGATCAATACCATAAAATATATCAGGTAGCGTACTAAGTTGTAAGGAACCGGGTAGCCATTTATTTAAGTAAACTGAGAAGGGATTTAGATCGGCTGGAATAAGCCACCACAAAACTATTGGTGTCGATAAAGAAAGCAAGTGATGCGGCGAAGATGGGAGCAATCCCGTTTGTGTTGTTATCGTGAACGGAATTCTAAGAGCGGAACCTAACTGATGCGGCGAAGATTGGATTTTAGAAACATTATCAAAGAATGCTCGGGAAGCGGGGATCAATGGTCCGAAAGAGGGATTAACGGAACCGGGGAAAGTATTTGCATTATAATGTATAGAACCTGGAGGTAAGATGGGATAGTTTATATCTCTCTTTTCTGTTGGCTCAATCTTACAAGTTCGGCAGTAAAAGAATTCTTTCCCTTCAGCTTGATTTACAATTGCTTCCATGTTACAAAGACTACAAATCATAATTCATCCGCTCCTTCTAAGCAAAAAGTAAAACTTCTATTATTACTTGGATCTGCAAAAACCTTGCGTAAAAGTATTGTCGCACCTTTAATATTATCACGATTCTTTGCAACTTCAACTTTAATCTCACCTGTGTCAGCAACCTCTTTTAAGTTCAAAAGTACTTCTGCTTTGTATTCCACCGCGTTAGTTCCTTTAGCCCGTCCTATTGCCTCCTTAACCTCATAAGAGGCTCTACGAACCTCTGAAGTTGCTAGGATAGTCAACCTACCGTCATATTGTACCTTCATCCCATCGGCCCAATAAAGCCATTTCTCGAGGCTAACTCTTTGGTCCTCGTTAACTGGGACAAGAGCTTGTAGAGAATCTATGATTAGGAGCAGGGGTTTGTCTGGGTAAAGGTCTGCCATTTCTTTTATGCGGGTTTCTAGAATTACAAAATCAGAAACGCTCTCAGTGTAAATATAAAAAGGTAGTCTTGTAACTGGCTTAACCCAAAATAATCTTTGCTCTCTAGTTCCTACAAGCAAGTCTGTTTCAGAAATGCCGTTAAGTTGGCAAGTTAGACGACTGCGAAGTCTACCTTGACCGTTTTCACGATCTATAATAAGCGCTGGATTTCCTTGCATTAATTGATGAAGAGCAATTTGCAACATAAGGGTGGATTTATTTGTTCCAGTATCTCCTTGGATCACAGTTACACCGCCCAGACCAAGTAAATATGAATCTAGGGCTGTAATACCCGTCTGAATGCCCGACACCCTGCGATCTAAATAAGATACAAAAGAATCCCAATTAGTCCTTATACAGGCTTCTTCTAAAGATTTCATAGCTTCTTTCTAGCTTCTTGCAAACGCTGAAAATCTGTTTTATCAACGTTCTTTGCTGCTTCTTCGATTTTCTTATATCTTTGCATTTCGGCAATTATTTGTGGTATACAATATTTAAATATTGCAGTTGTATGCCCACCTTCAATAGCAAAAGTGCTCTGTAATTCGAATAAATAGAACTTGATCATATCTTGAATATCTAGGTCTGTAAAGTCTGTCAACAATGTTTTAAACATCGACGAATCGCGACCAAAATTTATTGTATAGGGCTTTCCGTACCGCTCTTTCCAAGTACACGCGAATAATTTAGTTAGGTCCAGGGCATTCATAAATTACTCTGAGAAGTAGAGATCTTTTAAAAGCAGGAAAATACCTTTGGTTGAACTACGAATTGTAGGTACGTTATCAGTAGTAAAACTATGTGTTTGTTCGTAATAGTTTTGTCCTTCGGTATCTTTTGTTAGCTGATAAACGGTAATATGCCCACAAGAACCATATTCACCGAAATCTAATCGATACTTACCGTCTTTAAGTTTTATAGATTTTTCAATTAAATCAAGTTCCGTGTTTCGGTTCTTGAGTGTAGGTTTTTTCTTTAACATAAATCCTCCAGACAAAAATGCCCCAGAGACGGAATCTACTGAGGCGCTAGATGGCTGAACAAAAGTTCAAACCCCACTGAATTATTACCAGTTGATATAAGTATCATTTACCCAATTAAGGACTGGCAAACTTATTTAAAAAGGATCGTTATCGTCCACCTCGGTATCAATTACAGGAGCAGCTACTTTAAGCGCGGCTTTAACCTCAACTTTACGATTTGCGTCAAAAGAACTAGCCTTAACTTCGTAACTATGAGCTTTCTTTCCCTTATACATTCCCGACTTAATCTCTTTAGTACCCTTATACATTACAGAGATATCCGCACCAAGGTCAACTTGAACCATATCCTTGTCAAGACCAGCAGAACCAACAACTGCAATGAGACCTTTGGAAGTCTTAATGCGGTGATTGCGCTTATCGAACTTGTTAACAAATGATCCTTCATACGTTCCCAAGATTGGTTTACCAACAGTCAAAGCTTTCACTTTGGCATGAGGCGTCTTAGGTGCATTAGGTTGATAATACATCAAGATCTCTTCCTTTACTACACCACCAACTACTTTAAGTTCCTTCATACTCATTCACTCCATTCATACTCAGCCCTAAGGCTTCGTGGTTTATTAAAATTTGGGTAGGTATTTATAAGATTCGCTGCCTACCCGACATTCCCCTTCGGAATACTATTAAAACTTCTTACTCTTCGGATGACGTCGTTTATATTCAGCAACAAGAATTTCTAATTCTGCCTTTGAGTAACCTGGTTCAATATTTTCTTGTTTCAAAATCTTATCTTTCCATCGGCTATACTTAACCTGCCAGTCGCCCAACACTACATTACCTTTTGCAGCCTTTTCAAGTTGAAAATCAGAAACGTTCTTAAGGTAATCTTCATTAAGAGGAAATTTATAAATAAATTCCCCCGCTGGTTCTTGTTTATTTTTGACTGCCGTATCTATTAATTTAGCACGTTCAATTGCTAAGTCAACATTAAAAATAAAATTTATTTTCTGTTCGTGTCCTGATAGTGTCGTTGCATAATGCGCAGTAATAAATCTAGTGGACGGGTCGTATTTGCAGTAGATTGCAACAATATCGCCGATAGTATCATTAGAGAGAGGAACAAAGATAAAAATGCCTTCATCCGTCAATCCTTTCAAATGTGAAGTATGCAGATACAAAGCCATTTGGGCCATATAAGAATCACCGGGATCAAAAGATCGCATAAACATGTCAGCACCAATGCCGCTTTTACTTTTGACTTCCAGGATATATTTTTTGCCCCATTTGGCACCATCGCGCTCAGTAACAACAGCATCATAATACATGTTGAAATTAGGGTTATCGAGGCCAGCAGGAACCTGCGTCCCAAGTAGGTGTAGACCAAAGAAGTGCAGATTAGAAAGGATTTCGTCTTTAAGTTCTTTTTCAATAGCGTTACCTAGAAACATCTTAACTCTTCCCGCAGTGTCGGAAGGATTAGTCTCTGGTTCGCCGGTTAATGCCCAATACTGGTCCCTAAGATCTGACATGATACTTGATGCGTAGTGTTCCCTACGGTCACGAAGGCGAGGAGTTTTAAACTCCGCAAAGAACTTTCTAAAAATACTCATTATTTCCATAACCCACCTTTTATTATTTATTTGTAAATATGATAAAAAATATTTGTACTATCAAAAATCCTATAATAAAACCTATTATAAATGATATCATAAAAATTGACATAATCCTACAATTATACACCATATACCAAATCCTATCTTACCCGATAGGAAATAGGTTCCAATGCCAATGAGAGTAAATGCAATAATTAGATGGGCATTCAAATCTAAAATTCTTTTAATGCTAAAAGGCTTTTTCGATGTAGATTTCATATAGAGATTTCTCCTCTTGAAAGAATTCTAATTTTTTCTGTAGTTTAGTAACATATAGATTAATTACTTCTTCGCTTTGTCCTTCAATCTCCAAATAAACCTGCTGCTCCCCTTTGATCTGGGCCAGGGAAATTACAACTAGACCGTTTGCACCCATTTCTTTTATAAAAATTACACATTCTTCTTTTTGAATAGACTTAGAAGGTCCAAGCACTAAATTCAGAAACATCTTGGCTTTTGCAACATCATCAATTGCAATGTTAAGTTCCAAGCGATCAACGTTAGTATCTTTGTCTTTTGCCTTAATTGTGATCTCTTTCAACTGGCGACTGAATCCATCGGAACCGACACCCCAAGAATCTCGAAGGCGCACAAACTGAGCCTGAATGCCACCCGTATTCAATTCAGAATTAACTGGAACTTTCCAATAGAAATCAGTAGTTGTACAGGGATTGATGTAGCGCTCAATGGTAGTTTTGGGAATGAAATTCATTAGTATTTCATTAATATCATCAAGTAGCAATCCTCGTATAATAAATTTTTTCTCTACCTCTCGATTCTCATTATTCATAAAATATACCTTTAGTCATCCAAGCAATAATACAAACCTGTAACTTAGATAATAGTCTATTAATGCAAAAAAGGAAACCTAAAAGTTTCATACCAACCTTAAATCTCATTTCTTACCTCTTATTAATTTAGATACTAATCTTTCTTCCCCCAACGCTTCGCGGGCAATCTTTCCACCGACAAAGCCCGCATCTTCTTTAGACCAGTCTCTATCGCCGACTTTGATAAAGTGAAATTCGTCATCGTTCGTCGTCCAGTTAGCCCCATCCGCGTAGAACTTCAAAGCTTCATCTTTCAGATCGATCAACTCCAATAGCGTCTCGATAACCTCTTTTGCTTCGTCTCTCACTTCGTCCACTTTTTCCGTATTTCTAATGGCGATTTTGCCGTTAATGGCAGCGCGTGATTTCCAAGCGTCGATTTTGTTATTCGCTTCGGCAAGTTTAACTTCCACGTCATGCAATCGGATGCCTTGATTGCCATAGGCTACATACAGTTCTTCATCCTTATGGAATTTCCCCAGCCGCTCGCGGAGGAGACGGTTAACTAAGTCACGGAGGTACTCATTTGTGTATTTCGTAATGACCTTCTTATCGTCCGCGCCTATGAAGGTCATACGTGGCTCCAGGAAATTAATGACGGATTCAAAATCCTCCGCCTTAAATTCGAGATCATTGAAATTCATTTCTTCTCCCCATTCAAACGATGCCATTCCAAAAATATCCCGCTACACAAGATTGCTGCATAGTGAGATTCACCTGTTTCAGGATCGATTAATTCACCTTTCTTAATACAGGCCAGATGACGTTCAATTGCATTAGTATAAATAACTGGATCTGGATATTTCTTCCATCCACCAATAGAATGCTTTTTCGCCCCAAACATTAGAACTCGTACTACAGATTCAATTGGTTCTGGCGGCACTAGAGAATAGTTCAACTTCTTTAACTTTGCTTCCATACTTTCAATTTTGTCCTCTTCATACATCTTAGCAGCCTGTATATCTAAAGGGTGTGTTAGTTTATCGTCTCCGCCTATTAATACACTGGATTCAGTAGAATCTTGTTGTCCCTGCAGTGAAGGAACATTGGAGGCTGCCTTCATAATAGCTTGGAGTTTGTGCAGGTAATCTTGTGACATTAATCCCCCTGGACTACAGTAATAAGTAGGTTTATTATCTTTGGACATTTTCATGTTTCCTGTTTAAATCTTGTTGACAATCAGTACAAATTGAATGGATATTCATTGGTGTCATTGGTTTACGAATAGAAAAGTTACACATTTCGCAATGTAATTCTGTTTCAGCATGGTTCTGTGCCTCACCTCCTGTAGGAAAAAGTAAATCGCAACCTTGTCTACTGCATCTGAATACAAACATATTTTATTCGTCCAATTTAAATTCGTAAATTACTAAACGTTGAAACCCATGATCACCAGAGTAGATATCTTTTTCACCAAAAGGCATATCTGCTCTAGTATTCAAATCCTTAAACGCTTCTGCTTTTTCTCGCATGGAGAATACTTTAATAATGTCCGTTGGTTCACCATAATCTGCCGCTTCAGCTATAACTACATATACAATCATTTTTATTTTTTCTTGACTACTTCGACTTCTCTTCATTCTCAGTATAAGGTCTCCTATCTATATATAGTACACAATAAAGATAATTGAGAGCAAGTAAATAATTAGTTCCCAACGATTTATTCCACCTTTAAGTACTCGAATCGCAAACCTACTGGCTAGAAACGCAAAGTAATTCATAAGCCACGTCCCATCTAATAAAAGTTGTTCTAACCCAAATCGTAAGCTCTCTAATATAGAGTGCATAATACCATGATCCCTAGCAGTAATACTGTGCCAACCATAAGATTACCTACATCACTTTTAGTACCAGAGATAAAGTTCATTACTCTATCTTTACACATAATCTTCTATATGTAAACTTGTATTTGCAGGGGTTTTGTGATATGAAGGAGATAGCGGGTTTGTTTAGTGCTTTCCTGCCTCTTTAAATAAAGCCTAAAAGTTAGGGGTAAATGCTTCCCTAATCGTAAGAGCGGCCCTGCTAAACAGGACCGAAAGCTACATGCCTCTAGTGCTAAATAGGCCGCAGGGCGCTTACATATCTCGCCCGAATCTTTCCCTGGCGCTAGAGACAATAGAAATATGCCAGATAGTTTCTTTGCAGACTGCATTAATGGTGCTAATGGGCATGCAGTGAGAGTGCAAAGGGCGACTGACAGGGTACTGTAGGTGGGTTTAGGCAGCTTGGATAGCACCGCCTATTAGATATGTATTGTAGCTGATCGGTTACAAAGAGTTTACCCTCATGCCTGTGGGACAACTGCTGGTATACGTACAAGTACAAAAGTAAACTAAATGTTGACAACTATGCTAAAGATGTATATATTAAGAGTATGGATAAAGAGTTAATACAAAACTTGATGGAAAAAGCAACAGAGTCAATGCGACGCGATATTAATCACATTTTTACCTCTGTTTCTCGTACCAAGCTAGATGCGTCTAGCGCTCGTGATCTAGTTGCTTATATCAAAGTATTAAAGGAACTAGAGACCATTCCAGATGCCGAAATGGAACGATTGAAGAAAATGAATGAGGCAGAACTAAAGGCTGAAGCTACTAAACTTATTGAAGAGAACGGTAAGAAGAAATGAATAAATCTAAATTTAAAATTGGTGATAAAATAGCTGTTTATAGTCTTAATGGTGATTTAGTACCTACAAGAGTAGTCTGTAAAGTTACAAAAGTTGTTGAGAATGGAAAAGCTCTTTACACCGATCAAAAGGGTTATGACAAACTTACTTCTTTTGATGCAAGTTATCCAGTTGTTCAACAATGCCGAAAGATTAAAGTCAAAACTAAAAAACACTGTGATTGTAAATGCAAATAAGTCTTAAAAATACAATAATTACTTCTATTATATGCACTGTAGTTGGAATTGCAATTGGTTATTATTCCCTTCCAGCTAAAATTGTAACAGAAACCAAAATACAGACGGAAATGCAAGTTGTTCATGATACACAAACTATTAAACATGACAACATTGTTACTGTTGTCACTAAGGCGGTAGATGGCTCGACCATAACCACCACGAAGGATCTCAGTGTCGAAAGTGATCAGTCTGAAGAGATATCAAATGAAAATAGCACGGCGGAGGCAACTAGCACAAAGTCTTACGATAAAGGTACTCTCAATATTGGCGCTCTCAGTACTATTGATTTGTCTAACGGTAGAATTAGTTATGGTGCTTACTTAACTAAATCAGTTCTAGGACCATTTACTCTAGGCTTGCAAGTTACAAATAGTCCAGCATTTGGTATAATGGTCGGGTTAAGTTTTTGATTAAGTCTTATAATATATATGAGTTTTTTGATAAGTCTAAAGCAACCTCCACTTGTTTCGCTAAAATAGGCGCCCATAATTGGATAGATATTCATCAAGGTATTTTTCATAAAACAAAATTAGAAATATTTCCTATAATTATAGCGATTAACGGAGAATTGAAAGAAAATGTCAAAGTATTCACAAACGAAGCGGTTAAGGTTAATCGCGGAAAAAAACAGTAAAAAAACGGGGATCAAATTAATGAATAACGAAAACTTGAAACAACAATATGGCAATAAATGCGCGGAGTTAGGACATGCAATCGTCCAGTCTCGCCTTCTCGGAACGAAGATTGAAACTTTGTTTACTGAGTTGTCAAAACTCCAAGAGCAAGCATCTATTCCCGCAACTCCTGAAACTCCTTCTACTAACCCAACTCCTGTTGTTGAAGTAAGTCTGGCTACCACTTCAGCACAGTCCACTATTCCTAGTGAACCTATTCCAGTGGCGGGTTGAGATTAATAATTTAGAAGATGCTATCATAGAATATGCCCCTAAAGTAGGAGTAAAAGAAAATGTTCTGGATGAAAAAGTCTAACCTAATTAAGGTTTCACAGACTGCGGAAGGAGTTAACGAACAAATTGACTCTTTCCTTGCGGCCAATGGTTTCGAGAACACCTTGGATCTTAAAGAACTCGCTGCTGGATTACTTCAGCATGATTCTTCCATGAAAGATACATTTGATACAGAAGAACTAGCTGCAGCAATGCGAAAGATGATTCATAATCAGCACCTGTTTAATATCATTCAAGATATGAAAGCAAAACGTAAAGCTCAAGAATTAGAAGCTAAACAACAAGAAAGTGCAACAAAAGATGTCATTCCCAAAGACCAACCGAATCCGACAATCTAATTTTAGGAAGTTACAAAAAGAATGGTATCAGAAACTGAAAGAATCTGGTTTTGAAGATCTTGAGCATTTCAAAATGGGTGATATGGTTCCTAAGATTCTTGCCCTTAAAGATGCAGCACGTATGGGGGTTTCTGTAGAGCAAATTGAAGATGGTTTCGAGTACTACCGTAGTGCAGGTATCTTCTTGCATGAGTATTGCTTTGCAACAGAGTTAGATCGTAAAATTTGGGAAATGCATTCAAACGGAGCACCCTTAATTGAAATTAAACTGGATACTGAGATCAGACCTTTACTAAAACTATTGGGTGCAACCAGTGGAAGAAGTAGTGATTTACCGGCGAGTAAAATTTTAGTACGACTTAAGAAAGAGTTTTTAGAGTGGGTACGGGAAACTAACAAGGATGGGGCCTCTAGATGAAAGCGAAAATAATTCATTTTATTTTAACTAAAGTATTCAAAATGGAGTTGTATAAAGCTTCTCGAAAAGGCGGTTACAATTATTTTTATAGTTTTGGTCCTCAATTAACAGGTAAAGTTACTATAAGCGATAGGATTAATAGAACGTGGAATTAGGAGACAAAATAGTTATTCTCCGTGATTTTGATGCTTCTACAGATTATAACTTTGTTATCAGTACTTGGCTCAATAATTACTATCACGGCAGTGCTGACTTTACTCGGTACATATCTAGAGACAACTATTACAAATTTCACCATATTCTTTTGGAGCGTATTTTAGAACGCGCTAAGAATTCTGTAGTTGCTGTATTTCAGGATGAACCCAATATTATTCTAGGTTTTCTTGTAAAAGAAGATGGTTATGCATCTACAGTCCTTCATTATGTTTACTGTAAACCTGCTTACCGCACGCATGGCGTAGCTAAGTTGTTATGTACTTCTATTAATCCTGATAATGCTGTTTATTGCACTCATTTGACTAAGGTTGGAAGTCGTTTAAAAAACAAGATTAAAGGATTGGAATACGTTCCATATTTTGTGACATGATGGAAAAGTGTACTTGTGGTCATATTATAGATAGTTATGGTTGCAGGAATATTGATTGTACTGTCGTTAGTGGAGATAAAGTAATGACGCAGAGCCAATTAGATCAAGTACTTAAATTAGTCCAAGCTGCTCTCAATACTGAACGATTGGTTAAAGCTTGGGCAGATCATACTATGCTTACTTCAGATCGTGAAGTGCATTTGGCCGGCTCGAGATTAGAGTTATTCAGGGCTGCGGAAGAGGTTTGGAAAATGGTTTCCGATACCGATGCTGCGCTTGTAATTAAAAACGAAAGAAATGATTAAATGAAGATTAAGATTAGCAATGTTACTTTCATCAACGCTGTGAGCGCACCTCCCATTCTAAATGGCGATATCAGCCTTAATATCTCTAAACGTAGAGATTTGGAAATGTGGTGGGATGGTCAAACTTTGTTTATTTATCTGCTCGTTGCCAATACAAAGCGTCAAGCTCTTGTTCCCGCTGGCAATATCAAAGCTATGGCTGTTTTGGAATCTGGTAATGAAGAAGAAGCATCTTAAGGCTGGTGGAAGTTGGGGTAAATACCATCGAAAGATAAAGAAGGATCGTGGTAAGGCACTCAGGTGCTTTAAGCTCAAACTTAAGACTGCTGAGTTGTCTGCCACAAATCCTATGTATTTGCCTATTAAAATTGCTAAAAATGCAATCAACTACCAAGTACGCAAGATTGTAGCTCATATTACACAATCTGACAATCATCGGTATCACACCAAAACTGGTAATCTATCCCGCAAACAAGCTCCTTTAAAAGCTAATTTGGAAAGTAAGTTTCTTCCTGATATGTGCTGGGAAAACTACGGAAGATCAAAAGGTTGCTGGAATATTGGATATATTATCTCCATAAATACTGCTCGCACAATGACTGAGCTTAAAGCACTAAAATCCAATAAGAATTTAATACCTAAATGGGGTAAGAATGTCCAATTTGACGAAAGTACTAGCTGAGCTTAATAAACGCTCCAATACTACTATAGATTTAAGTAAACTCTGCTTTCCTAAGCAACTTGCTTTCATTGAAGATACCTCAAAGTATAAAGTTGCAATGTGCTCTAGACGCGCAGGTAAATCACACGCAGAAGCATTGGAACTACTTATGACTGCTGCTACAAACCCTAATTGCAATCAGCTTTATATTACTACTAGCAGGGCTCACGCTAAAACGATTATCTGGCCTGTTTTGAGACAATTCAATAGGGAGTTTAAACTTGATGGAAAGACTAATGAAGTAGAGTTAAGCCTAACTTTACCTAATGAATCAAAAATCTATGTATCTGGTGCCCATGACCGCACTGAGATTGAGAAGTTTCGAGGAATTGCAAAGCTTAAAAAAGCATTTATCGACGAAGCACAATCATTTCCTGAATATATAACTCAACTTATCGATGATGTAGTAGCACCGGCACTGTTAGACTTGGACGGCTCTTTAATCCTAACGGGCACTCCCGGTCCTATACCGGCAGGGTATTTTTATGAGGTTTCAACTAATTCTGCGCAAGAATGGAGTAGACACCATTGGACTTATTTTGATAATGTATTCATAGAACAATTAAGTGGTAAAAGCCACATAGAGCTATTGAATGCAGAATTGAAACGTAGAGGGGTAAGTATAAATAATCCTTCGATAAGACGCGAGTATTTCGGTGAATGGATCTTAGACAGCGATTCATTAGTTATACATTATGATGAGAAATTAAATAGTTATACAGAATTACCTCCCAAAATAAATAACTACGTGCTTGGAGTAGATATTGGCTTCAAAGATGCAGATGCATTAGTAATTCTAGGCTATGCGACTGGTTCTAGAGATGTATATCTGATAGAAGAAAAAATAACTCGTAAACAAGATATATCTGCTCTAGCTCAAGATATTGAGTATTTTAGGCATAAATACGCCCCATATAAAACTATTATTGACGCTGGGGCTTTGGGCAAAAAGATCCAAGAAGAATTTAGTAAACGCTGGAGTTTGCCTGTAGAAGCAGCTGACAAGATAAGGAAAAATGAAAATATATCCTTGCTAAATGACTGCCTTAGAACAGGTCGCTTCAAAGCCAAACCTACTTCCAGATTTGCACAAGATGCGTCCAAAATGGAGTGGGATTATGACAAAAGTACTCCAGATAAATTAGTAGTAAGTAAACGTTTTCATTCAGATATCTGTGATGCAGTATTATATGCATTCAAACCTATAAACGCACATTTTGAGATATCGACAAAACCTACACCTGTATTATATTCAGAATCGTACTGGCAAAAAGAAGCTGAGAAAATGGAAGCAGCTGAAGTAAAGCATTATGAAGAAGAAGCAAATGGCGGCGCTCCTCAAGATCTTTTCGATGAGTTAGAGAAATGGCGGAAGTAACTAAAACTTGCGGTAACTATAAAACCGCAATCAACTATCTTCTCAAACATAATTCCTCAATATAATTACTGAATTAACTACTTCTTGCAGTTTTGATGAACAATCCAATCAAGAATATTAAGAAATTAGTGAACTTTTGCCGTAAAAATGGCATAAAACAAATAAAATTAAGCGAAATCGCTGCTGAAGAATATTCGGGCGTGGTTGAATTAACTCTTGACGCAATTCCTAATAAAATTCCTACACTTAGTAAGTATAAACAGCAAAAATTGATAACTCAAGCAAAAACTGAACAGCTAATACCAAAACCACCTACCTCCGTAGAACAAATTCAAACCGATTATCCCCAAGGCGATGATATGCTTTTCTGGTCTACTTTTCAAATTGAAGATAAAGCCTAATATCATTCCATTTTAAAGCGAGTATTACATGGCAAAAGTTACCAAACATGATCCCATTGCCTCACTTAACAACAAGAATAGTAAGAAAAAAGCTTCCAAAGGCTTTGATATTAAAGATGGCAACTATGCTGTTGAAGGTAAGTGGTGGGAATTAGATGCTAAAGAAATGGTTGGAACTATCTTTGGTGTTGTTGGTTATCTTAAGACCAATCAATTGTATCGTCAGCACCAAGCCGCTCTTTATGCCCGTCTTTATGGTAACATGCCTCTATATTCTTGGCTTGGAGTGAACCTCACCAAGATGAATGCTCAATATAAGAATAATGCAGATCGAGTAACTCTCAATGTGGTCCAATCATGCTGTGATACTCTTAAAGCTAAAATCGCCCAATCTAAACCCCGCCCTGTATTCTTAACATCAGGTGGGGATTACAAGAAACGTAAGTTGTCTAAAGATCTTAATAAGTTCTCTGATGGAGAATTGTATCGATTAAAGGCTAATGAAATATTGCAACAAGTTTGTATAGATAGCTTCATTCTAGGTACCGGTGTTGTAAAGATTTACGAAGTAGACAATAAAGTTTGCATTGAACGCACATTAAATACCGAGATCTATGTTGATGAAATTGAATCTCTTTACGGTAATCCAAGGCAACTACATCAACTTAAGTTAATGGATCGTTCTCAATTAACTGCAATGTTCCCTTCTAAAAAAGCCCTTATACAATCAGCAGAAGGCGGATCATTTGATCAAAGTGGGGATTCTCATCGCTCAATATCTGATCAAGTAATGGTAGTAGAATCTTGGCATCTTCCTTCGGGATCAGACGCCACAGATGGACTACATGTTATCTCTATTAATAGTGGGATAATGCTTAAAGAAGAATATACCAAGAAAACCTTCCCATTCATATTCTTTAATTATGCTCCAAGGACTTTGGGCTTTTGGGCACAAGGTTTGGCCGAACAGTTAATGGGGATTCAGAATGAGATTAATAAACTTTGTTATGTTATTCAGCAGTCTATCAATCTTGTTGGTGTTCCTAGGGTGTTCGTGGAAGAGGGCAGTAAAGTTGTCTCTGCTCACATCAATAATCAGATCGGCGCTATTGTAAAGTATCAAGGCACAAAGCCAGAGTACGAAGTTGCGCCCTGCGTTCCTGCCGAGATATACCAAGAACGTGATCGTTTGGTGCAATATGCCTATAAACAATCAGGTGTATCTGAGATGCAAGCTTCTAGTCAAAAGCCGGCAGGGTTGGATTCAGGCGAAGCAATCAAAGCTTATGATAACATTTCATCTGATAGATTTGCAATAACTGCGCAGAATTATGAGAAAATGTTTATTGACCTAGCTTATCAAATCATTGATAAAGCTCAAGAAATCTTTGAAAGAGAGGGCTCTTATTCCACTGTTTGTCCGGGTAAGAATGCTGTTGAAAAGATTGATTTTCCTGAGTTTAACTTAGCTAAAGATGATTTCATCATTCAATGTTTCCCAGAATCGAGTTTGCCTAAAGAGCCTGCAGGACGGCTTGATGAAGTACAGAAGTTAATGCAAGCTGGAATGATTTCTCCTCAAGTTGGTAAACAATTGTTACACTTTCCAGATCTAGACTTCTACGAAGATATTTCCAATGCTCCTCTTGATTATATTGAAGAAAGCCTAGACAAGATCATTGAAGAAGGTATTTATACACCTCCTGAGGCTTACGATGATTTAGCACAAGCATTGCAATTTGGTATTCAGTACTATGCCAGAGCTAAACGTGATAATGCCGAAGAAACAAGTTTAGATATGTTGCGTCAGTACATACAAGATGTTACTGCCCTTCAGGCGCAGGCCATACCAGCGCAGCAGTCTCAACCAGGCGTTCCACAAGCTCAACCTGAGCAATCTCCGACATCGCAAATGTTGCCGAACGTTCCCGGTATACCGGGATAGGATGATCAAGGCACAACACCGAGTAATTGTACCAATCTTTAATTTTCATTAACTTTCCTCTCATGCTCCAAGTGCGCTTCTAAATACAAACACTTTGCAGCTTTGCGCTCTACCGCTTTTAAATTGCGAATCCTTGGTCTTGATTCATCATTCCGTAGTATATTGTTGGCTCGTAATAAACAATGAATACAAAGAATTACTCCAACGTTAGAAGTAAATACTTTAGTTACAAGAGGATAAGTTTCACATTTGCAAAAATCGCAAATTATCGAGATCACGTATAGCTCCTTTAATACGTAAAGTAACGCCCTCGGTATCGTCCATTTTATTCCCAATATTATCCCAGACTTGGTTAGAACAAGAGATGTTATTGCCTCCTCCCCATCCCCCAGTCAAAAAAATAGTTAAACTATACCAATCTTTATCTTTCAAATTCATATAAATTCCTTAATTTGTTCTCTCTGTATTAATATAATACTACCATTTATTGTTACTTGGTAAGGTATTTTCTTGAATTAACTTCTTGAGTTTGTATTTGACTTTGCGCTCATTGCGCATACAGGTCTCGAATGAATCTATTGCTGAGTTGTAAGCAACTGTGCGCACAAAGAGATCTGACCGAACTTGGGAAACGTAGAATAAACTGAAACTTTGTAGTAATAATACCGAAACTAAATTTAATATTAAGATATTATTGCGCATTTATATCCTCATTAATTTGATCGGTTAACATATGTTTTATTCTAGTACTACCGACTTTAATTAGTACTTTGTCACATATTTCACTACGTATTCTAGGGCTTATAGCAGCATGCAAACTGTATGCATTCCAAATAAGAGAGGCTATCTTATTGGATTTGGCCTGCATCATTTTACACAACTTTTCTTTATTTGTACCATTGTCTAAATTATTGCGCACTTATATCCTCATTAATTTGATCGGTTAACATATGTTTTATTCTATTACTAGCGACTTCAGTTCGTACTTTGTCCCATATTTCACCACGTATTCTGAGGCTTATAGCAGTACCCAAACTGCATGCCCTTCGAATAATAGAGGCTATCGTATTGGATTTGGCCCGCATCATTTTACGCAACTTTTCTTTATTTGTGCCGTTGTCTAAATTATTGCGCACACAAGCATCTTTTCACATAAGATATGCAATATGTCTTAACATTTAATCTATTACTTTGTTAACCAATTTGGTGAAAGGATCTTTTTGACGAACAATTCGAACTTCGTATTCCCCTTCTTCAATAGTAACTGGGAGGTGTTCTTCGTGTGTTATTGTAGCTCCGCCACTGAGAACTTTAATAGACAATTGACCATCAAGATTAAATACAGTCGCATTGCCAGAAGTAATACGGTGCGCGTGTCCAGTATGCTCGCCTTCTTGGACAACATTATTTTTGGTCATAATGCCTGCAACAGCCCTATTTCTTTTGATTAGGACAACATCACCTTGTTCGATAATACGTAAGGTTTTAGTTTTCATAAGATTCACTTCCATTTTTATTAGTAACAACTTTTAAAAAGTTGCTATTAGCTTTGGTTTGTTCCAATTCTTTTTGCACTTTGGCTAACTCAGCTAGCATAGTTGCATACATTGCAATAGCTGTTTCAGCCTCCTTAAGTTTACTCTCTAGGAACTTTATTGTCAATAACATAACTACACTCCGTTTCGTGCCACAAGCGGCTGTTTACGTCAATTGTTCTGGCTCGGAATAGGTATCTAGTCCCATTCTCCATGCTAAAGCCTCTTGCACCGTATTACAAGTTTCTTCAACTCCTTCAACGTGAACGGCATCAATTGACGGATTGTCCATTTTTAGAACACGGGCAGTTACTGAATCACCAAGATCAATATCTAACAACTTATAATTAATAGACTTATTGTTATATTTGACTGTCAATTCGTCAACCAACTTTGCACCCGTTTGCTTAATGAAGTTTTCCAAGCCAACTTTGCGCAGTAGTTCGCGCCGTATATCAACGTTTTGTTCCTTCATAATAGTTTGTACGGATAATTCAGATGCTGGAGTTAGGACGTACTCCTTCTTCATACGCACTCCATTTAAGGAATAGACTTCAAAGCCATCGCTATACCGGATTGCAGGGCCTGTTTCATTGTGTAGTCTTTTGTCTTTCATGCTAATCGATTCGGGATTTTCACACACGACTACGGTATCATCCGATACCCAACACCATCCACATAATGGCGCAAGCTCAAACAAACCAACTAAGGATTCGGTCTCTTTAACTAATCCGCACTCGGTTCTGAAGTAATCATAATAAGACAGCCAGTTAGCCTCTTGTGCACCGTATATAATTGAGTACAATTCGCCCGTAAGTTGCTGCCCTGCGTAAGGAGACTGTACGTAGATAAATTTTTTAGGCGCAGGCCTGCCTATTGCAGTATATATTCGATTAAAGCAGGCTTCAATCGCTGGTTTGTCAAGGGCATGAGTTTGTAATCCAATGGTCACCCACTTCTTTACATAAAAAGGGAACTTTGCAATTTGCTCCGGACTAAGTTTGTCTATCACTTTGTACTCCTTTATTTATATATATTATCAATACATTGTGTTGCAATTATGTTTCGTACTTCATCAACCACTTGGCGCCGCACCATATCATTGACTTCACAGTTGACTTGGAAACTAATACTTATATCTACACGATTCTGTATTAGAATACCGGGGTTACAACCAATAAATCGATGCCAATAACTGAACCAATATTGAGCTAAACAATTATAAGTACGGTTCCATTTTGCATGTGATTTATAATTCATTATCTTTTAATTCTTGCATTATAAATGAGCCAAAATTATTCCAGACTTCATTATTAACTTCGTTCATCATGAATTCACGCACTATTTGTGTTTGAGTTAAAGAAACTCCCAGAATCTGATATGAATAAATAATAAGATAGTTAATAATTTTACTCTTATTCATTATTTTTATCTCTACATTCATATTCCTTTAGTTCCGCCTTAATCTGTAGCCTAATTCTTAGTACTTGAACATCATTTTGGTTAATAATCCATATCCAAATGGAAGTGTGTACTTGTGCCCATGCTTTTTTGAAGTCAGAACAACTAATTATATCCTCTCTTTTTATTACCTTATTCATAAATATTAAATCTATCCTTACGTAGCTTTGAATTCATGATTTCAACTTCGTCCCATATATATGCGTTAACATTCCATATATAGTCCTCTACTTCGTATAACAATTCACGAATTGCGCGGTCGGTTATATCGGATAGCATACATTTACATACAGGTTCATACATAGAAGGTATGAGCATAGGTATGATAACTCGGGCATACATAATTATTTTCCTTTACTACGAGGAACTTGTTTTTTAAGTAAAGAAAGAAAAGGCTTATATTGTTTAATTAAATTCGCAGTTACGCCTTTATCGGTTACTTTCCATTGTTCTTTTCCAAACCTAGATCTCATTT
>Ga0193726_1000334_pt1 | contig 54931 bp, 49 predicted proteins | sample H2c1metaG_FD_144928 | JGI IMG/M metagenome (GOLD analysis project Ga0193726, IMG submission 144928) | Soil microbial communities from a riparian zone of the East river system, Colorado, United States - H2c1 | ecosystem: Environmental > Terrestrial > Soil > Riparian zone | place: USA: East River... | reverse complement strand
GGCGATGATGAGGATCGGCGTGCTCGACAGCGAGTCTCCGAATGCCTGGGCGTTGCCCTGAAAGCCGGTCTGAAGCGAGAGCGGCTTGCCGAGTTCCTTCTCGATTTTCTGGATCGAGCCCACGGCCTGGCCGATCGCGGTGCCCGGCAGCAGGTTGAACGAGATCGTCACCGACGGGAACTGGCCTTGATGGTTGACCACGAGCGGCGCCACCTTCACCACCGAGTCGACCAGCGTGGATAACGGCACCTGCTGCCCGCTCGACGATTTGACATAGATGCCGTTGAGCGCTTCGGGCGAGTACTGGAACTTGGGGTCGACCTCCATGACGACATGGTACTGGTTCAAAGTGGTGTACATGGTCGAGACGATACGTTGGCCGAACGCGTCGTCGAGCGTGTTGTCGATGGTGTAGGGCAGGATACCATAGCTCGACGCGACTTCGCGCTTGATCGTGATGTCGAGCAGCGGCCCCGCATTGAGCTGATCGGTGGCGACGTCGGTGATGCCGTGGACGGCCTTGATCCTGTCGAGGAACAGCGCCGCCCAATGGTTGAGCTCTCCGGGATCGGCGTCGTTCAGTGTGTACTGATACAGCGTCTTCGACACCCGCCCGCCGATGGTGATGTCCTGCGCGGCTTGCATATAGAGCGTGATGCCCTGGAGTTTGGCGAGGTTGGTCCGCAGCCGCGCCAGCACCTGGTCCATGCTGCCGCGCTGGCTCTTGGGCTTCAGCGCGATGTAAACGCGGCCGTTATTGACCGTGGTGTTGCCGCCACCGGCGCCGACCGCCGCGCCGACCGTGGCGACCGCAGGGTCCCGCATCAGGGCATCGAGCAAGGCTTGCTGGCGCTCGGCCATGCCTTGAAAGGAGATATCCTGCGCCGCCTCGGACAGGCCGATGATCAATCCGGTGTCCTGCTCGGGAAAGAAACCTTTGGGGATCAGCACATAGAGATACCCGGTCAGCGCGATGGTGCCGAGCATTGTCATCAGGGTGATGAAGCGGTGCCGAAGCACAATCTTGAGGCCGGCCTCATAGAGGTTGAGCAGGCCGTCGAAGCCGCGTTCGGAAAGGCGGTAGAGCCATCCGTGCTCCCCACTCTCCGGCTTGAGCAGGTATGCGCACATCATCGGCGTCAGTGTCAGCGAGATCAGCAGCGACAGCACCAGCGCAACGCTGACGGTGACGGCAAATTCGCGGAACAACAGGCCGACATAGCCGCCCATCAGGAACAACGGGATGAACACGGCGATCAGCGATAGCGTGATCGACACGATGGTAAAGCCGATCTCGCCGGCTCCCTTCAGCGACGCTTCGAACGGCGAGGCGCCTTCCTCCATGTGCCGCACGATGTTCTCGATTACGACCACGGCGTCATCGACCACGAAGCCGACCGCGATCGACAACGCCATCAGCGAGAGATTATCGAGACTGTAGCCGAGCTCGTACAGCACCGCGAAGGTGCCGACCAGAGACAGTGGCACGGTGACGGCCGGAATAACGGTAGCCCAGAAATTGCGCAGGAATATGAATATGACCATCACCACCAGCGCGACCGTCAGCATCAGCGTGAACTGCACGTCGCTGACCGAAGCCCGGATGGTCTCGGTGCGGTCGGAAATGATATTCACCTTGACCGCGGGCGGGATCGAGGCCTCAAGCACCGGCATCATCGCCTTGATCCGGTTCACCGTTTCGATGACGTTGGCGCCGGGCTGGCGCTGGATCGCGAGAAGTACCGACCGTTTCTGGTTGTACCAGCCCGCAATCAGGTCGTTCTCCGGCGCACTGATGGCGCGGCCGACGTCGCGTATGCGGACCGGCGCTCCGTTGCGATAGGCGATCACCAGATTGGCGTAGTCGTCGGCCGTCAGCAGCTGATCGTTGGTGTTGAGCGTGTAGGTCTGGCGCGGGCTGTTGAGCGTGCCTTTCGGCAGATCGACATTCGCCTGGCCGAGCGCCGTCCGCACGTCCTCGAGGTTGATGCCGCGGGCTGCCAGAGCCTGCGGATCGAGCTGCACGCGAACCGCGGGCTTCTGCTGTCCGCCGATACCCACGAGACCGACGCCGGATATCTGCGATATCTTTTGCAGCAGGATATTTTCCGCATAGGCATCGACGGTGGTCAGCGGCAGGGTGTCCGAGGTCAGGCCGAGCACCAGGATCGGCGTGTCAGCCGGATTGACCTTCCTGATTGTCGGCGGATACGGCATGCCCACCGGCAAATACGGGGTCGCAGCGTTGATCGCCGACAGCGTATCGCTCACCGTGCCGTCGATTTGGCGGTTCAAATCGAACTGGAGCGTGATCTGGGTGTAGCCGAGCGCGCTCGCCGACGTCATCTGGGCGAGGCCCGGGATCTCGCCGAACTGCAATTCGAGTGGCGTTGCCACCGAAGACGCCATGGTCTGCGGATCGGCGCCCGGCAGCTGGGCCGTGATTTGCAGGGTCGGGTAATTGACGTTCGGCAGGGCCGCCACCGGCAATAGCGGATAACTGACCAGGCCACCGACCAACAGCCCGACCATCAGCAGGGCGGTAGCGATCGGCCGATGGATGAACGGCGCGGATATGTTCATGGGATGGGTGCCTGCAGCGCGCTTTGTGCGATGGCTTCCTGCGCGGCCCGGCCGTGCAGCATCCTGACCCGCGTGCCCGGTTGCAGCTTGTATTGTCCGTCGACCACGACCTGCTCATCAGCCTTGACGCCGGAATCAATCAGGGCCTCGCCGCCGCTGACCTGCGCGACCTTGACCGGCCGGTCCTCGACGGTGTTGTCGGGTTTGATGACGTAGATGTAGGCTCCGCTCGGACCCTGCTGCACCGCCGATGCAGCGACGGTGAGGCCGTTATGCCTCGTATCGACGAGCAGCCGCGCGTTGACGAGTTGGCCGGGCCAAAGCCGGCGCGATTTGTTGGCAAAATTCGCCTTGAGCTGGATCGAGCCCGTGGTCTGCAGGATCTCGTTGTTGACGAGGCCGAGCACGCCCTGGTCCAGCAGGGTCGTATCGTCCTGGCTGTAGGCGAGAACCGCAAGCGCAGCCTTGGTGTTTTGCTGTTGCTGCTGGATTTGCGGCAGAACCGTCTCCGGGAGGGTAAAGATCAGCGAAATTGGATCGATCTGGGTGACGACGACGAGGCCGTTCGTGCTTGATGGGCTGATGATATTGCCGACATCGATTTGACGAATCCCGGCCACGCCATCGATCGGCGACGTCAGTCGGGTGAAGCTGAGCTGCACGTTGGCGGCGTCGATCAGCGCCTGATCGGCCTTGATGGCCGCCTGCAGCTGTCCGACTTGCGCCTTCTGGGTCTCGAGCAATTGCGGCGTGGCCCAGCCCTTCTCTCCCAATGTAGTGTAGCGCGTGAGATTGGCCTGGGCATTGATAGACTGAGCCTGATCGCGTTCCAGGTTTCCGGTGTACTGATCGATCAAGGCCTGATAGGGCCGCGGATCGATCTGCGCGAGCAGGTCGCCGGCATGTACGGTTTGGCCTTCGGTGAAGTTGATGCTGATGATTTGTCCCTGGATCTGGGCGCGCACGACGTCGGTGTTATAAGCAATCACCGTACCGACCCCGCTGAGATAAATCGGCACGTCATGCTGGGCGACCACGCCTGCGACGACCGATACCGGGGGCGGTGGAGCAGGCGCGGCAGCGGCCTTCTGCAAGGCTTGAGCATGCATGAAGTACAGAAGACCGCCGGCCGCAATGAGGGCGGTCAGCAGGACAGCGGAGATGATGGATTTCTTTTTCATGGCTGGTCCGGCTCACGGATGAAGAGTCATTTCAGCAGCTGCCCGTAGTGCTCGGAAGCCCGGTATTTGGGCATACGAAACTGCTTGTGGTCGCGGAAGAAGCAGCAGCCGGAGGCGTAACCGTGGGTATGGTGGGCACGACCGCGGTCGGTCCCGCGAAACCCACGCTGGGCGATACGCTCAGTGTCGGTACCGCGGCGGAGGAGCTGACCCCAAGGTTTCCGATCTCGGTGGATCCCAACGGAATTCCGGTTCGAGCGACGCCGCCCGGCGCTATAGGCGACGTGGATGTTGGAGTCGACGATGAAGCAATGCTGCTTGAGCCGGAGCCGCACATTCCCGACAAGCCCGAGGTTTCGAGCATCCCTGAGGTGGTCGACGTTCCCGATGTCGCTGAAATTGCCGATGACGTTGACAGTCCCGGCGAGGTTGTCATTCCCGACGTCGCCGCGGTGGCCGGCGCCGTGCTTCCCATTGCCATTCCGCCGCCATCAAAACTCGTGGTGGATCCGAACATTGACGATGGTGCGGTCCCAATGGTCGAGCATGTCGTGCCGCTACTCGGCATTGCGATCGTGCCTGTCGCGTCGCCGGGAGCCGGGCTGACACCGGGGGATGCGATTTCGGTGGAGCCAAGCGGGATACCTGTCGGCGAAACCGATGAACCTGTTCCCATACCAAGCGGCGAGGTCGCACCAAGGCTCGGTGTCGGGCTGGCCATTCCGCTGACTTGCGCCATCGCGGAGTTGTAGGCGAAGAGCGCCGGGAGGATCGCGGCGATCAACGATAATCTCACTGGGAAAAGGGGGCGCATGGAGTTGCTCCGTCGAGTCTGGCCGTAAGATTGTCGTGTCTATGTGCTGCGACCGTCCTGAACGCCTTCGGACGTCTCCATGCTGAAATGCCCAGCCCTTCGCACTTACACAATTAAATACGAGTTTATTCTTGCTTCGACCGACCGCGCCTGGTCGCAGAGCATCCCGGAAAACTAAAAATTATTTTATTTGAGCAGACCTCGTTCGCTCCCGACCTGCATGGATGGTCTCTGACGGAAAAATGTCCGTCCGATTTCGAAATAATCCTCGGCCAGACACGCCGCGACCATGGAGAGCACAATGAGCAAGGATGATGTCGCAGGCGTCGGCGATTACGAAGGTGCGGCGGCAGGGTGGGGCGCTCTGAAAGCCGTGGCCGATGCCGTTCGCGGTCAAAAGGCTATTGTGAAAGAGACCCGCGGTCTCCTCAGCATGAACCAGCCGCACGGGTTCGATTGCCCGGGCTGCGCCTGGCCCGATCCGAAACATACCTCCTCGTTCGAGTTCTGCGAGAACGGCGCCAAAGCTGTTTCATGGGAAGCGACGGCCAAGCGGACGACGCCGGAGTTCTTCGCCGCGCATACAGTCAGCGAACTGTGGAAATGGCCGGACTTCGACCTTGAGAATGAGGGCCGTCTCACGCACCCGATGGTCTATGATCGGGCTACTGATCGATATCTGCCGATTTCGTGGGACGAGGCGTTGGCAAAGATCGGCGCCGCGCTCCGCGCGTTGCCGCACCCCGATATGGCGGAGTTTTACACGTCCGGCCGAGCCTCCAATGAGGCAGCCTTTCTCTATCAGCTGTTTGCGCGCGAATACGGAACCAACAACTTTCCTGACTGCTCGAACATGTGCCATGAGGCGACGAGCGTCGGCCTGCCGGAGTCGATTGGCGTCGGCAAGGGAACGGTGACCCTGGAGGATTTCGATCACTGCGACGCGCTGTTTTGCATCGGTCACAATCCCGGGACCAATCACCCTCGCATGCTGACCACCCTGCGCGAGGTCTCGAAGCGGGGAGTGCCGATTATCGTGTTCAACCCGCTGCGCGAGCGCGGGCTGGAACGGTTCACGTCACCACAGCATCCCGTCGAGATGCTGACGCTGAACTCGACGCCGATCGCTTCGACCTACTATCTGGTCAAGGTCGGTGGCGATATCGCGGTGCTGAAGGGGATCATGAAGACCGTGCTGGCGCTCGATGCGAAAAGCCTTGCCGAAGGCGGCCCCGGCGTTCTCGACCGTGATTTCATCAACAATCACACCACCGGAATCGATGAACTGCTGGCCGATCTCAATGCGACTTCCTGGGTCGCGATCGAGGAGGCTTCGGGTCTGTCGCGATCGGATATCGAACTCGCCGGCAATATCTACGCCAAGGCGGAGCGCGTCATCATCAATTACGGCATGGGCATCACCCAGCATCGCCACGGCACTGGCAATGTGCAGCAGATTGCCAATCTGCTGATGCTTCGCGGCAATATCGGGCGCAAGGGCGCCGGCATTTCCCCGCTGCGGGGCCACTCGAACGTGCAGGGAGACCGCACGGTCGGCATCACGGAGATCCCGAATGATGAGCTTCTGGACGGAATAGCCCGCGTGTTCGGATTCGACCCGCCACGCAACAAGGGCCACAACGCGATCGAAGCCGTCGAGGCGATCCGGGACGGGCGCTCGAAGGCGCTGGTCTGTCTTGGCGGCAATCTTGCGGTTGCGATGTCGGATCCGGAAGTCACGTTCAAGGCGATGCGGAACCTCGATCTCGCGGTGCATATCGCCACCAAGCTCAATCGCTCCCATTTGCTGGTCGCGAAACAATCCTTCATTCTTCCCTGTCTGGGACGCACCGAGATCGATGTTCAGGCAACCGGCCACCAGTCGGTCACCGTGGAAGACTCAATGTCGATGGTCCATGCTTCTCGCGGCGGACTGAAGCCCGCGTCCGAGCATCTCAGATCGGAACCGGCAATCATCGCAGGGATGGCGCTGGCCACATTGCCGAACACGCGGGTCGGATGGGCCGACATGATCTCAGATTACGGAAAGATTCGTGATTGCATCGAGGCGGTGTTTCCGGCATTCGCAGACTTCAACGCCCGCATCAAGAAGCCGGGTGGATTTCGGCTGTATGTTGCTGCATCGGAACGCGAGTGGCTGACTTCGACAAGGAAGGCCAATTTTCTCGTCTACCCAGGTCTCGATGAAGATCCGCGCGTCGCGGATCGTGAAGCTCTTACGCTCACGACGATCAGAAGTCATGACCAATACAACACCACGATCTACGGCCTGAATGACCGCTATCGTGGGATTACGGGGCGCCGCGACGTCGTGTTCGTCAATGAGCGGGACCTCGCCAGCCGCGGCTTGAAGCACGGCGATCTCGTCGATGTCAGCGTCGTGGCCGATGCGAGATCGAAGCCGGGCAAGCGCATTATGCGCAACCTGACGGCGGTCGCCTACAACATCGCGCAGGGCTCGATCGCGACTTATTATCCGGAGGCGAATGTCCTGGTCGCGCTCGATCATTACGACGCCAAATCCGGAACGCCTTCCTACAAATCGATCCCGGTTCTACTCCGCGCGTCGCCGAACCATCAAGTATTGCGCCGGCTGGTCGAGACCGCCGATGTGTATGAAGTTTATGCGGGCTGATCTGTGACACAAGAAGTGGGCCCAGCGGCACTCAGGGTGTCGCCGGCAACGCCGCGCTGCCACCATACTTCGAGGGGTCGTTGTAGCTTGGGGTGTCATCGTAGTGGACCGGCGGCCGCGCTGCGTAGGCCCAGCTTTGGCTGGGACTAACGATGACATGGTGCCGCGAGTGATGCAGTGTCGCCGCACTGGCAGACGCACACAGGGTGATCAACAGGCCTAAGGCCAAGAAGGAACGCATCGCATTTGCTCCAATAAACATACGGTTCTCATTTGATGGGCGGACCGCGCCGCGCCTGCACGGCTACACGCTAGTGAATCTGCGCGCCAGTTCAGGCGCCCCAAGCCTCCAGCATCGCCGCCGGCGCTTGTGTGGCGAGGTTTCTGGCCGCCTTTCGCACTTTCTCGAACGCGCGCGCTTCGATTTGCCGGATGCGCTCACGCGACAGGTTGAATTGTGCCGCAAGATCTTCGAGCGTCAGCGGTTCGTCGGCCAGATGTCGCGCCTCGAAGATGCGACGTTCGCGGTCGTCCAGCACATCGATCGCGGCGGTCAGTGCCTTGTGCCGGTGGTCCTTCTCATCCTGTTCGACGACGATCGCTTCCGGCGAGGGCGATTGATCTACGAGATAGTCCTGCCATTCGCCGGTTTGACCGTTCTCGTGAAGCGGGGCATTGATCGATTTGTCGCCGCCAAGGCGCCGATTCATATCGACGACATCCTGGTCGGCGACATCGAGGTCCTTCGCGATCAAAGCAACCTGATCGGGGTGCAGGTCGCCGCTTTCGAATGCGGCGATCTTGTTCTTTGCCGAGCGCAATTTGAAGAAGAGCCGCTTCTGGTTTACGGTCGTGCCGATCTTCACAAGCGACCACGAACGCAGGATGTAATCCTGGATCGAAGCCCTGATCCACCAGATTGCGTAAGTGGCGAAGCGAAAGCCCTTTTCGGGTTCAAAGCGATTCAATGCCTGCATCAGGCCGACATTGCCTTCGGAGATGATTTCCGAAACCGGAAGCCCGTAGCCGCGGTAGCCCATGGCGACTTTGGCGGCGAGACGCAGATGACTCGTGACAAGCTGGTCCGCGGCGTCACGGTCGCCGTGCTCGCGCCAGCGTTTGGCGAGCCTGTACTCCTGGTCCCTTTCGAGCATCGCGAAGCGACGGATGTCGTAGAGATAATTTTTACCGCGCCCGTCTCTGACAAACGCCGGCTGACGCCGTGTCAGAGCCGTGATGCCCGCGAATTGTCCCTCAATGCCCATGTCAGTCGCTCCGTCGTGGAAAAATTCGATAACTTCCGCCGTTTGAAACTCGAGCGGATCGCTAAAGAATAGACGCAGCGCGCGGGGGAGCCATTAAATTGAGATTTAGGACATTAAATTCGAATTCAAACGGGGAGGGTTCGAAGCCACTACGCTCACAAGTTGGACCCACCCGGCAAAGCTGGCGTTCTGCTATTCGCCAGTTCTCCCAGGTGAGCCCATTAATACGCCGCCCGCCGGCGACTTCCGGATCGCTTACCGTTCAGTAGTCGCAGGTATACGGCCAGGCGTATGACCGGTAATACGGGCAACCAAGGCCGTCATCGTAAAAGCCACCACCGCGAACGCCGAAGTGGTCTCGGCCCATACCACCGATGTGACCGCCGCCAAAGCCGCCCATGTGGCCGCCGCCGAAGCCACCGCCCATATGGCCGCCACCGCCGAATCCGCCACCGCCGTGTCCTCCGCCGCCGCCGCCACCGCGGGCCTGCGCACCGGTGGTAACAAGGCTGCCGGCAAGCAGCGCGCTTGCCAAAATCATCATCACTCGTCCTCTCATGACATTCTCCATTGGGATGGGCGGACTTTCCGCCACAGGACCTTTGCTTGACGTTGTTTTGTCAGCCAGTGACCTCCAACGTCGCGATGCACTGGAGATGGGAGTGCTGGTCTGTCGTTTCTACTAAATTCGAATACAGGATGCGCTCGAACCAGACATAAGCGTGCGCCGAATTAGCAGTTGGGCATCAAACGGAGGAGCGATCGATTCGTCGCCGCGGATACGCCGTGATTCCAGCCCTCTCAAAAAAATCGGACGGCGCGCACCTGCCTCATTCAGGGGGCACAAGGCGCGGCGCGCGCCGTCCGCTCGACAGCCGCATGATATCGCCTCGGGGGACAGGCGTGGCTGTTCTGGACTTGATTTAGGCTTGCGGGGAAAATTGGACCATTAAATTGTTTTTTAGCATTCACCCACATTGCTCACGATGATTGGGCGCTGATCCCGTTTTTCCGCGCCCGTATCTGGCCCTCACCATTGCCTGATGTTCGGAAAGCTAAATTCGTTTTTAGTTGAGAGAGCCAAGCCGGATAGCGACATCCATATCTTGTTGGTCTTTTGTTTCACGGCGCTGCACGCCCATGAACGGAGTAATGCACGATGGAGCCGGCCCGAGTCGTTCCCCGCCGAATTTGGCGCGAAGGCGGTCCGAGCGCCGGCAGTCGTTCGATTCCGGAAGAGATCGCGGTGGCGCTTACATATAATGGCGGGACCTACGCAGTCATGATGACGACACCGCAGGACTTGCGGGATTTCGCGGTCGGCTTCAGCCTGAGCGAGGGCGTCATCGGTTCGTCTGCTGACATCGATTCATTGGACGTCGTGCACCTTGATGACGGTGTCGAACTGCGGATCTGGCTCAGCCAGCCGAAAGCCGATCGCCTGCGGGAGCGACGGCGGCACATCGCCGGACCGACCGGGTGCGGATTGTGCGGCATCGAATCGATCGCAGAAGCGATGCGTCCTGCAGCTGTCGTCGCGCCCGGCCCGCAATTCTCGCCCGAACAGATCACGGTGGCCATGCAGAGTCTGCCATTGCGTCAAAAGCTCAACATCGAGACGCGCGCGGTTCACGCGGCGGCCTTTTGGAATGCCATGAGCGGCATCGTCGCGTTGCGCGAGGACGTCGGCCGTCATAACGCGCTCGACAAGCTGTCGGGTGCGCTGGCGCGTGGGTCCATTGCCGCGGGCGAGGGGATCATCCTTCTCACCAGCCGGGTGTCAGTGGAGATGGTGCAGAAAAGCGCTGCGATCGGGGCCTCGGTGATGGTGTCGGTTTCGGCGCCAACGGCGCTGGCCGTCCGCATGGCGGATGCAGCGGGCATCACGCTTGCAGCCATCGCGCGTGCGGACGGATTCGAAGTGCTCACGCATCCTGGCCGGATCTCGCACGGAGCCGTTGAGGTGCAGACGCGGCCTCAACACATGAGTGTTGAAGCCATTTTGATGCCAACCTTTCAGAGGAGTGCAAGATGCGAAAGCTTATCATAGCGACTGTGGTGTTCAGTCTGGCCGGGCTCTCTGCCGGTTATGCACGCGGCGGCATGCACGGGTCAGGGATGCGTGCCTTGATGGCGCCGGCGAATCCAACTGTCCCGCCCTCACTGACGCCGGATCCTCGCCTCACCGGGACCGCGCCGCTTCCACCGCATCAGCAGCCAACATCGGCCGCTTCGGTTCCGGACGCCATGCTCAAACCCACCCCTGATGAAATTGCCGTTGATCGAGCAATCGGAAACATCTGCCGGGGCTGTTGAGTGCCAGCCACGCCCCCCGCATAGGGTGCAGCATTCATGAAATGCAAAAAGCCTCGACTATATCGGGGCGTTTGGCGATGGACTTTGCACCTGCCGCATGGTCCGCGGGAGCGCCTCCAACGCGGCCAGGCAACTGGCCGCAACCACAATTCCCGCGGCGCGTGTCAAGGCGCACCTACGAAAACCTCGATTGGTAACGGGTGATCGATCACATAGCTGCCGAAATTCGGATTGTGACCGTCCGGCTGGGCACGCTGGTCTGCTCCCCTCGCGCGCGCCAGCAGCGTATAGCGGCCCGGTTGCGTCGGCGTAGTCCAATCGTACTTCCAGCGGCGCCATGCGTGCCGGTTTATCTGGTCCAGGAAGTCGCCCTCAACCCACGACGCGCCTCCGTCGAGGCTGATCCAGATCTCGGTGACATCGGTGCATCCCGCCCAGGCGGCACCCAAAATGGTGTAGGGCCGATCAGGTTCGAGCCTCTCATAAACGCGGGGGCGTGCGATCTGGGACTTCAGTTTCATCTCTGCGAGTGGCCGGCGAATGGGCGTTCCCGCGGAATCGTCCCAATAGGCGTAGTCGGACGTCTGCCAATAGCCTTGAAAGGGCTGTGTGGTGGCAACGATGTTGGTCAGCCACTTTACCGACGCCATTCCGTAGTGCCCCGGCACTATGGCGCGCAATGGATAGCCATGGTCGGGCGTCAGATCACGCCCGTTCATCTGGTAGGCGATCAGCACATCGGACTCCATCGCCCGCGCCCTTGGGATGCTGCGTGCATACGAGATGGGGCCCGGCGGCCTCGGCTCTTCCTTCGCTATACCGCGATCGGCGCCTTCCAAAACGATCTCGCATACATCATCGGCCAGTCCGGCGCGCTCCAGCACCACGGAAAGCGGAACACCTGTCCATTCAGCATTACCCACGGCGCCGAGCTGCCATTGTGCGCCCGGCGCCGGCGGCGACAAAAAGACCCGGCCGTTGCCGGCGCATTCCAGCGTGGCGATGCACATCCGTGAAGGCATGGCGCGGATATCTGCGTAGCTCAGCCTTAGTTCGCTGCGTACCGCACCCGCTATCGCCAGCCGATAGGCGACGGGATCAAGCTGCGGTGTGGGGAAATGACTGCGTATGTAGAATAGTTCAGCCGGCGTGATGAACTCGCCGAGCTGATCGAATGGCATTTCGAGGTTATTCGGGTCTTTTTGCCGAATGATCAGGCCGACGGGGTGTACAGCTGTGCCGGACCAGTTTTCGTGTTTCATATCCGCGGGGTCTCCTGTCGGAATTCAGACCGGAATCGCGTGCACTGAAAGTCAGAGCACCGCGAGATAAACGCAGAAAATCGCCACGGCGATCGCGAGGGCTACCGAAAGCAGCGACTCCGCGCGGGACTGCGGCATCTGGATAACCTCATCGCGATCGATCGCGCGGCGCGTGCGCTCAAAGCCGGCGCTGCTTCGTCCGATGATCGCGATTCCGGTCACCACCATTGCCAGCCCGGCATAGTGGGCCGCGACCGCGGCGAATGCGCCGGCGTTTTCCGCAACAGGATGGGGCAGGCCCCCGCCAGCTGTCGCATCAAAAAAGACGTTCAGCTTGACGAGAAAAAACCCGAATACGATCACGGCGAGGCCGGTGCGTATCCATGCAAGAAAGGTTCGCTCGTTGGCCGCGTGGTCGGTGTACCTGGCGATCATCGATTTTCCCGCACAATCAGGATGCGACGCCGCGCACCGCCGCCTAGCTGGCCGGCTTCGGTTGAGAACCCGGCTTGGCCGATGAGACGCGCCAGATCGTGTTTCCGACATCGTCCGCGATCAGCAATCCGCCGCTCTTGTCGACTGCCAAACCGACCGGCCGGCCGCGCGCGTGATTATTCGCATCGAGGAAGCCTGTGACGACATCCTGCGCCGGGCCGCTGGGCCGTCCGCCGCTGAAGGGCACGAACACAACCTTGTAGCCGTTGAGCGGCGTTCGATTCCAGCTTCCGTGTTCGCCGACGAACGCGCCGCCGCGGTAGTTCGCGGGAAGGTCGGTGCCCGTGTACATGGCAACACCCAATGGCGCCACGTGAGAGCTCAGCGCATAGTCCGGCGCGATCGCTGACGCCACCAGATCGGGCCGCTGCGGTACGATTCGGGGATCGAGGTGCTGGCCGTAATAGCTATAGGGCCAGCCGTAGAAGCCTCCGTCCTTTACCGAGGTCAGATAATCCGGAACCAGGTCGGGCCCGATCTCATCGCGTTCGTTGGCGATGGCCCAAAGCTTGCCGGTCTCGGGCTCCCACTGCAGCCCGGTGGGATTACGAATTCCGCTGGCGAAGATGCGATGCGCGCCCGATGCGCGGTCGACCTCCCAGATCGCGGCGCGTTCGTATTCGGCGCCGATTCCGTTTTCGCCGATGTTGCTGTTCGATCCGATCCCGACATAGAGCTTGGAGCCGTCCGGACTGGCCAACAGAGCCTTGGTCCAGTGATGATCGATCGGCCCGCCGGGAAGATCGGTGAGCTTGGTGCCCGTGGCAGTGATGCTGGTCTGTCCATCCTGATACGGATAGCGGACGATGCCATCGGTGTTCGCGACGTAAAGATCGTTACCGACCAGGGCGACGCCAAATGGCGAGTTGAGGTGGTCCAGAAACACGGTTCTCAAGTCGAAACTGCCGTCGCCTTTGGTGTCGCGCAGCAGCGTGATGCGGTTCGCGTCCTTGGCCTTGGCGCCGGCGAATGACTGTACCCAGCCGGTGATGATGTCCTTGGGCCGGTAGATCGGCGCCTTCGGACCATTGCTCTCGACCACCAGCACGTCACCATTGGGAAGCACGTAGAGCGATCGCGGATGTGCAAAGCCGGTCGCCAATGCATGGACCTGCAATCCCTGCGCCGCCGTGGGAGTTTCGTTTCCCCATCCGACGACTTTCGCGACCGCCATCGGCGGCATCAGATACTGCTGCAGGGCAGGCAAAACGGGATTGGCGCCGATCTGCACCCTGGGGTCGCCGGCATGATCGTCACAGCCGGCGAGTCCGAGGCAAGCGACGCCGGCGAGCAGGATGGCAAGACGCGGCAGCTTCGACGAGGTCAAAGATTTGGGCGGGTGCATCATGATTATCCTCCAACACGGCGGCGGTTTGCCAGCGCCGTTGCAATCTCGGTCAGCAACAGAACGGCGACGACGATAGCGGAAAGCATCAGGCCGGTCGGCACCACCGCGGTGTAACCGTCGCGGCTGTGCACGAAGGCGTTTATCACCGCGAGAAATACAGCGAGTGCGTAGCCAAGCAGGCGAGCCCAGGCCAACCCGCCACGCCGCCTGCGGCCTGCAAGGCTGTTGATGACGTAAGCAAAGATGGTAAGGCCGGCCATGACCAGACCGGCCATGATGAGCCAGATGGAGAACCTCTCCCACATCACATCGGGCATTTGCCAGTAAACAAGATCGGTGACGAGAGCGCCCACGAAATAAGCGGCGGAAAACGACGCCAGCATGCTGTGGATCGGTCTTCCGCGACCTCTCCGGATAGGTCGGAAATTGTCATTCCGTATGAACGTCGCTTCCGTGATCGTAGCGTGCTGCTGCATGTCTCAAACCCTCATGACGCTCGGCGATTTTGGCCGACAATCCAATATTGGGTATGCTTCGCGCACGCGTCCTCTAAATTCGGGTTTATTTTTGCGGCATCAGCTCAACGATCTTGAGCGCCGGCCACACGGCAATTGCGACGCCCTTTTCAGACCGGCAGGCGACCTGGATCGCACGGCTAACGTTCGCTCTTTTTGGCGAGACGCTCGTTGAACGATGCAAGGTTGATCACCGTTCTCTGATGAGTCCCGTTGCCGATCTCTTCTATCTCGTCACGCGCCGACACCTTGAACACAATTTGTTTTCCAGCGGTACTGATCACTTCTGCTTCTGCACGAACAGTATGACCGACAGGCGTCGCTGCAAGGTGCCGAACATCTACTTCGGTACCGACCGCGCTTTCACCCGGCTCCAGAAATGGCCGCATCGCATTGAGAGCAGCGTTTTCCATGGCCATGATCATGACAGGCGTCGCCAGCACCTGAGGCAGCATCGCGTCCTTGAATTGATTGGCGAGATGCTCAGGCTGCACACGCAGCGTGAAGGTTCCTTTGGTTCCCAACGGTATCTGGCGCATTGAATTGTCTCCCGTCACGCGCGTTATTGCCCGGCAAGAACCAGGTGTTACCGCTGCATCTGCATGAGCTGATCCATCGGCATCATGTTGTGGTTGAGGTTCGCCATGATCCAGAGCGATCCGCCCATCACAAGGACGACGATCAGGATACCGAACGCCAACGCCAGCACGTTGTTGGTGTTGTCGGGTCCGGTCGTGATGTGGAGGAAGAACACGAGGTGCACGCCCATCTGCGCGATCCCGAGCACGACAAGCGCCACCGGAATGCTCGGCTCCCACACCAGATCGGTGCCGGCGACAAAGAAAGAGGTCGCCGTCAGCAGGAGGGCGAGTCCCAATCCGGTCAGATAGCCGAGTACCCGCAGTCCGACGCCGCCTTCTGCGTGCTCATCGCCGGGTGCGAGTTCGGCGTTGTCGAAGACTTCATCGCGTCCCTGGGTCATCTCGCGCTCCCGATCAAGTACACCACGGTGAATACGGCGATCCAGATGATGTCGAGCGCGTGCCAGAACAGCGCAAAGCACAGGATGCGGCGCTGGATGTCGGCGCGAAACCCCTTGGCGAAAACCTGCGCCATCATCGTCAGCAGCCACAGGATGCCGGCGGAGACGTGCAGCCCGTGGCAGCCTACCAGCGTGAAGAACGCCGATAGAAATGCGCTGCGCGTCGGCCCCGCGCCGCGTGCAACCAGGCCGGCGAATTCCTGAACCTCAAGGAAGAGAAAGCCGAGGCCGAAGGCGCAGGTGACGGCCATGGCAAGCTGAAACCATGTCGTGTTGCGCGTATCCGCCGCGATCGAGGCGAGGCCGCAAGCAAAGCTCGACGCCAGAAGTAGGCCGGTCTCGATCGCGACGTTGCGCAGGTCGAACAGCTCGCGTCCGCTCGGCCCGCCCGCCGTCTGCCCAAGCAGCACGGCATAGGTCGCGAACAGGGCCGAGAACATCACCATGTCGCTGAGGATGAAGATCCAGAAGCCATAGCCGGTGACGATGCGCTTGGACGCGGGACCGCTCCACTCGCGGCTGGCGGCGGAGCCGTGATGCGCATCCGTCAGTGCAACCGTGCTCATGCGACAATCTCTTTGCCAGTTAGCGGGTGATGCCGGGCCCGGTGCCTGCGGTCTATCCGCTCGACGTCTCGTGCCGGAATGACATCCTCATCATGGTCACGCCAGGCGAACACCACGAATGTGGCGAAGGCGCCGACTGCGCCCGCGGCAACCATCCACCAGATGTGCCAGATCAGTGCAAAACCCATCATGGTGGCGAAGAAGGCGCAGACGAAGCCGGTCGCAGAATTGCGCGGGATCTCGATATCCCGATAGCGCGTTTCGTCGGGCGTGCTCCGCCCGTTCGCGCGGTGCTTGAACTCCCACCAGGCGTCTTCGCCGGATACTTCCGGCAGAACTGCAAAATTGAAGGCCGGCGGCGGCGACGCGGTGGCCCATTCCAGCGAACGGCCGTCCCAGGGATCTCCGGTTTCGTCGCGCAGTTGCTCACGTTGCCGGATGCTGACGACGAGCTGGACGATTTGAAGCGCGATGCCGCACATGATCAGGGCCGCGCCGCAGGCGGCCACGATCAGCCAGGGGCGCCACTCCGGCACGTCATAATGCTGCATTCGCCGCGTCATGCCGAGCAGGCCGAGCACATAAAGCGGCATGAAGGCGACGTAGAATCCGATCAGCCAGCACCAGAACGCCGCCTTGCCGTAGCCTTCGTGAAGTTTGAAACCGAACGCCTTGGGAAACCAATAGGTGTAGCCCGCGAACGCGCCGAACAGCACGCCGCCGATAATGACGTTGTGGAAATGCGCGACCAGGAACAGGCTGTTGTGCAGGACGAAGGCAACAGGCGGCACCGCCATCAATACGCCGGTCATGCCGCCGATGATGAACGTCACCATGAAGCCGATCGACCACAATAGCGGCGTCTGAAACCGCACCCTGCCGCCGTACATCGTGAACAGCCAGTTGAACACCTTCACGCCGGTCGGCACCGCGATGATCATGGTCGCGATGCCGAAGATCGCGTTGACGTCGGCACCGGCGCCCATGGTGAAGAAGTGATGCAGCCACACCATGAAGGAGAGGATGCAGATCGCCATGGTGGCAGCGACCATCGAGCGGTAACCGAACAACGGCTTGCCTGAAAATGTCGAGATCACCTCCGAGAAGATACCGAACGCCGGAAGCACGAGAATGTAGACTTCCGGATGACCCCAGGCCCAGATCAGGTTCATGAACATCATCACATTGCCGCCGGCTTCGTTGGTAAAGAAGTGAAAGCCGAGGTAGCGGTCGAGCAGCAGCATCGCGAGCGTCGCGGTCAGAATCGGAAACGCCGCGACGATCAGGAGATTGGTCGCAAGCGTGGTCCAGCAGAACATCGGCATGCGCAGCAAATTCATGCCCCGGGTGCGTATCTTCAGTACGGTGGTGACGAGGTTGATGCCCGCCACCAGCGTGCCGATCCCGGATATTTCCAGCGACCACAGATAGTAGTCGACGCCGACGCCGGGTGAGTAAGCGAGTTCCGACAGCGGCGGATAGGGCAGCCAGCCGGTGCGCGCGAATTCGCCGACCACGAGCGAGATGTTGACGAGCAGCGCCCCGGTGGCGGTCAGCCAGAAGCCGACGGAGTTGAGCGTCGGAAAGGCGACGTCGCGAACGCCGAGCTGCAGCGGCACCACGAAATTCATCAGCCCGATCATGAACGGCATGGCGACGAAGAAGATCATGATCGTGCCGTGCGCCGAGAACACCTGGTCGTAATGTTCGGGCGGCAGGAAACCCTGGCCGTGAAAGGCGATCGACTGCTGGGCCCGCATCATGATGGCGTCGGAAAAGCCGCGCAACAGCATCACCATGGCGAGCAGCGTGTACATCACGCCGATGCGCTTGTGGTCGACGCTGGTGATCCATTCCCGCCACAAATACGGCAGGTGCCCCTTGATCACGACCCAGGCAAGGACAGCAAGAATCGCGAGCGCCACGACGCCGGACGCGGCCATCGGGATCGGCTGATCGAAGGGAACGGCGTTCCAGGTGAGCTTACCGAGCATCGGCGCCTCCGGCCGGCAGATCATCTCCCTTCACGCCCGCCTGAAAACCCGGCGATGGCGGCAGTTTCTGCGTGACGATCGAGTGAAACAGTTGCGGATCAGCGAGCCGATAGATCGCAGGCTGGCTTTTCATCGACGGCTTGGCTATTTCGCCATAGCTGCGCTCATCAAGCGACTTGTCGGCGCGCGACGCGTCCTGCGCCCATTTCGAAAACTGTTCCGATGGCACGACGTGGACGTCAAAATGCATGTCCGAAAACCCGTCACCGCTGAAATGCGCCGAGAGGCCGCCAAACGTGCCCGGCCTGTCCGCCCGCAGGTTGAGCTGCGTGGCCATGCCGTTCATGGTGTAGATCATGCTGCCGAATTGCGGGATGAAGAACACGTTCATCACGCTTGAGGAAGTAAGTTCGAAGCGCAGCGGCACGCCTGCGGGAACGGTCAACGTGTTGATCGTCGCGACCTGCTGGTCGGGATAGAGGAACAGCCATTTCCAGTCGAGCGACACCGCCTGAATCGTCAGGGGCTTGCCAGATCCTTCGACCGGCTTCGCCGGGTCAAGCTGGTGCGCCCCGATCCATGCGACGCCGCCAAGAAGGATGATGGTGAGGGTGGGGATCGACCAGACGACGAGTTCGATTCGTCCCGAATAGGCCCAGTCGGGCAGGTAGCGTGCCTTCGAATTGGAGGCCCGGAACCAGAAGGCAAAGCCGAACACCGCGACGATGGTAGGCAGCACGATCGCCAGCATGATCGCCAGCGAATCGATCAGGATGGTCTTGTCGGCGGCCCCGATCGGCCCTTGCGGGTCGAGGATATTCATTGCCGAACCCCAGATTTGAACCGTGATAACGTTCCACGGCTCGCGTGGTTTCGTCGCGCCGGAGCGAGCCGATCATATTTACCGAAGTCCGCCGGCCCGGCGCCGCAAAATCGCCGGTCGTCCTAGCCTCACTTGAATCGCGGAACTACCGGGACCGTTATGCGGGGCGGCGGGATCGGAGCTACCTTGTTGGCGTTGGCGATGCCACTCGGATCGACCGTTGCATTACTCATCCCGCCGACGTTGGCAGGGCCCGCCGGAATACCGCTGATCGGCACATTTCCCATGCCCGCTTCACCCGCCATCCTTGCAAATGAAGCGGCGGGCGCCGCGAGGACAGCGAGGAGCGCGAGAATGACTTTGGTCGAGGTTTTGGACATGACGAGCCTCCATTATTGCTCGAGGACGTTGAGTGCTTGGAGGCGATCTAGGTCCACCCGTCCGTCGGCGCCATTAAATTGAAGTTTAAGACAGCCGGCAAAAACAGCCGGGCGGAACTGCGCGCGTTCAGTGCAAGCCGTCGATATAAATTCAATTTAGTTTCCTGAAACGCTATTTAGTGGGACCGCCAGCGTTTCGGCCTACCTCCGTGGTGATGAAGGCGAGAACTCTAAAAAGTCTCGCGACCAATCGATCCACGGAGACAAGCTATGACCAGATTCAAAATCCTTGGCGCGGCAGCCATGCTGTCGCTGATGTTCGCAACACCGGTATTCGCGCAGGCGGCTATCCAGGAGCCGGGCCTGTACGCGTTTTACTACCCCAACAATGATGTCCTGAACGGCGGCCGGCCCACGCCGGCGGCGGGCATGGACGCCAGGACACTGATGCAATTCAACAGCAGCGACGCCTATGGCACATCTGTGAACAGACGGCACGAAGCATTTCAAAGGCAGTGAAAACAGCGTGCTAGATGGAAAAAGGCCGCATCGCCAACGATACGGCCTTTTCCGTGAGCTATGCTCCGCGAGGCAGTTGGGGCGGCGACCCCGTCAACGGCAATCAGAATGGCATGAATACCCAATCAATGGCGATGACGAACACGTCAGAAAATTAAACCCCTATTTAATCGACCCTTCCGGCACAGCGCTTCATGTTGGTTTTCGACGCATGACTCAGCATCGGCAGGAGAAGCGCAATGCCATTTGCGGCTGAAAAGACGTTGACGATCGAAGATATCCGCATTCCTGACAGCAGCCTCGCCCGTGCGATCACGCAGTTGGTCCGGGATACCGAGTCCGCACTTCTGTTCCACCATTCGAGCCGCGTCTACTACTGGGGTGCGCTCGCCGGAAAACGCCGTGCTCTCAAATTCGATCCCGAGCTTCTCTATGCGGGCGCGATGTTTCACGACATGGGCCTGACGCCTGCGCATCGCAGCGCCCATGAGCGTTTCGAGGTCGACGGCGCGAACGCGGCCCGCGACTTCCTGCGTAGTCGCGGCATTGGCCAGCACGACATCGATACGGTCTGGACGGCGATCGCCCTGCACACTACGCCGGGCATCCCGCGGCACATGCACCCGGTCGTCGCCCTGGTGACGGCCGGCGTCGAGATGGACGTGCTGGGGCTGGCCTATGCCGAATACAGCGACGCTGAACGCGAAGCGGTCGTGCACGCGCATCCGCGCCCCGGGCAATTCAAGGAAGACATCATCCAGGCGTTTTACGACGGCATCAAACACAAGCCCGACACCACATTCGGCAACGTCAAGGCCGACGTTCTCGCGGACAAGGACCCGGCTTTCAGGCGCGGTAATTTCTGCAGCGTGATTCGCGGATCGGCCTGGAGGGGCTAACCGGCGCGCGCGTTCCGCGGGCCGCGTGATGCCATCCTTTGAAATGTTTGCCGGCTTCGCTTCGTTGCGTCAATCTGCACCCGTCTTTGTTCGGAGGAAGTAATCGCGATGACCGAGCCAACTGACGCCGATGAGCGCATTACCGCGACGTCGCGCCGGCGGTTTCTGCGTGAAGGGGGCGTATTGCTGGGCGGGGCCGTCATCGCGGGTGGTCTCGCCGGAACCGAAGCGCTCGCGGCGAACGAAAGCGCCGACAATCTCCCACCCAATGTCCCGGAATGGATGAAGACGCCCGGCGATCCGATGGGAAGCCAGCTGTACGGGACGCCTTCGCCGTTCGAAAAGGGTGTCATCAAGAACATCCCGAGGAATCTGCCGCAATATCTATCCGCGTCCGGGCGGACGCCGCTGCAGGATCTCGACGGCATCATCACCCCGAACGGACTGTTTTATGAACGCCATCACGGCGGGGTTCCCACCATCGATCCGGCGCAACATCGACTGATGCTCCATGGCCTAGTCGACAAGCCGTTGATCTTTACCATGGATGACCTCAGGCGCTTTCCTTCCGAGTCGCACATCTATTTCCTCGAATGCTCGGGCAACCCCGGCTACAAGAAACCCTACGGCAAAACGGCGTCTGATCTCGTCGGTCTGTTGGGCTGCGCGGAATGGACCGGCGTGAGCCTCAAACTGGTTTTGCAGGAAGCCGGGTTGCAGGCCGCGGCAAAATGGGTGATCGCCGAAGGCGCCGATGCAGCTGCGATGACGCGCAGCATTCCGATCGAAAAATGTCTCGAAGACGCGATGCTGGTTTACAGCCAGAACGGCGAGCGGCTGCGCCCGCAGCAAGGCTATCCGCTGCGGCTGTTGCTGCCCGGATTCGAAGGCAACATGAGCATCAAATGGCTTCGCCGGCTGCATGTCGCCGCCGAGCCCGCCTATTCGCGCGAGGAGACCTCGAAATATACCGATCTGATGCCGGATGGCTCGGCGCGAGAGTTCACATTTTACATGGAAGCGAAGTCCATTCTCACGCGCCCCTCGGGCGGCCAGCGGCTGAGCGCACCCGGATTTTATGAGATCAGCGGCATCGCCTGGAGCGGCCACGGCAAGATCAAGCGTGTCGATGTCTCGGTCGACGATGGCAAGAGCTGGCAGGCGGCTCAACTGCAGGAACCGGTGCTGACACGGGCGCTGACCCGCTTCCGGCTGCCATGGCATTGGGACGGCCAGCCGGCCGTCATTCAAAGCCGTGCCATCGATGAAACCGGTTACGTCCAGCCGACGCTGGCCGAACTTCTAGCGGTTCGCGGCGAGAATTATTTTTACCACAACAACGCGATCTGGCCCTGGCGCATCGCAGCCGACGGCGAGGTGACCAATGCGAACGCGTGAGCTTCACATCACGATGCTTGCCGCTGTTGCGCTGGCGTGCACGACTTCAGTCCATGCGCAGAGTCCCTACGGTATCGGTCGGCCGGTGACGCCGGCGGAGATCGCGGGCTGGAACATCGACATCGACCGCGAAGGCCATAACCTTCCACCCGGAAGCGGCACGGTCAGTCACGGCCACGAGGTGTTCGATCAGCAATGCGCGGCCTGCCACGGCGCAAAGGGCGAGGGCGGTATCGGCGATCAACTGGCCGGCGGGCAGGGCACGCTTGCGACGCCAAAGCCGGTGAGAACCGTCGGCAGCTACTGGCCCTACGCCCCGACATTGTTCGATTATATAAGGCGCGCCATGCCGCAAAACGCGCCGCAATCGCTAAGCAATAACGACGTCTATGCGGTCTCGGCCTATATCCTCAATCTGAACGGGCTGCTTCCCGCCGACGCGACACTCGACGCCAAGACGCTTCCCGCGATCAAGATGCCGAACCGCAGCATGTTCACCGGCGATACGCGTCCCGACGTCAAAAACCCGGCATGCTTGACGGGCTGCTAAGAAAAAAGCTGTTCTGGATATCTATGATTTGAGGGCGCGCGCCTTGCCGAAATACATCAGTTCCCAGATGGCATGATCGTCGAAACGCTCCAGACGCACGCCCCTCTCGAACTTCTCGACCGTGACCTTGCCGGTGAAACGGTGATAGGCGCCGTCAAAGCCGATCAGCCGGGCGACGATTCGCTTGAGCAGCGGCATGCGGTCGGTGAAAATGGCTTGCAGAATGGTCTCCTCGCGCTCGAATGACACGACATGGCGCGTATCGGCATCGTGGTAGGTGTAGCGCGTGAGGTCCGCCACCTGCTTGCCGGTCTTGCCGTCGATCGCCACACGATCCATCTCGAAGGATACCTTGGCATCGTCGTCAGCGATGATCTTGCCGTCCTTGGCCAGCATGTAGACGATCTGCGTCTCATAACCGTAGACGGCGGTGGCCGTGATGTGGGATGCGATGATCGTATAGGGACCGACGCTGGCGCGCGCCCAATACCAGTTGTGAATGAGCGTCTGCATGGGGACGTCGCCCCAATTGTGATCGTGATATCCGCTGCCGGAGGCGCGGTGTTCCTCATTCCCGATCCTGTAACGGACGCTTGCCAGTCCATCGGGCACAGTTTTCCTTGTCGTTCGGTGCCGAAATAGAGATGACCGGACTTCGGACGCCAGGCGCGAGCCTGTCCGCTCAATTCGATGTCGACCGATATCTCCTCGATAGTTGCCGTGATGTGATAGCGATCGAGATCTCCGACGAAGCGGTTCGTCCCGATCCTAACGTCGCAGGTAGATTTCGATGCGTGGAACATCTCCGGGGTGGTGTCGAGAAGCTTGTCGTAGATGCGGCCGTCAGGCAGCGTGATGTTGATGGTGACCCGTGGTGCAAGTGGACCGTTAGGGCTGACATTGGGCTTGGTGTAGAAAACCACGACGACAGTCGCGCCATCGTCGAGATGGGCATCGAAGTACCACCATTCATAGCGGCCGCTTTCCGTGTCGATGCGTTGACCGTCTTCGAACTCCGCTATTTCAACGGGTGCGATGCCAAGTTTCTTGTAATCGTTTGGACGATCCGCCAGCCGAAGATGGCCGTTCTCGCTGCGATGCATGAGTATCTTACCTGGATGAAGAGACGGCGCCTCCCCCTGCCACTCAAACACTAGGTCGGGCCCGCCGGCGACACCATTAAACAGAGGTTTAGCCGGACTAAATTGAAGGTTCGCGTAGCAAGTATCGATCGCCAATGTCAGCAGGAGTGTAAATTTTTTTATAATCGATTTTGTGGAGGCGACATCCCACATCAGCCGTAGGGCGGCCCAGCAATTGGAGAGAACCATGAAGACAATTCACAAATTGGCGATGGCGTCGGCTGTCGCATTTTCGGTATTCGCTTTCGTCGCGTTGGCGGGGTCCGCCGCACAGGCGGGGCCAATCACGCCTCCCGGGAAATATTGCCTGCAGTACGATTATGGCGGCACTGACTGCAGCTTTACAAGCTATGCGGAATGCCAGGCGACTGCCTCAGGTCAGGGCGCCGAGTGTTATGGCGACACCGTTCGCGATGATCTTCGTGCCGCTCACGAATCCAGAGGCACCATCTACTGACGCCGTCGCTCTGGCGCGCGCTTCAGCGCCGGGGCGCGCGTCACCTACTGTCGTTGACCCTCAGAACCCTCCGGCGCTGAAGCTAAGCGGCTGCACCACGTCGTAGGCCGCCTTCGTCAGCGGTACGGCGTAGTTGACGGTCAGCGCGCCAAACGGCGAAGCCCATGTCAGGCCCACGCCGACCGAGGAGCGTACGACGTTGGAATTGGCAAGCTGCATGGATTGAGTTGAGCCCGGAAATGTCGTCGGGCCGTTGTAACTGAAAACACTGCCGGCATCGATGAAGGCGCTCGCCTTGAGGCCGTATTCGTTGGGCACGCCGGGGATGGCGCTCTGCAATTCCGCTGTGGTCGCCCAGTACATGCTGCCGCCGACGTTATCCATGGTGGTGCCGGGGGTGAGATCGCGCGGCCCAAAACCGTTGGGTGCAAACCCCCGCACCATGGTCGGACCGCCGAAGAAGCTGTTCATCAGCGGCACTTGTTGGCCGCCCCAGCCGGTGATGTAGCCGCCTTGCGCGCGCACCAGGCTGACCACGTCATCGTTGATCGGGTGATAGTAGCGCACGTCCTCGGTGGTTCGGTGGAATTTTACATCGCCCCCCAGCCTGGCCAGATCCTGGCTGAGTTGCGATTTAAGGCCGCTGGTCGGGTTCTTCGTGTCGTCCAGCGTGCTGTAAGTAGCGGTGCTGCCGACGGCGGAAACCCAGGCGGGTCCGGCAAGCGCGGCCTGCTGGATCGGCAGCGAGGGTGCTGCGGCCAGCGACGCCGGATCGAGCGTCACGTTCTGGTTATAGATGGAGTAGCGATACTGTACGCCGAGCTGCTCGGTGAGCGGCGTGCCGAACTGCATGGTCGCGCCATAGGTGTCGCTGCCATAGGACTGGTAGGGGCTCGCGTCATTTTGCCGGTAATAAAGATCAATGCCTGCCGAAACGCGGGTGCCGAGAAAATATGGCTCGGAAGCCGCGAGATCGAACCCGCGCGCGTATTGGCCATAGCTCGCGGAGGCGCTAAGGGCCTTGCCGCTGCCCAGGAAATTGCGGTCGCCTACCTTGACTTCGGCGAGCAGGCCATCGGTTGTCGAGTAACCGCCGGAAATCGTAAACTCGCCGGTCGATTGTTCCGCGACCTCGACGTCGAGCACGACGCGATCCTGCGCCGAACCCGGTTTCGTGGAAATCTTGACCGTCTTGAAGTAATTCAGGTTCTTGAGCCGCCGCTCGGCGCGATCGATCAGGGCCTTGTTGGTAGCATCGCCCTCGGCGATGTCGAATTCACGGCGGATCACGTAGTCGCGGGTGCGCGTGTTGCCGTGGATTTCGATGCGCTCGACATAGGCCCGCGGCCCCTGATCGATCGCAAATGTGACATCGATACGCATGGCCGCGGCATCGCGCGTGGTGCGGGGCAGAGCTTGCGCGAACGGAAAACCGAGTTTTGCAAGTTCCACCGCGAGAACGTCGGTGCTCTTGTCGAGCGCGTTGCCGTCGAATATGGCGCCCGGCCGTGCCAGCAGCAGGCCGCGAAGTTTGTCGCCATCCAGCCCCGGTACATTGCAGACGATATTGATGTCGCCGAAATGATAGAGCGGGCCTTCATCGATCGAAAATGTCAGTATGAATCCGCCTATCGAGGGATCGTATTCGGCCTTGGCCGACGTCACGCTGGCATCGGCATAGCCCTTTTTTCGATAGTACAGCCGCAGCTGCTCGCGATCCGCCGCGATGCGGTCGGGATCGTATTCATCGCCGCCGGTCAGAAAGCTCAGCATATTGGTGGCGGAGGTCTTGATCACCGCGGCGAGCTGCCGCTTGCCGAAAACCCTGTTGCCTTCGAAGTTGATTTTTCGCACCGTCGTCTTCGCCCCCTCCGTCACCACATAGACGAGGTCCACCCGGTCGTTGCCGCGGCTGATGATTTGAGGCACCACATGGACATCGTCGCGCCCCGCATGGCGGTACGCTTCCATGATGTGACCGACGTCGGCCTGTACCATGGCGCGCTGCAGCGTGCCGCGCGGCTTGGATTCGACGACCGCCGTAAGCTCCTTGTCCTGTATCTTCTTGTTACCCTCGAACGCGACGCGGTCGAGCACCGGGGCCTCAGACAGGTGCACGACCAGCCGCTCGTCGGCGCGGTCGATCGTAACTTTGTCGAACAAGCCGGTTGCCAGCAGCGCCTTGAGCGCCGCATCGCGCGCGGCTTCATCGAACCGCCCATCCGGCGCGTCATGAAAATACGAACGCACCGTCTCGGCGTCGATGCGGCGATTACCCTGCACGTCGATCATATCGCGCGCTTGCGCCGTTGCCTCGGCCGCAAGCGCCGGCGCGAAAAACAACCCGAATGCCGCAACCAATAGCGCGGCCGCTGAGTTGGACCGGCAACGTTCGCCCGGCATCATGCATCGGCTCATCACGTGCCACCTGTTTCCCACTCCGACGGGTGCAATCGAATTGCCTGCGCGGGGCAAAAGAATGTCTGACATGAGGTCAGTTGCGGGCCGAGGTGTTTGCGGCCGCCATAATTTCGACGCCGCGCCGAACCGCGCGTTCCCAGAATTGTCTTATAGCCGCTTCAAATGCCGGCTAGCCGTGGAGCCGGAAACGTTTGCGCTACGCCGTTCAGACGCGCGAATGCCTGTCAGGAGCATCACATGCGCTACCCAGCACTCGCCGCCCTGTTCTTGCTGATCCAGCCCGCGCATGCAGCGGTCACGCCGGAGATCGATCCGAGCGCTTCGCTTAGCGTGGTGCAGCAGTGGATCTACAATTACCGGGCCAAGCCCGACTATGCCCACGTTCCGGCCGCCGTGCGTGTACTGTTCCACGCACAAAGTTTCAAGGAGCCGGAAAATTCCGGCATCTATCTCGGCTTCATCGCCGGCGCGATCGGGTCGAACCCAGCCAAGGCCGAGCAGCTTGTCACCAGTTTCTTCCCAGTGCCGCCGGAAGACGAATGGGTGATCGTCCGGGCCATCGCCTATTCGGGTTTGCCGGACTGGAGAAATCTGCTGCGCAGGATTGCGCCGCGAATGCCCGGACGAAAGGTGATGATCGACAGCTACCTTGCCGGCACGCTGCCGACCTTGACTGCTATTCCGCTGGAACAAGCAACGCCTGGCATGCTCGACAAGTTGCGCGGCGTGCTCGGCAAGAATCCTTTTGCCAAGGACGACAAGAAGCTGAAGGTGATGCAAACCTTCGCCGGCAATCAGGACCTGCTGGACACGCTGTGGGGATATTATTTCGCGACCGGCTCGCATATTCCGATCGTGCGCATCATGCAGATGCTGCCCTGGAGCAAGAGCCGCGACACCGTCGACAAGCTGACGGTCGGCAGCATGGCGCGCTATACGCTGGCGAGCTACGCGGTCCGCGATGCGGGATTGCGTGAGTTTCTCCGCGGCGAGCTGGCGGGGCAGCCGGCGGCGATCAAGGCGCCGTTGGCTGAGGTGATCGAAGCCGCCGACACGGTGCAACTCGCTGCGGTCCGCAAGGATGCGCTCGCCGCCGTCGAAGAGCTCAAGGCCAAGGGCTCGGATTCAAGGCGCAACCTCGACTTCTGGGGCCAGGTCGGGGTCGGCGCGGTCGCGCTGGGCTGCGTCTCGGCGGCGGCGCTTGGCCAGGTCGCGGTCGGCATTCCCTGCGTGATCGGCGGTTCAGCGTCGCAGGGCCTGCTGTCGTTCTGGGAAAAGCAGCAGTGATCCGCCGGAGATAAAAAAATTCTGAAATTCGCCTCTATGTGCTCGGTGGCGACGGTGCGATCAGACGCAGGAAACTCACGGCGGACCCGCCCGAGCGTCCGCGGGCTCCTGGTGCGCCCGCCAAGGCCGCCCGCAAACCTCGCGGCCGTTCGGGATTCGCAGCAAATCGGATGGATCCGAGATCCTGCTCGTATCCGCTCGGAGCATTTATATTGCGCCTATGAGAGAGGGTCGGGGGTTGTCTCGATTTCCTATGCCGTCCTGGGCATCAAGCCATCCTATACAATCGCGGCCTAGATCGGATGGCCGCCTCAAGTGCCGGATCATCCCGAATGCGAGAACCAGCTTTCGCTCGGGCAGGCCAGATCCTCGTCGCCGATCTCCGCGATTGCGCTCGCAAGCTCGGCTTTCGCTGCCTCGGCCAATTCAACGATGGGCAGGCGAGTGTTCGGGTGCATAAAGCCGAGCAGGCACATCGCAAATTTGAGAGCGGCAGGGCTTTCTTTTGTAAGGGAGTTCGTCAATCGCGCAAGGCGATTGAATGAATATCGCGCGGACTGAAATCGGTCTTGCCGGCAGTTCGAATAAATTGCCTGGCACAGAGCGGGTACGACATTCGATATTATTGAGATGCATCCATCCCCGCCATTGGCAAGAAAACCCAGCGTGGTTACGTCCTCTCCGCACAGCAGTCGAAATCCGGGAGGCAGCAGCGGCCGCAAGCGCATGGGACGGGTAACGTCGCCAGTCCCGTCCCTCAAGCCGATGAACTGCTTCGACTCCGCCAGCCGGGCTAGCGTGTCGTCGGCTAATTCGCGGTTGGTGCGGGAGGGAATGTCGTGCAGGATGATGGGCAGGCCGATCGAGTCCGAGATCGCATGAAAATGCGCATGAATGCCGGCCTGCATCGGCCTGTTGTAATAGGGCACGACCGAAAGACACGCATCCGCGCCCGCCGCTTCGGCGCGCGGGGCCAATTCGACGGCCTGGCTGGTTGAGTTCGATCCCGTACCGGCAATGACGCGGACGCGGCCGCGCGCGATTTCGACCGCGCCGCGGACGATGGTGTCGTGCTCGACCGGCGTCAGGGTCGCGGCCTCGCCGGCGGTTTCGCCGACGACGATGGCTGAGACGCCGGCTTCAATTTGACGTTCGCAAAGCTTTGCGAACGCCGCTATGTCGATTCGATCGGCCTCATCGAATGGCGTGGGAAGATCGGGGATGTAGCCCGCCAGCCAGGTGGCGGGCTCGGCGCCGGCGGCGATGGCGCGATGCAGATTGGACAGGCGCGTCAGTCCGACCATGGCGTCGATGACTTGCTCACGGTCAGAGACGGAACGGGACTGAACCATTTGACGCTCCTGGGCGACGGCTGTTCGGTTTGTCATGCGACGCGCCGTGTGCCGGCGGCGGGGAAGGGGAGCTTGCTGCCGGTATCGAGCTCGATTTCGCGCGACAGCTCGATGATTGTTTCGGGGTGATGACCGTTCTCGAAAAGCGCGTATTTGACGGCTTGCGCGCGGTTGACGAACAGGCCGCCATAGAGACCGCTTTGTTCCTGGGCAACCCAGTTGCCGCGGCTGTTCTTGCCGATGAAGACGATGGTGGATGCAGAGCTGCACGATGGAGGTTCGAGGAGCTTCACGTTAGGTGTCCTTCTGTGAGCGAGGTGCGCGTGCTGCCGAAGCCACGGACGTTCCGTCGCTACGTTTTTCGTGTGCGAATGTTCAGAGGGCTATGGTCGGCAGAAGACGGCTTGACTCATGCCGCCAATATCTTCCGGATCGGATATGAATTCGAGAGAGGTAGGACAGCGATCTCATAAGCGTCGTATAAGATCGCGCATCTGCCGTTTCATAATGGTACGGCTTGGTTGTATCCGCTCACCAGGCAGCACAGAGCCGCATAGGCCACCGTTTCGTCCCAGTGATTAAGGACTTTATCGAACGGAGGCTCGCGCCTCATGGCGCCGATAACGGCGCTAAGGATGGTGGACATCCAAAGCAACGCGGCAAGGCTTCTGCCGAAGCCGATGCTTCCAAAAGCGGCGAAAACAGCCAAAATGCTCATTCGCAGGCAGAAGCGAGCGACGACCTGGATCGATCTCAGTTCTTGCGGAAGATTCGGAAGTTGCGCCAAGTTCGGAACTCTTGGGAGGTGCGCGTTATACGGCCCACACGACGCTCAAGCGAAGTTTTCGCAGTAAAGCGGCTCATATTGCTCCGCTCTTGTTTGGGGAACGGAGGGGCGGCTCGGCTCCCTTGATAGCTCGATTTGCCTGACCGTCTCGATATACGCGCTCACAATTGCAAGCGTGAGGCAGGCGTGCCTGGCCTCGACTGCCTGGTCGAGCCACTCCGGAAGTTCACGCTGCCGGGACATTGCGCAGTCCCACTCGCCTTCATCGTAGGCGATGCGCCGCAGCTTCCACAGCGGCAGTTCCAGCTCTATCAGGCTAAGTGCGGCCTGAGTCAAAGCGCCGGCTTCAATCAGATCATGAAGCTGGACGGCATTGGCAGCTTCACCCGGCGCCCATAGCCGCCGGGCAGTTGCGACAACAATTTCCGAGAACAGTTCGGGCGTTGCTTCGTCGGCAGCGTTCACGTGCGCGGCAAGTGCCGCCAACTGCTCCGAGCGTTGTGAATGAAGGAACATGGCGCCCTCCTTAAGTGCACATGGGACCGCACGCATGCGGTGGTGTGCCTAAGGTGAGGAAGGAGCCGTTTAAATTCGAGATGGAAAGCCGCATCAAGATATAAGCGCGCCATAAGTGCCCGCGCGGGTCCATGAACCCAATAGCCGCTGCCCGGTCAAAAGCACACGCCGCACGGCCCGCCCTGACCGGCTGCGAGGCCCGAACACCAATCCAGAAATCATGCTTATGAGATTCCTATAACATTGCCTTCACGGCCACCTCGAAAACATATGCGCAAAGTGGCACCTCACGATCACACGCGATCAGAAGCTTTTGCTCTTGATCCATCGCAATCGGCGGTCCGGAAAAAGCGCAGCTGTCGCGGCCGGAAATAACGCCGCAAGGAGCATCTCATGTTGGACGTTGTCATGCTGGTCCTGGGCTCAAGCTTCTTCGCATTAGCGATTGGCTATGCCTACGCCTGCGAACGGCTTTGAGGAGAACGACCATGATCTTCGATTATTCGCTCGCTGCCATCGTCTCCGCTGGTCTGTTGTTTTACCTGACCTACGCGCTGCTGCGGCCCGAGCGATTCTGACGCCGAAAAACCCGACCTGGATTTGGTCCGGGACCGGAACCGGGTTTCGGAAAAATCACGCGCAAACTTGAAGGCACACGACCATGACCGTTATTGGCTGGATTCAGATTTTGCTGTACTGCGCGATCGTCGTCGCGCTGGTCAAGCCGCTTGGCTTGTATATGACCCGCGTCTTCAATGGCGAGCGCACCTTCCTCTCGCCGGTCCTGCGGCCGGTCGAGGCCGGACTTTACTGGGCTGGCGGCGTCGATGAAAAACGCGAACAGCATTGGCTGACCTATTCGGTCGCCATGCTGCTGTTTCATGTCGGCGGATTTCTCATTATTTATCTGCTGATGCGCCTGCAGGCGGTGTTGCCGTTCAATCCGGCGGAACAGTCCGCGGTGGCGGAAGACCTGTCCTTCAATACTGCGATCAGCTTCATCACCAATACGAACTGGCAGAATTATGGTGGCGAGAGCACGCTGTCGTACCTCGTGCAGATGCTGGGTCTGACGCACCAGAACTTCCTGTCGGCCGCGACCGGCATCGCGCTGGCCGTGGCGCTGATCCGCGGCTTTTCGCGCTCTTCGATGCGCACCATCGGCAATTTCTGGGTCGATGTAACGCGTTGCACGCTCTATGTGCTGCTGCCGATCTGCGTCGTCTACACGCTGTTCCTGGTCTGGCAGGGCATTCCGCAAACGCTCGGCGCTTACGTCGACGCCACGACGCTGGAAGGCGCGAAGCAGACCATCGCGGTCGGGCCGGTGGCTTCGCAGGTCGCCATCAAGATGCTTGGCACCAATGGCGGCGGCTTCTTCAATGCCAACGCGGCGCATCCGTTCGAGAATCCGACTGCGCTGTCGAATTTCGTGCAGATGATCTCGATCTTCGCGCTTGGCGCGGCACTCACCAACGTGTTCGGCCGCATGGTCGGCAATCAGCGCCAGGGCTGGGCGATCCTGGCCGTGATGGGCGTGCTGTTTATATCGGGCGTCGCCGTCACCTATTGGGCGGAAGCCAATGGCACGACCGCGCTTAATGCGCTCGGGCTGACCGGCGGCAACATGGAAGGCAAGGAAGTGCGTTTCGGCATCGTCGCCTCTTCGCTGTTCGCGGTGGTCACCACGGCGGCATCCTGCGGCGCGGTCAACGCCATGCACGACAGCTTCACCGCGCTCGGCGGTATGATTCCGCTGATCAACATGCAGCTCGGCGAGATCATCATCGGCGGCGTCGGCGCCGGCCTCTACGGCATGCTGCTGTTCGTCGTGTTGGCGATTTTCGTGGCCGGGCTGATGGTCGGCCGCACCCCGGAATATGTCGGCAAGAAGATCGAGGCGCGCGAAGTCAAGATGGCGATGCTCGCGATCCTGGTGCTGCCGCTGATGTATCTCGGCTGGACGGCGGTGGCCGTGGTGCTGCCGTCGGCGGTCGCCTCGATGGCGAATGCCGGGCCGCATGGCTTCACCGAAGTGCTGTATGCCTTCACCTCGGCGACCGGCAACAACGGCTCGGCCTTCGCCGGGCTCACCGGCAACACCTTCTTCTACAACCTTACGCTTGCCAGTTCGATGTTCGTCGGCCGCTTCTTCATGATCATCCCGGCGATGGCGCTTGCGGGTTCGCTGGCAGGCAAGAAGTCGATTCCGCCCTCTGCCGGCACGCTGCCGACCACGGGCGGCCTGTTTGTCGGCCTTGTCGTCGGCGTGATCCTGATCATCGGCGGCCTCACCTTCTTCCCCGCGCTCGCGCTCGGGCCGATCGTCGAGCATCTCGCGATGAACGCCAACACCCTGTTCTGAACGATCACCTTTCGGAGTACCATCCATGGAAGCCTTAAAATTACAAAAGCAGGCCCCGGTCTCGGCGATGCTTGATCCGAAAATCGTGATGCCGGCGATCGGCTCGGCCTTTGCCAAGCTCGACCCGCGGGTGATGATCAAGAATCCCGTGATGTTCGTGGTTGAGGTCGTTGCCGCGCTGACCACGGTCATCTTCCTGCGCGATCTGGTCACCGGCGGAGCAAGTCTCGCTTTCACGTTCCAGATCATCCTCTGGCTGTGGTTCACGGTCCTGTTCGCCAACTTCGCCGAAGCCGTTGCCGAAGGCCGCGGCAAGGCGCAGGCGGAATCGCTGAAGAAGACGCGCACCGAAAGCCAGGCCAAGCTGTTGACCGGCTCCGACAAGGCTTACCGGCTCGTTTCAGGCACCAGTCTCAAGGTCGGCGATGTCGTCCTGGTCGAAGCGGGTGACAATATTCCGTCCGACGGCGAAGTGATCGAAGGCGTTGCTTCGGTCAATGAAGCTGCGATTACCGGCGAATCCGCTCCCGTCATCCGCGAGTCCGGCGGCGACCGCTCGGCGGTCACCGGCGGCACGCAAGTGCTGTCCGACTGGATCCGCGTGAAAATCACCGCGGCGCAAGGCTCGACCTTCATCGACCGTATGATCAAGCTGGTCGAAGGCGCCGAGCGGCAGAAGACGCCGAACGAGATCGCGCTCAACATCCTGCTTGCCGGCCTCACCATCATCTTCATCTTCGCGACGGTCACCATCCCGAGCTATGCGGCCTATGCCGGCGGCTCGGTTTCGGTGGTGGTGCTGGTGGCGCTGTTCGTGACGCTGATCCCAACCACCATCGGCGCGCTGCTGTCCGCGATCGGCATCGCCGGGATGGACCGGCTGGTGCGTTTCAATGTGCTGGCGATGTCAGGCCGCGCCGTGGAAGCCGCCGGCGACGTCGATACGCTTTTGCTTGACAAGACCGGCACCATCACGCTTGGCAACCGGCAGGCAACCGCCTTCCGGCCGGTTCGAGGGGTCACCGAACAGGAACTGGCGGACGCAGCGCAATTAGCGTCATTGGCCGATGAAACGCCGGAGGGTCGCTCCATCGTCGTGCTGGCCAAGGAAAAGCACGGCATTCGCAGCCGGGATATGGTTGAGCTTGGGGCGACCTTTATTGCGTTCACCGCGCAGACCCGCATGAGCGGCGTCGATGCCGGCGGTTCGTCGATCCGCAAGGGCGCAGTCGATGCGATTCTGAACTACGTCAGCGGCGGCGAGGCACGAATTCTGGCGGCGTCGGGCAACGCCGTCCGCGCGCTGCAGCCCGCGCTCTATTCCGAAACCGCGCGGGAAATCCAGGCGATCTCGGATGAAATCGCCAAATCCGGCGGCACGCCGCTGGCGGTCGCCCGCGACGGCAAGCTGCTCGGCGTGATTCATCTCAAGGACATCGTCAAGGGCGGCATCCGCGAGCGTTTTGCCGAATTGCGCCGCATGGGCATCCGCACCGTGATGATCACCGGCGACAATCCGATGACGGCGGCGGCGATTGCCGCGGAAGCCGGCGTCGACGATTTTCTCGCGCAGGCCACGCCGGAAGACAAGCTGCAGCTCATCCGCGATGAGCAGGCCAAGGGAAAACTGGTCGCAATGTGCGGCGACGGCACCAACGATGCGCCGGCGCTCGCGCAAGCCGACGTCGGCGTCGCCATGAATACCGGCACCCAGGCGGCGCGCGAAGCCGGAAACATGGTTGACCTCGATTCCAACCCGACCAAGCTGATCGAGGTCGTCGAGATCGGCAAGCAGCTGTTGATGACGCGCGGCGCGCTGACCACCTTCTCGATCGCCAACGACGTGGCGAAGTATTTCGCCATCATCCCGGCGATCTTCCTCACATTCTATCCGCAGTTGGAGGCGCTCAACATCATGCATCTGGCGAGCCCGCAGAGTGCCATCCTGTCGGCGATCATCTTCAACGCGTTGATCATCATCGCGCTGATTCCGCTGGCGCTGAAGGGCGTCGCGTATCGCGCGATCGGCGCAGGCGCGCTGCTGCGCCGTAACCTGATGATCTACGGCGTCGGCGGCATCATCATTCCCTTTATCGGCATCAAGGCGATCGACCTCGTCGTCGCCGCCTTGCACCTCGTCTGAGGAGACCCATCATGTTGAAAGAAATTCGCCCCGCAATCATCATTCTCGTCTTGCTGACGCTTATCACCGGGCTCGCTTATCCGCTCGCGATGACCGCGATTGCCGGCGTGATCTTTCCGAAGCAGGCGCAGGGCAGTCTGATCGAGAAAGACGGCAAAGTGGTAGGCTCGGCGCTGATCGGGCAGGAGTTCAAGGACGACAAATACTTCCATGACCGGCCCTCGGCTACGACAGCGCCCGACCCGGCCGATTCGACCAAGACTGTGCCCGCGCCCTATAACGCGGCCAATTCCGGTGGCTCCAATCTCGGCCCGACGAGCAAGGCCCTGAATGACCGGGTCAAGGAAGATGTCGACAAGCTGAAGGCGGAAAATCCGTCAATGCCGGTCCCGATCGATCTGGTGACCACCACGGCCAGCGGTCTCGATCCCGATATCTCACCGGAAGGCGCGCTGTTCCAGGTGCCGCGCGTTGCAAAGGCCCGCAATATGCCTGAAGACCGCGTCCGCCAACTGGTCACGGAGCAGACAAGGGGCCGCCTTGCCGGGCTGCTCGGCGAGCCGCGCGTCAACGTATTGGCGCTCAATCTGGCGCTCGACGCAGCCGGATCCAAATAGGACCGGTTAGGCCGGACCGGCGCGAGGACTTGAATGCCAGATGGCGACAAACGCCCGCATCTCTGAACAACGACCCTCGCCGGAGGCCCTGCTTGAGGCCGCCCGGCGAGAAGAGAGTCAAGCGGGGCGTCTAAAGATTTTTGTCGGCGCGGCTCCCGGCGTCGGCAAAACCTACGCCATGCTGGAAAACGCGCGAGCAAAGCTGAAAGCGGGCGTCGATGTCGTTGCTGGCGCCGTCGAGACCCACGGGCGGCTGGAGACGCAGGCCTTGCTCGACGGCCTCGAGATCGTTCCGCGCAAACGGCTTCAATACAAGGACCAGTTTCTCGAGGAAATGGACCTCGACGCGCTGATCGCGCGCCGCCCACAGATCGCGCTGGTCGATGAACTCGCCCACACCAACGCGTCCGGCAGCCGCCATCCGAAACGCTACCTCGACGTCGAGGAATTGCTGAGCAACGGCATCGATGTCTACACCGCGGTCAACATCCAGCACATTGAAAGCCTCAATGACGTCGTCGCGCAAATTACGCATGTCCGGGTGCGAGAAACCGTGCCCGACTCGATCTTCGACCGCGCCGACGCGATCGAACTGGTCGATCTGACACCCGACGATCTGATCCAGCGTTTGAAGGAAGGCAAGGTCTACGTCCCGAAACAGGCCGAGCGCGCCCTGGAGCATTACTTCTCGCCGGGCAATCTGACGGCGTTGCGCGAGCTGGCACTGCGGCGTACCGCCGAGCGGGTCGATGAACAACTGCTCACTCACATGCAGGCAAATGCGATTCCCGGTCCCTGGGCCGCGGGCGAACGCATCCTGGTCTGCGTCAGCGAGGATCCCCGGGCCGTCGGCCTTGTGCGCTCTACAAAGCGCCTGGCGGACCGGCTGCACGCCCCCTGGACGGCTGTTTCTATCGAGACCCGTCGCAGTCTGCAGTTGACCGATGACGAACGGGATCGTCTCGCCAACACCTTGCGGCTCGCTGAAACTCTCGGCGGAGAAGCGCTCACCATTCCGGGCACCCAGCGGCGAATTGCCGACGATATCCTGACCTTCGCGCGCTCCAACAACATCACGCAAATTATATCGGGAAAGTCGACCCGTTCCTGGTGGTTCGAACTGCTGAGGGGCTCGGTCGTTCATGACCTTGTGCGGCGCGCCGGCAACATCAGCGTTCACGTGATTGCCGGCGACGATCTCGAACCGGCGCCAAACCCCGGCAAGGGCGTGCGTACCGCCGAGCGATCCGAACCCTTCGATCCCGTCCCCTACGGGATGGCGTTACTGTTCGTCGCGGCTGCTCTTGGTATGGGAAAAATAATCCATCCATGGTTTGGAATTGAAAACGTCGACCTGGTGTTTCTGACCGCCGTGGTCGGGGTCGCCGTTCGTTACGGCCTGTGGCCGTCCTTGTTCGCAAGTGTCGCCGCTTCGCTCTGCTATAACTTCTTCTTCCTTCCGCCGATCTATACCTTTACGATTACCGATCCGACCAACGTCGCAGCGTTCTTCTTTTTCATGCTGATCGCATTGCTGGTTTCCAACGTCGCGGCCAGGGTACGTGGACAGGCAACGGCGGCGACGGAGCGCGTTCGGACCACGGAGCATCTTTATTCGTTCAGCCGCAAGCTCGCCGGGACCGCGACGCTGGATGATGTGTTGTGGGCGACGGCCTATCAGACCGCGCTCATGCTCAAGGTGCGGGTCGTGTTGCTGCTGCCCGAAGAAGGACGCATCGCGGTGAAGGCGGGTTACCCGCCCGAGGACGAACTCGACAAGGCCGACCTTGCGGCGGCGAATTGGGCATGGACCAACGATCGGCCGGCCGGGCGCGGGTCGGACACATTGCCCGGCGCCAAGCGGTTGTTCCTGCCGATGCGGACCGGGCGTGGTCCGATCGGCGTCGTCGGCATCGACGACGACAGGACGGGACCGTTGCTGACGCCGGACCAGCGCCGGTTGCTCGACGCACTGATGGATCAGGGCGCGCTCGCGATCGAACGGGTGCGGCTTGTCGAAGACATGGACCAGGTTAGACGGACCGTTGAGACCGACAGGCTTAGATCGGCGCTGCTGACCTCGATCTCGCACGACCTGAAGACCCCACTGGCTTCGGTTTTGGGAGCAGCAAGCACCCTGCGGGGCCTCGCGGCCAACCTTTCCGATGCCGAAAAGACAGATTTGCTTTCAACTATTATCGACGAGTCCGAACGGCTTAACCGGTTCATCGCCAACCTTCTGGACATGACCAAACTGGAGTCTGGCGCCGTTGTCCCAAACAGCTCGCCTCACGACCTCGGCGAGATTGTTGGCAGCGCCCTGCAGCGGGCAAGCAAGATACTGGTTCATCACAAAGTTCAGCTTGAGCTCGCAACGGACTTGCCGATGTTGGAACTCGATGCCGTGCTGTTCGAGCAGGCTCTCTTCAATCTGCTCGACAATGCAGCCAAGTATTCTCCGGTCGGCACGACGATTTCCATCCGGGGGTGGCGAGATCAACAATTCGTCTATATGCAGATTCTCGATGAAGGCACGGGCATTCCGGCACAAGATCTGGAGAACGTTTTTAACAAGTTCTACAGGGCGCAAAAGGGCGACCACGTCCGAGCTGGAACCGGGCTCGGGCTTGCAATCGCTCGCGGCTTCGTTGAGTCGCTGCATGGAACGATTTCCGCCGCCAATCGTGCCGACCAGCGCGGCGCCGCGTTGACCATCAGGTTGCCAATCCCGGCGGGCGCCAAGACCTTGGATACGGCGGCATGAGTGCGGCGCCCCTCAAGATCATGGTCGTGGATGACGAGCCGCCGATCCGCAAGCTGCTGCGGATGGGCCTGAGCACGCAAGGTTACAACATTCTCGAAGCATCCAATGGAAAGATCGCGCTGGACCTTTTGGAACAAGGACCGGCCCTGATCATTCTGGATCTTGGCCTGCCCGATATTCAGGGCCACGACCTGTTGCGGATGATCCGTGGGCGAAACGACAGCGTTCCGATCGTGGTGCTTTCCAGCCGCGGCGACGAGGCCGGAAAGGTGCAGGCGCTCGATCTCGGCGCCGACGACTACCTGACAAAGCCGTTCGGAATGGACGAATTGCTGGCCCGCATGCGCGCAGCGTTGCGGCACCAATTACAAGTTCACGGGGAACGGCCCGTCTTTCGTTCGGGCGATCTCGCGGTCGATCTGGTGCGCCGCGTCGTCAAGGTCGGCGACAGGGATGTAAAACTGTCGCCCAAGGAGTACGATTTGCTGCGGATATTGGTGCAGCACGCCGGCAAGGTATTGACCCACAAGTTTCTGCTGGCCGAGCTATGGGATAGTCTAACCGACGCGCAATATCTGCGGGTCTATGTCCGGCAGCTCCGGCAGAAGATTGAAACCGATCCGGAGCGTCCGCAATTTATTCTCACCGAGACCGGCATCGGTTACCGGCTGCGCGCGCCGGACGAGACGATCAGACCGGCAATCCCGACCGAGACCGCTTGACGATGCTTTCCAAGCCGCGCGCCGCTGGAGTAGTTATGAAAATTCCCGATCTGCTTTCCCCGGCGGACGCAATGCTTGATGTCCGGGCCCCGAACAAAAACGGGCTGTTGCGGGAACTGGCCGCCAAGGCAGCGTCGAGTCTTCAACTGCGGATCGACCAGGTAGCACCGCTCCTTCTCAAACGCGAGGACCTCGGATCGACCGGGATAGGCGGCGGCGTCGCCATTCCGCACGCACGATTGCCGGACTTGAATCGGCCGTTCGGTCTGTTGGCGAAATTGAAGCAGCCGATTGAGTTCGATGCAATCGACGGGCAAGCGGTGGACGTCGTATTTGTGCTTCTGTTGCCTGCGGCAGCAGAAAATGGGCAGCTAGGCGCGCTTGCGCTGGTGGCCCGGACGCTCCGGCCGTCGGAGGTTCTTGCCAGATTGCGGCGCGCCAAAACTGTTTCCGAAATCTATTCGGCGGTTGCCTGACGGCAAGGCGCGGTCCGGATGATTCCCAGAGTCGCCATCCTTACCCGGCACATCGTTCAGATGGTGATTTGCGTGCCGATCTCGACCGCTCGTCCCGACGGTATGTGAAAGTATCTGCTGGCGTCGTCGGAGGATCGAGCCAGAAGGATGAAGAGCTTGTCTTGCCAGTGCGGCATCCTGGATGCTTTTGCTGGTCGCAGCGCACGCCGGGATAGAAAAAAAGACGTACTCATGACGTCGAACTCGAGTCCGGATGGCCGACAAGCCGCCAAGCCCATGGGTACGTTTGGACTTTCCATATATCCAAATCGTATGGTGATGCTGGTGAAGGTATCCGACAGCCGGTTCAGCGTGATCCGTTCGCCGTCGGCGACCCGCGGCGTGTCTTCAGTAATGACTTTCAGGACGATGTTGTTCTGGTGCAAAACCTTGTTGTGCTTGATGTTGTGCAGCAACGCCGTTGGCGTCGCACCGGGGTTGCCTGTCAGGAACACTGCCGTGCCCGAGGCACGCGTAATCGACGACGTGGCCATCATGGCGATGAAATCGGCAAGACCGACCTCGTTCTTCTTTGACACCTCGGCGAGAATGCGCGTTCCCTGACGCCAGGTCAGCATGACGAGCATGAGCGATGCGCCAACGGCGAGCGGCAGCCAGCCACCTTCGAAAATTTTGAGAAGGTTGGCCATCAGGAAAATCAAATCAACGGCGAGAAAGGGCGCAATCACCAGGACAGCGGAAGCGGCCTTCCACTGCCAGCACTTCCACATGACAAAGAAAGCCATGATGCTGGTGATCACCATCGTGCCGGTGACGGCCACTCCGTAAGCCGACGCAAGTGCGCTTGAAGATCTGAACGCGAAGACAATATACAACACCGCGACCAGCAGCAGCCAATTGATACGGGGGATATAGATCTGGCCTTTCTCGGTTTCGGACGTGCGGCGTATTTCCATGCGCGGCAAGAGTCCAAGTTGCATGGCCTGATGGGTCAATGAGAACGCGCCGCTGATGACAGCCTGGCTCGCAATAATGGTGGCGACCGTTGCGAGCAAGACCATCGGCAAGAGCGCCCAGTCCGGGTAGAGAAGGAAAAACGGATTTTCGAGTTTTTCCGGATGCGTGAGCAGCAACGCGCCTTGCCCCAGGTAGTTCAGCAGCAGTGAAGGCATCACAACGATCAGCCAGGCGGCTCGAATCGGCCTGGAACCGAAATGTCCCATATCGGCGTAGAGAGCCTCCGCACCTGTTACCGTCAGAAACACCGCTCCCAATGCCAGAAGCCCGGCCTGACCATGCATAAGCATAAAGCTGACGCCGTGGACGGGATTGATCGCGGCCAGGATGCTGAGATTGTCGGCAAGATGAATTGCCCCGCCCAGCGCCATGACAAAGAACCAAATCATCATGACGGGACCGAACCAGGCAGCCACTTTCGCCGTGCCCCTGCTTTGCATGAAAAATAGTCCGATGATGATGATCATGCTGAGAGGAAGAATGAAGGAATCGAACGCCGGGGCGACGAGCTTCAAACCTTCCACGGCGGAGAGAACGGAAATTGCAGGCGTGATGATCGCATCGCCATAAAACAGCGCCGCACCTGCCATTCCAAGCAAAGAAATCACAAAAAAGTTGTGGCCCATCGCGCGTTGCAAGAGCGCCATCAAGCTCAGCGTTCCGCCTTCGCCATGGTTGTCGGCACTCATGATCAGCCAGACGTATTTCAAGGTCACGATGATGGTCAAAGCCCAGAGCATCAGCGACATGACGCCGATCACCATGTTTTCAGTCAACTGGCCGCCCGCGGTAGCGGCCGTCAAACTCTCCTTGAGCGCGTAAAGGGGACTGGTGCCAATGTCGCCGTAGACGACGCCGATAGAACCCAGGGCCAGCGTCCAGACGCGGGCGCGCGGTTGCGACGCACTGCTCGCGGGATTTTGAGCGCCTTGAGACATTGTCGCTTTCGCCTGTTTCCGTTTGTTCCGAGAACACAACGTTTTGACGAAGCGCAGCCTCGTGCCAGTCAATCTCGATCAGCCATTTGCGAAGAGGTGGATCGCCACGGAAGGTTATAGGGGCGTTCTCCGTCAGCCGCTAACCGCAACTAGCAAGGCAGGCAAACCACATATAAAAACAATATTGATTTGGCATTGAAGATATAGGAATTCCATAAAGGCGGTGCGGCACGCGAAGCCCTCGCGTCGCGCAATGCGCCCATCGGGTCTATCCAACCTTGAACGAGGTCCGGATGGGCCCTGATCGATCCGCTCGGTGTGCTTGTCGGCGTCCGCATCATCGCGGGACGCCTAGGCCTGGCCGGGTTTTTCGGCTTCGCCGATTTCGTTCTGCCGTCCTTGACCATGGTCTCACCGGATCCTTGCAAACGCAGGCGCTTGACGCATGCCCGTGAATTGCCGAAGTAATCCCCAAGAACTGGCAGCTTTTCTTGTCGCCGAGGACGGTCGTGTTAGCATCGAAATGAAACCGGAGAGCAAATGGCTTTGACGAAGCGGATGACTCTTAATCACCGGGTCCCAGGTTCCAGTCCTGGTGCGGACAGCTGATGCGTATCGGCACGCGCAAGAGCACCATGGCGCTGGCGCAGACCGGGCAGATTGCGCGGCGGCTGTCGGAAGTTGTCCCGGGTCTCGACATCGAAATTGTAAAATTCGAAACCGTCGGCGACACCGATCAGGCCGGCAAGCTGTTGATGCATGGCGGCAAGGGCGGCGCTTTTGTCGCCGAGATCCGCGCGGCCGTCCTGTCGGGCAAGCTGCAGGTAGCGATGCATTCGCTCAAGGACATGCCGGGCAATGAAGATACGCCGGGGCTGGTGATTGGGGCGACGCTGGCGCGAGATCCGCCCACCGATGCGCTGGTGCTGCGCGCCGGTGTTTCGATAGACGATCTGAAGCGTTCGCATGGCAAGGGCTTCAAGATCGGCACCAACGCGGTGCGCCGCGCCGCCTATGCGCGGCGGCTGTTTCCGGAAATCGAAGTGATTCACTATCGCGGCGCTTCCGATACCCGGGTCCGCAAGCTCGACAATCGTGACATGCAGCGGTTGCCGGACGGCGGCGAAGTCGGGCCGGCCGATGCGCTGATCATGGCCCGCTCCGGCCTCGAACGGGTCGGGCTTGCCGGCCGCATTGCCCATGAATTTTCGTTTCAGGAAATGTTGCCGGCGGTGGGGCAGGGCATTGTCGCGGTGGAATGCGCCGCCGCCGACTGGCAGACCCGTCAGACTCTCTCCCTGATCGACGATGCCGCCGCGCATCTTTGTTGCGACGCCGAGCGAGAGGTGCTGTGGGTGCTCAACGGCCACTGCAATTCGCCGATCGCCGGATATTCCAGCATCGATGGCGCGGAGATGACGCTGACAGCGTCCGTGCTCGATGAAGCCGGCGGCGTATTCATCGAGGTCACGCGCTCAGGCCCTGCGAACCGGCCGCGCGAACTCGGCCGTGCGGTCGGGCTCGAACTGCTGGACAAGGGCGCGGCCGACATCATCGCGCGCACGCGGGTGGAGCCGTAAGCCGCCGGCGGCGCCAAATTTGCAATCTCAATTTGTAATCCCATGGAACCCGGCGATCTGAAAAGCCTTGTCATGGATACGCTCCCGATCGGAACGATCCGGACAAAACGGCTGACTGGGCATGATCCGCTGGTTTCTCGCTTTCGGTTTGATGGCTGCGGTTCTGCATCCAGCATTCGCGGCCGAACTCAGCCCGGACAGCATCAATACCGCGACCTTCACTGGCAAGCTGCCGTCGGAAGACCGCATCAGCCCGCTCGCCGTCAAGATGCAGGCGCTGCTCGACCGTGCGCGATTTTCGCCCGGTGAGATCGACGGCAGGTTTGGAGATAACGTCGAGAAGGCGCTGCTGGCTTTCGCCGAGGCAAACAATCTCCCCTCGGGCAAGGTCCTGACCCCGGAGATATGGACAAAACTCCAGCAGGCTTCAGGCGATGCGGCGATTGCCGAATACGTCCTGACCGAGCGCGATATCAAGGGACCCTACATCGAGAAACTTCCGACCAAAATGGAGGACATGAAGTCGCTCAAGGCATTGAGCTTCACCGGACCGAAGGAAGCTTTGGCCGAACGCTTCCATATGAGCCAGGACCTGCTGAGCGCGCTCAATCCTGCGCAGAAATTCGACCATGCCGGCGCCAAGATCAATGTGGTGAATCTCCCACGTGAGCAGCCGGCCAAAACCGCGCGTGTCGAAGTCGACAAGGCCCGCGAAACGGTGAATGCTTTCGCGAAAGATGGAAAGCTGATCGCGTTCTATCCGGCCAGTGTCGGAAGCGAGGAAAAGCCGACGCCGTCGGGCACGCTTAAGGTTACCTCGATTCAAGCCAACCCGACCTACCGCTACGATCCCAAATACAAGTTCAAGGGCGTCGAATCGACAAAACCCTTCACGATCAACGCCGGCCCGAACAATCCGGTCGGCGCGATGTGGATCGGGTTATCGCAGCCGGGTTACGGCATCCACGGCACCGGCGACCCATCGCGGGTCAGTAAGAGCGACTCGCATGGTTGCGTCCGGTTGACCAACTGGGACGTAACGCGGCTGGGGCAGTCGCTCAAGAACGGTGTCGCCGTGACGTTTATCGAGGGCAAGCAGGCCTCGCGCTGATCACGCTTCTGCCTCTGCGTCATGCCCGGCTATGACGAGTTTACCGATACGCTCGTACCCGCTTCACCATTTGCTCGACATGCGCAATCGGGGTTTCCGGCTGGATGCCGTGGCCGAGGTTGAAGATCAGCCGGCCTTTCGCGTAGTTCGCCAGCACGTCGTCGATGCCGCGGTCGAGCGCCGCGCCGCCTGCGATCAGCACCAGCGGATCGAGGTTGCCCTGTACCGCGACCTTGGTTTGCACGCGCTCGCGGATCAGCGACGGCTCCGCCGCCCAGTCGATGCTGACGGCATCGACACCTGTGGCCTCCACATAGGACGGCAGCAGCGCGCCGGCACCTCGGGGAAAGCCGATGATCTTTGCATCCGGCACCTTTGCGCGCACGCCATCGACGATCCGCTTTGTCGGCTCGACCGACCAGCGCTCGAATTCACGGGGCGGCAGCACCCCGGCCCAGGTATCGAAGATCTGCAGCACGTCCGCGCCGGCGGCGAGCTGCCCGAGCAGATATTGAATCGAATTCTCTACCAGGGCGTCGATGATTTTCGCGAATGCGTCGGGATGGCGATAGGCCATCATCCGCGCCGGCGCCTGGTCGGGCGTGCCTTGTCCCGCCACCATGTAGGTCGCCACCGTCCACGGCGCGCCGCAAAAGCCGATCAGCGCGATGTTGGGGTCGAGTTCGCGCCGCACCCGGCGCAGCGCTTCATACACCGGTTCGAGTTTGCTGAAGTCAGCCTTGGATGACAGCGTCGCGACTTTCTCCGGCGTATCCAGCGGATCGAGTCGTGGGCCTTCGCCGACCTCGAACCGCACCGAGCGCCCGAGCGCGTAGGGAATGACCAGAATATCCGAGAAGATAATGGCGGCGTCGAAGTTGAAGCGGCGGATCGGCTGCAGCGTCACCTCGGCGGCAAGTTCCGGCGTGAAGCAGAGATCGAGAAAGCCGCCGGCCTTGGCGCGGACCTCGCGGTATTCCGGCAGATAGCGGCCGGCCTGGCGCATCATCCACAGCGGCGGCACCGCTTGCCTGCGGCCCGACAGAACCTCAACAAAGGGTTTTACGATTTGTGCCAAGCGGCATTTCCGTGGTTGGCGAGATGTGTCATTGCCGTTTCTGATACACTGCTGATACGGTCTTGGCCACGCCGCTTACGAAAGCCTTCTCAAGGAGAATCTTTATGCGCTTGCTTCACGCGTTTGTCCCGGCACTCGCGCTCCTCGCCAGTTCCAGCGCGATCGCGCAGACCAATTATCCGGATCGGCCGATCAAGATGATCGTTCCGCTGGCGGCGGCGAGCGCGGTCGACGTCGCTGCAAGGATCGTGACGCAGAAGATGGCCGACAATATGGGTCAGCAGTTCGTGATCCTGAACCAGCCGGGCGCGTCCGGGCTGATCGGCGCGGAGCAGGTCGCGCGCGCCGAGCCGGATGGCTACACCATCGGCGGCTTCAACGACAGCATCATGACCATGGTGCCCAACATGCAGTCCAAAATGCGTTGGGACATTTTAAAGGATTTCGAGCCGGTGTCGCTGGTCGCAACCGTGGAATGGGGACTGATCGCCAACAACCAGACCAGCTACAAGTCGGCCGCCGATCTGATCGCCGCCGCCAAGGCGGCGCCCGGAAAGATCGACTACGGCTCCGGCGGTCCCGGCAGTCCGCAGCATCTGGCGATGGCGATGTTCGCCTCCGGCGCCGGGATATCGTTGACCCATGTGCCCTACAAGGGCGCCACGCAGGCTGCGACCGACGTCGCCGCCGGCCAGATTCCGGTCGGCTTCCAGGGTCTCGGCACCGTCGCGGCATTGGTGCGCGGCAATTCGCTGAAACTGATCGGGGTGACGACGGAAAAACGATTGCCGCAATTTCCCGATGTGCCGACCGTGTCGGAATCCGGTCTGCCCGGCTTCTTCTTCAATTCGTGGTTCGCGATCCTGGCCCCGGCGGGCACGCCGAAGGAGATCGTCGCGAAACTCAACGCCGAAGTGCTCAAAGCGCTCGCCGATCCGGAGATCAAAGCAAAACTCGAAAATCTCGGCTTTACGGTGCGCGGCAGTTCGCCGGAAGAATTGCGGACACTGACGCGCGATCAACTCGCCAAATACGCGCGGGTGATGAAGGAAATGGGCATCGCCAGCGAGTGAGGCGCGCCCCGGACGCAGCGCAGCGCTCTTGCGGTGCGCCGCAGAGCCGGGGCCGTTACGAACTCCGGCGTCTGGAACGGTCCCGATTCTGCGAAGCGGCACTTCGCGCCGCATCGCGCCCGGGACACAATATCAAAAGCACGGATGCCGGCGGCCATCCTGGCCGCGATAGGCGGCAGCGCTCTGTTTGCAGCGGACCGAGGTCGGACCGTCGTAATAGGCGTAGGTGCCGGCGAACGGACCCGGACCGTAATTGTGCAGATAGCTGAACCATTGGTGATGGTAATGGTGGTGATGGCGATGATGACGGTGGTGCCGATAGTACTCGTCCGCCTGCGCCGCGATCGGCGCGGCGACCAGCGCCGCCAGCATCAACACCGCGCCGAGCAATTTCCGTGGGGTCATCATTGTCGCTCCTGAAGATACGCTTGAGAGAACGTTTTGTGGAAAGGCAGGTTCCGGCCTCGGCGGGGTCTCTATTATTCCGGTCCGATTCCAATCAGCATATCACCAAATCCGACATTCCGTGATATTCGTGATCCATGAATCAGCACGCCAAGCTCGAGATCAGGCATTCCACCTGTCCGCACGACTGCCCGTCGGCCTGCGCCCTCGATATCGAGGTGATCGAGGGCCGCAGCATCGGGCGGGTGCGCGGCTCCAAGCTGCAGAGCTACACCGCGGGCGTGGTCTGCGCCAAGGTCGCGCGCTATGCCGAGCGCATCCACCATCCCGACCGGCTGATGCATCCGATGCGCCGCACCGGCCCCAAGGGCTCGGGCCAGTTCGCGCGCATTTCGTGGGACGAGGCGCTGGACGAGATCGCGGCGCGTTTCGACGCCGCCGAGCGCGATTTCGGCGCCGAATCGGTGTGGCCCTATTATTATGCCGGCACCATGGGCCTCGTCATGCGCGACGGCATCAACCGCCTTGCCCATGTGAAGAAATATTCGCGCTACTACTCGACGATCTGCGCCAACATCGCCCGCATCGGATTTGCCATCGGCACCGGCAAGATCGCTGGCGTCGATCCGCGCGAGATGGGCGTCTCCGACCTGATCGTGATCTGGGGCACCAATCCGGTGAATACCCAGGTCAATGTGATGACGCACGCGATGCGCGCCCGAAAAGAGCGCGGCGCCAAAATCGCGGCGATCGATGTCTACAACAACGACACTATGAAGCAGGCTGACATCAAGATCCTGCTGCGGCCCGGGACCGACGGCGCGTTCGCCTGCGGCGTCATGCACGTGCTGTTCCGCGACGGTTGGGCGGATCGGGCCTACATGGATCGCTACACCGATTGCCCAGCCGAGCTTGAGGCGCATCTTAAAACCCGGACGCCGGAATGGGCGTCATCGATTTGCGGCGTGCCGGTCGAGGAAATCGAGGCCTTTGCGCGTCTAGTGGGCGAGACCAAACGCGCATTCTTCCGCCTCGGTTATGGCTTTACCCGCAGCCGTAACGGGGCGGCGCAGATGCACGCGGCGCTATGCATTCCGGCCGTGACCGGTACCTGGCAGTACGAAGGCGGCGGCGCGTTCTTTAACAATATGGCGATCTGGAAGTTCAATGAATCCATCATCGAGGGCCACGACGCGATCGACCGCACCATTCGGGTGCTCGATCAATCGCAGATCGGACGCATCCTGACTGGAGACGCGGCGGCGCTGAGAGGCGGCGGCGCGGTCAAGGCGATGCTGATTCAGAACACCAATCCGATGACGGTGGCGCCGGAGCAGGATCTGGTTCGTGCGGGCTTTGCACGCGAGGACCTGTTTATGGTCGTGCACGAGCAGTTCATGACCGAGACCGCGCAGATGGCCGACATCGTGCTGCCGGCGACGATGTTCATGGAGCATGACGACCTCTATTATGGCGGCGGCCACCAGCATATTTCGGTCGGCGCCAAGCTGATCGAGCCGCCCGGCGAATGCCGCTCCAATCATGAAGTGTTGCAGGGTCTCGGCCGCCGCCTCGGCGCGAAGCATCCCGGATTTGATATGTCGGCGCGCGAATTGATCGACGCCACGCTGAAGAAGAGCGGGCACGGCGACATCGACACGCTGCAGGCCGAGCTGTGGCGCGACATCCAGCCGGATTTTCGCACCGCGCATTATCTCGACGGCTTCGCGCATGCGGACAAGAAGTTTCACTTCAAGGCGGATTGGGCGCACCCTCCGTGGGGCACCGCCGGTATGGGCCCCTGGGAGCAGATGCCGTCGCTGCCGGATCACTGGACCATCATCGAGGAGGCCGATGCGGCGCATCCGTTCCGGCTCGCGACCAGCCCGTCGCGCAGTTTTCTCAATAGCAGTTTTAATGAGACGCCGTCGTCGATTGCCCGCGAGGGCCCGCCGTCGGTCATGATGCATCCGGCAGACGCGACGCAACTAGGGATTGCCGATGGCGATGCCGTCACGCTGGGCAACACGCGCGGCGAGGCCACGCTGACCGCGAAATTGTTCGACGGCCTGCGCCGCGGCGTGCTGATCGCGGAATCGGTGCAGCCGAACCACGCCCACATTGGCGGCCGCGGCATCAACACGCTCACCGGCGCCGACGCCGTGGCGCCTGTCGGCGGCGCCGCGTTCCATGACAACAAGGTATGGGTGAAGAAAGCGGCGCTGCCAGCCTGATCATCCGGTTTCGGATTTCCACAACCTTGCCGCATCATTGCCAAGACGGTTCGCGGGCCTCTATGCTCGCAGGCCTGAAGGGGCTGGCAATGCTGTGGTTCGGAAAACGCAACCGGAAGGAAATCTGGGAAGAAGACAACGACGAACCCCATGGCGATATCGAGGCGGCCAGCAAGATACGCCGTATCTGCAATCTGGCCGCGGGCAGTGCCGAAAAACTGGCCGGATTTGCCGCTCGTCCGAATGCCAGGAAGAAAAAATACGAGGCCGGGCGGTATGACGGCGCCAAAAAGCGGGCGCTCGAACTAGCGCGGAAAATGTCCGACGACCTGTTGCGCGACACGGCGGTGCGCCAGATCGTGAACCTGTGCGTGACAGCCAACGATTTGAAGACGGCATCCGTGCTTATCGGCGCGATCCAGACCGAAAAGATCCGGCGGGAAGTACTGGACGAGCATCCGGCGTTGCGGTGATCTCAAATCGGCCTTGCAGTCTCCAGCCATCCCGCCGCTAATGCATTCCGCTGCCGCAGCATCCGGGTGAAACGTTGAGCAAGAGTCCGTTCTATACCGCCGAGCACATCGCCTATCGCGACGTGGTCCGCCGCTTTGTCGAAAAGGAAATCGAGCCTTACGCGCATGAATGGGACGAGGCCGGCACCTTTCCGCGCCTTCTCTATGAGAAGGCGGCCGAGATCGGGCTGCTCGGACTTGGGTTTCCGGAAGAATATGGCGGCACCCAGGTCGACAATTTCATGTGGATCGTCGCCGTCCAGGAACTGGCGCGGGCAGGCAGCGGTGGCGTCAGTGCCAGCCTCAAGAGCAACTCGATCGGCGCGCCGCCGATCGCGCGTGCGGGCACGCCGGAGTTCAAAGCGCGGGTGCTGCCGGAAATCCTGTCGGGCCGGAAAATCTCCGCGCTCGCGATCACCGAACCGAGCGGCGGCTCCGACGTCGCCAATCTGCGCACATCGGCGCGGCGCGACGGCGACGCCTATGTCGTCAATGGCGAAAAGACCTTCATCACTTCAGGGATACGCGCGGATTATATCACGACCGCGGTGCGCACCGGCGGGCCGGGACGCGGCGGTGTCAGCCTGCTGGTGATCGAAGGCGATACACCGGGGCTGTCGCGCACGCCGCTGAAGAAAATGGGCTGGTGGGCGTCCGACACCGCGACGCTGCATTTCGACGATTGCCGCGTTCCGGCCGGCAACCTGCTCGGCGAGGAGGGCAGCGGCTTCAAGATCATCATGCACAATTTCAATGGCGAGCGCCTGACCATGGCGGCGGGCTGTATCGCCGCAGCCCGAGTCTGTCTCGACGACGCGACCGAATACGCCAAGCAGCGGCACACCTTTGGCAAGCCGCTGGCGCAGCATCAGGTCATCAGGCACAAGCTGGTCGACATGGCGCAGCGCGTTGCGGCCTCTCAGGCGATGCTGGAAATGCTGGCGTGGCGGCTCGATCAGGGCGAAAATCCGGTGGCGGAAATCTGCATGCTGAAGAACCAGGCGACGCAGACCATGGCGTTCTGCGCCTCCGAGGCGGTGCAGATTTTCGGCGGTGCCGGCTTTATGCGCGGCATCAAGGTCGAGCGCATCTACCGCGAGGTCAAGGTCAACGCGATCGGCGGCGGCAGCGAGGAGATCATGAAGGACCTTGCGAGCCGGCAGATGGGATTGTGAGACCACAAGCAATGCCGTCATCCTGAGGAGCCGCGCATCTTGCGCGGCGTCTCGAAGGATGGCCACAAGCGCTCGCGGCCATCCTTCGAGACGCGGCCAAGAGGCCGCTCCTCAGGATGACGGTTGGAGAAGGGAACGGAACACCTTGATCACGCTCTATCACTGCAACGCCGCGCGTTCGTTTCGTCCGCTCTGGATGCTGGAAGAACTCGGCCTTGCCTATGATCTGAAGATGCTGCCGTTTCCGCCGCGCGTGTTCGCCAAGGACTATCTCGCCATCAATCCGCTCGGTACCATCCCCTTCATGATCGATGGCGAAACCCGGATGTCGGAATCGTCCGGCATCTGTCATTACCTCGGTACGCGCTATGGGCCGACGCCTTTGGTCGTCGGCGTCGAGGAGCCCGCCTATGGCGCGTTCCTGAACTGGATGTACTTTTCCGACGCGACGCTCACATTCCCGCAAACACTGGTGCTGCGTTATACCCAGCTCGAACCGGAAGAGCGGCGCAATCCGCAAGTCGCGACCGATTACGCGAAATGGTTTTTGGGGCGGCTGCGGGCAGTGGAAGCTGCGACCGGAAAGACGGAAACGCTGTGCGCCGACCGCTTCACCGCCGCCGACATTTCGGTGGGCTACGCCTTGCGGCTGGCAGAGAACATCGGGCTCGCCAAGGATTTCGGCCCCAACGTCGCGGCCTATTGGCAGCGCTTGCAGGCGCGCGATGGATATCGCAGAGCGGTCAAGGCGGAAACGCTTGCCAGTGAGCAGCAGAAAGTGCCGAAGCGGGTGTAATCGTCATTGCGAGCGGAGCGAAGCAATCCAGAGCCCCAAGCGAAGACTGGATTGCTTCGTCGCTGCGCTCCTCGCAATGACGGTGACATCGCCCTCCACTTCTGTATTCTGCCCACCGCTCCACCAGAGAGCGACCGGGAGGCTCTCCATCCATGAGCGACAAGGCCGTCATCACCTGTGCGCTGAACGGCGTGCTGACCGATCCGAAACAGCACCACGTTCCGGTCACGCCGGAAGAGATGGCGCGTGAGGCGAAGGCCGCCTTCAACGCCGGCGCCAGCGTGATGCACATTCATCTGCGCCAGCAGGGGCCGGACAAGGGCCACCTGCCGTCGTGGGAGGTCAGCGTCTCCCGCGAAATCCAGCAGGCGATCCGTGAGGCCTGTCCCGGTGTCGTCATCAACCACACCACCGGCACCTCGGGGTCGAATTATGCCGGAGCGCTCAATTGCGTGCGCGAGACCCGGCCGGAAATGGCCGCCTGCAACGCCGGCTCGCTGAATTATCTCAAAGTAAAGAGCGACAACACCTGGGCGTGGCCGCCGATGATGTTTGATAATGCGGTGGAGAAGGTGCAGGCCTATCTCGACGTCATGGAGCAAGCGAACACGATTCCCGAGTTCGAGTGTTTCGACGTCGGCATCGTGCGCTGCGTCGGCATGTACCGGCAGACCGGAATGTATGCGGGACCGCTGGAATACAATTTCGTGATGGGCGTGGCTTCCGGCATGCCGGCCGATCCGGACTTGCTGCCGATCCTGCTGAAATTGAAATTGCCGGATGCCAACTGGCAGGTGACGGCGATCGGCCGCGCCGAAATCTGGCCGCTGCATCAGCGCTGCGCCGAACTCGGCGGCCATCTGCGTACCGGGCTGGAAGATACGTTTTATCTGGGTGATGGCACCAAGGTGACGTCGAACGGGCAGTTGATCGAAAGCCTCGCGGCGTGTGCGCGCCGCGCCGGGCGGGAGGTGGCGAGTCCGGCGGAAGCGCGGCGGATATTCGGGATACTGCAATGAGCGCCGCAAAACACCCCCGTCATCCTGAGGTGGCCGCGCATCTCGCGCGGCCCTCGAAGGATGGAGGCAGGGCATCTGTGGCCGATCCTTCGAGGCTCGGCATGAAGAATGCCGAGCACCTCAGGATGACGCGGGAGATGTGGCGGCACCCGCACACGATCGGCAGCCATGGCCATCCTTGACTCCACCATCGCTCCTTCCAGCGACGCCTACAAGGCCAACCGCGTCGGCATGCTGGCGCTGATCGCGCGGATGCGCGCGCTGGAAGAGCGCACGCGCGCCGCATCGGCTACGGCGAAAGAGCGCTTTCACAAGCGCGGACAATTGCTGCCGCGCGAGCGCGTGGCGCTGGTGTTCGATCCCGGCTCGCCTTTCATCGAGCTGTCGACGCTGGCGGGCTACATGTTCGACGTCCCCGATGCCGAGAAGAGCGTGCCCGGTGGCGGAGTGATCGCCGGCATCGGCTTTGTGTCCGGCGTCCGCTGCATGGTCAGCGCCAACGATTCCGGCATCGACGCCGGCGCGCTGCAGCCTTACGGCCTCGACAAGACGCTGCGGGTGCAGGAACTGGCGCTGGAAAACAAGCTGCCTTACGTACAACTGGTCGAAAGCGCCGGCGCCAATCTGCTGCGCTACCGCGTCGAGGATTTCGTGCGCGGCGGCAACATCTTTCGAAATCTGGCGCGGCTGTCGGCGGCGGGGCTTCCCGTGGTGACGGTGACGCACGGCTCATCGACGGCGGGCGGCGCCTACCAGACCGGGCTGTCGGATTATATTGTAATGGTGCGCGGGCGCACCCGCGCGTTTCTCGCAGGTCCCCCGCTGCTCAAGGCTGCGACCGGGGAAATAGCGACGGAGGAGGAACTCGGCGGCGCCGAGATGCACACCGGCATTTCCGGGCTCGGCGATTATCTCGCCGAAGACGACCGCGACGCGCTGCGGATCGCGCGCGACATCATGGCCAAGCTGGAATGGGATCGGCCCGCCGCCGGCGATCGATCCTATCGTCCGCCGCGCCACGATCCCGAAGAGCTGCTCGGCATCATGGCGATGGACCACAAGCGGCCGGTGGACATGCGGCAGGTGATCGCGCGTATCGTCGATGATTCCGATTTCCTCGAATTCTCGCCGGGTTATGGACCGGCCACGGTGTGCGGCCACGCGCGCATCGAGGGCCAGGCGATCGGCATCATCACCAATAACGGCCCGCTCGATGTTCCCGGCGCCAACAAGGCGACGCACTTTATTCAGGCCTGCTGCCAGTCGCGCACGCCGCTGCTCTATCTGAACAACACCACCGGCTACATGGTCGGCCGCGAATATGAAGAAGCCGGCATGATCAAGCACGGTTCGAAAATGATTCAGGCCGTCACCAGCGCGACGGTGCCGCAGATCACCATCTATTGCGGCGCATCGTTCGGCGCCGGCAATTACGGCATGTGCGGCCGCGGCTTTCATCCGCGCTTCTGTTTTTCGTGGCCCAATGCCAAGACCGCGGTGATGGGCGGCGAGCAGGCGGCGGAGACCATGGCCATCGTCACCGAGGCCGCGGCGGCGCGGCGCGGTAAGCCGATCGAGCGTGAAAAACTCGATGCGATGAAGGCGCAAATTATCGGCGTGTTCGACGGCCAGATGGACGTGTTCTCCACCAGCGCCCGCGTGCTCGACGATGGCGTCATCGATCCGCGCGATACCCGCGCGGTTCTGTCGGAAGTGCTCGCGATCTGCCGCGAGGCCGAGGCGCGCAACCCGCAAGCCATGCAGTTCTCGGTCGCGCGGCCATGAGCGGCGAATTGAAGCACACGCCGTTCAACAAAATCCTGATCGCCAATCGCGGCGAGATCGCGTTGCGGATCATGCGCACCGCGCGCCGCTTGGGCTATGGCGTGGTGGCGGTGTATTCGCGCGCCGACGCCGACGCGCTGCATGTGCGCGAGGCCGATGAGGCGGTCTGCATCGGCGAGGCATTGCCGTCGCAATCCTATCTGCGCATCGACGCCATCATATCAGCGGCGAAAGCCAGTGGCGCCGATGCCATTCATCCCGGCTACGGCTTTCTCGCGGAGAATGAGGAGTTTGCCGCCGCGTGCCGCGATGCCGGGCTGGTGTTCATCGGGCCGTCGCCCGAAGCGATCAAGGCGATGGGCAACAAGGCCGGCGCGAAAACAATCATGCAGGCCACCGGCGTGCCCTGCGTGCCCGGTTATCAGGGCACCGACCAGAGCGACGCGGTCATGCTCGCGGAAGCGCAGAAGATCGGTTTCCCGGTGATGATCAAGGCGGTGGCCGGTGGCGGCGGGCGCGGCATGCGGCTTGCGCCGGATGCGGCGGCATTCCC
>Ga0193726_1000333_pt1 | contig 54998 bp, 53 predicted proteins | sample H2c1metaG_FD_144928 | JGI IMG/M metagenome (GOLD analysis project Ga0193726, IMG submission 144928) | Soil microbial communities from a riparian zone of the East river system, Colorado, United States - H2c1 | ecosystem: Environmental > Terrestrial > Soil > Riparian zone | place: USA: East River... | reverse complement strand
TTTCCAATCGACAAATGCCTGCCTGTTTGCCAGAGCCGCCGCCATTCGCTAGCATGTTCGGGCCATGACGGAATCCAACTCTCCCAGCAACTTCCTGCAAACTCTGAAACCGCGCTTGCCCGAGATGATCTCCACGTTGCGGCAATTTGTAGTCGCGGAGTCGCCAAGCCTTGAAAAGGCTCCATCCGACCTGTGCTGCACCATCATCGCTGACGAATGGGCAAAGCGCAGCGTTCGCGTCGATCGTCTCAAACAGAAGCGGCACGGCGATCAATTGCGCTTCACTTACTGGCCGCATAGCTCGCGTCCCGCCGGGCAGCTTCTCATTCTTGGACATTACGACACGGTTTACGCCACTGGCACACTGGCCAAAATGCCGTTTCGAGTTTCCGGCGGCAAGATTTTCGGGCCCGGCACATTTGATATGAAGGCCGGCATTGTACAAGGGCTGTTTGCGCTCGATGCCATGCAACAAAATGCCGCCGCACTGCGCAAGCGACTGGTCTTCTTGTGGACCTCCGATGAAGAAATCGGCAGCGAGGCCTCTCGCAAAGTAATTGAAGAAGAGGCCCGCCGCAGCGATGCCGTATTTGTACTTGAACCGTCTTTCGGCCCGCAGGGCTTGCTCAAAACTGCGCGCAAAGGGGTCGGCGAAGCGGAACTGATCGTGCATGGCCGCTCTTCTCACGCAGGCCTCGCTCCCCAGGAAGGCGTTAACGCAATTCACGAACTCGCCAAACAGATCGAACGAATTCAACCCTGGAACGATCCGGAACGGGGTGTCTCTGTCAATGTATGCGTCACTGAAGGAGGCACGCGCACCAACGTAATTCCTGAATGCGCTCGCGCACTTTTTGATCTTCGTGCTCTGCGTGCCACCGACATGAAAACTCTCGAGCGTCGCCTGCATTCTCTCAAACCAATTCTTCGCGGCGCGAAACTTGAAGTGAAAGGCGGCTTCAGCCGCGCTCCGCTAGAGCACAAAGTCACCGGTGCACTGTATGCCCGTGCCAAAGCGCTTGCCGCGCAAATGGGCCTTCCTTTGGGAGAGTGCACGGTCGGCGGCGGCTCCGACGGAAATCTGACCGGCGCGCTCGGCGTGCCAACGCTTGATGGCCTTGGAGCCGTTGGTGACGGTGCGCACTCCACGGGCGAACACGTCATTGCGAGCACCATGCCCGAACGCGCCGCCTTGCTCGCAGCGCTGCTTTCGACCATCTGATCCTGAGTCAGCGTTTGCGGCGAAGCGGCGGCAAGGTAGGCAACGCCACATAGTTCAAGTCATCACTCGCATGCTTGTGCAAATTCTTCCGCGGCAATCGCCCAGTCTGCTTGTTCAGGCTGCGCACATAGAATGGCAAAGCTTCCAACAAGAGACTTTCCAATTCTCTTTCGTATTTCGTGTTCGCCACGACAAACCAGGAAAAGCGATCCCAGTACTGATTCTTCCGTGAAACTTCATGGCTGTGCTGTTTCAATCGCGAAGACATCATCCCGCGGCCAATATAAACCGGCATCGCGCCATGATACAGAATGTAAATTCCTGATTTGTGCCCCGCCAAATCCTCCAATTCATCCAGATTTTCTTGATTTCGCGGCCACTGCAATCCAAATGCTTTCACCAGGGACAAAGGAGACCTCTCTCGGAATGCAATTCCATTTCAGCACGGCACGCTGGCTGATTGGAAGATCGTTTAGAAATTCATTTTGGCCGTTGACACGGCGAGGTAATCCCGAACAATAGAGTCGATGCTTGGGGAGAAAGCGCACATGCCCGTTGAACGCATTCAAGTTGGACCGCGGATGTCACAAGCGGTAATGCACAATCAAACCGTCTATCTCGCGGGGCAGGTTGCATCAGGCGCTCCGGGCGCCAGTGTCACGGAACAAACCAAAGACATACTTGCCCGGATCGAAACTCTGCTCGCCGCAGCAAAGTCGGACAAGACCAAAATCATCTCGGCAACGATCTGGCTCACCGACATGTCGACATTTGCGGAGATGAATTCGGTTTGGGACGCGTGGGTGGTTCCCGGCGCAACACCGGCTCGGGCTACCGTGGTCAGTTCGCAGCTAGCTTCGCCGGAATATAAGATTGAAATCGCCATAATCGCGGCGCAATGAAGCGCGGCTATCGCGAATAGTTTTTTCGCAAGAACTCGGCAGTCGACTGCATCACATCGTCATAATTGCTGTGCAACACCTCGCGCAACGCGGTCTCGGGTGTGCCTCCCGAGCCGATGCGATCCAATATTCGTTGCACATCACCCATTCCATCAGCCTTCACAATGTATTCAATATTCGCCAGGGCCCACGCGTAGGCTTTTGCCGCCTCGTCTGGCGGCAGCTTCATCCATGTGCCTTCCAACTGCGCCAACGACGCCGCTTGTTTCTGATCGTAAATCTGCAAGAGAACGCTGGCGCTATCGCCACTACGCTTTCCTTCCATCCACTGCGCCAGACCCTCCTGAATCCACGTAGGCGCCCGGCCATGCGTTTTCTGCTGGACAAAGCTGTGAGTCAATTCGTGCTTCAATACCCGCGAGAGTTCCGGCGTCACCGCAGTCAGTCCCTGCACCGGAACGCGAATTCGTCCATCATTCAACGCACCCACCCAGCCCGGAGCCTGGGTAATATCCGCAAACGCTTGTTGCGTGTATAAAATCACGCCAATGGAATCCGGTGGGGTGAAATTCAGTTCCGACTCCACAGCAGAAAAGTGACTTTCCAAGGTACGCAGCACATCGCGAGCCAGGCTCGGTGCCGCCGAACCGCTGTAGCGCAGACTAAAATGACTGCTTTCATTTTCTTTGTAGTTTTCCTCTTCCTGCTTGTCACGCTGGGCCTTTTCCAGCGCGGCCGACACTTCCGGATCGGGCCGCAAAGCTTGTGCGCGCTTCCACTCCGCAACAGCCTGATCCATCTTGTTCATTCCGTAGTAGGACCAGCCTGCCAGCTTGGCAACATCCGGATTGTCCGGGGCAAAACGTCGCGCCCGCTCCAAATAATCGAGCGATTGCCGGTACTCGCTCCTGCGCAAATGCAGATACGCCACATTCATCAATAGGACTGGTTCATCCGGCGAGAACGTCAGAGCGGTGCGTTCATCTCCAAGAGCGTGGTCCATATCGCCGCGGTTCAATTCAAATTGTGACGCGGCATGATGGGCCAGAGCGGCGTTGGCATTCGCTCGCGCGTCGCCACTTCTCGCTTCACTTTCCAGTCTCGCAATGTACTCGCGGTCGATCGCCCCCTCATGAACCGCGCCGCGCTCGATCTCGTCGCCTCCGTTAGAACTATTCATCGCAGGCGGGGTAATCGAAAGGCTGGCAGCGGCATTGCCGGCGGCTGGTTCTCCGGAAGGAACAAACCCGCCTTTTTCAATATGGTCCACAATCGACTTCGGCAGGCTTAGTTCACCGGCGGAAGTTATGTAGCGAACTTTTTCGCCTTCATCAAAAACACTCAGCGCAACGATTCGGCGTCCATTTTTCAGGACAATGGTATCCGCCCGGGCAGAGTTTCCGGCCAACGCAAGAACGGTCGCAAGAAGAATGCCGGCGCCGCGCGTACCTGTATGCATTCCACGCATCCTTACAGTTTAGATTCCCTGCAGCCCTCGCGCTGCTCCGACCTTGTTCCCTGATGCCGAATATGACTACACTTCCTTCATGAGGCTAGGGGTGGCCATCGTCGCGCTGTTGTGTGTGCCAACGCCGTTTCTCAGGGCTCAAGACCTGCAGGCCGATCCGGGTAAATCGCCGCGCGAAGCCTACCAGCAACTCAACGCGTTGCGCCTGGACTCCTCTGCCATTTATCGCGTCGTGGAGGCAAACCGCGTGGAATTGCGCCGGGGCGATATTCAGATTTCATTTGAGGAAGGCAACCTGGCATTTTTCCTGCCGGTCGACGGCCGCGTGACGGGGATGGTTTTCGCGGGCCGCGGCCATGCCCTGGCCACTCCGCGCGGTGTCATGGAGAAACAGCAGATGGCCCGGTTTCTCGGGGCACCGGTCTTGGATCAGGATTTTGTTTCGGCGTACATTCGTTTTACAGATGACTCCGCCGAGGAAATCCTTCGTCAGCTGCGTGATTCAAATGTCGCGCCTCAACCAAATATCTCGCTGGTTTCCTCGTGGGACTCTCTAGTGGCACAGCTGAACCCATCCCATTCCATGCGGATTTTGTTTGGCGAACTTTCCCATTCGGCAAAACCATATTTTTATGCCGCTCTCAACGGGCTGGTGACGGGACCATTTGACGTGCTCTTCGATATGCAACGCGATGAGCAGTTCCTTCTCGGACAGCCCCGCAGGATCAAGGACCAAGTGTTTTACGACGTGTGGGCGGCTTACCAGCTACCCAACTCGGAGCCCGCCGTGGTTCCCTTCCATGCGGTTCAATACACCATTGGCGCCACTGTGATGCCCGACAACTCGCTGAAAGGTGACACTTCGCTGCGCCTGCGAGCAGAAACACAGAATGAGCGTGTCCTTTTCTTGCAACTTGCGCGCACGCTAAGCGTGGAGAAGATCACGGACGAACGGGACAATTCTCTGCCGTACTTCCAGAACGAGGGCATAAGCCTGCAGGAACGCAGCGTTCGCGGCAATGACCAGCTTTTTGTCGTTTTGACCGAGCCGCCGCCTCGCGGCTCGGAATTTACAATTCATTTCAAATATCGTGGCAACGTGATTGAAGATGCAGGAAACGGAGTGCTCTATGTGGGCGCCAGAGAGAGTTGGTATCCGCATCTTGGCGATACCGCGGAGTATGCCAACTACGATCTGACGCTGAGATGGCCCCGCAAGCTTAAACTTGTGGCCACCGGGACGAAACTTGACGAACGAGAAGAAGGCGATTTTCGTGTTGGCCATTGGCGAATGGAAAAGCCTACGACATTCGCCGGTTTCAACCTTGGCGACTATGCGGTCGTCGCTGCTTCGGCCGGCACGCCCTCGATCGATGTGTACGCCAACCATCAGCTGGAACAGGCGCTAAGCAGACGCTTGGACAACTCTGATATCTCTGCCCCTCCGTCCTCCCCCTACGAAATGGGGCGGCACCCGCTGGCATCGGGCAATGTCGACATTCCTCCGCCCAGTCCGGCAGCCGAGCTAAAGCAGATTGGTAAAGAGATTGATTCTTCCATCCGTTTCTTTGAAACGTTTTGCGGTCCCTTCCCCTACCGGCATCTTAGCCTGTCGCAAATTCCCGGCACATTCGGACAGGGTTGGCCGGGCTTGCTCTACGTGTCCACCTACTCTTTTCTCTCCCCTGCGGCACAGCAACGTGCCGGCCTCTCTACGGCAAGCCAGGAACATTTCACAAATATTGTGCCGTTTCATGAAGTCGCGCATCAGTGGTGGGGCAATCAAGTGGGTTGGTCCAGTTATCACGATCAATGGATTGACGAAGCACTTGCCAACTACCTGGCTGTTCTTTTTGCCGAAACACAAAGGGACCCGGACCACACTTTGAGAATTTGGCTGGAGCGCTATCGCCGGCGTCTTGTCGAAAAAACTCCCAACGAGCGAGTTGCGCCGGGTGATATCGGCGCGCTGACTTTGGGCAATCGCCTGACTTCTTCCCTGTCACCCGACGGATTTGACGCTGTCATTTACAGCAAAGGGACATGGGTGATTCATATGTTGCGCGAAATGCTGCGCCAGCCTGGTGCAAAAAACCCGGACGCGCGATTTATCGCATTCCTCCAGGGCCTCTCGAAGAACTACGCCCAACGCGCGCTATCCACGGAAGATTTCCAGCGTGAAGTTGAAAAGGTCATGACACCTTCGATGGCGCTCGAAGGCGGACGCTCGATGGAATGGTTTTTCGAACAGTGGGTGCATGGCGCGGGCGTTCCGCATTATCGCGTCGAATACAACGTGCAGCACACGGAAAAAGGATATGTTGTGAAAGGCAAGCTTTTCCAGACGCGAGTGCCGCAGTCATTTATCTCGCCAGTGCCTTTGTACGCCAGCATGGGCTCGGGCAACAACACGCTGCTCGGAACCGTTGTCGCCGCGGGCGAGGAGACTTCGTTTCGCTTCACGACGCAAAAGCCGCCCCGCAAGTTGCTCATCGACCCGCAGATGACAGTTCTTTGTACGACGGAATAAAGGAACGAGTGCGAGAATTCTCCTCTAGGAGGGCGGAGAATCGTGGCGCAGAAATGGATTCATCAACTGTTGCTCGAGTAGCGGGCTGTCCACACTCAGTTGCGCTTTGCCGTTTTCATCCAGAACGTATGGATGCCCCACCGGATCCACGGGCACTCGCGGCAGCAACCCGGCCTGAACCAGTTCCGATATTCGGGAAGGGTGCCGGCCATGGCGTTTCGAATATTCATCAACGAGCCCATCAATTCGTTTGCAGTCCAGTTCCGCGTTCAGCAGTTGGATGTGAATGCCGGCGTTTTTTCTTACGTCTGGATCTTTAGCCGTTTCGTAAATGTCCTTCCACAACAGCAATGACGTTTCCAGCGACTCCCCTTCAGCGGCAATCTTGGCCGCCATGGATTTCATCCAGAAATGAGCTCCTGGCTTCTCTCCGCCGGTGCGAAAGGCTTCTGAGGCCTTTTGATAGTCCTTTAAGTCAAAGTAATAAATATTTCCCAGATCCTGATAGAAGCGCCAGTATTCGGGATTCTCCCTGATCCCCCGCTCAATCAAGCGAACCGCCAAATCCGGACGCCCCGCTCCACGTGGCTTCGGCTCACTCAAAAACGTCGAGCCAAAACGGTAAGGGATCAACAATTGCGGATCGATCGTGGTCGTCGCATCCAGAAGCGGCCACAACTCTTCCAAATTCGTATCGTGGGTTCTTTGCTTTTCGCCGTAGTATTGGACAACGCGAGTCCAATACAGATTCGCAATCAGCGGCGAATATTCCAGGCTCAGCAGCTTCACCAGCTTTCCAGAACGCAGCAGCATTTCATCCCGTTCTTCGTGGAGAGCTGCGAATTGCACATCAATTTTCTGCTGCAGGCGCCATACCGTGGCGAATCCCAATAGCACTACAACAATCGCAATCCATGTCCCAACATTCCGCGTGTTCATTTCAGATTCCGCCTGGAAAATACCAGCGACGCGATAATCAGCAGGAGCGCGCAATAGACGGCGGCATAAACAGTATTCTGAAAGATAAGCTCGCCCGGCACATGTCGCGCGTGTGCCGCCGCTGCCATTACATTGAAATTCTCAAAATTGGGCAGCAGGTAAGAGATGGCTACCGCACTTTTGGCCAACGCGGGGCTCATTTTGTCGCTATGGAACGATCGCAAATCAGTCGCAAAAAGCCCCGCCACGTAGAGCGCTGCGGTGTAAAGAGTGGCCAGAAGGGGCGTCGTATAGCAGGAAAACAAAAGCGCCAGCGCGACGATGATGCCCAGCTTCAGCAATATGAAATATACGGCCACAACGATTACCAAGTCCGAACGCTCAAGGCTGTGTTTTACATAGAGCAAAGCAAGAAACAAACCAGCTGCCATTGCCAAGGTATTCACCAAAAGAGTCAGCAGCAACCCAGCGAATTTTCCGAGAAGAAATTCCCAACGTCTCACCGGTTTCGCCAGCAGCGCAAACAATGTGCGTTTGTCCATCTCCTTATGGACCAGCCCGACCCCGATAAAAATCGCGATCAGTATTCCAATCACGGAGATGGCGCTCAGGCCGAGATTTACCATTACGCTTTCTTCGATGCCGATGGAGATCTGCCCTACGACAACTGCGGCGGCCATCATCATCAGTGCAAAAAACACCAGACTATACAGAACGCGATCTCTCACCGCTTCGCGAAAAGTATTCAGCGCCACTATGCCGGAACGCTTCACTTGCCACTCACTTCTACGGCCGAGGCCTGAGCCCGACCCGCTTCGACCAGATGCATGAAATATTCTTCAAGAGATGGTTTTACCTGCACCACGGAGAGAATTCGCGCGCCAGCACTGCGCAACTGATCGATGGCCCCGTAGAGTTCGTCTTCCGCCACGTGTAAACGAAATCGGTCGCCGGTCCGCGTGGCCTTGCTCAGCAGCGCCGCTGCGCTCGGTCCATGGGCCGCTAGTTCAAACAAAATCTCCATCCCCTCCGCTTTCATCCCGACAATCTCTCCGGGAGCTCCGATTCCCCGCAATTTGCCACCAACAATCACACCCACCCGGTCACAGAGCATTTCCGCATCGGGCAAGATGTGCGTCGAAAAGAGCACCGTCTTGCCTTCGCGCTTCAGCTCCAGAATAATGTCACGAACTTCGCGCCGCCCAACCGGGTCCAAGCCAGACATCGGTTCGTCCAGCACCACCACCTTGGGATCATGCAAAACCGCCTGCGCCAATCCGACTCGTTGCAGCATTCCCTTTGAATATTTTCTCAATTGGATTTTTCGCGCCGTATCGAGCCCTACCTTTTTCAGCATACGATCCACGCGTTCGCGTCGATCCGCGCTTTTCAAATTGTGGAAGCGCGCAAAATAATCCAGCACTTCTGCCGCCGTAAGGTAGTCGTAGAAATAAGGCTGCTCCGGCAGATAACCGATGTCCTGATGCATTTCAATGTCACTGATGGATTTTCCAAGAATCCTGGCCGTACCCGCCGTCGGAAAGATAAGTCCCATCAGCAGTTTGATTGTTGTCGACTTTCCTGCCCCGTTTGGGCCAAGAAATCCAAAGACTTCCCCGGTTTCCACTTGCATCGTGAGGTTTTCCAAGGATCTTTTTTTCTTGGTATCGAGAAAACCGGACGGATAGTCTTTGGTCAGGTTCTCAATTTCAATCGCAGCTGTAGCCATATCCTAATTGTTGTTAAGACCTGCCGGACCGTCAATCAGGTCGCGACGGGATGTGCACGAAAAGAGAATATCTTGTAGGACTTACGGACGAAAACGGCTCAGGAATCGCTTCGCGCCGACCCTATTTGCACAAGACTTGGTGGCGCTGCGGGCGGGGCCATCAGCTGCGGCTTCAAATTTTGCGGACCACGCCAGTTATCGAGTATCCCAATCTGCTGCACGCAAGAAACCGTACACTTCGGTGCACAGAATTTCTCCGTGAAGTATTCGCGATGCCGCATTTCCGGTGTGTACTCCGCCAGCGGAATCCCCGGATATCCGCGCTGCTGCGAACACCAATGCACTAGTCCGTCCTCGCACACATACAAATACCGCGACCCGGAACGGCAGCGCCAGTTGTGCTCTTTTGCCCGCGCGACGTTGTGCTGGAACTCGTTAAACCTCGAAAACGAACGCTTCCCCAGCGTCATGATCTCTTCAAAGATCTCCAATTCGCGCGGCCGCAACGGTTTCAACTGCCCATTCCCGTCGTGAATAATACCCACCGTGCTTGTAAATCCCAGCTCCACTGCGCGATGCGCAATCTTCAATGCATCCTCGGGATTCTTAACGCCACTGCCAACGACTGAATTGATGTTCACCTGAAAAACCGCATGCTCAGAAAGCCATTCCAGCCGGCTGTCCAGGGTTTTCAAACTCTTCATTGACACTTCATCCGGCGTCAAATTGTCGATGCTGATCTGCAAATGTTCCAGTCCCGCTTCATTTAGTTTCTTGATGCGGTCCACACTCGCCAAAAATCCGTTGGTGATCATTCCCGCGATCATGCCGCGCTTCCGGATATGCCGGATCACTTCTTCAAGCTCTGGATGCATCAACGGCTCGCCGCCGCTGATGGTCACAATCGAAGTGCCCATATCCGCCAGATAATCCAGCCGTCGCTTCATTTCCTCCAACGGCACCGGCTTTGACACGTCGTCGTATTCATTGCAATAGCCGCACGCCAAATTGCAGCGCCGCATCGGAATGATATGCACCAGCACGGGATGCTTTGTCGAAACAACCGCCTTGGCGATCATGCGCAGTTCACGCGCACGCGTTCGCAAAAACCGCAGCTTCCGCCGCAGTTTTACTTTCACGTTCGCACGCGTTCCCTTTACTTTTTCAGCCATGAAGCAGGACAAATCTCCCACAAAAAGTATACATGACCCCGCGTTTCGCTGCGCTTCCATTCCCCTCGTTCGAACGTACTGCTCACCTCCATTCGAGTCTAGTATCATTTAATTATCAGATTTCATAAGTTAACTGGTTATCTGGGGTAAGCCAGGTGGCATCCATATCCGGCTCGGAAATCGTCGCCTCGTTTTTCTGGAGCAGGTCTTCGGCACACGCGTCACAACGCGTCCCTTTGCCATCCCGTCATTCCTTCTGCCCGCCAACTAACATATGTATAATCATACACTTACAAAAACTCCAGGCCTTTCCCACCTCAACATTCCCCCTCTCCCGGGTTCCCTTCCTACCTTCCTTAGTTCTTCCCCTGCTAAACTCAATCCCCTCGAGCAAAGGAGCCATACGTAACTATGTCCCACGCACAGCAGCCCGCCCACAACAGTCCAACTCGCACTGAAACCGACAGCATGGGCCGCATGGAAGTCCCCGCAGACCGCTACTACGGCGCGCAAACTGCCCGCTCACTCGTCCACTTCAATATCGGCAGAGACACCATGCCCGCCGAACTCATTCGGGCCTTCGGCATCCTCAAAAAGGGGGCCGCTCTGGTAAATTGCGATTTAGGAAAACTCTCGGCGGAAAAACGCGAACTCATTGCCAAAGCTGCCGACGAAGTCATCTCCGGTAAGCTTAACGACCACTTTCCCCTGCGCATCTGGCAAACCGGCAGCGGCACGCAGACCAACATGAACGTCAACGAAGTCATCTCCAATCGCGCCATCGAACTCTCCGGCGGCGAAATGGGCAGCAAGAAACCAATTCATCCCAATGACGATGTAAACATGTCGCAGTCCTCGAACGACACGTTCCCGACCGCCATGCACATCGCAGCCGCCACAGAAACCGCTCGCCGTCTTCTCCCCGCCATCAAAATTCTTCGCGACGCGCTCGACCGCAAGGCCAAAGAATTCGCGGGCATCGTAAAGATTGGCCGCACTCACCTGCAGGATGCCACGCCTCTCACTCTCGGCCAGGAGTTTTCCGGCTGGGTCAATATTCTCGATCGCGACGGTGGCCGCGTGGCCGTGGCCCTCGACGGCCTGTACGATCTCGCTATCGGCGGCACCGCCGTCGGCACCGGCCTTAACGCACATCCTGAATTTGCCGAGCGCGCCGCGCGCAAAATCTCCGAGCTCAGCGGACTGCCCTTCCGTTCGCACCCCAACAAATTCGCCGCGCTCTCTGCTCACGACGAAATCGTGTTTGCTTCCGGCGCGCTAAAAACGCTCGCGGCGTCATTAATGAAAATCGCCAATGATATACGCTGGTTGGCGTCGGGGCCCCGTTGCGGACTCGGCGAACTCACGCTCCCGGAAAACGAACCCGGCTCCAGCATCATGCCTGGCAAGGTAAATCCCACGCAGTGCGAAGCCATTACTATGGTCGCTGTGCAGGTCATGGGCAATGACACAGCCATCGGCATCGCCGGCTCACAGGGCAATTTCGAGCTCAACGTGTTCAAGCCCGTCATGATCTTCAACTATCTCCACTCCGTCGAACTGCTCGCCGACTCCATGAACAGTTTCGTCGACCACTGCGTCACCGGCATCGAGGCCAACACCGCGCAAATCGATCACTACGTCAGGAATTCCCTCATGCTCGTCACCGCCCTCGCGCCCAAAATCGGCTATGATGCCGCGGCCCAGGTCGCCAAAGCCGCCCATCACGCCAACATCTCGCTCCGCGAATCGGCCATCAAACTAGGCTTCATCTCCGGCGAAGAGTTCGACGCCCTCGTCAAGCCCGAAGATATGACCCATCCATGAGCAATGGCCGGGCTGGAACCACTTGTGTTTGGAACTGGGAAAATTTGGGGCGAGGCGTTGAAGGTGTCTTTTTGCAACACGTCTGGGACTCAAACGCATGAGAGGCCCACACCATGAGGAGCAGCCAATGCGATTCGCCCGTTGCGTCTTACTGTCGGCTCTTGGGTTAATATTTTTCTTGCGGCCCATCCTTGCCCAGCAACCGCACGTTGCCTACCAGCTGAAAGTAACTCCTAAGACTGTGGCGTGGGGCTACTACGACGCGAAAGCCGCGCCGGTTCTTCGCGTGAAGTCCGGTGAAACGGTCGAAATACAAACGCTAATCACTTCCAGCCCCAAGCGGCTTGAGGAAGCTGGCGTGCCCGCAGACCAAGTCGAGCAACCGCTCCGCGATATTTACGACCAGGTGAAAGACAAGGGGCCTGGCGGACATATCCTGACCGGGCCCATCTACGTCGAAGACGCGGAGATCGGCGACGTCCTTGAAGTAAAAATCCTCGCTGCCAAACTCGCGATTCCCTATGCCTACAACGCCTTTGGCCCTGCCAGCGGCTATCTACCCATCGATTTTCCCTATCCCAAAATGAAAATCATTCCGCTCGATGAAAAGCGAATGCTCGCGCACTTCGCCGCGGGTATCGATATTCCGCTCCATCCCTTCTTCGGCAGCATGGGCGTCGCGCCGCCGGAATCTTCCGGCCGCCTCAGCAGCGCCCCGCCGTGGATTCAAGCCGGCAATCTGGACAACAAAGACCTCGTCGCCGGCACCACGCTCTATATTCCCGTTCACGCCAAAGGAGCGCTGTTTGAAGTCGGCGACGGCCACGCCGGCCAGGGCGACGGCGAAGTGGACATTACTGCGCTCGAAACGTCGCTGGTCGGTACCTTTCAATTCATCGTCCGCAAAGATATGCACCTGCGCTGGCCCCGCGCCGAAACTCCCACCCACTACATCACCATGGGCCTCAATGAAGACCTGACCGAATGTACCAAGCTGGCCATCCGTGAAATGATCGATTTCCTCGTCACCGAAAAGCACCTCTCCCGCGACGACGCCTACATGCTCGCAAGCGTCTCTGCCGACCTCCACATTACCCAGCTGGTCGACGGCAACAAAGGCGTCCACATGATGCTTCCCAAGGCAATTTTCGCCGGGCAAAACTCCCAATGAAAAAAATGGTTCTATTGCTTGCCGCTCTTCTCACCGTGCATCTTGCTGCGGCGGCTCAACAACTGCATGAACCCGCCGTCCCAGTCCCTGCGAGCCCGTCGCAAACTCCCGACTGGTGCAAGAGTTTGCCGCGCCCAGAATACAAATCGCTGGAGCGCGTGCTTCCTGGTGAACCCTGGTTTGAAGTCTACAAATTGTTTCCAGGCGTCTACGCCATCTACGAACCGCACCAGTTTGAGGAAACGATTTCCTATTTAATTGTCGGCCCCAAACAGGCGCTGCTGTTCGACACTGGTATGGGCATTGCCAACATCCACAGAGTTGTCACCCAACTCACCTCGCGTCCCGTGGTTGTAATAAATTCCCACAGCCACAATGACCACGTCGGCGGCAACTATCTTTTCCCCTACATCTTTGGCATGGACACCGATTTCACCCGCAAAAACGCGAAAGGCTCACGCGAAGACGCGCAAGCTGAACTGGGCGCCGGAAACGTCTGCGGGGCTCTCCCCAAAGGTTTTGACTCCGCCACCTATCAAACGAAACCATGGCACGTCTCTCTCTTTGTTAAAGACGGATTTAAAATAAATCTCGGCGGCGGCCACACCGTCGAAGTCATCTCTACCCCCGGCCACACGCCGGACGCCATCTCGCTCTTCGATCGCGCCAATGGCCTGCTCTTCACCGGTGATACCTACTACCCTGCCCCCATCTGGCTCTTTCGCCCGGAAACCGATCTCGACGCCTATGTGGCCTCCGTCAAAAAACTGGCGGCACTCACACCTGAAATAAAATTTGTCTTAGGTCAGCACAATATCCCGCTCGCGAAACCCGCCGTGCTTGCAAAATTAGTCCAAGCCATCGAAGCCGTTCGCACCGGAAAAGTGGCCGGTAAACCAATCGAAGGCGGAAAAACGCAGTATACCGTCGGCGATATTTCTTTCATCCTCCGTACCGGCGTAGTCGGAGTACACTAAGATTCCCGGACGAACCCATGCGCTGCTTTCTATCAAGACTGGCACTGATTGCGCTCGCTCTCTCTGCCGTTCCACCGGCGATCTCGGCCCTCACGCAAAAAACGGAGAAAAAGAAATCGGAATCCAAAGCGCAGCCGCGCGAAATCTGGAATTTCGATGGCGGCATCTATTTTGAAACCGACGGCACCGCCCAGGAAGAAACCTGTTTCCGCCTGAACGGCCACCTCACCGCCCCGGAATTCTTTGACAATCTTCGCCGATTCGATACCGCTCATGGCACCGAATTCCGCCGCGGCAAAGAAGTAGTCACCGAATTCCCCGAAAGACTCACGCTCACGTTCACTGTCGCCGACTTCCCCTGCGCCGATCAGCTGAAAACTATCGGTGCACGCACCTACCTGACCCGCGAAATGATGAGCAATATGCACGTCTCCTTTTTCTGGAAGCACGGAATCACCTTGCGTCCCGTTGAGCAGGTCACGCGCGAAGTCGCGCAAGTTGTAAGAGTGGATCCGTACAACACTAAGGTCGCCGACGAACTCCCTGAGCGTTTCCGCTGGGTATTCCAGATCGCCATCCCTAGCGAAGGCGTTCCCGTGACCGACAGCCTGGTGCTGATCTTCCGCGCCAAGGACAACAACCGCATAGCCGCCAGAGTTGCCGCCAGAATGTAGCTGAATGAGGCAGGTGTCTCCAGACTCGTGTTTTTGCTTGGGTCTTCTTGAATTGAATTGAATTGAATTGAATTGAATTTTTCTATAACTAGAGACCGTTGGAACTACGACAAAGAAATCTCCGGCACGCTGCCCTTAACAATCAACTTCGCTTCTGTCAACGCCTGTACTTCATCCACCGTCCAGCTTGCTGCAACCTCGCGAATCGCCAATCCCTCCGGAGTAACATCAATCACTGCCATATCCGTGACAATCGTATCCACACACTCCAGCCCCGTCAGCGGATATGAACATTTCTTCACGATTTTCGGCGCCCCATCCCTGGTGGTATGTTCCATGCACACAATCAGTTTCTTCGCGCCGGCGGAAATATCCATCGCACCGCCGATCGAACCTACTCCTTTGGCTCCGGGAACTTTCCAGTTCGCCAAATCGCCTTTTCCCGAAACTTGGAAGCCCCCAAGCACCGCCACATCCAGATGTCCGCCCCGCGTCATCAGATGCGCATCGGCTTGGTGAAAAAACGAAGCCCCCGGAATCACCGTAACGGGAACCTTCATCGCATCGACCTGATCGAAATCCTCTTCACCCGGCTTGGCTCGCGGTCCCATGCCGAGAATTCCATTCTCACTGTGAAAATAAACGGTAATGCCTTTGGGCAAACAGCCCGCCATCAAATTGGGAATGCCCCATCCTAGATTTACATAGTCGCCATCGTTCAATTCCATTCCGGCGCGCTGCGCAATCTGCTCCCGCGTCAATCGAACTTTCTCAGACATGCCGGATTCCTTTCGCCTGCACGATGCGCTGCACAAAAATCGCAGGCGTCATTACATTTTCCGGATCAATTGAACCGACCGGAACAAGCTGTTCAACTTCCGCAATCGTGGTGGTCGCGGCCATCGCCATAATGGGATTAAAATTCCGTGCCGCCAGCCGGTAGGTCAAGTTTCCCAGGGCATCCGCTTTGTCCGCCTTGATAAACGCGTAGTCCGCATGGATAGGCATTTCCAGGATGCAGCGCTTCCCGCCAAGCACTCTCTCTTCTTTTCCGTTCGCTACTTCCGTTCCCACGCCCACCGTTGTATAAAATCCCTGCAGCCCTGCCGCAGCAGCCCGCATGCGCTCGCACAAAATTCCCTGGGGCACAATTTCGCAGCTAACCTCGCCTGCGGCGAACTGTTCCTGAAAATAATTCGATTGCGGCCCGGGAAAAGCGGCGATCACCTGTTTGATCTGCTTGTTTTTGAACATAATTCCAAGCTCGCCCTCTTTGGTCCCGCAATTATTACTTACGGCAAAAACATTTTTGATTCCGCGGCGCACCAGCGCCAGAATCAAATTATTCGGAAAGCCCGCGCCACCAAATCCGCCGAACATAATCTTCGCGCCATCGGGAATGTCTGCTACCACTGAATCCAGGTCCGGGTAAATTTTTTGCTTCATCGCGCGCTCATCATCCTTTTCCTCAGCCAGCGTCCAGCTGCACACCTCAACTCAATCTTTGACAATCCCCTTCATGATCATGCGCACAAAAACTTGTTTCACTGCGGCGGGGTCGGTCGGATGCTGAGCATGATACCAGCGGTAAATCCAATTGCACATCCCGAGCAGCCCGTTCACGATGAGCCACGGGTCGCCTTCTGCAAATTTTCCTTCGCGCTGCCCGCGCTGCACCAGCTCGACAAAACGGTTATTGTAGCGCGTCATCACCGCCAGGACTCTCTTCTGGCGTTTTTCCGGGAGGGCATCAAACTCGTGCAGAAATAATCCGATCCGTACCTGATTCTGAATGATGTAGTCAATCTGTGCTTCTATCGCCACCTGCAACTGTGCGACCGGTTCTGACTTTGGTCCAATTTCCTTCGCAATAAACAAATCGCCCTGCTCAATCACCGAAAGCAGTAACCGAAACAGCAAATCGTCTTTCGATTTTATATAGTAATAGAGGGACCCTTTTAACATCCCTACGTCACGCGCGACATCTTCAATCGTCGTTCCGTGAAACCCCTTGGCATAAAACAAATTCGCCGCGCTGCTCAACACTTCTTCCAGACGATTCTCGGACTTCGCCCGCTCAGCTTGTCGCGCGCGCAAAGGCTCAGGAGCAGCCACATTGGTTTTGGATTTCTTCTGCAAGGCCGTTTCCCTAGGTTTTATCCTATCAGACGGGCTGCAAAGTTTAACAATTCCGCCGTGGCTCGCCGGCACGCTCTCCTTTACTATAGGAGCGGCTATGAAACGTAAGACCTACGTCCTGATAGCAGTCGCTGTTCTGGCCGTTGTCGCGATCTATTTCGCGAAGTCCTTACTGCATGACGGCCTTAGTTCGCATGCGACTCCTACAAGACTGGAAACGGTTCTGGCGCGAAACGCACACTATCTCTCGATTCCTGCCTCCGCTCGTGCCACACCCAATCCGATTTCTTCTTCCGCAGAACTCCTTCACGGTGCGGCGATGCATTTCGCTGATCACTGCGCCATCTGCCACGGGAACGACGGCAGCGGCGACACCATGATGGGCCGCGGCTTGTATCCCAAGCCCCCTGATTTGCGCCAGCAACAAACCCAGAAGCTCTCCGACGGTGAACTTTTCTGGATTATTGAAAACGGAGTGCGCTTCACCGGCATGCCCGCTTTCTCCAGCCACGGCCTGGAGGACGAAAGCTGGAAGCTGGTCTACTTCATCCGCCACCTCCCGCAGCAGACGGCGGCCGAACGCCTGGAAATGGAGCGCAACAATCCCAAAGGTCCTGGCGATCGCGCTGAAGATCAGGATGAAAATGATTTCCTGACCGGCAAGCCGCAAGAGAAAAAAGACACAAAGCCGTTACAACATCATGACCACGAGTGAGGTCGCACGGGGTATCAGACGTCGTATAATGGGATACTAGGAGAACTTGTTCAGCTGTTCTGGTCAGGAGCGCCTCATGAAATTACGTTTGCTTGCACTCGTCGCATCGCTGGCTCTAGTCGCCGGAGCTGCTTTTGCCCATGGCGATAAAGTTCACGTTCTGGGGACACTGGAGAAAATTACGGCAGATAGCGTCACCGTAAAAACCAAAGAAGGAAAATTAGTCGAAGTAAGACTGGTCCCGGCTACCGCCTATGTTCTTAAGACGCTGAAGGAAGAAAAGCCCGCGCGTCACTCCGATTTGGCCGTCGGAGATTTGGTCGTAATTCACGCCACGCCGAAAACGGTAGAGTCCGTAACGACGCTGGAAGCTGCCGAAGTAAAATTCTCGTTGCCCAATTCCGCGAACGCCGCTGCGATGAAGTCCGACGAACCGAAGCAATAGCGGGTGAATTTAATGGTGTATCGATAGTGGCTGGTTTTGACGCCGACGACTTTTTTAGTCAGCCAGCAAATGACAGGAATAGGTCTTCAATACCAGCCAGATCTGCCGCTCGACGACCAATTCCAGCGCACGCACCGCTCCCGGCGTCACATGCGCGGTGAATGCCACGCCGGACTCTACACGCACAATAATCATGGTGCCGCGTTGCTCCATGGAAACGATTCGTCCTTCGAATACATTTCGGGCGCTCAGTCGGCCTGGCCGTTCCGTAGCCAGTAAAATATCTCCCGCATGGATGGCCACTTTCACTTGCCCGCCAACAACGGCATAGCCGATTGGTACTTCGATTTCCAGCAAGCTCGGCTCCAGTCGAACCCGCATCACACCGTCGGCCTCGCGCAACGCCACAACCGTGGCGCTCAGCACGTTTTCAAATCCGGCGACCTGTGCCAATTGCATGCGTCGCGGGGCTTGCAGCACTTCGCGTGGAGTTCCTTCGCCTATGACGCGGCCTTTTTCCATCGCAATCACACGTTCACCGAGTGCATCTACTTCATCCCTGCTGTGCGTCACATAGAGAATCGGAATCCTGCTGTGCGTATTCCATGCTCGCAAATCATCGACAATCGCATTTTTCAGATGCGCATCCAGCCCGGAAAGCGGTTCGTCCAGCAGCAAGAGTCTTGGTCGCGTGACCAAGGACCGCGCCAGCGCAACCCGCTGCCTTTCACCTCCGGAAATCTCCGACGGCTTACGCGAATCCAAATTCTGCACATGAAACCCGTGAAGAATTTCATTCACAAGCGAAGCCCGCTCAGCTTCAGGAAGTTCCGCCAACCCGTACGACACGTTTTCATTGACGTTCAAGTGCGGGAAGAGCGCGAGCGTTTGAAAGACATACGCTGCTTTTCGTTTCTGGGGAGGCAAATCCACTGCAGTACCGGAGTCAAACAGCACTTCGCTGCCAATGGAAATTCGGCCGGCGTCGGGACGTACCAATCCGGCAATGCAGTCAAGCAGCGTGGACTTCCCCGCCCCCGACGGCCCGAAAAGAATTGTTATTCCGGCAGGAACCTCGACCAAGGCGTCCAGCACAAAATAAACATTGTCCGCGCTGGACCGTTGCTTGCGCACACGCACCGAGAGTTGAGGCGCCTTTATCTCCCGGTCCATGTCATCCACACTCTCCGGCCCACACGGCGATTGCATCCATACACAACGGTTAGCACGGCAAATGAAATCAGCAACAGCACGAGCGCCGTGCGATTCGCCTCCGCATATTCCAGCGATTGTACGTGATCATAAATATCGATGGAGACGGTACGGGTTACTCCTGCTAAATTTCCGCCCACCATCAGTACGACGCCAAATTCACCAAGCGTATGGGCGAAACTCAGCACCACCGCGGTGAGTACGCCGGGAAGGGAAAGCGGCAATATCACGCACCGAAATGTGCGCGTCCGGCTTGCGCCCAGAACCGCCGACGCATCGAGAAGTTTCTGGTCCACACTTTCAAACGAGGCCACCAGCGGTTGCACGGTGAACGGAAAACTGTAGAGCACGGACGCGATCACCAGCCCGCCAAAAGTAAACGCCAGCCCGTGCCCGAACAGCGCTTGCCAAATTTTCCCCAAAGGCCCGTACGGGCCCATCGCTACCAGCGCATAGAATCCGAGCACCGTGGGCGGCAAGACCAGGGGCAGCGCCACGACTGCTTCCAAAAGAAATTTCCCGCGCCATCGCGAGTAAGCCAACCAGTAGGCGATGGGCATGCCAATCGCCAGCAATATGGCTGACACGCAAAGCGCCAACCGCATCGAAAGCAGGAGTGTTTCCATTTTTTTACGGAGAATCAGGATGGCGCCGCCGCTGCTTAGGCAGCCGGCACCGTAAATCCATACTTCTGCAAGATCTTTCTTGCCGGCTCACTCTTTATGAATTCCACAAACGCCTTCGCTTGATCCTTATTCTTCGCATCTTTCATGACAATTGCCGCTTGTTCAATGGGCGGATGCATGTCTGCAGGGATTTCCCAGCTTTTGCCAGCCTTCATGGCGGGCGAAATTGCCAGCGACAACGCGACGATTCCCGCTTGCGCATTTCCCGATTGCACAAATTGCGCCGCCTGGGAAATGTTTTCGCCAAGCACCAGTTTCGGTTTTACCTCCTCATACAAACCGGCTTTGCTCAGCGCCGCCACGGCTGCTTTGCCGTAAGGCGCGTGTTCCGGATTTGCAATCGCAATTTTCTGAACGCTCGAATCCTGCAGTGCTTTCCACCCGAGATTCTGCAAGTCAATTTGCGAATCGGGCGGCATCCAGATCACAATTCTTCCCACCGCATATAGGTAGAGTGTCCCCGGCTCGGTTCGTCCCGCGGATTCCAGCTTTCGCGGGTAATCAATATCCGCCGAAAAGAACACATCAAAGGGCGCGCCATTTTGCAGTTGCGAAAAAAAATTCCCACTCGAACCAAATGTAGCGCTCACTTCCGTCCCTGTGGCCTTTTTGAATTCCGCGGCCACTTCACCCATGGCAAACTTTAGATCCGCAGCCGCCGCCACCCGTACTTCCTTCTGCTGCCCGCGTGCCGGCTGAACCTGGCCAAACGCAAGCACACAAATTCCAAAAACTCTCAGTAGATGGTTGCTCTGAAGTTTCATAACCTAGCTCTCCGTAATTCTGTGTTCCCATGGCAAATGCCATTTCACACGCGCAAAATCATCACTTCCGTCGATTTCACCAGCGCAGCCGCGCGCTCGCCGACTTTCAGCCGCATCTCTTTCGCTGCGTCAGACGTTATGATCGCGGTGATGTGCTGCTCGCCAATCGACATCGTCACCTGTGCGAGCAGTCCGTCAAACTTGAGCCCCACGACGCGTCCAATCAGCTGATTTCGCCCGCTGATTTTCCTGAATCCTCCACGGCGCAATTCCAGCTCACCCCGCTCGAATTTCTTCGGGAAAAGACGGTCGATTTCGCTCTCCGGAACCCGGTGATGCCCGCCCGGCGTCTTGGCCGTTTTGATTTTTCCGCGATAGATCCACTGTTTAAGGGTGGGATAGCTGATCCCTAGTATGTTGGCTGCTTCCCGCGGCGCCAAAAGCTTCTGCACAAATAAGCCTCCTGGAAACGACAGCTTATCGTATCTGGAACCACAATTTCAATACGTTTTTATACGATTACACGGCGGTCCCGGAGCGTACTACCCGAGCAGTTGACTGTAAATAACAGCGGTCTCGTCGTCAAAACATACAAAAATAACTTTCTCCAATGAAGTTGCCGACGTCCGGGTTTCTGAAACGGCGATTTCTGCGGCGCGCTTCTTGGGAAATCCGTAAATGCCCGTGCTGATCGCCGGAAAGGCAAGGGAACGTGCACCGAGTCGCTCCGCAATCAGGATTGAGCTTTGATAGCAAGAACGCAGCAGGGCGTCTTTTTGGCCGTGGCCGCCGCGCCAGACCGGGCCAACCGTATGAATCACGTGCTTGGCTGGAAGTTGATAGCCCTTGGTCGCTTTAGCCTCTCCTGTTTTGCAGCCGCGCAGCAATCGGCATTCTTCAACGAGCTGGGGTCCAGCGGCGCGGTGAATCGCTCCGTCCACACCGCCGCCTCCAAGCAAGGATGAATTCGCCGCATTGACGATGGCATCGACGTTCAGCTTGCAGATGTCGCCACGTTCGACAATGAGATCAGCGCCCATGCCCCTAGTTGCGCAAGGGCTTTCCGGTCTTCAGAGTATGCGCGATGCGTTCCTGGGTTTTCTTTTCGCCGCAGAGCGACACGAATGCCTCGCGCTCCAAATCCAAGACATACTGTTCACTCACCATCTGTGGCGAACTGAGCGCGCCCCCGGCTAGAATATTCACCAGCTTGCGCCCCACAACCGCATCGTATTCTGAAGCGTATCCGCCGCGCAGCATCATGTGAATCGCCAATTTCCCCGCCGCCAAAAATTGTTCGCCCAAAACCTTGATCTGCGTCGCCTGTGCGCCTTCCTGCCAACTCGCCGCCAATGGTTTCCATCCGCCGCGTACCAGCCCGAGCGCCGCTTCTTTGGCATCGGCCACAAGCCGCGCACCGTTCATGGACACGCCGTCTTCACGCCGCAAAAATCCCAGATCGCGGCATTCTTCGGCACTGGTTCCCACTTTTGCCAGTGCGATCGTTTCAAAAATAGGCTTCAGCGCGTGAAACAGGTCCAAATCTTCGCTGCCGGCCGAATGTTCGTTCGCGCGAATCATCATTTCCTTTGTTCCGCCGCCGCCCGGAATTAATCCGACGCCGGCTTCAACCAGCCCCAGGTACGCTTCGGCGGCCGCCTGAATCCGGGCACCATGCAAGCTCACTTCGCAGCCGCCGCCGAGCGCCATCCCCTGCGGGGCAACCACGACCGGTCTGCGCGCGTATTTGATTGCCATATTGACGGTTTGAAACTGCTTGACGGCCATGTGCAGGTCGTCCCACTCCTGCTCCTGCGCACTGACCAGCACCAGCATCAAATTTGCGCCAACGGAAAAATTCACTGCCTGATTCGCGATCACCATCGCGTCAAAATCAGTCTCGAGCCGCTTCAGTCCCTTGTGAATCATCGCTATCAAATCTGCGCCAATGGCGTTCATCTTCGCGTGAAACTCCACGCATGCCACGCCATCACCCAAATCAATCAAACTCGCGCCGGCGTTGCGCTCCACTTCCCGGCTGGCCGCTTTGAGAGACTTCAGGACAATTACGCCAGCCGGCTCTGCAACCTTCGTGGCCTTTCCCGTCCCGATATCAAATACCGAAGTCGTGCCTTTCTCAGATTCATAAAATCCAGCTCGTCCGCTGGCCAGCACCCGTTCAATCACCGGGGGCAGCGTGCGGCCTTCGGCTTGCAACTTTGCCGCGAAGGCTTTTACGCCAATTCCGTCCATCATTTCAAACGGACCCAGCTCCCACCCAAATCCCCAGCGCAACGCGCGATCGACGTCCACAATATTTTCGGAAATCTCCGGCACTCGTCGCGCCGCATACAAGCATATTTCCGAAAGCGCGCCCCATAGAAATTGTTGTGCCTTATCGCCCGTCTGCCCTTCCAGGATCGGACCCACAAACGCTCGCAGCCGCTCGCGGGTATCCTCAATCGACTTTCCCAGATCGAGTGAGGCAAATTTAACTTTCTGACGCTCGCGATACTCCATGGTATTCACATCGAGCGTGAGAATTTCCTTCGAGCCTTCGCCTTTCACTTTCTTGTAAAAGCCCTGACCGGTCTTGTCACCCAGCCATTTCCGCGAAACCATCTCTTCTACCAGTGCAGGCACCCGGTACATTTCGCGGGATTCGTCGTTCGGCGCGGACTCGTAAATATTTCTCACTACGTGCACGAGCACATCGATTCCGACGATATCCGCCGTACGAAATGTCGCTGACTTCGGCCATCCCAGCGCAGGCCCCGTGCAGGCGTCAACTTCCTCCACGGTCATTCCCAGTGCGCCCATCAAGCGAATCGCATTGAGCATGGAAAAGGTGCCGATACGGTTGGCGATGAAATTCGGCGAATCTTTCGCGACCACCACGCCCTTGCCCAGACGCCGATCGCAGAACTCACTCAGCGTCTCCACCACGTCCGGCAAGGTCTTCGGCCCCGGAATTACTTCCACCAATTTCAAATAGCGCGGTGGATTAAAAAAATGGGTTCCCGCCCAATGCTGCTGAAACTCCTCGCTCATCCCCTCGGCGATCAAATGGATGGGAATACCGGAAGTGTTACTGGTAACGATCGCTCCCGGCTTGCGAACCTCTGCCACCCGCGCCAATAACTTTTTCTTGATTTCCAGATTCTCCGCGACAACTTCAATAATCCAGTCTGCTTCGGCGCAACGCCCCAGATCGTCCTCAAAATTCCCAATGGAAATTTTATCCGCGAGAGCCGGCGTGAAAAATGCCGCAGGTCTGCTCTTTTTCGCGGCCTCCAGTCCGGCACGGACGATTTTGTTCCGCTCGCTCGCCGGAGCATCTGCTGCCGCTCCCGGAGGCGCTATATCCAGCAAAACGCAGGGCAACCCCGCGTTCGCAAAATGCGCCGCAATCCGCGAGCCCATCGTTCCTGCTCCCAACACGACTGCCTTTTCGATGCGACGTTTCATGACGCGCCTTTTTGCTGGATTTACCTGGACCTAACAAATTCGGCGTAACCCGAGTGGACAGGTTACAAAACCAGCATGCTTCGGTCAAACGTGCGTTTGATTTTCCAGTTCAGGATAGAATAGCGGTGTGACAACCGACGGTAAGTTATCCGGCCCCATCGGCTGGCTGCGCACCGCTAAAGACATGCTTCACGAATTCGCCTACGGCGCACAAGACGAAGCGCCGCGCTCGCCGCGCGTCGGACTTGCGCTGGCAGGAGGTTTCGCGCGGGGCATCGCCCACATTGGCGTGTTGCGGGTATTGCGCGAGGCCCGCATTCCCATTCACTGCGTCGCCGGCACCAGCGTTGGCGCGTTGATCGGCACCGCCTACTGCGCCGGTGCCTCACTGGAAGAAATGGCGCGCGTCGGCGAAACCACCACGTTCGCTGATTTCGGCCGATGGACGCCGTCCTGGCTGGGACTCGCCACCAACCAGCGCTTGGAAAAATATGTTTCGCGATTTACCGCAACAAAAACATTTGAAGATCTGAAGACGCCTCTGGCAATCGCGACCACCGACATCAATGCGGGAATTTCCGTCTACTACACGAAAGGCCCCATCGGACCCGCGCTTCGCGCGTCTTGTGCCTATCCGGGACTATTTGTACCCATTCAATTTGAAGGCCGCACCCTGGTCGATGGCTTTCTAACCGCGCCGGTTCCGGTGGAAGGCGCTTCCCTGCTCGGCGCGGACATCATTGTCGCCGTCTACCTCGAAGCGGGCAATCTCGAACAGCCCCGAACCTTTACCGACGTTCTCAGCCGCTCCTTTAACATCATTCAACGACACACCGATCTCTCCTGGCGGTCGTTGGCTGATGTCATCATCGAGCCCGACGTAAAACCCTTTGTGTGGGACGACTTCACGAAAACTCCGGAGATGATTGCCGCAGGCGAAGCCGCCGCCATGGCCGCATTGCCACAAATTCGGGCCGCGCTGCGCGGTGAACAACCAGCTTCTGCTGCCGACAGCCAGCGGCAGCCTCGGGAAAAATCTACGCCCTCGTAACCTGCACGGTGACCGGCTGGCCGCCACCTTTGCCGCGCTGTGTAAGCCAGGCTGCGAAACCCTCCGAAAAACGCTCCGGCGTGAGCCGAAAACTTGCTTCCAGTTTTCCGTCCGCCACCGGCAGCGTGTCATCGAAGTCCGCGTCGTTGGTAAAATTGCGCATGCAAAACTGATCGAGCCATTCCTGCGGACAAGCACGGCTCTCTCCGCCAATCACGACATTCACAGTAAATTTTTGCGCGTACATGAAAGTAAGCGGGGCGACCCGAAGGCCGCCCCTGTTTCCTCACCTAAGTTTTTCTAGAAAAGCGAAGCGAAGCCCGCGTGTAATTTAGGAAGCCCGGGGCCGCTTCACGGAATGCGCCCAACCGAGCGCTTCCATTGTCCAGATAAAATACCAGCCAAAATCCACCTGGTACCAACGCAATCCCAAACGTGCTGAACCGGCATGCGTGTGGTGATTCTTGTGCCAGTTTTCGCCCCAAGCGGTAAGTTGGAAAGGTCCCAACCACCATACGTTCATGCTGGAATCACCTTCTTCGCCTTCTTCTGCGTGATCCAGGTGGGTGAGGCTGTTCACCAGGCACTGCATGTGCAGCGTATACACCAATCGAATTGCACCCAGCCAGAAGAAGCCCATCCAGCCAAGCCCAAGAATCGGTCCGATGAAAATCGAAAGCAGAATGACCGGCGTCTCCAACCATCCCCAGACCGTATAAATCCCGCGATTCAGCTCCGGAGCCCAGCGCTGCTTGTCTGCAGGCGCCGTTTGATACAGCCACCGCAAATGCGCCCACCAAAATCCGCCCTGTTTCGGTGAAGAAATATCATCAGGTGTATCCGTCACCGAGTGGTGCAGGCGGTGATACGCCACCCAGCTCGCGGGATGGCCCGAACCATTGAATACTGCGAAAAAAACCAAAATCTGCTCAATCAATTTGTTCGTCTTGAGCGTTTTGTGCGCCAGCATCCGGTGATAGCAGACCGTAGTTCCCAGTCCGCCCAAGCCAATGAGCAGGGCTGCCAGTAGTACAACTTTAAGACTTGGAAGAGGAAAAAGAATGAGTCCGACTACCGTCAGAACGTGTATGAGGAGCAGATAGGTGAAAACGCCTTCCTTGCGACGTACAGGCTTCCAAAACGGTCGATCCCAGGGCTTTGTTTGTTTGGTGGTGACCGGTGAAATGCTAACCGGCTGCATGACAACCTGTTGAGGGATGCCCGGTTGGACGATGCCTAGTTCGGCAGTACTTTGTTCCATGTGCTCTCCGTTGTAGCTCCGCTTCGTTCCGCTTCCGCAGGTGGGGGCGATTGCGATCTATCCCTCTTAGAGTAACATCTTCCAACGCTTCTAGGTTTGAATTGTGCGTGATGAGCAAACCACGCGGAAAACCCGCTTTGCGCTCTTTCCAGGCTTCGCTCCTGCGACTCTTTAAGTTTTGATTGTGCATCCAACGGGCATCCGGTATTTTCATCTATTGCTTCCCCGGGAGCTGAACATCCTGACTTATGGCAACGCCAACCTATAGACGGGGAGAAAAACGCCGTTCTGTACGGGTCACACTTTCCATTCCTCTACGCGTTGACGGCCGCGAGGTGAAAGGGGAAGAGTTTACGGTGCGTACGCGAACTCACACCATCAGCGAATTCGGCTGTCTCATTCAACTTGATACCGAAGTCGTGATTCAGGAAACCATTGTTGTGATGAACGAGCACACGCGCCAGTCAGTACTCTGCACGGTTGTATCCACACGGCGCCATCGCGACGGCAAACGTTATATTGGCGTGGGTTTTATGTCTGCCAAACCGAATTTTTGGGGTGTCATTTTTTCCAAGCCCGGGGCCAAATCCCTCAAGCGTCAGTATTACACCGGCAAGTAGTTCCTGAATTTCCCCGCCTGCGGCGCGCGACCGTAGATAAAATTTTACTTTGCCTTACAGGATAATCGGTATTGTTCGCCTGACGCGCGGCGCGTACGGTGAAATCCAGAGACCAAGTAGTTCCGCCAGAGGATAGGCGACAGACTCCTCCAACCGAACACTGGCGCCTATCCTATCCCTCCACAATTTTCTCTATCGCACCAGGCATGCCTGCCTTCACTGTCTACGCCGCAGCTTTCACGCGTCCGGCTATCTTGGGACTGCGTCGATACCAGTTATAGAGCGAATAGCCGCTGCCCACAATTGATATCAGCACCAAGGCGATCATGACATGCTTTGTTTTTGGCGAGTTGAGCGCGGACAAAATCCATTTTCCGTAGTGCACGGCCAGCGCGCCTTCGAGTGAAAACCGCGCCAGCCGGGAGCATGCCACAATGAACAACAGTTTCCCCTTAGGATATTTAAGCGCCCCCGCAGCGGCCACAAATGGTGTGAACGGGAAAGGCGGCGGCATGAGTCCGGCCAGCGGAATCACCCACGCGGCATGTCTTCCAATTTGATCCTGAATGTATTTGATGCGCTTTCTGCCAACCTTGTGTTGCAGCCCCTTCTGGCCTTTTTGGCTTAACCAAATCGTCACCCAGGTCCCCAGCACCGATCCCGCGGTGGCCGCAAGCACGTACCACGGCGTTCGTAGGTGGTAGTGAGCACTCAGCGCCATGAGCAGCAGGTCATTCCCCATCGGCAGCATCAGGAAAGAAGAATCCAGGGCCCCGACAACCAGGAGCCCAAACGCGCCCGCGTGGAAGGCGAGATGGATGAGGTAGCGAAAGAAGTTGGTCATTTTGGGCGGTCCGCTTTGGGCAAAAATGATCCGCTGTAAGCTTACGCCGTGTTCGTAACCCGGACCTATAGGGCTTTCCGAGTACATCCAGGCCTTCGACAAAGCAGCCGTTGCGGGGCGTACTTGCACCACCCGTGACGGGTAACATAAACTGTTGCGGGGTAGTAGAAGTACCGTTGTTGTGCACGCCTATGAATTGGAAGCGAACCAGACGTGTATACGGCCCGTACGAGGGCTGAGCGATAGAGCACGGGCCTGTTCCGTCTGTCGCCTGCGGAAAGCCCTTTTTACACTTTTTGTTACACATACCGTAGGGGGAAGCCGCTTGCCCACGCCGCTGGAGTCTTGGGTTGACGAAGCCGCCGCACTGACAAAGCCTGAACGCATCCAATTCTGCGATGGTTCCGACGAGGAAAACCGGCAGGTTCTCGCCTCCATGCTTGGGGAGTCCGAATCATTTTCACTCAACGAAAACACTTTCCCCAATTGCTATCTCCATCGCAGCAGTGTCAACGACGTCGCCCGCACCGAGCACCTAACCTTTATCTGCACCCCCGAGAAGGACTCCGTAGGTCCAACGAATAACTGGATGGATCCCGGCGCCGCCAAGCACAAAGTCGGCGCTCTGCTGAACGGCGCCATGCGCGGTCGCACCATGTACGTCGTGCCCTACATCATGGGCCCTGTGCATTCGCCGCTCAGCAAAGTCGGGGTGGAAGTCACCGACAGCCCCTATGTCGTCGCCAGCATGCGCATTATGTCCCGCATGGGCAAAGTCGCGATGGACCGCGTCGGCGGAAGCTCCGACTTCGTTCCTGGACTTCATTCCCTCGGCGACCTCGACCCCATGCGCCGCTACGTCGTGCACTTCCCCGACGAGCGCCTTATTTGGAGCGTCGGCTCCGGCTACGGCGGCAACGCCCTTCTCGGCAAGAAATGTTTCGCCCTCCGTATCGCCAGTGTAATGGCTCGCGAACAAGGCTGGATGGCGGAACACATGCTCATCCTCGGTCTTGAAGCGCCCAACGGCAAGGTCACCTATATGGGCGCAGCTTTCCCCAGTGCCTGCGGAAAAACCAATCTCGCGATGATGGTTTCCGCACTTGAAAACCAGGGCTATCGCGTCTGGACGGTCGGCGACGACATCGCCTGGATGCAAATCGGCGCGGACGGCTACCTGCACGCCATCAACCCTGAAGCCGGATTCTTCGGCGTCGCCCCTGGCACAGGAATGACCACCAATCCCAACGTAATGGGAGCCATCCACAAAAACACGATCTTCACCAACGTGGCCCTGACACCGGCAGGCGAACCCTGGTGGGAAGGTATCGGCGAACCCGCTCCTGGCGGCACGATCAACTGGAAAGGCGAACGCTGGGACTCTTCTAAAGGTGCCGCCGCCCATCCCAACGCGCGTTACACCGTTCCCGCGCGGCAATCGCCCAGCATTTCGCCCAACTGGGAGTCGCCTGAAGGCGTCCCCATCTCCGCTTTCATCTTCGGCGGACGCCGCGCGCGCGTCGCTCCACTGGTCTATGAATCGTTCGATTGGCAGCACGGCGTTTACGTCGGCGCCACGATGGCGAGCGAAACGACGGCCGCCGCCACCGGTGACGTCGGCATCACCCGTCGCGATCCCATGGCGATGCTGCCTTTCTGCGGCTACAACATGGCCGACTATTTCGGTCACTGGCTGGAAATGGGCAAGAAAATCCCCAACCCGCCGAAGATTTTTCATGTGAATTGGTTTCGCAAAGGCGCCGACGGAAAATTTCTCTGGCCCGGCTACGGCGAAAACGTTCGTGTCCTAAAATGGATTCTTGAACGAGTCGAAGGCCGCGGTGCCGCCGAAGAATCCCCCATCGGCTTTGTCCCGACAAAGAATGCACTCACTCTCGACGGCCTAAATATCTCCGATGAAAATCTCCGCGCAGCTCTAAAAGTCACTCCCGAAGATTGGGAATCCGAACTAGCCGACTCCGGCGACTTTTTTGCCAAATTCGGGAGCCGCCTCCCGCGCGAACTTCGCGAAGAACAGACAAAACTAGCCATGCGCCTCGGCCGCACGGCGGCCACCGCCACGCGCTGATTCTTTTTCAAATATGAATCGCTGTCATTCCGAGGTCTTCAGAAAATACTTTCAATCTCCGCATCAATCACAACGTGCGTCGCCGCCACGCCATCAATCAAAAACTTCTCCCCATCCTTGTCCATAAAATTAAAGAATCGGCTGATGTGATAATCCTCGTCGTACCCAGAAAATATCCTCTCAACCTCCTCATGCGTGAGCGCAAACCCCGCCAGCGGCACCTCATCCCCGTACTCCGCCACCAGTGCCCGGTAGCGATTCACCAATTCCCGCAAACTCATCATAGGAGCGCGCTCCACCCCTTCAGCACTCATAGTAATCCTCTCTTGCCGAATTCAACGCCGTGGGACCGCGGTTCCGTGGATTTGTCCCCCACGGCGCCAATTCGGTAGACTATTGCTGCGACTAGAAAATCCGGAGGAACGCTTCATGAGCATTTCCGTTGGCCAGCAAGCTCCAGACTTCACGCTGCAAAATCAAGACAAGAAAGACGTGCGACTTTCCGACTTCGCCGGCAAGAAAAATGTCGTCCTGATGTGGTATCCGCTCGACTGGAGCCCCGTCTGCACCAACGAGCACGCCTGCGTGGTCGACCAAATGAAATCGTTTGCCACACTTGACGCCGAAATCCTCGGCATCAGCGTCGACAGCACCTGGTCCCACAAAGCCTACGCTGACAAAATGCACATCACCTATTCGCTGCTCGCCGACTTCCAACCGCGCGGCGCCGCCAGCGAAAAGTACGGCGTCTTCCTCGCCGACAAAGGCATCACCGGCCGGGCCATCGCCATCGTCGACAAGGCCGGCAAAATCGCCTGGTTCAAGAACTACGACATTCCCGTCGTCCCCGACATCACAGAAGTTGCCGAAGCTCTTAAAGCCGTAAAGTAAGAATAGAGGGCGCGTTGCATCCGGCCCTCTCGCGACACCATGCAAATTCGGCCTAACTGTTCGCCGCAGCCTGCACGGCGGCCCTGCGTGCCTGCGCCTCGCGGGTTAAATGCGGAGTGATCCCGATCAGCCGCTCCATCAGCATGAGTTGACCGCGGTGATGCATTTCATGCTCTTTTACGGCGATTAACAGGTCGAAACGCGTGCGCGCACCCGGCTTACCGCCCGGAGGCATGGCGATCACTTGCCCCAGAAACTCATCAGACAACGTCTTCACCCAGCTTTCAAACTCTTCGCCTGACGTCGCCAGCCGAGCGATGATCTGCGGCTTGGTCATCGGCTCTTGTTCGCTGGCCGCGATCGGTCCAATAAACGCCATGAAGTTGAACCCTTCCATTGTCGAGCGCAGGTGATCGCGATGAATCTCGAACGCGAACCGGTGAGCGTTGGAAATATGGATTAGCGTCTGGGCGATCGTGCGCGTGCCTTCGGCCGCACGATAGGCGTACTTGTCTTCAGGAATGTCTTCTGCAATTCTTAAAGTGTTGTTGCGAACGGTGCGAAAACTCGCCGCAATTTCCTTGGCGCCATAATAGTTCATTTCGTTTCCCCTTGCTTCGCTACTTCGTTTTTAAATACGGTTCCCTGCTTCATCACAAATTTCACAGACTCCAACGTTTTCACATCCTCCAACGGATCGCCACTTACTGCAATCACATCCGCATAACGGCCCAACTCAATCGCTCCGACCTTGTCCGCCCATCCGAGCAAATCCGCCGCGTTCACAGTCGCCGCCCGAATCGCATCGATCGGCTGCATGCCCCACTCCGTCATCTTCGCAAACTGTCGCGCATTGTCCCCGTGCGGATACACGCCCGAATCCGTCCCAAACGCAATCCGGGCTCCCGCCTTAAACGCCTTTTTAAAATTTTCCCGTTGCAGCCGTCCAATCTTCCTCTCTTTTTCAATCGACTCGGCCAGCATCCCCGCTTTCGCGCCTTCCTGCAAGATGTAGTCGTCGTTGTAGATGTCGAATACCAGATACGTCCCGTGCTGCTTGGCGAGCGCAATCCCTTCGTCATCAATCAAGCTTGAATGCTCAATCGAGTCGATCCCTGCGCGAATCGCATCCTTGATCGACTGTGTTCCGTGCGCGTGCGCGGCCACTTTGCGGCCTAGCTTGTGCGATTCTTCGGCAATCGCTTGCAGCTCTTCAAACGTGTACTGCGGCGTCCCCGGCTGGTCACCTTTGCTCAGTACTCCGCCCGACGCGCACACCTTAATCACATCCGCGCCGTACTTCACATTTTCGCGAACCTTCGTGCGTACAGCCCACGGCCCGTCTGCAACTCCCTGATCCCTAAAGTGAAATTCGTATGGCAGCAGATTGTTGTCGCAATGTCCGCCGGTAATCCCGAGCGGCGGCCCCGACGCGCGCATCCGCGGTCCTTCCACATCGCCCGCATTGATCGCGTCGCGCAGGGCAATATCGGTAAAACTTCCCGCGCCCACATTGCGCACCGTCGTGAAACCAGCCAGCAGCGTCGCCCGCGCATTCTTCACTCCTGTCAAAGTTTCGCGCGGCACAGACACGCCCAGCCCCGCATACCCGCTCATCGACGGATCCGCGGTCAGGTGCGTGTGCATGTCAATCAGCCCCGGCAAACACGTCGCATTTGAAAGGTCGACTACCGCAGTTCCCACGCTCAGCGTCGCCGCCCCATTCGGACCTACGCCAGTGATCGTCCCGCTCTCATCAAACGTAATCACCTGATCATTTAAAATCTTCCCCGACCGCACATCGAGCAACTTCCCGCAGCGCACCGCCCCCGGCGCCGCATTCCCCGCTCCCGCCAGTCCCAAAACAGAAATCACCAACCCCGTCATCAGTAAAACTCTGCGCATAGCTCTCCCTCGCTCCCCGAAATGACGGGAGGAGCATATATCCAACCTCAAATTTTTGGAAATCTCTTCGCAACTTTCGGCAAAACGTCAGGGCACGCCCGCTGCCGCTCCCCACAGCGGCCCTCTGTGGAGGGAGTTCTGTTCGCCCCCGGAGTTGGGAAGCCACACTCCCTGCGCAACAGGCAGAATCCCCGGCAGCCGCCGGGAGACAGTGCTTTGGTTAGACCTGTCTTTTTGCAAAGGTCCTTCAATTCCCTTGCCTGCACTACCGGGTTGCACGGTAAATTGAAACCGTGAATCCAGCGTATGACTGAAATCGCCTGGGAAACGGCACATTCGGTTGAAGCAAACGCGAGCCTGAACTTTGTCTGGAAGTATTGGACAGACGTTTCCAACTGGGACGACCCTCCGGCCCAATTTGAGCTCGAAGGAGAATTTGCAAATGGCGCGCACGGTTTCACGCGGTTTCCGGGACAGGACCCGCTGCCGTGGTTCGTGCGGGACGTGCGTCCGATGTCCGGCGCCACGATCGAGATGCAGGTGGAGGGCGCAACGATTTGGTTTCAGTGGCAATTTGCAAGCCTTGCCGAGGAACGCACCAAACTTACGCAGCGCATTTTGCTGACCGCTGAAGAAGCGGGAACTCACTTGGAGCAGGCGAAGAGTATGTTCACCGCAAATCTTCCCACCGGAATGAACAAGCTCGCAGTGGCCCTAGCAAATGCATTTTCGACCGGCAAAACCTCGGAGGGCAACGCGAGCAGTTAATTGGTTTGCAGGCCGAGAGAATTGAGGAGTTCGACGGCAATACCGTTGCGGCCGTCAGGCAGCGGGTCAATTCGCACAACGCGAGCGATGAATTCCTTGTTGATTGCCGTGGGCGAAGGATCGTAGGGGTACGTAACGTAAAGCCGCATTTCTTTGTAATACGAGTGCCGCCAGGCCTTGAAATAGATGCCGTTGCGCGAGGCATTCAGTGTTCGCGCCAGATCGTCGAACGAATCTCGCACAAATGACGACGGGCGCACGCGAACAGTCTGCGTGATCTTGTTGCGGTAGTTGCGGCGCCGCTCGTCGCTCGTAGGTTCGGGGGCCATTTCGCTGGCAGGATACCAGATCTAGGTGAAGGGCATGTAGCCGCATTGTAAATTCGCTACTTCTTGGCGAACGAGCGCACGAAGAGAACCAGTTGCCAGCGCTGCTCCTCCGAGAGGCGTTTTTTGAACGAAGGCATGGGCTTTTTGCCCTCGGTAATTTTGTAGAAAAGCTCGCCGTCAGTGAAAGCGGACAGGTGTTTGGGATCGGTGAAGTCCGCTGGAGAAGGATCGTACATTGCGGCGTCCGGACCGTTGCCCTGGCCCGTTTCGCCGTGGCAGTTGGCGCATTTTTCGAGGTACAGCGGCCACAGGTTTTTAATTGTGGTGTCGGAGTACGGAATGGGATTCACTAAATTTTTAGCTTCTTCGGGGACCAGCGTTTGGAAATTGTTCCTGTATGTGGCGACCGCTAGCACTGAAATAATTGTTATGAAAATTGCGGCTAGAAGAACTTTGACAGGCAGTTTGGTTGGTCTGGTGTCGGACATTTGCGATGAGGAGAGTTTCGCATATCGTGCCACGGAGACAAACGGCCCAGGGCGAGGAAATAATCAATATAAGGATGGCGAGAAACACTCGCCCCACCAGGGCGATCGCAAAACTACGCGGGCCGGAAAATCAAGTAAAGAAGTTCGGCGTTGAGGGCCAGGATGACTGTGGCCACGGTCCAAGCGAGAATTTGGGTAGGAAGTTTGTTAGCAAATTCGCCCATCTTGGCGCGGCTTCCGGTGAAACGCACCAGCGGAATGATGGCGAAAGGCAATTGGAAACTAAGGACCACCTGGCTCAGCACGATAAGCGCTGTGACTTTGCTTTCGCCCGCAATTCCGATCACCAAAGCCGCGGGAACGATGGCCAGAGAACGAGTAATCAGCCGGCGCAACCAAGGCTTTAGGCGAATTTCGAGAAAACCCTCCATGACGATCTGGCCGGCCAGCGTTCCGGTGAGCGTGGAATTTTGTCCGGACGCGAGAAGCGCAACCGCAAAGACGGTGCTAGCCAGGCTGACGCCGAGCGTGGGGCTAAGGAGTTTATAGGCTTCAGAAATCTCGGCGACGTCGTGCAAGCCGCGATTGTGGAAGGCGGCTGCGCCCAAAACTAAAATTGCGGCGTTGACGAAGAGTGCGAAACCCAGGGCGACGGTAGAGTCCAGGACGGCGTAGCGGAGAGCCTCGCGACGATCGCGGCCCGAAGCGCCAAAGTTACGAGTCTGCACAATACTGGAGTGTAGATAGAGATTGTGCGGCATGACTGTAGCGCCAAGAATTCCAATCGCAATGTACAACATTTCCTTGTTGCGAAGAATTTCCGTGTGCGGAATGAAACCGAGTGCGGCCTCGCGCCAGATAGGATGCGCGAAGAAAAGCTCGTAGGCAAAACAGGCCGCGATGGTGGCCATCAACGTGACGACGAAAGCCTCGAGGAGCCGGAATCCGCGGCCTTGCAGAGCAAGGACGATAAGAATATCCAGCGCGGTGATGAGAACTCCGGCGAGCAGCGGCAGATGAAACAGAAGATTTAGCGCAACCGCGGAGCCGAGTACTTCCGCGAGATCGCAGGCAACGATGGCGATTTCGCAGACGATCCAGAGAAACATAGAGGTGCGGCGGGAGTAATGTTCCCGGCAGGCTTGCGCCAGGTCGCGGCCGGTGGCAATGCCAAGTTTTGCGGAGAGCGCTTGCAGAAACATCGCCATGAGGTTGCTGATGAGAATTACGCTGAGCAGCGCATACCCGAATTTAGCGCCTCCTGCGATGTCCGTAGCCCAGTTGCCGGGATCCATGTAACCGACGGCGACCAGGTAACCGGGGCCGGCGAAAGCGAGAATTTTGCGAAACCAGGTGGCGCCGGAATTGAAAGGTACAGAACGGTGCGATTCGGGTAAAGACGGCAAGGCTTCCCCGCCCCGCGAGGCCGGTGTGGACCAGAGGCGAGGCGCGGATGAAGGGCCAACAGGCGGTTCGGTCTCGAATTGGGGAGGAATTGGTTGCGCCATGATTTAGTTAACTATGATAAATACTCCGTCTAAACTACACTTAACACACAAGACTGTCAACATATCTGTGCTAGAGAGCTCACTGGGAACCGCCGTAGTTTGCCGGGTTGCTTTTTATTGACCGGGGGGACGGGCCATTGCGCGGCGCTTGTGGTAACGTCAAGAAGTTATTCCGGGAGAGAAATGCCATGGACCAACAACAGCCGCCACAGCAAGGGCAGGTGCAGATTAAAGCGGATGAGAAGGAACTGCAGGGCCAATACTGCAATCTGGTGATGATTCACCACAATCTGGAAGAGTTTACGCTGAACTTTATTTACATTTTTCCGAACGGCGCGCAGGGAAAATTGATGAATAGCACGATTGTAAGTCCAGGGCATGCGAAGAGAATTTGGCGCGCACTGGGAGAAAATCTCGCGCGGTATGAGGCGCAGTTTGGGCCGATCAAGGAAGCACCGGAAGGCAGCGGTCCGACGCCGAATGTGGGTTTTGTGCAGTAGGGCTCACTGACAGTCGACAGTTGAGATCTGGAACCCGGAACTTATTTCTTGCGGTTTCATTGGTGGGAATCTAGAGCAAATGTTTTTGAAACAGGAGTTTTGCGGGACCTGCTTCGCATGCTAGAATTTAAAGGTTGTTCTTCCGCAGGTTTGGGCCTGTAGCTCAGGTGGCTAGAGCGCGCCCCTGATAAGGGCGAGGTCGGTGGTTCAAGTCCACCCAGGCCCACCATCAATTCACCAATAAATACGCGGCTATTCTCACTTTTCCCCTTACCGGGGAGCTCCCTTACAAAACCGGTTTGTCAACCATTTGTCAACTTCTCAAACCGGCGGATGCCCTCAAACTCAGGGCATTGGGAGGCGAAGAAACCCTTATGAAATCCGTCGTAGGCTCGGTCCTACGAAATAAGCCAAAAGAACAAAAGCTCGAGAGGCGCAGCAGCAAGCAGAAGATCGCACGACCCACCACCACCTCGGCAATTAACGCCGGTTTGTCGCGAGTCGCGGCGGCGATCGCTGACACAAAGCCAGATACCCGCGGAGTAGAATTCCGGATGGACAAGCCGGGGTGGTGAATGGGCCGACCTCGCACTAACTCCTGTCACCAGATCGTATGAACCACTTTGGAGCGAATGATCTCGCGGTCAGCAGTAATTAGAGCTAGCCCTTCGACCAGTGCCGTGGCTCCAATAATTCGATCCGCTGGATCCTTGGGGTAGGCCGTTGGAAGCCCCATGATGCGCGCACACGCACGGCCACTGATCGGTAGGACGATGAACCGAGCCTCGATCTCCTGCAAGAAGGATTCGAGACTGATATCGAGGCGAACGCGGCCCTTACTGACGAGTGTGGCCAATTCCAAAAGGGTGATATCGGATATTGCCAGGCCGTCTCCATTCTTGCGGGCGTCGTCGATCGCGGCCCTTGCCCTCTTTGACAGCTGATTTTGGTCAAACGCCAGCCATACAACGACATGGGTGTCGACCAGAATCACTTGAGTTCGCCCCACTCTTCTGGGGAAATGATGGGAGAAACGACATCGCCGATGGCGGCGCCCCTACCACCAAGGAAATTGTAGATTTCGTCTGTGCCCGTGCTGATCGGAACAAGCTTCGCCACCGGCTTGCCGTGCTTCGTGATCACAACGGTCTCGTGCTTGGCCTGGACTTCGTCCATGACCGCAAGGCAATTTGTCTTGAAGGCACCCGCCGCCATCTTCTTCATACCGAAACTCCTTTAGAACCATGGTCATTATACCATGGTCAATTTTGAACCCCAAACGGCAAAGCGATGACGGTCCGGCCCGGACACATGGGTTACACCGCGTACCTAGGACACAGGTAACACTCTTGGGCCGAACGGATTTTCGAGCGGTTCGAGCACCCGAGTCTCCAGATCGAAGTATCCCAGACCATAATTCATAAAGCTCACTGGCCAGATATCGTCGTGAATTTCTTTGTGCAGACGGCTTGTCCGGCGAAGACTGTGCTGAAGTTTATTTTTTTCTTGCCCAGACAGGTGCGGCCACAACGCGTGACAACGATGGTCTTATTGTGCAGCGGATAGTCGATGTCCGGCAGTCCGGTGTAGGTGCGGTTCGAGGGCTAGTAGATTTCGACAGGGCATTTCATGACCCCGCCTTCCTATTTCGGCGTCAGTGTCCCAATCGCGCAGCGCGCGGTTCTCGGTGCGTACGTGATCGCGGTGTCGTTCGCCCCCGTGACTACGCGCCCGGTCACGTCCGCATTCCCGGACCCGGAAAGCGTCCCATTCTGCTGCACCGCCAGGGTGAACGGAGCAGCTCCATTCTTCACTGTAACCAAAAACTGCGAAGCACCATTCTCCACCACGTAGGCTTGCTTCACATGCGCCGCGCCGCAATCAATCGTCACCCCGTCATCTTCAAATTCCAGTGCAAGTCCGCCTGCATTCGTGTACTTCCCCGTCACCCGCAATCCTGCCGGGCCCGTGTGCATCACCGTGTTGATAGCCGTCGTAAGGCTATTGATCAGTCCCGATTTATCCGGCACGCCCGACGGCTCCTGCGTGAAACTTCCCATCGCACAGCGCTCCGTTTTCGGCCCATAGATAGGATCGTGCACCCAGTAGCCCCCCCCGGCCACCGCAACATTGTTTATGTATTCCTGCATCCATACGTTGTGATAACCGACGATGATCTGTCCCTTGATGTCGATCGGTCCGGGACCATCTAGCTTCTTGTCGCTTTCCATCGAGAGAACGAATGGGCTTGGTTCGTTTTTAACATTGATCAGCAGTTGATTCGCCTTCTTCGTGAGCGTATAGGAAAGGCTATCGGGCACCAGCTTGCCGCAGCCCGTCACCGTCACACTCCTTTGTCCAAAGTTGATAATCAACCCCGACCCGCCGGTATAGAACCCATTCATCACAACTCCAGACATGGACGGCTCGCTGCTCAGCGAAGCGTCCGCCGGAAGCCCCGCCATATCCAGCAACCCGCCCCAAAGCCCTTTTCCAATACATTCCAGATCGTTGCCGCCCAATTCCACGCACCGCCGCGCCGCCAGCGTCCCCGGATCATTCCTCACAAACGGAGACCCGCCTTGCGTACCCGCCGCCTGTGCTCTCGCTTGTTCGCTTTCGCGCTTCTCTTGCTCGATATGCGCCTGATACCACTGATTTCGCGCTTTGTCTGCGCCTCCAAGCTCCAGCAGGAACGCCGAAGAAAAAAGCTTCACGTGCATTTCGCGATCGAGCGCTGAATCCAGTTCGTAGCGCCCATGCAATCGGAAAAATTCTTGCGCTTCGGCCGCCGTATGCGTCTTCTTGTAGCCTTGTTCGAGTTCATACGCTGCCAGGCCGTATATGCCGGCGATTTTCCGCTCGTCTGGCGTTGCGTCGTAGCGTTTGCGGTCGGCCAGTTGGAAACGCGTGATGACCGTCGGCAACTCGTTGAACACCGCGACCTGCCGCGCCAGGGTATCCGTGGCATCTTTGCCCTGGATTTGCCTCTTCACGAAATCCACCGACGGCATTCCATTCAGATAGGACGGGTTGAACGGTTTCCCATTTGCTGGTTGAATCGTCTTCGCCGCCACTTGCGCCGGCGCCACTGCACCAGGAGCCGCCTTGGGAGGAGTCATCGAGCAGGACTTCAACGCCGCTGCCAGGTTCTCGCCTGTCTGCAAGCCCTGAAACGAAAGCTTCCCATTCTGCTCGACCTTGAACTCGCAAACCTCTTTCCCGTTCTGCAAAACACACTTCATCACAGCCACCGTCAGCCCATTGTTGCAGTAATAAGGTTTGTTCAATTCCAGGGAGGTCTTCTGTTGCGCGCTCGCCAGCGAAGCCGATTCCATCAGCCCCAGCAACAACGCAGCCATCACTCTTGTCTTCTTCATGTCCGCGGCCTCAAATAAAACCCGTCCACCGCAAATTGCCAAATGCCTGACCCAGTTGCCACAGAACTTGCCTTCGATTCCCTCCTTTGTCAACCAGTCAGTCGCAAGGCATCGTGAAGCTCCACATCTGATGAGCACCAGAATTGTCCTTGATTCCATTTCTTCTTTGAAGCTCATCGCGGCACGTAATGAAGGCTCGTTGAACGCTCTCCAGAGACGCTTTGCTAATCTTGTTGGCTTCAATCACTTTGTCACGTTGCTGTCCGGCAACGATGGCATACCAACTAACAGCCAAGAGCGTAAGGATATTTGCTTCCAGAATTGCCCATTGTGGTCTTCGATCCTTTGCTTCCCTCTCTTCTGTTCCTCTGGTGGGGTCTCGGATGGTGGAAGGGATTGTACTCGGCAACCCCTACGAAATAGCGAAGGTGTCGTAATTCCATTTCCGCTCCCATGCTTGCAAAGCATCGGTCCCAGCTTATCAAAGTATGCGGCAAATACTGCACTGGCACATCCAACGTGGCAGCCATTCTCAGCAGCAAGAGAGAGCGAGATTCGAGGAACAGGAGAAAAACAATGACTAAGACCCTGGACGGAAAGATTGCACTGGTAACGGGCGGGTCGCGCGGCATTGGCGCTGCCATCGCGAAACGTCTGGCGGCGGATGGGGCGAATGTGGCCATCACTTACTCGAAAGGTGCGGACGCAGCCGCGTCCGTCGTCAAGGAGATTGAACGCGCTGGCCGAAAAGCGATCGCGATTCAAGCGGACGCAACCGATGCAGCCGCCGTGAAGGCCGCAGTCGAAAAGACATTTACGACTTTCGGCCGGCTGGATGTGCTGGTGAACAACGCTGGCACGGCCATTCCGAAACCGTTTGAGGAGGCGACGCTTGAAGAGATGGATCGCGTGCTGGCGATCAACGTTCGTGGCGTGTACGTCGCGACCCAGGCGGCGTTAAAGCACATGAAGAGCGGCGCTCGCATCATCATGATCGGTTCGGCCGTGGGTGAACGCGTCGCGGCGCCCGGTCTCGTGCCATACGCCGGCACGAAGGGAGCCGTAAAGATGTTCACTCAGGCGCTGGCCAGGGAGATTGGTGGCCGGGGCATCACTGTCAACAACGTGCAGCCCGGTCCGATCGACACGGAATTGAATCCCGCCTCGGGTGAGTGGGCAGTGCCGCAGAGGGCCGCCACAGCGCTTGATCGTTACGGTCGTGTGGAAGAGATCGCCGATACGGTCGCGTTTATCGCCGGACCGGAGGCCTCCTACATCACCGGCGCGAATATCACCGTCGACGGCGGAATGAATGCCTGACGCACGCTGGTCGACAAGGTTCTGGACATCGCTTTCGCGACGCACACCAGAGCTTCAAGCGACAGCTCACCAGACTTCGCGACATGCGCGTCATCCCGTGATGGTCGCGCTTGCGTTGAACTGCGTGCTTGCGGTCGAGAACTTCGAGAAGCAGCTACTAAAAATGGCGAAGCGGAGATTTAGTCATGAATCGAAAGGCGGCTACGAAGAAAGAGCTTGCCAAGGGCAATAAGCGACAGAGTAGTTACCGACGTGTCGTTACCGCGAACGTGGACGGTAAGTCCGTGCTTCGAAGTGACGAACAATTGCCGGCATATCAGTTCAAGAGCGTACCCAACTACGAGCACACACTTGTCTGGGTAAACCCGACCACTCCGGACCTTCGCAAGGAGCAAAAGTTTGACCGCTATTCCGGTTCCGTCGTTCCGGGACCAGGCGGCACTAGCCTTCACTTCGTGACGTTTCCGCCGGGTTCGGTTTTTACAGATCCGTCGTTCGACGGTGAAGCTGCAACCAGCGAGGCTCTGATTCGTCTCAGAGGGTTAGCCGATCACTTTGAAAAAGAAGATCCAGCAATGCACAAGACGAATACCGTCGACTACTCCGTAGTTTACGAAGGTGAGATTTGGCTGGAGCTTGATGACGCCAAAACCATTCACCTCAAGCGGGGGGACGTCGTCGTGCAAAACGGCACGCGCCACGCGTGGCGGAACAAAGGCGCAACTCCCGTGACGATGTTGTTCTTTCTTAACGGCGCGAGAGACTGACGTCGGGAGCTTGCGGAAATGACTTGGGTCGGCAGTTTCAAATCCCTGCAGGCGGTTCTTCCCGAATCGAGTTTCGATGCTCCGCTCAGAGTGCACACGTGGCTGGAGAGTGAAATCGATCTGATTTCACCGTTTGTGGACTGGCTTGTGAGCCTGATCGCTCAGTCTCGTTGCGTTGACGGCAAGGAAGAGTTCGTTGAACTCGCTCTTCGAGAAGCCATGAGCAACGCGATACTCCACGGAAATCGCTTAGAACCTCGCAAATTAGTTCATGTCCGGTGCTGCTGCGAAGCCCCCAACGAGGTGTTCATCGTTGTCAGAGATCAAGGACATGGATTCGACCCCAATGCTGCTCTAAATCCTCTAGCGGTCGAAAACCTTTTAGCCGAACACGGGCGGGGCATCTATTTGATGAAATTTGCTGTGGACGAAGTTTCTTTTGAACGGGGAGGAACGGAAGTCCACATTCGAAAGAAATCCAGAATCGAACAAGCGACATCAGTTCAGCCCATCCAGAAGCGAATGGCACGCCGATTTGTTAGAAGACCTTGGCTCGGCGTCCGCGCCGTCGAGTTCGGCTGACATTTTTGAAAGCGAGTTGCCCCGTAAGCCATCGGTTGATCCACAGGATGAAAGGCTATGGTCCTGATGATTGGTAATCATACTGGATCGAGCAATTTCCCCCGCCCTTCGCCCACTTGCTGGCGCCACATCGCGTAGTAGAGGCCCTTTTTCTCCAGTAACTCTTCGTGACGACCGCTCTCCACGATGCGTCCTCTTTCGAGAACATAGACGCAATCCGCGTGCAGGATTGTGGAGAGGCGATGCGCGATCAATATCGTGATAGCGTCTCGGCTCGCGGCCACATCTCGAATCGTTTGGCTGATCTCTTCCTCCGTCAGAGAGTCGAGCGACGAGGTCGCTTCGTCGAACACCAACAATTGGGGCCGGCGGAGCAGCGCGCGCGCAATGGAAAGGCGCTGCTTCTCTCCACCCGAGACTTTGACTCCGCCTTCGCCGATTTTGGAGTCGAGTCCGCGATCCGCTCGAAGAAGCAAACCTTCGACTGCGGCTTGTCGCAGTACTTCGAGACACTCGTCGTCCGTGGCATCGGGCTGCACGAACTGCAGGTTTTCACGAATCGTACCGGAGAAGAGCTGCGTATCCTGCGTGACAAATCCGAGCCGCTCTCGCAGATCTTCGATCGCAATTTGGTCTTCCGGCGTTCCGTTGTAAAGGATATGTCCGCTCATGGGTCGATAGAGACCAACCAAGAGTTTAACAAGCGAAGTCTTACCCGCGCCGGACGGCCCTACAAACGCGATTGTCTCCCCCCGCACCACGCGGAAGGAGATTCCACTTAGGGCTGGGGATGACGCCGATTGGTGCTGGAACGTGACTTTGTCAAACTCCAGTGTTTCCAGCGAAGCGAGGGCGATCGGGTGCTCTGGTTTCGGTTGCACGGGCATCTTAAGAATCTGCTCAAAGTTGTCGAGCGAAGCTTCCGTCTCGCGATAGGCGTTGACCACGTTTCCCAGTTCCTGAAGCGGCCCGAAAATGAAAAACGAATAGATAAAGAGAGAGAAAAACTGTCCAACGGTGATGCGCTGCGTATATATGAGATAAAGCATCAGAAACAAGATCGAGGTCCGCAGGAGATTGACGATACTTCCTTGAACAAAACTGAGGCTGCGAAGGTAACGAACCTTTTCCAGTTCCAACTTGAGGATTTTATTCGTGGTGGAGTTGAGACGATCGATTTCCTGCTCAGCGAGCCCGAGGCTCTTCACCAGTTCAATGTTTCGTAGCGACTCCGTCGTAGCCCCCGCCAGTGCCGTCGTCTCACTCACAATGCGCTTTTGAACGGTCTTGATTCTGCGGCTGAGCAAGGAGCTCAAACCGCCGAGAAGAGGAACCGTCAGCAAATAGGCCGGAGCAATCGACCAATGTACCTGGGCTGCGTAGATGGTCACAAACGCAAGGCCGATTAGCGTCGTGAACACCATGTTTACGAGCAACGCGATGAACTTCTCAACATCGCTTCTAACTCGCTGCAGCTTCCCGAGGGTTTCGCCGCTGCGCTGATCCTCAAACAAGGAGTAGGGAAGGTCCAAAGAATGCCGGACGCCATCTGTATAAATGCGGGCTCCAACCTTTTGGGTGATCACGTTTACAAAATAATCCTGAAAATTCTTGGCGATGCGTGACACTAGCGCCACACCGACGGCAGCCGCCAGCAACAGGCTCACTCCGCGTACAAACTGCGGGCTCGAATATTCCTTGTAGCGAGTCGCATACGAGTCGATGATGTGGCGAAAGATGAGCGGGTCCAGCAGCGAAAAGATTTGATTGATCGCTGCTAGAAGGAGCGCAATGACCGCCAGTTTCCAGAAATCCTTAAAATACCGATAGAGAGTCGCCATAATCTAAGAACCACCACCTCACCAAGATGTTTGATGGTCAGTACGTGGAAGGCGTTATTACTTCCGTATAGCCGGCCATCCGCCCGGAATCAGCGTGAGCCTACAGGGCGAACTCAAACAATTCATTGGAAATGGAACTCATCGGCTCATCACTAAGGTGAACGATACTTCTTCGCCTTGATCTGCAATCGGACGGGTCACCGCATTTTCTAAGAGTTCCGCCGGAAAAACCGATGTATCATTCGACATCTAGCCCGCGTGCGTCACGTTCACCGTGCGAAGAATTATCGGGACCGAGGCGCGGAACTTCCGAGATTGGGTCATCCGCAAGTACACGAAACCCCATGGCAGACTGGCAAATGCGAGAAAAGCGGCCACTCCGAGGACCTCGGCCGGAGCCAGCGGGGCCGACGCTCAAGAACTACATCACGCCCGCCGGATTGCAGCGGTTGAAAGACGAGCATGTGTTCCTACTGAGGCGCGAGCGGCCCGCGGTGGTAGAGGTCGTAGCGTGGGCTGCTAGTAATGGGGACCGCAGTGAAAACGCCGACTACCTCTACGGCAAGCGACGGTTAGGCCAGATTGATTCGCGGATTCGCTTTCTCACGAAACGCATCGACGCTGCCGTGGTCACCGATCCCGCCGCTGCGCGGCAGGGGGCAGCCGCAACGCGCATCTTCTTCGGCGCAACCGTCACCTACGAGGACGCCGCCGGCCTGGAACACGTCGTCTCAATCGTTGGCATCGACGAGGTGGACCTCGACCGCGGCTACATCAGCTGGCGCTCGCCTCTCGCTAATGCGCTGATGAAGGCGAGCCCCGGCGACCGCGTGGAACTGCGCGCGCCAGCGAAGACGGAGCATCTCGAGATCATCGAGGTCGAGTACGCTCCGATTCCGATGGATCCTTTCCGCGAACCGCTAGGAGCTCAGTCGACGCCCAAGGTCGAACGCTCCTAGACCAAGCCGCCCTACTTTGAGCGTTCCCCCTATCTTTGATTGGAACCCACGGTATTACCGAGAATGAGAATGTGGATTGCCACAAACTTCATGGACTTTTTCCAACCCACAATCCAACCCACAACATACGCATCGATTTGGCTATGTCGAGAATGCCCCCTTGTCAGATCGAAGAACGTGCAAGGAAGTGCAAGACACTGCAAGCCTTGGGTTGCGTCAGGCTGGAAGTCGCAGTACCGTGATGAGTCGATCGATTTCGTCAGTTGACGTGTAGGAATAGCAAGAGGCACGAATCGCCTCGTGTACTCCCATCCGCATCAAGATCGGTAGCGATGCAAGATCTCCCCCTCGAACGGCGATTCCCATTGCGTCGAGTTGCTTGACCACGTCCAGCACATTTCGGTTCTCGATCACGAACGAAAACACCGATATCCGGTTGTCTGGATCTGTTGGACCAAGAATTCTCAAGCCTCTCACTTCCTTGAACCGGGACAATGCGTATCGCGTGAGTTCCTGCTCACGGTTCCACAGCGCTTCTCGCCCCAATGATTCAAGAAATTCCGCCGCCGCAGCCAGTCCCACGGCTCCTGGCACGTTCGGGGTACCCGCCTCAAACTTCAGAGAGCCCTCGGCAAAATGCGTGGGCGCTGACTCCATTTCCACGTCGTGGGCCATGTTACTGCCGGTCTGATACGGCGGCATGTTGTCGAGAATCTCGCGGCGCGCCCACAGAACACCGATTCCCATCGGACCGAACATCTTGTGCCCCGAAAAAGCAAAGAAGTCACAACCGAGTTTCTGAACGTCCAAGAAGAAATGTGGAACGGATTGTGCTCCGTCCACAAGTACAAGCGCTCCGACGCGGTGCGCCCGTTCACAAATCTCTTCTACGGGGTTGATCAAACCCAGGACGTTCGACACGTGAGGAAATGCAACAAGCTTCGTGCGCTCGGAGAGGAGCGCATCGAACTGGTCGAGACGCAGGCGGCCATCATCTTCTACGTTCAAGATTCGCACATGCGCATTCGCGCGCTGCGCTGCCATTTGCCAGGGCACCAGACTCGAGTAGTGCTCGGATACGGTCAGGATGATTTCGTCTCCGGAGCGAAGGTTTGCTCCGCCCCACGACGAAGCAACAAGGTTGAGCGCTTCCGTCGTCCCGCGAGTCCAGATAATCTCCTCGGGCCCGCGTGCATGGACAAACTTCGCAACCGTCTCTCGTGCTTTCTCGTAGAGCGACGTGGATCGCCGGGCCAGCGTGTGAAGGTTCTTTGCAGGGTTCGCATTGTCGTGCAGGTAGAAGTTCGAAAGCGCGTCGATGACCGCCCGAGGACGCTGGGTCGTGGCGGCGCTGTCGAGATAGACCAAGGTGTGTCCATTGACCCGCTCCTTCAACACCGGGAATTGATCACGCAAGCCGCTGAGCTCCGGGTAGCGGTAAATTCCTGTCAGGTGCGAAGTGTGAATCGCGGCTGTTTCTGCGTCCTGTTCGAGAACAGACCCCGATGCCGCGAGAGCAGCAGCACTCGAGATCTTTCGGAGGAAGTCCCGTCGGTGTGTCTTCAACGTTTCTCCTTTCCAGTTTTCGAACGCGCTTGCGTGAAGGACCTTTAAGAATTCGCTAGCCCGCGGCTGGCCAACCACGTCTTTCCAAATTTTCCCGCGACCTGCGCCAACCGTCCTCTCCCAGAGGCGGAAACACAATTCACTTGGGTCGGTCGCAGGCCACAGCGGCTTTCACGGCCGCTCCTCAATGGGTGGAATGCTTACAAATTCCTTGTAAAGCAGAAGATCGTAAAGAATCTTCAGCCCGCCCGCGACAAAGAAGGGCACGTTGATCCAGGAGGACCGCGCAAACATGAACCCGGCAAATAGTGGACTGAGGGCGGCGCCGGTGGTGCGCGCGACTCCCGTAAATCCACCCGCAGCGGATCGCTCTTCCGCCGGAACAACTGCCATCGTATAGGACTGTCTCGTAGGAACATCCATCTGACTGATGCTGAACCGTAGAAGAAGCACCACCACTGCCCATGAGAGATTGGGCATGAGCGGCACGAGAATGAGCAGAGCGTTCGATGGCAGATGGGTGACCACCATGGTGCGGATCAGACCGATGCGCGCCGCGAGCCGGGTAGCAAAGAGAGCGGAGATTCCTGCAAAGACGTTCGCCCAAAAGAAAATCGCGCCGAGTGCGGCAGGTTGCACACCGAAGCGCAGATAAAACCAATAGGCGGCAAAACTTTGCACGACGAATCCACCTGCAAACGAATCAAGAGCAAAGAGACCTGATAATTTGAGAACAACATTTCGCGAACGGGCAATTCCGAGAATATGTGCAACACCCGATGAAGCGACCGAGCCGTTTGAAACGGGGCTGACTTCCACGGATGCCGAGAGACGCAGGAACAGAAGCGCCAGCGCAACTCCCAATGCGGCATACAAGAACACTATGGCCCGGTAACTCTGAACATGGGACATCGACGTGTGTTGCAACGCCTGCGTCAAGCCCCCTCCAAAGAGCGCGCCCAAAGCGGTCGCCAGCGAGCCGGCGAGCGTGTACCACGCAAAGACTTCGGTGCGAGCCGCCGCTGGAACAATATGGGAGAGCGCAGCTTGTTCGATCGAGAGGAACGGACCAACCTCATTGCCGCTTGGACTGATGACGCCGATGGTTCCGGCGATAACGAGAAAGAGCAGATTGCTGGTGCACGCGAAAGCCAAGCCCGCGGCCGCCATGAGAATCGAGCCGACGACCAGCATGCGCCGCCGCCCAATACGATCCGCCCTTGTTGTCAGGTACAGCGAGACGACAACGTCGCCGACGAGGGTCAGCGTAAGGACCAGGCCCGCTTGCCCCTCCGTGAGCCCGAGACCAATTAAATAGAAAACCAGAATGACGGAGAGTGAACCGTACGCGAACAAACGTGCAAACCGGGTGACGAAGAGAAGCCATCCGTCACTCGATAGAGTCCGGAGCACACGCGGGATGAAATTGGTCGTCGCCATTCGGTCTACGATTGCCTTAACTTCCTATCAATTCGTCACAGCCTCATACACCACCATTCGTGCCACAGGCTTGCCGTCTACTTCCTGTTCTGGTGTGTAGAGGCGATGGGTTTTGAGATCGACGGCCACCGTGTGCACGGCATGCTGCACTTGGAAGTCTTCGAGCTTGCGGTAGTGGTCCGGTTCGTCCTGGTGAAACACGGCAATGGCGCCGCTGAAACATGCAACGTAAATACGGCCCAAACCCGGGTCAAACTTAATCACGTCGGGCCCGCCGGGCATTTTGAAAAACGCGATCGCCGCGTGCTTGTCCAAATCGAAGACGGTCATCAATTCGTTTCCCTCGCACGAGAGAAAGGCTCGATGGTGTTCAGGGTCCAGCGCCATACCGTGGTTTCCTTCGCACTTCCCAACCGGATAGCGTCCAATCACCTGATCGGTCGCCGGATCGATGACCGCGAAAATGTTCTGGTCCTGCAGGTTGACGTAAAGCTTCCGCGCCACTGGGTCGTACTGCGGCATTCCTGTTTCGCTGTCGAAATGAAGGGTCTTGATGATCTCGTCCTTAGTCACATCCACAATCGCTTCCGCTTTGCCTCGCTCGTCCGAGACGTAGAGCTTATGAAACGGAGCGGCGTACGCGCTGCCATCCGGCTTGGCCTCAGTCTTCAGCTTCTTGACTACTTTCATCTGCTTGAGGTCCACCACTCCGATCGTGTTGTCGTGCGCGTTCGACGTGTAGAACTTCTTGAGTTCCGCGACGGACTCGACGCCTTCGGCGCCCGGCGTATCCGTGATCGTCGCGAGCACCTTGTTTGTGCCAATGTCAACCACGTAGGTCTGGTCCGCTCCGAGATGTGCGGATATCAGGTAATGGTCTTCCGCATCGATCGTGAGATAGTCGAAGCGCTTGCCCGGCGGTCCCGGAAGATCAAATTCCGCGACCTTCTTCAGCGTAGGTCCGTTGGCCGGGGACGGGAGCTTGGGGGCTCCCGTCATCGTCACCACCGCAAACAGGAATAACAGCCACGTTCGCATCATCGCTCCCCGCAACACGGTCACTTGACCGCGACACGGCTCAAGGTCGCCTTGATGCCACCGCCCACTGATTCCGGACTCCCGATGGACCAGAAGTGCATAAAGAACAGACGGGGCTGTTCGGTAAGCATGTGGCTGTGCAGTGCCGTCACCGAAATCTGGTGTCCCTGCAGTTCGGAAATGACGGGATTGACCTCTTCGGCGGTGAGCACGAAATCACCCGTGGTCGCGACGTTGCCCGAATCCGCAGCCTGAAAGTTGATGGCTTCCGCCACTCCCGCCGCCGGGGGAATAGTCATTCCACCCACCGTGATGGCGTCGCTGCGCGCCACGCCGTACGACAGCACACCGCCTTTGAACGTACCTTTGCGTCCCACGGCGTCTTCCACCGCTTTTACCCACGCCGGAGGAGCGGCTTCTTCGGCGGCCGCGGCTGGTTTCTCGAGAGGCGTTTTGGAAATGGCCAACGCCGCGCGCAACGACGTAGCTAGTTGTGTGGCAGGACCGTGTCCCATGTAGTGCGCGTAGAGCACTCTCGGCGATTCTTCCATGAGATGGTTGTGCACCGCGGATACGTCAAAACCCGCCGATCGCAATTTCGCGATGACGGGATTCAGCTCGCTCTCGAGCAGGACCAAATCGCCCATCACCATCGCATTGTCGTCGGTTCCGAGAAACGCCGCCCACGAGCCAAGCGCGAGACCTGGCTTGATCGCAAGTCCGTGCACGGAAACGTGCAGATCGCTTCTCGGAAAACTAACCTTATATACGTCGCCTGTCTTTTGCCCCGAGCGTCCGAGGACCTCGTCGATCGGTGCGGTGGTAACCCCTTGCGCGCGGACGAGCATGGGTACCATCAAGAAACACAACACAGTCAAACAGCGCAGTCTGGTTCTCATCATTAATCTCCTTACGAACTAGCAAATTAACAACCTGCTGGGGAATTCAATTTAGCCGAGAGATCCTCACATTTCGTTTCTCGCATCGACCACCTCAAGACTCTTCCTTGTCATGCTATGAATGGACCGAACTTGTCTTCACTTGTTGGCCGGCACGAATCGCATCGGTCGCATTGCGAATGACTTCATCGCCAGGCTTGAGGTCACCGAAAATTTCGATATTGCCGCTCACACTCAGACCGGTAACCACGTCCACCCATTCGACTTTCCCATCGCGCACTCGCTCGACGAACGTTCGTTGTTGGTCGTTGGTGACCGCGCTCGCAGGCACAAACAGGGTGGCCTTCGCGCGGTGAACCGGCCATTGCACGGTGCTGTAGCTGCCTGGCGACAAACGACCGTCCACGTTACGGATGTCCAGTTCGACGGGCATTGTCCGACTACTCAATTCCACGTCCTGCGAGATCCGCGCAATGGGGGCATGGAAGGTTTCACCGGGATGAGCGGAGACCGTGAACGCGACTTGCTGGCCGAGCTGCATTTCTCCTAGGTAGGCTTCAGGTACCGAAATGACGAGTCGCAAATGATCGGTATCGACGATCTGCACAATGGGCATCGTTCCGGCTGGGCCCGATGCCGGTCCCGCCAGGGCCCCGGGGTGGAGATTTCGGGTCGTCACGACCCCATCAAACGGCGCGTGGATGCTCAGATACGATTCCAGCTGCGCGACACTGCGCAGTGCTTCCTGCGCGGCGGCAACATTGCTTTCTGCCGACTGCACTTGCCCTTCGTCCGCGGACGCCGTTTGGCTCGCCACCATAACGTCGTTCTCTGCGACCACTCCGGGGGTTTTCGCAGCGGACGCGAGATGCAAGTACGTTCCTTTGTCCGAAGACAGCTTGGCCTTGGCCGTGGACAATTGCGATTCCGCCGCACGGATTGCGGATTCCGCCTGCCCCCGTTGCGCCACGAGTTCCGGTGCGGACAGCCGGACAATCAGCTCGCCCTTGTGAACCCGAGAACCTCGATCGACACGAATCATGTCCACGAAGCCGGTAACCTTGGGATAGACACTCACGCTCTCAAAAGGCAGGAGTTGTGCCGGTAACGTGAAAGCGGTGGCCAGCTTCTGCGACGCAACCGGGACAACTTCCACGGTCTGCGCATCGTTTTGCGCCTGTTTGTTGGCGGCGGGCTGGGAATTTCCGCTGCAGCCGAAGATGCACAGCGAAAGTGTCAGGACACCGATAACGGTTTTCATGCGTTCTCCACATTGTGCGCAAATGAACTATCCGCATCTTCCGGATCGAGCGACGGCGATTTGAGCGACGCACCCTTTTGCACGACGCCAAAGACTGTCGGTAGCAGAAACAAAGTGGCAAGCGTGGCAGCGAACAAACCACCGATCACCGCGCGGCCCAGAGGTGCTGTTTCTTCACTTCCTCGGCCAATCGCCAGCGCCATGGGAACCATTCCCGCAATCATGGCGAGGCTCGTCATCAGTACCGGTCGCAAGCGCTCGCTCGCGGCGGCCCGTGCGGCCGACAATGAATCAACGCCGTTTTTGCGATTTTGCTCGGCGAAGGTGACCAGCAGGATGGCATTCGCTACCGCGACACCAATCGCCATGATCGTGCCCATGAAACTCTCAAGGTTCAGCGTCGTGCCGGTGAGCAAAAGCATCAGGATCGCCCCGATGAGTACGGCCGGAACACTGGAGATGACAATCAGAGCGAGGCGCAGCGACTGAAAGTTCGCCGTGAGCAAAAGCAGAATGACAACGACCGCCAGGGCTAGACCTACGGCCAACTGACCAAAAATCTGCTTCAGCGCATTGACCTGACCGCGTACCTGGGTCGTAACACCACGAGGCGCTTGCCCTGCATTGGCGATCGCGCGATCAATTTCTTTTGCGGCCCGTGCAAAGTCGTTGTTACCCACATTGGCCGAGGCGAGGATCATCCACATCCCGTTTTGCCGATCCAGCTCTCCGGGGACGGTCGTGGATTGCACGTCGGCGACTTGATTCAAGAGCGGATGTGTTCCCGTGCTGCTGTTGATGGGAATGGTTTGAATGTCCTTGAGCGAGGTCATCGCCGGCTGCGGCACCTGCACTTGCACCTGATAGCTGACGCCGGATTTAGGATCGCGCCAATAATTCGGGGCAATGAAGCGGCTCGAAGCGGTCGAGGAAACCACGGCTGCGCCGACATCATTCGCTGTTGCGCCAAGCTGGCCAGCAAGAACACGATCCACGTGCACGTTTACCGTCGGATAGCGAAGCGGCTCTTCGAATTCGACATCCCGCAATTCTTTTACCTTCGCCAGTTCCTGCCGAACGCGATTGGCATAGCTCTGCACGTCGGCATACTGGGGACCCGTGACGGCCACTTCCGCGGACGAGGGTGCACCGAAGTTCAGGGTTTGACTGACGAGATCGCCGGGATCAAAAGAGAAATGCGTACCTGGAAATTCTTGCGCTAATTTTTGTCTGAGGTTTTCTTCGAGCTCGCGCAGAGAAATCTTCGCCCCGGGATTCAGACCGATATTCATGATGGCTTGCTGCGGTCCGCTGGTCCACAAGAACACCGTATTGATCGGGTACGAAGAAGGCTGCGCTCCGACGTAACCGAGGGTCAGGTCGAGATTATCGGCCCCCGCCTCCCGGGTAATCGTCGCCAACACCTTTTGAACCAAGGCCTCCGTTACGGCCACCCGAGTACCATCGGGCGCATCGATGCGCAAACGGAATTGCGTCGACGCCGCCGATGGGAAAATTTCCTCGGCCAATCGGGGCCCGAGCAGCACGACAATCAGCAAAGCGACCAGAACGTATGCGCCGAGCAGCAACTTGGGGAATTCCACGATGCGCCCCAGGGCCCCTTCGAAACGTTTGCGAAAACGCTCAAACCGAGTCTCTTTCGGGTGTTCCGAGTTGTTCTTTTCCTGCTTCAGAATCCAATTGGCCAGCACCGGGACGAGGGAACTCGAAAGCAGATACGACGCACTCATCGAAAACCCGACCGCCAGTGACAACGGCACAAACAGCGATTGCGCAGGACCGGTCATGAAGAAGGACGGCAGAAAAACAGCCAGCACGCTGAGCATGGCCAACAAGCGCGGAATCGCCACTTCGCGGCTGGCCGCTAGGACCGCTCGTGCTTTCTTCTCTCCCTGCCCCAAATGCACATGGATGTTTTCCATGAGTACCGTGCCTTCATCCACCAGCACGCCCACGGCAAGTGCCAGGCCCCCGAGCGTCATGATGTTGATCGTTTGCCCGGTCAGACGCAGAAATACGACCGCCATCAAGAGAGCAAACGGAATCGTGATGACCACGATGAGGGAACTGCGCCAGTCGCGGAGGAAGAGCAAGATCATCAGGCCGGTGAGGACAGCCCCGATCAAACCTTCGCGCAGCACGGAGGAAAGCGCCGCCCGCACATACTGCGACTGGTCAAATTCATAGGTGATCTTGATGTCCTGCGGAATGAGCGACTGGAAACGTTCGACGTTCTGACGCACTTCATTGACGACGGTGATCGTCGAAGCGTCCGGGCGCTTCGTCACCGGAATGTAAACGGTTCGTTCACCGTTCAGCAGCGCGTAGCCTGCAAGGACATCCGACGAGTCCTTTACGCTGCCCACATCGCGTAAATACACGGCGGCCCCCGTGCCCGCATGGACCGGAATATCCAGAAGCTCACTGATCTGCGTCACCGTGGAATCGGTCGTGACCATCGCATTCGTCGAGCCCAGGTCAACGTTTCCCGCCGGCTGAATGCTGTTACCGGTCGTCAGCGCCTGCACGATGTTGTCTGCCGACAAGCCATACGCATGCAGCTTCTGCGGGTCGACATTGATTACGATGGTGCGTTGATTGCCCCCAAAGGGTGGCGGCGACGAAACACCTTCCAGCGTTGCGAATACTGGACGAACGCGATTCAACGCGAGGTCCTGAATTTCTGACAAGGTGCGTGTTGGGCTGGAGAAAACCAGATAGCCGACCGGGAGCGTCCCTGCGTCGAAACGAATGACGAAAGGAGAAACGGTGCCTGGCGGCATGAACGCGCGCGCACGATTCACGTAGGAAACCGTCTGCGCAAGTGCTTCGCTCATGTTCGTGCCGGCGTGAAAGCTCAGCCGGAGCAAGGCCGTGCCCTGAATCGACTTTGCCTCCACGCTCTCAATGCCGTTGATGTACAGGAAGTGATATTCGTAGTAATACGAAATGAACCCCTCCATCTGCTGGGGGCTCATCCCACCATAAGGTTGCGCGACATAAATAACCGGTAAGTCCAGAGTGGGAAAGATGTCGACGCGAGTGCGCAGAACCGCCAAGACCGATGAAAGGGCTACCGCCACTACGATGACGATGATCGTGATGGGACGGCGCAGGGCGAACCGAACGAGCCACATAGGCTACCGGCCTCCTTGCGTCTTGTCATGGAGCAATTGCAAGAAAGGCTGCAAGTCGCCTTGGGATGCGGCGACTGCCGCGAGATTCTGCCAAACCGCGAGACGCGCCACCGCGTCGTCGGTCTCGGCCTGCACCAGCAAACTTTGCGCGTCCGCCACTTCCACCAGCGTCGCTAGTCCCGCTTGGTAGCGCGTCCGCTCCTGGTTCTCCGTAGCGCGCGCGGCCTCTAGTTCCACCGGAGTGTTCTCTGCGACCTGCCGAGCCCCTTCGAGCGAAGCCTCGGCCTTTCGCAGTTGCCCCGTGAGATCCTGCAAAGTCTGGTCATAGCGCGCAGCTTCCGCCCGTTCGTTGGCCGCTTCAACTGCCCTTTTCGACCGGATCGTAAAGATGTCGAATATGGGAAAGGTCACGCTCACACCGGCAGCCCAATTGCCGCGATCCGGACCCAGACCGTTCGAGCCTCCGAGAAAATTCCCGGCGGGCTCGACACCA